>Ga0209257_1001466_pt1 | contig 27822 bp, 29 predicted proteins | sample AraplaCvi_mCL_r2_FD_184277 | JGI IMG/M metagenome (GOLD analysis project Ga0209257, IMG submission 184277) | Arabidopsis root microbial communities from North Carolina, USA - plate scrape MF_Cvi_mCL_r2 (SPAdes) (version 2) | ecosystem: Host-associated > Plants > Roots > Endosphere | place: USA...
GGGACTGGGCTGGAGGGGGTTACTCCAGCGTGTCCGGGGCCTTCCATCGTTGGGAAGCCCGCCCGCCGTCGGCGTCGATGGGGACCAAGCGCGTGATTGTCTGGAGGCCCGCGCCCCTGTCGTCCGGTTTCTCCCGAAAGGGATCGAGACCGGGTCCGGCTAAGCCTCAACAGGGCTGCCTACCGGACGCGGACGGATAACGATGGCGCGGAGCGATCGGCTTCGTCGAAACGGTTACTACTCAAACACTCCGGACGATGTCCGGCGCTCCGCGTCCCTTTCCATCAGCTCACAGCCAGAAGCGTGAGAATGAGAAGCTGTGCCTGCGAAAGGCCCCCTCAGTCGGCTTCGCCGACAGCTCCCCCAACGGGGGAGCATCAGCACAGCGTAGATCCTCCCCCTCTGGGGGAGGTGGCCCGAAGGGCCGGAGGGGGCTCGCGGCGCACTCCATTTCAGCCCGCCGCCAATCCGTCCTATCTAGAGCCCCATGACCGACGCCCTCGCCCCCGATTCCAACGCCCAGGCCTATTCGGTCTCGGAACTGGCCTTCGCCCTGAAGCGCACGCTGGAAGACCGGTACAGCTTCGTGCGGCTGCGCGGCGAGCTGTCCAAGGTCACCCACCACGCCAACGGCCACGTCTACCTGACCATCAAGGACGACAAGGCCGCCATCGACGGCGTGGTCTGGAAGGGCAATGTCCGCCAGCTGCAGATCCGGCCCGAGCACGGGCTGGAGGTCATCGTCACCGGCAAGATCACCACCTATCCGGCCGGCTCGCGCTACCAGATTGTCATCGAGACCATGGAGGCCGCTGGCGTCGGCGCGCTGCTGGCCCAGCTGGAGCGCCTGAAGGCCAAGCTCCAGGCCGAGGGCCTGTTCGCCCCCGATCGCAAGCGCCCCCTGCCCGCCATGCCGGCCGTGATCGGGGTGATCACCAGCCCGACCGGGGCGGTGATCCGCGACATCCTGCACCGCATCCGCGACCGCTGGCCGTGCCAGGTGCTGGTCTGGCCCTGCGTGGTCCAGGGCGACGCCGCCGCCGGCCAGGTCAGCGCGGCCATCCGCGGCTTCAACGCCATAGCGCCGGGTGGGCCGGTACCGCGTCCCGACATCATCATCGTCGCCCGGGGCGGCGGTTCGGTCGAGGACCTGTGGGCCTTCAACGACGAGGGCCTGGCCCGCACCGTGGCCGAAGGGACGATCCCGCTGATCTCGGCCGTCGGCCACGAGACCGACACCACCCTGATCGACTTCGTCTCCGACCGCCGCGCGCCGACCCCCACCGCCGCCGCCGAGATGGCCACGCCCGTGCTGGCCGAGCTGCGGGCCCTGGTCAGCGACTACGACCGCCGCCTGAACACCTGCGGCGGCCGGGCCGTCGAGGAGCGGCGCACCCGCCTGGTCGGCGCCGCACGCGGCCTGCCCCGTCCCGCCGACCTGCTGGCCCTGGCCCAGCAGCGGCTGGACCTGGCGGTGCGCGGCCTGCCGCGGCTGGACGACCTGACCGCCCCGGCCGAGCGCCGGTTCAGGGAGGTCGCCGCCCGGCTGGACGCGGCCCTGCAGCGCAACACCGACATCCACGCCCGCGACCTGCTGAAGGTCACCGCCCGCCTGTCGCCCGACACCCTGCACCGCCAGCGCGCCGACTGCGGCCGCCGGGTCGGGGACCTCTCGCGCCGGCTGGACCTGGCGGCCCGCCGCGTCCCCGAGCGCGTCGCCCAGCACGCCCGCCTGCCCGCCCTGCAGGCGCGGATGGACAACTGCGCCCAGCGGCGGCTGGAGCGCGAGGCCGACCGGCTGGTCGCCCTGGACAAGCTGCGGCTGTCGCTCAATCCGACAAGGCCGCTGGAGCTGGGTTTCGCCCTGGTGCACAAGGCCGACGGCGGCATCGCCCGCTCGGCGTCCGAACTCGTGAGCGGCGAACGCGTTCGGCTGCAGTTCAAGCTTGGCGAACGCGACGCGGTGATCGACGGCGAAGCCGGGGCGCCGGCTCGGCCCGCGCCTCCCGCCCCGCCGCGCCCGGCGCCCAAGCCCAAGGCGTCGCCGTCCTCGGATCAGGGAAGCCTGTTCTGACCCCGCCCCCGCCCATCCCCGGCCAAGGCCGGAAAGGGCGGTCGATGATCCCGGCGCCTGTTCCCCCGGGCCCAACTGGCGTAAAAGACTCCCATGAACGCGTTCGATCCCCATCTCGGCAAATCCGGCGGCCCGGCCACCCTGCACTATGGCGACGGCGAGTTCGCCATCATGAGCCCAGGCCAATACGTGCTTTGCGCCGTCACCGGCGCGAAGGTCGCGCTGGAGAACCTGCGCTACTGGAGCCCCGAGCTGCAGGAGGCCTATGCCGGCCCGGGCGAAGCCCTGAAGCGCTGGCGCGAAAGCCGGGGCTGAGGCGCCGCACCGATACACGTCTAACGCGAGCCCCTCGCGTCGAATTCGCCCGCCAGGGGATCGACAGGCCGTTAACCGTACAGTATCCCCCGCCATCCCCTTTCGCGATGGAGGTCCGCCCGCATGTCCGCGACGCTCGAGCAGCTGCGGTTTCTGCTGGTGGACGACAACCATCACATGCGGGCGATCGTCTCGACGATCCTGAAGGGCGTGGGCGTGCGGCACGTTCTGGAGGCCATGGACGGGGCCGAGGCCCTGCAGGTGGTCCGCGACCACCAGATCGACATCGCCATCGTCGACTTCCGGATGACGCCCCTGGACGGGGTGCAGTTCACCCAGCTGGTGCGCCAGTCGCCCGACAGCCCCGACCCGTTCCTGCCGATCATCATGCTGACCGGCTTCGCCGAGCGCCACCGGGTGTTCGAGGCCCGGGACGCCGGGGTCACCGAGATCGTGGTCAAGCCGGTCACCGCCCGCTCGCTGCTGGACCGGATCAACACCGTGATCTTCAAGCCCCGGCCGTTCATCCGCGTCGACGACTATTTCGGCCCCTGCCGCCGCCGCCGGGACGACCCGGCCTATGACGGCCCGCGCCGCCGGAGCCATGAACGGGCGCTGGAGCTTTAGCTCACTCGCCCCGCGCCGCCAGGGCGGCGTAGACCTCGTTGGGCCACCGGCGATGGACCCAGAACCATTCCTCGGGCCGTTCGCGGATGCGCTCTTCAAGGAAGGCGTTGACCAGTCCGACCGCGGCCTCGATGTCGGCCTTGCGGTCGCCCGTCTGGGGCGGATGGATCGGCTCGTGGACCACCGCCCGGAAGCGCGCGCCCTTGATCCGCTGCACCGACATCGGCTGCAGGACCGTCCCGAAGCGGATCGCCAGGCGCGAGGGCCCGGGGGCGGTGCGCACCGGGTGGCCGAAGAACAGGCCCTCGACGCCGGTGTTGAATTTCTGGTCGTTCATCAGGGCCACCGACTTGCCCTGCTTCATGCCAGCCAGCAGTTCTCGCGACCCGTCTCCGCCCTTCGGCGCGAACAGCCGCACGCCATAACGGAAGCGGCTGGCCTTGATCCGCTCGTCGACATACGGATTGTTGGCGGCCCGATAGGTCATCTCGCAGACGACGCCGGAATCGACGATGGCCGCGGGCATCACCTCCCAGTTCGACAGGTGACCCGACACGAAGACCACCGGAACCTGGTCGGCGGCGATCTGGAACAGGCGCTCCTGGTTGACCACCTCGACCCGGCCGGTCGACGGCAGGATTTTGTCCATCAGCGGAAACTCGGCGAAGGAGCGGCCCAGGCCGTCCCACTGCGCCTTGAGCATGGCCGCCCGCCAGGCCTCGTCCTTGTCGGGGAAGGCCAGCTTCAGATTGCGGGTCGCCACCTTGTGCGCGCCGCTCAAGGGACCGACGGTGCGGCCCAGCCAGCCACCGAACGCCGAGGCGGCGTCGACGCCGAGCAGGCGCACCACGCCAATGAACAGGTCGAAACCCAGCGCTTCCGCGCGCCACAACAGGTCCTGGGCCCAAGGCCGACGCTTATCCGACATGGTCCCCTTACTAGCCTGCTTCGTGGACGAGGGGGACTCGCGGCATGCGTCGATCCGCGCGGTTCGCCCGGCACGCGACTTGCGACCTTCGCCCCAGACCGTTCCGTTTCGGGACGGAGTATGAAATCGGGGCGTCACCATGGGCAACGACATCGATGTGTATCTGGGCAAGCGGTTGCGGCGTCGTCGCCGCCTGCTGGGCCTGACCCAACAACAGCTGGCCGGCGCCGTCGGGGTGCGGTTCCAGCAGATCCAGAAATACGAGTGCGGCGCCAACCGCATCTCGGCCGCGCGGCTGTGGCAGCTTTCCGAGGCGCTGGAAGTCCCGGTCGCCTACTTCTACGACGGCCTGTCGGACCGGATGGAGAAGGAAACCAACCTGGAGGCGGAAGGCGGCGGCGAGATGTTCGCTCGCAAGGAGACGCTGGATCTGGTTCGCGCCTATTACCTGCTGGGCGAGCGCCCCCGTCGACGCCTGCTGGACCTGGCCAAGTCGCTGAACGGCGGCGAGGTGCTGGAAGCCTGAGGCTCTCTGTTTTGCCGCCCAGGAACGGTGGCGTCGAGTCGAAGGGCGGGCTAAGTCCTCGTGCCATGACCCTCGCCGCTGACTTCCTCGCCCAGCTCGACGCCTTCGTCATCGACCTCAATCGCGCCTCGGCGGCGGCGATCCTGCCGCTGTTCCGGGCCGATCACGGCCTGGAAGACAAGGGCGCGGGCAAGAACCTGCCGCGCGACAGCCACGCGGCGTTCGATCCCGTGACCGAGGCCGACCGCGGCGCCGAGGCGGCGATCCGCGAACGGATCGCCGCGCGCTATCCCGAGCACGGGGTGATCGGCGAGGAATACGGCGAAGACCGTCCGGACGCCGAGTTCGTCTGGGTGCTGGACCCGATCGACGGCACCCGCGCCTTCATCGCGGGCCTGCCGCTGTGGACCACCCTGATCGGCCTGCGCCACCAGGGCCGTCCGGTGCTGGGCTCGATCGGCCAGCCCTATACGGGCGAGATCTTCATCGGCTCGGCCGCCGGATCGCGCCTGCTGTCGCGGGGTTCGGAGCGCGCGGTCCGGGTGCGCGAGTGTCCCAGACTGACCGACGCGATCATCGCCACCACCGATCCCGACGCCTGCTTCGACGGGGCCGAGCGCGGGGCCTGGCTGCAGGTGCGCGCCGCCGCCAAGCTGGCCCGGCTGGGTTGCGACGCCTACGCCTACGCCATGGTGGCGATGGGCAAGATGGACATGGTCATCGAGGCCGGGCTGAAGTCCTGGGACGTCGAGGCGGCCATTCCCTTGATCGAAGGCGCCGGCGGAATCGTCACCGACTGGCGCGGCGAGCCGATCGGCCAGGACGGCGGCCAGATGGTGATCTCCGGCGACCGCCGCTGCCTGGACGAGGCGCTGGTGTCGCTGCGGCGGTCGGCGAAGTAGCGTTCAGAGAACCCCTTCCACCGTCTCGTCGAACGCCGCCCAGAACTGGGCGCGGCGGCCATCCGTCTCGATCAGGATCTCGTGGAAGGCGTCGGGAATCTCGACATAGCGGCCTTTCGGGATCCGGCCGGCGATCACCTTCTCGTCGGCGATCAGCACGCGGCTGTCCTGCCCGGCGGCGACGATCGTCACCGGGATTGACACGGCCTCGACTCCCCTGGTCCGGCGCAGGAACGCGCAGGCCGAGAAGGCGAAATCGGTCCAGCCCCAGGTGATGCCGCCCAGGGCGATGTCGGGATTGGCCTGGATCTGGGCCCGGTGGCGGGCGTAGCGGGCCGCGTCGTGGGTTAGGGCGTCCTTGGGAAAGCTCTGGACGAACGGGTCGCCGGCGTCGCACAGCACATATTCGCCCCTGTAGCGCGAACGGCTCATCAGCCAGGCCAGGGCGCGGGCCCCCGCGGCGGGCTTGCCGCCGGTGTTGAGGCCCAGCATCGGCGCGGACAGCACGGCGGCGGCGAAGCGCTGCTCGCCGGTGGCCAGGGCCAGCATCGTCAGGCAGCCCCCCATCGAGTGTCCCAGCGCGATCCACGGCTTGGGCAGGCGTGTCTCGAAAGCGGCCAACAGCGCCTGATAGTCGCCCAGGAAATCCTTGAAACCGGCGGCGTGGCCCTTCAGCCGGTCCGGCAGGGCGCGGTGCGACAGCCCCTGCCCGCGCCAGTCGTGGACCACGACCACGAAACCCCGGTCCAGCAGATCCTGGACAACCTCGAAATACTTCTCGATCGGCTCGCTGCGGCCCGGGCTGACCACGACCGAGCCTCGCGCCTCGCCCTTCGGCGCAAACAGAGCGGCGCGGAGGGTCGCCCCGTCCGCGCCGCTGAACCATTCGGCTTTTCCGTGGTCGGGAACGGGCGCCTCGGGAATCGAAACCAGCGGCGCCGCGTCCCCCATGGATCAGCGCATCTTCGCGAAGAGGGCCGCCATCTTCGACTGCAGGGCCATGGCCGTGCCCATGTCCGACAGCTTCAGCTTGCCGGTCATGACCGCCATGGTCGGATCCAGGGCGCCCGCGCCGATGGCCAGCAGGTCGTCCATCGACAGCGTCATGGTCAGGTCGGCCGGCTTGTCCTCGTTGGTGACCGAGCCGCCGTCGATATGGATGACGCCGGCGTCCTTCAGGTCGAACTTCAGGCTCTTGCCCAGGCCGCTGTCCTCGCCAACGGCGGCCTTCATGCGATCGGTGATTTCCTGCAACGTGGCCATAAGCGCGTCTCCCTCTGTGGCGCGTGGATTCTGGGCGGCAGACTGGCTGCTGGATCGCCGCGAGTAAACACTGTTCAGACGCGCCGACGGCCTATTTCTTAGTATCTTCGAGATCCCCAAGGGAAGGCGGCGGCCCTTCCCCATGGTCATCCTGACCCCGTCGTCACTTCGGCTTGAGGAACTTCAGGGTCATGCGGTCGCTCTCGCCGATGGCGTCGTACTTGGCGTGGTCGAATCCGGGCTCGGCGGGCTCGCCGCGCGGAGCCGACAGGCGGGTCGGCGGCAGGGTCCAGACGCCGAAGGGATGATCCTTGGTGTCCTTGGGGTTGGCGTTGATCTCGCTCTCGCCGGCCAGGACGAAACCCGCCTCCCGGGCCATCTCGATCACATAGGCCTGCTGGACGTAGCCGTCGGCCGCCAGGACGTCCTGCACCCGCCCGGGCTCGCCGCGGTGCTCCTCGACCCCCAGAACGCCGCCGGGCTTGAGCGCCGTCAGGGCCTCGCGGAAGGCCTTCTCCGCCAGGCCCGCCGCCATCCAGTTGTGCAGGTTGCGCAGGAACAGCACAAGGTCGGCCGAGCCCGCCGGCGCCACCGGGCCGCTGGTCGGCCCGAAGGCCGTGACGACGACCTCGCCGTAGAGCTTCTTCTTGTCGGCCAGCTTGCGCTGATATTCCTCGACCGCCGCCTTGGCGGCGGGATCGTCCGGCAGGTCGGTCTGCAGCGAGGCGGCGTAGAGCTTGCCGCCGGTCGCCGCCAGGTAGGGGGCCAGGATGTCGGTGTACCAGCCGGCCCCGGGCCAGAACTCGACCACCGTCTGTCCGGGCTTGAGGCCCCAGAATTCCAGGCTCTCGATGGGATGGCGCCAAACGTCGCGAGCCTTGTCGGCGGGCGAGCGCCAGTCGCCGCTCGCTGCCGTCGCCAGGGTCATGGGCCCCGCCTTGGCCGGCGGCCCGTTCGCGCCCGGCTTGGCCGCCTTGCGGTCACAGCCCGCCAGGCTCAGCGCCGCCGCGCCCGCCAGCAACCCGCGTCGCGACCATCGAAGTCCAGAAGCCATGCCTTCCCCCGCCACTAACTCGGAACCCGATCATGCACTCGACCTTGGCGAAACGGCGCCGGGCCCGCCAGGTTTTCAGCGAGCCCGGTCTCAGCCCGGCTTGCGGAAGCGCAACGTCATGCGGTCGCTCTCGCCGATGGCGTCGTACTTGGCGCGATCGAAGTCCGGATCGGCCGGCTGGCCGCTCGGCGCGCTCTGCCGGGTCGGCGGTAGGGTCCAGACGCCGAACGGGTGGTCCTTGGTGTCCTTGGGGTTGGCGTTGATCTCGGACGTCGCGTCCAGCTTGAAGCCGGCCTTTTCCGCCAAGGCCACCACGGTGGCCGTCGCCAGATAGCCGTCCGCGCCCTTGTCGGTCTCGGACTTGGGATCGGCGCGATGGTCCTCGACCGCCAGGATCCCGCCCGGCTTCAGGACCGCGAAGAAGTCGGCGAAGATCTTGTCGGCCACGCCCGGCTGGACGGTCCAGTTGTGGACGTTGCGCGCGGTCAGGACCAGGTCGGCCGACCCCGGCGCGCCCAGGGGGCCGGCCACCGGGCCGAAGTTCACGAATTGCACGGTCCCGTATTTGTCGGGGTTCATGAACCGGGTCTCGAAGTTCGCCCGGCCCTTGCGCGCGCCGTCCGAGATCTTCGGATTGGCCAGGTCGGCGAGGCCGGCGGCGTAGCTACCGCCCGTGGCCTTGGCGTAGGGCGCCAGGATCTCGGTCCAGTAGCCCCCGCCCGGCGATACCTCGATCACGGCCTGGTGGGGCTTCAGGCCCCAGAAGACCAGGCTGTCGTAGGGATGGCGCGCGCCGTCGCGGGCCACGTTGACCGGCGTCCGGTCGGGCGAGGCGATGGCCGCCCGCAGCGCCGCGTCGGCGGCCAGCACGGGCGAGGCGGAGAGGCAAAGGGTCGCGGCGGCGAACAGGAGAAGATGGCGGCGGCAGGTCATCGTGAGGGCTCTCCAGGACGGCCCAGGACGCGGGCGCGCCGACCTTAGCGGTGACCGACCGTGGATCAAGCCATTCACCACCAGGCCGTTCATTCAACCCCTTGAAGTCGAAAGACGGCTCACCACCTTGGTTTCGAAGGCGCCGAATCCCGGGCCTTCCGGACCGTCCGCGACGCCAATCCGGGTCGCCAAAGGTCTGAACAGACTGAACAACCTTGCTTGATGAGAAGGATGTGACCATGCGTACGATCGACCTGTCCCCCCTGTATCGCTCCGTCGTCGGTTTCGACCGGCTGGCCGCCCTGCTGGACGCCGCCGCCTCGAACGAAGCCGCCTCGGGCTACCCCCCCTACAATATCGAGCGCACGGCCGAGAACGCCTACCGCATCGAGATCGCCGTCGCCGGCTTCAAGTCGGAGGAACTCGGCATCGAGGTGAAGGAAAACCTCCTCACCGTCACCGGCCGCAAGCCGGCCAATGACGAGACCAAGCGATACCTGCACCGCGGCTTGGCCGAGCGCAATTTCGAGCGCCGGTTCCAGCTGGCCGACTATGTGGTCGTGACCGACGCGGCCCTCTCCGACGGCCTGCTGTCGATCTCGCTGAAGCGCGAACTGCCCGAGGCGCTGAAGCCGCGCACGATCGAGATCAAATCGGCCGCTCCCCTGATCGAGGGCGACAAAATCGAAGGCGAGAAGGCAGCCTAATACCACCTTCGCGCGTTACCATAGTCCCCCTCTAGAACTTCAAGGGCGGCGCAATGCGCCGCCCTTTTTTCTGGCGAGCGCTTCAGCCTAAGCTGGCGCGAGGTCCAGGCCCTGGACGTGATTGAGGTCGCATTCACGCAGGCTGATCCGGTCCAGCCGAGCGCCGGTGAAGTCCGCGCCGCGCAGGTCGGCGCCGTCGAGCACAGCCTCGCTGAGATCGGCGGCCTGCATCTGGATGTAGCGCAGCCTGGCGGCCTTCAGATCGACCAGGGTCTTGCGCTCCGGCCCCAAGGGCAAGGGCGACAGGAAAGCTTGACGCAGGTCCGCCTTGGTCAGATTGGCGCCCGCCAGCTTGGCGCCGCGCAGGTCCGCGCCGCGCAGATTGGCCGTCCTCAAGTCGGCGTTGCGCAGGTCCGCGCCCTGAAGCTGCGTTCCCGACAGGTCGATCCCGACCATGCACGCCCCCACGGCGCTCATCGCCGTCAGCCGCAGGCCCTTGAGCCGGTCGCCGAGCGGGCGCAGGTCCTCGCCGTCGAGCCGGGCGGGCTGACCTTCCTTGCCGCCGGTCCGGCACCAGGCCTGGTTGGCCAGGCAGCGCTGGTGGATCTCCTCGGCGCGCGAAACGGCCTGTTCGGTCGACGCGGCCAGACAGCCTTGCATCGCCGCGCCGCTGGTGCGGGCGGTGGAGGTGTCGACCCCCGCCATGACCGCGCCCGTGAGGTTGGCCCCCTCGAGATTGGCGCCCTTGACGTCGGCCCCCTCCAGGATGGCGCCGCTCAGATTGGCTTCCTTGAGGTTGGCGCCCGACAGCTTGGCCCCGCGTAGCGAACAGTCGCTGAAGTCGGCCTTGAACGCCGAGACGCCGGCGAACTGCGAGCCGTCCAGGGTCGCGCCCGAAAAGTTGACCTCGTCGGCTTCGCCGTTGCGGGTTTCATGGCGGACGCTGTCCAACCCCTTTCGGGGATGCGGAATAGCCACCTGACCCTCCCTGAAGTCGGCCTGGGTCAGGTCGGCCAGGGACAGGTTGGCGCCGCGCAGGCATGCGCCCCGCAGGTCGGCCCGGACGAGGACGGCCTGGCGCAGGTCGGCCTGGCGCAGGTCGGCGCCGAACAGGCTGGCCCGTTCCAGCCGCGTGCGGACCATGCGGCAGCCATCGAGGATGGAGGCGGAGAAATCGGCGTCGGCCAGGTTGCGAAACGACAGATCCAGGCCCGACAGGTTCATGAAGCGCAGGGACGCCCGCTTGCCGCCCAGCTTGCCCGTGACGAATTTCTCGTGGGCGGACACGATCATGTCGAGCTCGGCCTGACTCAGGCGTCGTCGCCCCGCGATGCTCTGCGCCGCGTTCATCTCTTACGCTTCTCCCCCGAGAAACCCCTTGATCCGCCTGGAAAATACCGGCGATCGACGAGCGAAGCGTTAAGGCCGCGCGGTTTTGTCGCAACTTTCCCGAACATCCCGCAGAGCGCTCGCCGTTAACGCTAGCAGCGGGTCAGATCACGTCATCCAGACCGCGAGCGCCCATGCGGATCGCCCCGGTGATGTCGACGTCCTTGAGCAGGGCGTTGGTGAAGTTGGCGCGCGACAGGTCGGCGCCGCTCAGACAGGCCTGGCGCAGGTCGGCCCGAGCGAAGTCGGCGTTAGTCAGCAGGGCGCCGGTCAGGTCGCTGGGCAGCAGGCGGTCGCGGCCGATCAGCAACGGACCCAACTGCGCCTCGCGCAGGTCCGACCCGGCCAGCTTGGCGCCCTTCAGGCGCGCTCCCCGCAGGTCGGCCCGGCGCAGGTTGCACGAGCGCAGGTCCGCCCCTTCGAGTTGGGCGCCTTGCATCTGCACGCTTTCCATGTCCAGGCCGTAGAACACCGCGCCCTTGGCCGAGAGGGCTGTCAGGTTGAAGCCGCGCACGGACTTCAGATTGCGCAGGTCGGCCTTGTCGAACACCGAGGGCGCGCCCTCCGCCCCGCCGGTCTCGCACCAGCGGGCGTGGTCGGCGATCATCTGTTCGTAGGGCATGTCGGACACGTCCTTGCCCGCCGCCTTGTCGGTCAGGGCGCCGTCCATGTTGGTGTCGTTGATGTTCCAGGACATGGTCTTGGCGCCGACGAGGACGGCGTTGCGCAGGTCGGCGCCGACCAGGTTGGCCCCCGACAGGTCGGCCCCGGCCAGGTTGGCGCCGTTGAAATTGGCCTGCTTGAGGTTGGCCCGCACCAGCTTGGCGTCCTTGAGGATCGCGTCGCTGAAGTCGGCCTTGGTGGCGATGATGCCCGACAGGCGCGAGCGTTCCAGGTTGGCGCCGGCCAGGATGGCGCCGGTCGCCTGCGCCTCGCGCTGGACGGGCTCGATGATGCGATAGCCCTCCTTGCGGTCGGCGGCGGCTATCTGGCCCTCGCGCAGGTCGGCCTCGAACAGGTCGGCGCCGGTCAGGTTGGCGCCGCGCAGGCTGGAGCCACGCAGGTCGGCGCGCCGCATGGACGCATCGGTCAGGTCCGAACCCTGCATGTCCGCGCCGTACATGTTGGCGTTGTCGAGCTTGGCCTTGCGCAGGTCGCAGCCGACCATCAGGGCGCCGGTGAAGTCGGCATCGCACAGATTGCGCCCGGTGACCGACAGGCCCGACAGATCGCAGAAGGCGAACACGGCGCGTGCGCCGCCCATCCGAGCCGACCACAGACGGTCGTGCCTGGCGCAGATCACGTCGACGTCGTGTTGCGTCAGGCGCTTATGCTCTTGGCCTGCCGCGGGAGGGGCGCTCATGGCTGCTCTTATAGGCTCCCCGAGGGGCTAGGCCCACACAATGCGCGCACCGCATTAACGCTGCGTTTCCAAGCATTTCGGGACACCAGGGCGTCGCTTGCCCGGGTGTCCCGGAGGTCCGGTCAGCGCGCCGCCGGCAGCGGCTGGGCCCGGCTCTCGTCGAGGTAGCGGGCGCCAGTCGGCTTGAGCGCGCCGTCCAGGTCGATGACCAGCGGATTGCCGGTCGGGATCTCGACGTGGACGATGTCGGCGTCGGGCACGTTGAACAGGTGCTTGACGATGGCCCGCAGCGAATTGCCGTGCGCGGCCACCAGGATCGTCTCGCCGGCCGACAGCTTGGGGGCGATGGCCGCTTCCCAGTAGGGCAGCACGCGGACCAGGGTGGTCTTCAGGCTTTCGGTGCTGGGCAGGTCCTTGCCGGCGTAGCGGCGGTCCTTGCTGAAGTCGTACTCGTCGCCCGGGGCCAGTTCCGGCGGCGGGATGTCGTAGGAGCGACGCCAGATCGTGACCTGCTCCTCGCCGTGCTTCTGCGCGGTCTCGGCCTTGTTCAGCCCGGTCAGGCCGCCGTAGTGGCGCTCGTTCAGCCGCCAGTCCTTGGTCACCGGCACGAAGCTCTGGCAGGCCGCATCCAGGGCCAGGTTGCAGGTGCGGATGGCCCGGGTCTGGACCGAGGTGAAGGCCTCGTCGATCTCGACGCCGGCGGCCTTGATCAGCTCGCCGCCCTTGCGGGCCTGGGCCTCGCCCTCGGCGGTCAGGTCGACGTCCACCCAGCCGGTGAAGCGGTTTTCGAGATTCCATTGGCTCTGGCCATGGCGCAGCAGGACGAGAACGGGCATCGGACCTCCAGGATGTGACGAGGGCGGGCTAAGCCCCGGCCGGCCCCGCGTCAAGCGTCGCGCCCCGCTCTCGCCCTTCTCTCCTCCGGGGGGCATGCTATAGGCAGGCCATGCCTGATCGCATCCTCATGCCCTTCCTGGCGCTCGTCGGCCTGGCCCTCGTCGCGTTCTCGCTCGTCTGGCCCCAAGGCTACGGCGCCCGCTCGCCGGGACCTTTCGGCTCGGTCCCGATCCAGCAGACGCCGGCAATGCAGGCCAAGATCCAGCGCGAAAAGGACGCCGCCGCCCGGCACGATCAGCAGGCGCGTGGGCAGATGAGCGACACCCGCGCCGCAGAGGCGGGGACCCCGTGAGCGCCTTCGACGCCGTCGCCGTCGGCCAGCGGGTGTTGAACGCCGAGGCCGAGGCCCTGGCGCTGCTGTCGGCGTCGCTGGACGAATCGTTTGTCCGCGCCGTCGAGACCCTGTTCGACGCCAAGGGCCGGGTGGTCTGCACCGGGGTCGGCAAGTCCGGCCATGTGGCCCGCAAGATCGCCGCCACCCTGGCCTCGACCGGGTCGCCGGCCATGTTCGTGCACGCCGCCGAGGCCAGCCATGGCGACTTGGGCATGATCGGCCAGGGCGACGTGGTGCTGGCCCTGTCGAAATCCGGCGAGGCCCGCGAGCTGTCCGACACCCTGGCCTACGCCAAGCGGTTCTCGATCCCCACCATCGCCGTCACCGCCGTGGCCGACAGCCAGCTGGGCCGGTCCGGCGACATCCTGCTGCTGCTGCCCGACGCGCCGGAAGCCACCGCCGAGGTCAGCGCCCCGACCACCTCGACCACCCTGCAGATGGCCCTGGGCGACGCCCTGGCCGTGGCGCTGCTGGAGCGGCGCGGCTTCACCGCCAGCGACTTCCGCGTCTTCCACCCCGGCGGCAAGCTGGGGGCCATGCTGCGCACCGTTGGCGACCTGATGCATGGCGAGGGCGAATTGCCCCTGACCCGCGAGGACGCCTCGATGTCCGAGGCGCTGCTGGTGATGAGCGAGAAGCGGTTCGGCGCGGTTGGCGTCGTGGCCGCGAATGGGACGCTGAGCGGGCTGATCACCGACGGCGACCTGCGCCGCCACATGGACGGGCTGATGGGCCATGTCGCCGGCGAGGTCATGACCCGCGCGCCGCTGACGATCGCGCCCGGCGCCCTGGCGGCCGAGGCCCTGAAGCTGATGAACGAGCGGCGGATCACCGTGCTGTTCGTCGTCGATCGGGGCCGCCCGGTCGGCATCCTGCACGTCCACGACCTGCTGCGGGCCGGGGTGATCTGATCGGATCGGCGCGCGGGCGTACGTTCCGGTCGGTGGAAGCCGACAGGCTGGGGAGGCGGCGGAGCGTCCGGGCCATGCCCGGATGATGGTTTTTTGGAGTGTACCGTTTCGACAGGACCCGAACGCTCCGCGCGGACCGTTTTTTCGGAAGCCTTCGGGTCGCGGATTTTTAACCCGCTCCGATAGAGGCCCCCGACGGGCAGGACGTTGGCTCCGTCCTGGACCGCGCGGGCGATTTCAGCCCGCGCCTGCCGCGTTTCGCCGTTCGGCCCCGGAGGGGTGTTCCCGCCGTCCGGTCCGGGTCGCCGAGGCCCCATCCAGGACCCCCACGCTCCGCCGACCGACCCGAAGGGCCCTTCGACGCCGGCCAGCGGACGCTTCCCGCTCGACCGCCCCCGCCGCACGTCGAGGTCGCCGGCCGGACGTCCTCCCCCGCGACGGGGCGAGGATGAGTATGCGGGCGGTTTGGGGTGTGATGCGTCGATTTCGCGGACGCCCCTGGAGGCCGGGCGCAAGATCCCGATTTCATTGACCCGCGATCGCCTCTATCCCCGCCGACCCGCGGGGATAGAGGCCTGCCGTTCTTTCTTAGCTCCCCGGATGCGCCGCTCCCTGACGCGTCGGTTCGGCGGTGTTCACGGTCATGCCGGTCTTCTCCCGACGGCTCTTGCGGAAAGGCCAATATGTCGTATTGCGACATTCTCTACGGAGGGGCGGACGATTGAGCGGTAAAATTTCCGGCGAGGACGGCCTGACGCGGGCGCAGTACGTGGCGTTGGCCGCCTTCCGCTACGAGCTGCGCCGCTTCCTGGCGTTCAGCGAGACGGCCGCCCAAAGCGCGGGCCTGCCCGCCCAGCAGCACCAGGCGCTGCTGGTGATCGCCGGCTTCGACGGGGCCGGCGCCCCGACCGTGGGCGTCCTGGCCGAGCGTCTGCTGATCGCTCCGCACACCGCCACCGAACTGGTCGCGCGCATGGTCGAGGCCGGCCTGATCGACAAGACCCCCGCGCCCGAGGATCGCCGCAAGGTGCGGCTGGCCCTGACGGTCAAGGCCGAGTCGCTGCTGGCGGCCCTGAGCGCGGCGCACCTGGAAGAGCTGAAATCCCTGGAACCCGCCCTGACCGCGGCGCTCGCCCGCCTGGGCGGCGACCAGGCCTGACCCGGACCTCGAAGATCATGCGACACACGCTCCTCCAGGCCCTGCGCGGCCGCCAGCCGATCCGTCCCCAGGACCTCCTGCGCTCCGGCCTGGGGGCCCTGATCGGCGTTCCGGCCACCGGCCTGCTGGCCCACCTGATCGCCAGCGGGGAGCCGTCGGCCCTGCCCCTGCTGATTCCACCGATCGGCGCCTCGGCGGTGCTGGCCTTCGCGGTGCCGGCCAGCCCGCTGGCCCAACCCCGCGCCGTCATCGGCGGCAACATGGTCTCGGCCCTGGCCGGCGTGACCTGCGCCCTGGCCTTCCATCCGCATCCGGCCCTGGCGGCGGCGGCGGCCGTGGCCTGCGCGATCGTCGCCATGGGCCTGCTGGGCTGCCTGCATCCGCCCGGCGGCGCCGTCGCCCTGGGCGCGGCCCTGGTCGCCGGACCGGTCGGACCGGCATCGTACGGCTATGTCTTCGTGCCAGTGGGCCTGTGCTCGGTGCTGCTGGTGCTGTCGGCCATGGCCTATGCGCGGAGCGTCGGGCGATCCTATCCGCACCGCGTCCCGCCCTCCGTCAACGTGCACGACACCCGGGACGCCCCGCCCCTGCGGCGGGTCGGCTTCACCCAGGCCGACATCGACAACGCCCTGGCCCACTACGGCGACCTGCTGGACGTCGACCGCGAGGACCTGGACGCCCTGTTCCGCGAGGTCGAGCTGCAGGCCCACCGCCGGATCCACGCCCACATCCTGTGCAGCGACATCATGTCCCGCGACGTGCTGAGCGTGGACCTGCACCAGAGCGCCGAAAGCGCCCTGGCCTACATGCGCGCCCACGACCTGCGCAGCGCCCCGGTCGTCGACGCCGACCGCAAGGTGGTCGGCATGGTGCGCCGCGCCGAACTCCAGACCGGCCGGGAGGGTCCTGTCGAAGCGGTGCTGGACCCGTTCGTGCACAAGGTGCGGCCGGGCACGGCGATCGAGGCCCTGTTGCCGATCCTGTCCAGCGGGGCGGCGCACGAGGCCATGGTGGTCGACGAGAACCGCGTGCTGCTGGGGATCATCACCCAGACTGACCTGCTGGGCGTGCTCTACCGGGCCCACATCGTCGAGGCGGTGGCGCTGCAGCGGGCCGAGGACTCCGGCGCGATCGACCCGGCCATCTAGCCGGGCGGATTCCGCTTGCACGGTTCAGCTAACCCGGGCGATCTCGATCCATGCGCCGCTCATTGCCACCTCTGCTGACCTGCGCCCTGCTGCTGGGCGGGCCGGCCCTGGCGTCGGATCCGGGCACGCTGCAGCAGAAGGACACCCTGCGCGACGCGGTGGCCGCGCCGCTGGAGGACCTGAACCTCAAGCAGACCGCCATCCCGCCCGTGCTCCAGCGCGCGGTCGAGAGCCCCTACGACCTGACCGGCCTGGCGCGCTGCGAAGGGATCGCCGGCGAGATCGGCCGACTGGACGCGGCGCTGGGCCCCGACCTGGACGAGGCGCCGCCGCCCGACACCCGCTCGCGCGGCAAGAAGGTCGCCGACGCCGCCTATGGCGCCGGGGTGGGCCAGGTGCGCGACACGACCCAGCACGCCCTGCCGTTCCGCGGCTGGATCCGCAAGCTGACCGGGGCGGCGCGGCACGATCGGGCGGTGCAGGCGGCGATCAAGGCCGGCGGCGTGCGTCGCGGCTATCTGAAGGGCGTGGGCATGCGCATGAACTGCGCCCCGCCGGCCGCGCCCAGCTGGTTCGTTCCCGCCCCGCCGCCCAAGCCTGCCGCGGTCCCCGCCCCGCCGAGCCTGCTCGACCGGCTCGCCGCCTTCTGGAACGGCGTGGTGACATGGTGGCGCGGCTGGTGGCCGTTCTGACACGGGCCGGCTTGCCTTCACGGGGCCTTCGCGCGACTGAATCGGGCCGCGCACAGAGGGATCACGATCATGATCACCGTTTTCGGCGAGGGACGGGGCTTCCGGGTCGTCTGGCTGCTGGAGGAGATGGGGCTGCCTTACCGGCTGCGGCCGGTGGACCTGCTGGTCGGCGTCGAGAACGACCCGGCGTTCCTGGCGATCAACCCCGCCGGCTTCATCCCGGCGCTTCAGGACGGCGACGTCACCCTGGTCGAGTCGATCGCGATCATGGAGTACCTGATGGCCCGCCACGGACCGACGCCGCTGGCGCCGGAGCCCCGTGATCCGGCCTTCCCGGCGTACCAGCAGTTCTTGCACCTGGGCGAGGCGGGCCTCGCCGCCTCGATGTATTTCGTCGTCGTCAGTCGCAACCTCGCGCCCGAGGCCGAGCGCCGCAACTGGGGCGCCCGCAAGGCGCTGGAGGTGTTCGAGAGCCGGCTGGGGCTGGTGACCCGGCAACTGGCCCGTTCTCCCTATCTCGCGGGGGACGCTTTCACGGCGGCCGACATCTCGGTGACCTACGCCCTGGAGTTCGCCCAGCGAACCGGCTGCTACGCCCTCGGCGAGGTCGAACGGGCCTATGTCGCGCGCACCACCGCCCGCGACGCCTACCGGCGCGCCATGGACACCTGCCAAGCCACCAAGGCCTGGGCGGAGGCGGCGGCGGGTCGATGAGCGGGCATCGAATCTACACGACCAGCTTCGCCAGCGTCTATCCGCTCTACGTCGCCAAGGCGGAAAGGAAGGGGCGCACCCAGGCCGAGGTCGACCAGATCATTCTCTGGCTGACGGGCTTCAGTCCGGAAGAGTTCGAGGCCCAGCTGGCGGAGAAAACGGACTTCGAGACCTTCTTCGCCCAGGCCCCCAGGCTGAACCCGGCGCGGGCCGCCATCAAGGGCGTGGTCTGCGGCGTGCGTGTCGAGGAGGTCGCCGAGCCGCTGATGCGGGAGATCCGCTACCTGGACAAGCTGATCGACGAGCTCGCCAAGGGCAAGGCGATGAGCAAGATCCTGCGGGACGCGGATTAAGAGGTTCGGACGTCCATGGCCTACAGCCCGGCCAGCGTCTCGCGCACCTTGGCGGCCAGCTGTCGTGGCCCGAACGGCTTCATCACATAGCCGGCCGCGCCCAGCTGCATGGCCTGGACGATCCGGTCCAGGCGGCCGTCGCCGGTCAGCATCAGGACGGGCAGCGCCGCGCCGCCGGGCGTTTCCTTGATCGCCTTCAAGGCGTCCAGGCCGCTCTGCCCGGGCATGCGCACGTCCAGCAGCGCCAGGACGGGCGTCTCGCGCGCCAGGGCCGCCAGCACCTGCTCCACCGACCCGAAGGCCCGCACGGCGAAGCCCTCGCGCTCCAGCGCGACCTGGATCAGCTCCAGCGTGGCGGGATCGTCGTCGACGACGAAGATCAGGGGCGGCGCGAACGGCATGCGATAGTCTTAACGCCCGGACTCGACCAGCGGAAGACCGCCGCCCGCTTTCGTCAGCGCGTGCCGAAGGTCCGGTCGCCGGCGTCGCCCAGGCCCGGCACGATGTAGCCGTGGTCGTTCAGCTCGGCGTCCACCGCCGCTGTCCAGATCGGCACGTCGGGATGGGCGGCGCGCAGGGTCTCCACGCCCTGGACCGAGGCCACCAGGCAGACGAAGCGCAGGTCGGTCACGCCCGAGCGCTTGAGCAGGTTCAGCGCAGCCACCGCCGTGTGGCCGGTGGCCAGCATCGGGTCGACGACGATGACCAGGCGGTCGGCGATGTCCTCGGGGGTCTTGTAGTAGTACTCCACCGCTTCCAGCGACTCCGGGTCGCGGAACAGGCCGATGTGCGCCACCCGCGCCGAGGGCACCAGGTCCAGCATGCCCTCGGCCATGCCCAGGCCCGCCCGCAGGATCGGGGCGAAGACCAGCTTCTTGCCGGAGATCTCCTCGGCCTTCGTCGGGGCCACCGGCGTCTCGATCTCGACCGTGTGGGTCGGCAGGGCGCGGGTGACTTCGTAGCAGAGCAAGGTCGCCGTCTCGCGCATCAGGGCGCGGAAGGTCTTGGTCGAGGTCTCCCGGTCGCGCATCCGGGTCAGCTTGTGGCGAACCAGGGGGTGGTCGACGATGGTGACGCCTTGCATGGCCGGGCCTTCCTCTGCGAGCCGCCGGATAACCGCGCCTCTCCCGTCGGACCAGTGCCGCCTCGCGGCGTCCGCGCCAAGCGAAAATCGCTAGCCCTTTGCGCCATAGGCGGCGAGGAACACCCTGACGGCCGGCAGCACCTCGCGGTCGATCTCCTCCGGCGTCGGCGCGGCCATGGCGTTGCACAGCCGCGCCTTCAGCAGGCGGTTCTGGCACAGGCCGATGAACTGCTGGGCGGCGTGGACCGGGTCGTCGATCTCCAGCTGACCGCTGTCGACCGCCTTCTGCAGGGTCGCGCCCAGCAGCTTCGCCCCGCTTCGAGGGCCGGCCTCGAAGAACGCCTGGCCGATCTCCGGCGTGCGCTGGGCTTCCGCGACGATCACCCGGAAATTGGCCATGCTGAAATCGCTCAGCACGATGGACAGATAAATCCGCCCCGTCTTGATCAGGGCCTCGCGGATGTCGCCGAGCTCGGCCTCGATCTCGAACATGGCGTCGCGCTGCCAGGCGCAGTGACGCACCACATAGGCGGCGAACAGCTGCTCCTTGCTCTTGAAGTAGTTGTAGAGCGTGCCCTTGGACCCGCCGAGGCGGGCGGCGATCGTCGACATGGACGCATTGGCGTAGCCCTCCTCCAGGAACACGTCGCTGGCGACGTCGAGGATGGCTTCGCGGCGGGCGTCTCGGTCGAGACGCGGCTTCACGTCCTGCATCATTTCTTTTCCTTCGGGAGCCCCCTTGATCCCGTCAAGCTCGCGGTTATATCAGCGCCACCATATGACCGTACAGTACGGTCAATTCAAGGTCAGCCGCGATGTCATCCAACGTCCTGGACAAGCCCCCCGCCTCCAAGTCGCCCGGATCCCACGCGATCGGCGCCACGGTTTCGATCCTGCTGGCCGCCCTGTTGACCAGCGCCTGCGCGACGATGCCCGCCGCGACGCCGGCCCGGGTCGCCAAGGCGCCCGAGGCCTACGCCACGGCCCAGACGCTGGCTGCTCCGGAAACCGCCGCCTGGCCGGTCGACGCCTGGTGGAAGGCCTATGGCGACGCCCAGTTGGACGCCCTGGTCGCCGAGGCCCTGGCCGGCTCGCCCACCCTGGCCCAGGCCGAGGCCCGCCTGCGCCGCGCCCAGGCCCTGGCCAACCAGGCCAAGGCCGCCCAACTACCCAGCGTCGAGGCCAACGGCTCGGTCGAGCGGTCCAAGCAGAGCTACAACAGCGGCATCCCCGCCCCCTTCGTGCCCCAGGGCTACAACGCCTATGGCCGGCTGAGCCTGGACTTCAGCTGGGAGCTGGACTTCTGGGGCAAGAACCGCGCCGCCGTCGCCGCCGCGACCTCTGAGGCCCGGGCCGCCCAGGCCGACGCCGCCCAGGCCCGGCTGATGCTGGCCACTTCGGTCGCCGCCGCCTATGCCGACCTGGCCCGCCTCTACGCCGAGCGCGACGTGGCCGAGCGGTCGGTGGCCCTGCGCCAGGAGACCCTGACCCTGGTCGGCGACCGGGTGACCAACGGGCTCGATACGCGCGGCGAGCTGCGCCAGGCCGAGGCCGGTCCGCCGACCGCCCGCGCCGAGCTGGCCGCCATCGACGAGCAGATCGCCCAGACCCGCAACGGCCTGGCCGCCCTGCTGGGCGCCGGACCCGACCGCGGCCTGGCCATCGCCCGTCCGTCGATCGCCACCCTCAAGCCGTTCGGCCTGCCGGCCAACCTCGCCGCCGACCTGATCGGCCGCCGTCCCGACGTGGTCGCCGCCAAGTGGCGGGCCGAGGCCGCCAGCAAGCGGATCGGCCAGGCCAAGGCCGCCTTCTACCCGAACGTCAACCTGGCCGCCGCCATCGGCGTGCAGTCGCTGCACCTGGACAAGCTGTTCGACAGCGGCTCGGACGTCGGCAGCGTCGGCCCGGCCGTCAGCCTGCCGATCTTCGAGGGCGGACGGCTGAAGGCCAACCTCCGGGCCGCCGAGGCCGATCGCGACGGCGCCGTGGCCGCCTACGACTCGGCCGTCACCCAGGCCCTGCGCGACGTCGCCGACGTGGCCGCCAGCGAGCGGGCCCTGAACACCCGGCTCAGCGAAAGCCGCGCCGCCCTGGCCGCCAGCGAGGACGGCTTCCGCATCGCCAAGCTGCGCTACCAGGGCGGCCTGTCGACCTATCAGAACGTGCTGATCGCCGAACAGGCGGTGCTGTCCCAGCGCCGGATCGTCGCCGACCTGGAAAGCCGCGCCCTGACCCTGGACGTCGCCCTGGTGCGCGCCCTGGGCGGCGGCTTCGCCCCCGCCTGATCGCAACCCGAACCCGTCTCCATCCCTTCGCCTTCGCGCCTCCAGGATCTTCCGCCATGGCCGACACCGCCGCTTCCGCCCAACCCGCCATCAAACCCAACGGCAACCGCCGGCGACTGCTGACCGGCCTCGCCGTCGTGGTCGTGGTCGGGATCGTGCTCTGGGCGCTCTACGCCTTCTTCATCGGCTCGCGCCACGTCGAGACCGACAACGCCTATGTCGGGGCCGAGGTCGCCCAGGTGACGCCGCTGATCAGCGGGCCGGTCGCCCAGGTGCTGGTCTCCGAGACCCAGACCGTGGCCGCCGGCCAGCCGCTGGTGGTGATCGACGACGCCGACGCCCGGATCGCCGTCCTCGCCGCCCAGGCCGCCCTGGGCCAGGCCCAGCGTAAGGTGCAGGGCTATTTCGCCAGCGACGACGCCCTGGCCGGCCAGGTGGCCGCCCGCGACGCCGACATCGCCCGCGCCGCCGCCGCGGTGACCGGCGCCCAGGCCAGCCTCGAACAGGCCCGCGTCGAGCTCTCGCGCCGCAAGGCCCTGGCCGACTCCGGCGCGGTCTCCGGCGAGGAGCTGACCACCGCCCAGAGCCAGTTCACCAACGCCCAGTCGGCGCTGGTCGAGGCTCGCGCCGCCCTGGCCCAGGCCAAGGCCACCCGCGCCGCCGCCGAGGGCAGCCGCGAGGTCAACACCGCCCTGATCTCCGGCCTGCCGGCCAGCAAGAACCCGGAAATCGCCGCCGCCGAGGCTCGCCTCGCCAGCGCCCAGCTGGCCCTGGACCGCACCGTGCTGCGCGCCCCGCTGGCCGGGGTGGTGTCCAAGAAGAACGTCCAGGTCGGCCAGCAGGTGCAGGTCGGCGCGCCGCTGATGGCCATCGTCCCGACGACCAGCGCCTATGTCGACGCCAACTTCAAGGAAGTGCAGCTGGACAAGGTGCGCATCGGCCAGCCGGTGACCCTGACCTCCGACCTCTATGGCGGCGGCGTCAAGTTCCACGGCCGGGTGAAGGGCCTGTCGGGCGGCACCGGCTCGGCCTTCTCGCTGATCCCCGCCCAGAACGCTTCGGGCAACTGGATCAAGGTGGTGCAGCGCCTGCCCGTCCGAATCACCCTGGACCCGGCCGAGCTGAAGCAACATCCGCTGCGCGTGGGCCTGTCGATGAAGGCCACGATCGACACCTCCAAGTAGTCCGCGCCCCCAAGCCCCTCCAAGGAAGCGCCGCATGGCCGACCAGGACTCCTCCCCCGCAGCCGCGCCGGCCCCGCCCCCGGCGGCCGGACCGGCGCCGCTGACGGGCGTCACGCTGGGCGTGACCGCCATCGCCCTGGCGCTGGGCACCTTCATGCAGGTGCTGGACAGCACCATCGCCAACGTCTCGATCCCGACTATCGCCGGCAATCTGGGGGTCAGCGCCAACCAGGGCACCTGGGTGATCACCTCGTTCGCGGTGGCCAACGGCGTCTCGGTGCCGCTGACCGGCTGGCTGATGGGCCGCTACGGAGTGGTCAAGACCTTCGTCGCGTCGGTCCTGCTGTTCACCATCGCCTCCTTCCTGTGCGGCGTGTCGTGGAACCTGCCGTCGCTGATCGGCTTCCGCATCCTGCAGGGCCTGGTCTCGGGGCCGATGATCCCCGGCTCGCAGGCCCTGCTGATCATGATCTTCCCGCCCAACAAGCGGGGCACGGCCCTGGCCATCTGGTCGATGACCACCCTGGTGGCGCCGATCTGCGGGCCGATCCTGGGCGGCTACATCTCCGACAACATCGCCTGGCCGTGGATCTTCCTGATCAACGTGCCCGTCGGCCTGATCTGCGCCTTCTTCTGCTGGCGGCCGCTGGCCAGCCGCGAGACCCCGACCCGCAAGGTTCCGATCGACACCACCGGCTTCATGCTGCTGCTGGTCTGGGTCGGGGCGCTGCAGGTGATGCTCGACACCGGCAAGGACGTCGACTGGTTCAACTCCACGGCCATCGTCGTCGAGACCGTGGTGGCGATCGTCGGCTTCATCGCCTGGATGATCTGGGAGCTGAACGACAAGCACCCGATCGTCGACCTGTCGCTGTTCAAGTCGCGCAACTTCGCCCTGGGCACCGTGGCCCTGTGCCTGGGCTATGCGGTGTTCTTCGGCAGCAACCTGTTGCAGCCGCTATGGCTGCAGACCCGGATGGGCTACATCGCCACCTGGGCAGGGCTGGTGGCCGCCCCCAGCGGCGTGGTGGCGGTGATCCTGACCCCGTTCGCGGCCCGGCTGATGCAGAAGGTCGACGCCCGCTGGACCGCCACCGTGTCGATGGTCGCCTTCGCCCTGTCGTTCTACATGCGCTCAGGCTTCACCCCCGACGTCGACTTCAAGGCCCTGGTCTGGCCGATGCTGGTGCAGGGGGTGGCGATGAGCACCTTCTTCATCTCGATGGTCACCATCTCGCTGAACGGCGTGCCGCCCCACCAGCTGCCGTCGGCTTCGGGCCTGTCGAACTTCTCGCGGATCACCGCCGGCAGCTTCGCCGCCTCCCTGACCACCACGGTCTGGGACCGCAGCGAGTCGCTGCACCAGACCCGGCTGGCCGAGGCCATGGGCTCCAACGACCCGGCCTGGCTGGCGGCGATCGAGCGCATGCAGGCGGTGGGCCTCAGCCACGTCCAGGCGGTCGGGGCGGTGACCAACCAGGTCGTCAACCAGGCCTATCTGCTGGCCACCGTCGACTTCTTCCGCGCCTCGGCCTGGCTGGCGGTGCTGCTGATCCCCTGCATCTGGCTGACCAACAAGGCGATGAGCGGCGGCGGCGCGCCGCCCCCGGCCGACTAGGTTTCGCCGCCCTACCCTTCCGGCCCGGCGCCGCTTAAGATGCGCCGGCGAGAGGGTTGAACACGACGATGACCACGACGACGGCGGCCGCCAGTCCCCTGCGTCTCTACCAGCGGGTGGCCGCCGACATCGGCCAGGCCATCGCCGACGGCCGCCACCAGCCCGGCCAGCGCCTGGCCTCCGAGCGCGACCTGGCCGAGGCGTTCGGCGTCAGCCGGCCGACCATCCGCCGGGCCGTGATCGCCCTGGAGATGCGCGGCCTGCTGGAGGCCCGGCAGGGGTCGGGCGTCTATGTGCGGGCCGGGGGCCAGCCGGCCCCGCCGCCTCGCGACCTGGATATCGGGGCCTTCGACCAGGCCGAGGCCCGCCGGCTGTTCGAGGGCGAGGCCGCCGCCCTGGCCGCCACTCTGATCACGGACGAGGAGCTGGCCTATCTCGAGACCCTGGTGGCCGAGATGAACAGCGAAAAATCGACCAAGGAGCAGTCCGAACTGGCCGACCGCCAGTTCCACATCACCATCGCCCAGGCCACTCGCAACAGCGCCATCGTCCGCGTGGTCGAGAACACCTGGGACCTGCGCTACAGGTCCCGCCTGTGCATGCAGATGCTGGAAAAGGCCCGGCACGTGCGCAAGCGGCCGCTCAACGACGAGCACCAGGACATCATCGAGAGCCTGCGCACCCGCGACCCCAAGGCCGCCCGCGCCGCCATGCAGACCCACCTGGGCGGGCTGATCGAGAACCTGCTGCTGACCGCCGAGCTGGAGGCCATGGAGCAGACCCGCGAACGCCTGGCCAGCAAGCGCGAAGAGATCGCCCTGCGGGCGGCCAGCGCGGCGAAGTAGCTTACGGGGACACGCCGCAAGGGCGTGTCCCCGGCCTCGACCCTAGCCCGGTTGCCGCTCAGGTGCGGGCGCCGCCGGCGCGGCGGGGACCGCAATGACGGGAGCAGCCGGCGCGGCAGGCGGCGCATCGGGTGCGGCCGGAACCGATCCGTCCGCCGGAGGAACCTCGCCGTCCGCCGGAACCGCGCCTTCGACCGGCGTCCCGTCGGGGTTCAGCAACGTCGGGTCCTCGGCCGCCGAGACGGCGTCGTCGCCCTCGGGTGCGGCGACCCTGGGCGCGTCGCGGTTCACCGCATAGGTGGCCACGCTCTTCCAGATCTTGGCCGGCAGGCCGCCGCCGACCACGCCGTTCATGGCGCTGTTGTCGTCGTTGCCGACCCACACCCCGATCACCAGGTCGCCGACATAGCCGACGAACAGGGCGTCGCGGTAGTCCTGGCTGGTGCCGGTCTTGCCGAACGCGCCGGGGATCGCCGCCTCGACGCCCGTGCCGCGCTGGGTGGCCGAGCGCAGCAGGTCGCGCATGCCGGCCAGCTCGGCCTTGGTCAGCGGATGGACGCCGGCGGGCTTCTTCCAGTCGGCCAGGCCGTGGGGGATCACCGGCGCCTCGCCGGCGTCGATCGCCGCATAGGCCGCCGTCAGGCGCACCAGACTCATCGGCCCGGTGCCCAGGGCCAGGGTCAGGTCGTTGGGGATCGGATCGGTGACGCCCAGGTCGCGAGCGGTGCGGACGATCGCGTCGCGGCCGATGTCGTGGGCCAGGCGCACGGCCGCCACGTTGGACGAGGCGGCGAAGGCGGTGATCAGCGGCACCTCGCGGCCGGCGTACTTGCCCTCGTGGTTCTTGGGCGTCCAGCCGCTGACCTGGACCGGCGCGTCGAGGATCGGGCTGGTCGGGGTCATGCCCTGGCGGATGGCCGCCAGATAGACGAACAGCTTGAAGGCCGAGCCGGGCGGGCGCTGGGCGTCGGCGCGGTTGAACTGGCTGGCCTTGTAGTCGCGGCCGCCGACCATGGCGACGATCCGGCCGTCGGTGCGCATGGCCACGATCGCGCCCTGGGTGACGTTCAGCGCCTTGCCGTCACGGGCGATCGCCTGGTCGAGGATCTTCTCGGCCTGGGCCTGCAGCCTGGGATCCAGCGTGGTGCGCACCACCGTCTCGCCATAGGTGTTCTCGAACACCGCCTTGGCCTGGGGGAACACCCAGTCGGCGAAATAGGAGCCGACCGGCAGCTTGGGCCGGCCGGCCTGGACGCGGACCTGCGTCGCCGCGCGGTCGGCCTGGGCCTGGGTGATCACCCCGGTGTCGACCATCGCCCCCAGCACGGTCTTCATCCGCGTCCGGGCGCCGTCGAAGTTCTCGGTGGGGGCCCAGCGGGACGGGGCCTTGACCAGGCCGGCCAGCATGGCCGCCTCGCCGATCGACAACTGCTGGGGCGTCTTGTCGAAATAGTGCCGCGACGCCGCGCCCAGGCCGAAGGTTCCGTCGCCGAAATAGACCGACGACAGGTAGCGCGACAGGATCTCGTCCTTGGACAGGCGGGCGTCCAGATAGAGGGCGATCAGCACCTCCTGGATCTTGCGCCGGAAGGTGCGCTTGTTGGACAGGAAGGCGTTCTTGGCCAGCTGCTGGGTGATGGTCGAGCCGCCCTCGGACACCCCGCCCGCCTTGGCGTTGGCGCCCACGGCCCGCAGGATGGCCTTCGGATCCACGCCGATGTGCTTGTAGAACCGCCGGTCCTCGATGGCGATGAAGGCCCCCGGCACGTAGGCGGGCAGCTTGGCCACGTCGACCGGCGCTTCCTTGTACGAGCCGCGGCGGGCGATCGGCGAGCCGTCGGCGGCCACGATCACCAGGGTCGGATTGGCCAGGGGCTCCAGCGCCCGCCCCAACGGCAGGGACCACAGCAGCGAGGCGACGAAGACGACCACCGCCAGGACGACGACCGCGGCCCCGCCGATCAGCCAGGGCCGCCGCTTCCAGACCGGCGGCTTGACCGGCGGCGACGGCTTTGGCGTCGTGGGATCGGCGGGGGCGAGGTCGGCGGCGTCGGACATTCGGGTCGCACTCGTTCAGGCGAAAAGTTCGCCAGGAAGAGCGCGGCAATAGCACAGGCGATCCGCCCCGCGGCACGCCCCGCACGCAAAAAAGTGGCTGGTCCCATCACCGCCGCCGCGCTGGCGCCCCGCCCTCGGTCCCGGCTAGGATGTCCGACATGACCGCCGGCGCCCCCGATCCCCAGAAACTCTACCAGCAGATCGCGCGGGCGATCGCCACGGCCATCGGCGACGGCCGCTACGGCCCCGGCGACAAGCTGCCGTCGGAACGCGAGCTGGCCGACGACTTCGGCGTGAGCCGCCCGACCGTCCGCGACGCCATGATCGCCCTGGAGTTCCAGGGCCTGGTCGAGGCGCGCCAGGGCTCGGGGGTCTATGTCAACGCCGCCGCGGCGCCGGCGGGCGAGGATCCGGCCGAGGTGGAGGTCGGCGCCCTGGAGTTGATCGAGGCGCGGCGGC
>Ga0209257_1001468_pt1 | contig 27780 bp, 26 predicted proteins | sample AraplaCvi_mCL_r2_FD_184277 | JGI IMG/M metagenome (GOLD analysis project Ga0209257, IMG submission 184277) | Arabidopsis root microbial communities from North Carolina, USA - plate scrape MF_Cvi_mCL_r2 (SPAdes) (version 2) | ecosystem: Host-associated > Plants > Roots > Endosphere | place: USA...
GGTAGATGTAGGTGTTCCGGGTCAGGAACTCCTTCAGGATGTCGTTCTGGATCGTGCCGGCCAGCTTCTCGTGCGGCACGCCCTGTTCTTCCGCCGCCACGATGTAGAGCGCCAGGATCGGCAGCACGGCGCCGTTCATGGTCATCGAGACGGTCATCTTGTCGAGCGGGATGCCGTCGAACAGCGTCCGCATGTCGTAGATGGAATCGATGGCCACGCCGGCCATGCCGACGTCGCCGGTCACGCGCGGGTGGTCGCTGTCGTAGCCGCGGTGGGTGGCCAGGTCGAAGGCGATGGACAGGCCCATCTGACCGGCCGCGAGGTTGCGGCGGTAGAAGGCGTTGGAGTCCTCGGCCGTGGAGAAGCCCGCGTACTGGCGGATCGTCCACGGGTTGGTGGCGTACATGGTCGGGTAGGGGCCGCGCACGAACGGCGCCAGGCCCGGGAAGCCGCCGAGCGCGGTCAGGCCCTGGATATCGCCGGCGTCGTAGGCCGGGCGCACGTCGATGCCTTCGGGCGTGACCCAGGGCTCGCCCGTGGGCTTGGCGAAGGCGGGGACGTCGCCGTCGAGGGGCAGGGTGGAAAAGTCGGGGAAGCTCACGCCGTCACCTCATGCTTCTCGGACAGCCGCATGGGCCTCAACGCGGGGCACCGGCTGTCGGGGCCGGGCAGGCGGGCGGCGGCGACGTCGGGCTGGGCGGCCTGGGCGGGCTCCACCTCGACCGGCCCCTGGTCGCTGGGGGGGAAGGCGGTGACGCCCAGGATCTTCGGATCGCCGCGCGCCGCGACGGCGGCCTCGACGTCGCGGGCGACGAGGCCCGTCTCCAGCGCCGCGATGACGCCGCCGGCCGCCTCGATGGCCTGCAGGCGGTCCCAGGCGGCGCGGGCGATCTGGTCGGTGAGGGTGTCGAGATAGCCCGAGCCCGCGGCCGGATCGGCGACGCGGCCGACGCCGGCTTCCTCCATCAGCACGAGCTGGGTGTTGCGGCTCTGGCGGCGGCCGAAGGCGGTGGGCAGGCCCAGCGCGTCGGTGAAATTGCCCAGCACCACGGCGTCCGCCCCGCCGGCCGCCGCGCCGAAGCCGGCGGCGGTCAGGCGGATCATATTGGTCCAGGCGTCCTGCGCCGTCAGCATCCGGCGTGAGGTCCGGGCCTCGATGCGGGCCTGGGCGGACGCGCCGGACACGGTGGCGATGCGCGCAAAGACCGTGCGGGCGGCGCGCAGCTTGGCCAGGGTCAGGAAGTAGTCGCCGTCCGCCGCGAGTCCCAGGGTGATCCGGGCGAAGGCCTCCTCCACCGGCAGGCCGGCGCGGACCAGGGCCTTGGCGTAGGCGATGGCGGAGGCGGAGGCCACGGCCACCTCCAGCGCCTCGCCGCCGCCCGCCTCGTGGGCGACGCGGCCGGACGCCAGGAACAGCTGCGCCTGCGGATAGGTCTGGGCGAGCCGCACGCCCACCGTGACGGCGCTGATGATGTGGCTCTCGATCGGGCCGGGGCTTTCGCCCGCCTCGGCGAAGGCGCCGAGCGGGTCGAGGTGGAAGTTCAGCTTCGCGCCGGGCGACGATTTGGCGACGGCGTGCAGCGCGTCGGCGGCCTTCGGCCCCAGGAACCCGGCGTCGAGGCCGACCGGCGCCAGCTCGACGATGACGTCCTTCAGGGCCCGGCCGAGCGCCTCGGCCGTGGTGTGACCCCGCACGATCACCGAGGCCGCGCCGCCCTCCAGGTCGGCCAGCAGTTCGGCGTTCACCCGCGCCGGGTCGGGGTGGGCCGACAGCACGCGGATGTCCCACGGCCGCTCGCCGTCGAAGGGCCGCGTGGGGAAGGGCGCCGCCTTTTCGCTGGCCGCGTAGAGCGGCGCGATCTGCAGCCCCTCGACAGTGGACTTCGTCAGGCTTTCGAAGGGCTTGTCGCCCAGGGTCTTCGCCACCAGGGCGCGCCAGGCGTCTTCGCCGGCGGGCGGGATTCCGGGGTCGAGAACGCTTGTGTCGGCCATGCGGGGAATTGCGCCCCCGCGCGGCGGGGCGTCAAGTTCACGCAAGGGTACGCAGCGGTGGTCAGGCGCCGGGTTCGGCCACCAGCCGCCAGGTGCGCTGCTCGGCCACGAAGATGCGGTTGCCGATCCCCTCCGGCGGCGAGCCGCGCAGCACCTCCGTGAGGTCGCGGGCCATGGCGGGGCTGCGGATATAGTAGCTGTGCAGCACCAGCGGGTCGGCGTCGCCGGCCACGTTGCGGCAATCCACCAGCACGATCTTCTTGGGGATCATGTCGATCAGGCGGGGGCCGTCCGAGCCCAGCCGGTCGGGGTTGGACTTGGTCTTGTCCGAGATCAGCAGCGCCCGGTCGTTGGGATTGAAATAGACCGTCACCTGCCGGGCCAGCTTCGGAAGCAGCTGCAGCTTGCTGTCGTGCTCGAAGGTGTCGTCGTCTTCGTCGGGCGCCGCCAGCAGGATCTGCTCGAAGAACCGGTTCAGCGCGCCGGGCTCCTTGGCGATCAGCGCCTGCAACCCCTGGCGCAGGACATAGGCGCCCATGCTGTGGGCCAGGAGATGCAGCCGCCGCTGGCAGTATTCCTGGCTGTCCAGCTTCAGCAGGTAGTCGCGCAGCTTGAGGTAGGCCCGAGCCAGGGCCGGGCCCGAGGCGCGCGCGTCCTCGCGGTCGCTGTAGTAGGACATCAGCGGCACGGCCTGGCCGTCGGACGGCCAGCTGAACAGCACCACGTTCACCCTGCGGCCTTCCACCACGACGCCGTCGGCCAGGCGCGCGGCCGCGTCCAGGGCGCCGGTGAAGGTGACGTTGAAGCCGGGGATGAAGACGAGCGTGTCCGAGAGCCCGCTCTTCATCAGCAGGCGCAGGTCGTCAAGGAACCGCTCCGAGCCGCCCTTGATGCCGGTCGGCGTCGTGCGTTCCGGATAGACCGTGACCCCGGCCAGCTGGGGCCCGGAAGCGCCTCGGTTGAACTCCGCATAGCCGAAGCGCAGGGCGGCCACGCCGTCCGGGTTGAACTTGCCCCCGAAGGTCTGGAGCTTGTTGCCGGGCTGGTGGTTCCGGTTGGTGGCGAAGAAGACCTTGATGTCGGCCATGGCTGCCCCACTGAAGCGGCTGGCAGTTTGGCCAACTCACAGGCGACGCCGCAACGTTGTTCTACCTTGGCGGGCTCATCGTCCGATGCAGACCGCGCCGGCGTCGAACATTGCCTGGGCATGACCGACCAACGGGCCGGGGTCGAACAGCACGCCGCCGGTGACCAGGATCGCCAGGGCGATGCGCTTGCCGACGGCGAGCATGAGGCTCGCCGTCAGCGCCACGGTTCCGCAGCAGAGGATCATTCTGCTGCGCAGGCCGGGCAGGATGACGCCGGCGCGGCGGGAATGAACTGGCCGGTCTCCCTTATGTGGCCGGACACGCCATAGCTGTCGTTCAGCCGGACCCAGTCGGTCAGGTTATGGCGCGGGCCGGTCTCGTTACGGCCGAGCGGCGCGATGTCGAGCCACGCGTAGGCCCCGATCACCTCCTCGCCGCCTCGGCCGTACTGGGAATAGGTGTGGAAGATCCCGCCCTCGGCGTCGCGGTAGAAGACGCTGACCCCCGAGAGGTCTTCGATAGGCGGCGCGATGGCGGCGAAATTGTAGTTGGCGGGGGCGCCGGCCATCTGTTCCGGCGTGTACGAGACATTGAAGTCGTAGTTGAAATCGCTTTGGTGCGAAGACACCCAGCGGAACTGCCAGCCCATCCGCCGGCGCACCGCCTCGATTTCCGCGAACGGCGCCCGGGCCACGACGATAAGGCTCACGTCGTGCTGTTCCAGGTGCTGGCGCGCGCCATCCACGTGATCGCAAAGGAAGGCGCAGCCAACGCAGATCCCGTCGGCGCTGGGCGCGAGCATGAAGTGATAGACGATGAGCTGGCTTCGTTCGCCGAACAGCTCGGCCAAGGTGACCGGGCCGTCAGCCCCCTCGAACGTGTAGGACTTTTCCACCTGCACCCACGGCAGCGCGAGCCGCTTCGCGTTGACGGCGTCGCGGGCGCGGGTGAGCGCCTTTTCCTCGGCCAGCAGCGCCTTGCGCGCTTCGAGCCAGGCGTCGCGGGTGGTGATTTCGTGCGTATGCATCATGCGATCCTTTCGGGAGCGTCTTCCAACAGGGTCTGGAGCTTGTTGAGCGTGCCGGTCCAACCGACGTGATGGGCCGCGCGGACCTCTTCGTCGTGGAGCTGTGCGTGGTGGACGGTCAGCTCGGTGCCGCCCGCGATGGCGATGAAATCGACCGTCACGATCGACTGCCGCTCAGGGAAGGTGATCCAGGTCGTGTCCCACACCAGGCGTCGGCCGGGGTCGGTCTCGCGGTAGGCGCCGGTCATCTCGTGCCGCTCGCCGTCGAGCGTCTGGAAGACGATGCGGAAGCGCCCGCCGACGCGCGCGTCGGCCTCCACGTGCAGCACAGGCCCGGCGTCGGGGCCCCACCACAGCGCGATCAGCTCGGGGCGGGTGAAAGCGTCGTACACCCTCTGGGGCGGCGCCTTGATACGGCGGACGATGGTCAGGCTGGGCTTGGCCACGGTTCAGGCCTCCGGTTCGGCTTCGAGGAGGGCGGTGAGCTTGTCCAGGCTGCCGGTCCAGAACCGCTCGTAGCGCTGCAGCCAGGCCATCGCGTCCTCCATGGGTTGCGGGGTGAGCTCCACGGAGACCGTGCGGCCCGTCTTGGTGCGAGCGATCAGGCCGGCGTCCGACAGCACGTCGAGGTGCTTCATCACCGCGTTGAGCTGCATCGGGAACGGCTCGGCCAGCTGGCTGACCGAGAGGCCCGAGTCGGTTTCGAGCCGCGCCAGGATCGCCCGGCGGGTGGGATCGGCCAGCGCCTGGAAGGTGCGACCCAGTTCGTCGTGTTTATACTTCACCATGTGGTGAACTGTTGTCCGTTACGTCACCCGTGTCAACATGAAGACGTGGGCAAGAGCTGTTGCCCGACATGCAAACGTCGCGTACAACGTAAATCTAACAACTGTTCGAGGACCCGCTCCATGGCCCTGCCGCCCGTTCTCCGCGACCGCCTCCGCCTGCCGGTGATCGGCAGCCCGCTGTTCATCATCTCGGTGCCGGACCTGGTGATCGCCCAGTGCAAGGCGGGCATCGTCGGCTCGTTCCCGGCGCTGAACGCGCGGCCGGCCTCGCTGCTGGACGAGTGGCTGCACCGGATCACGGAAGAGCTGGCCGCGTGGGACCGCGACCATCCGGACACGCCCTCGGCCCCGTTCGCGGTGAACCACATCGTCCACAAGACCAACGACCGGCTCGAACACGACATCGAGGCGTCCACCAAGTGGAAGGCGCCGATCGTCATCACCTCGCTGGGCGCGCGCGAGGACGTGAATGCGGCGGTCCACTCCTACGGCGGCGTGGTGCTGCACGACATCATCAACGACCGCTTCGGCCGCAAGGCGGTGGAGAAGGGGGCCGACGGCCTGATCGCCGTGGCCGCGGGCGCCGGCGGCCATGCCGGCCAGCTCTCGCCCTTCGCCCTGGTGCAGGAGCTGCGCGAGTGGTTCGACGGGCCGATCGCGCTGTCGGGCTCGATCGCCAACGGCCGCGCCGTGCTGGGCGCCCAGGCCATGGGCGCGGACCTGGCCTACATGGGCTCGGCCTTCATCGCCACGCAGGAGGCCGCCGCCGACCCGGCCTACAAGGAGATGATCGTCGAGAGCTCGGGCGACGACATCGTCTACACCAACCTCTTCACCGGAGTGCACGGCAACTACCTGAAGCCGTCGATCGTCAAGGCCGGCATGGACCCCAACGACCTGCCCAGGTCGGATCCGTCGGCCATGAACTTCGGCTCGGGCGGCAACCAGAAGTCCAAGGCCTGGCGCGACATCTGGGGCTGCGGCCAGGGCATCGGCGCGGTGAAGGACGTGGCCACGGTCCGCGACCTGGTGGACCGGCTGTCCAACGAATACGAGGCCGCCAAGGCCGAGCTGGCCACCAAGACGTCGTTCACGTCCGGCCGCGTGCTGATGGCGGCGGAGTAGAATTCCGCCCTCGCTGGGGTATGATCCCCGCCACCGGGCCGACGCGGATCGCCCGGCCAGGCGGCGACGTCCAAGCATCCGCTCCAACGCCCTTCGCGGGCGGGAAGGAGCGAGGTCATGGGCGGTAATCCCTTCAAGGTGGCGGTGGTCTGGCGCGGTGACGCGCAGGCGCGGCGGTCGGTCGATCCGGCGGCCACGCGGCTGGCGCCGATCTTCGCGGCGCTGTCCGAGGCCGGTTTCGCCGCGGAGCCCTGCGTCTATGACGAGAGCCTGGCCGCCGAGGTGCGCGCGCAGCTTCTGGCCTGCGACGCGGCCCTGGTCTGGGTGAACCCGATCGCGGCGGGCGCGCGCCGGGACGAGCTGAACGCCCTGCTGGACGAGGTGGCCGCGGCGGGCGTCCTCGTCAGCGCCCGGCCCGCGGTGGTCGCCGCCATGGGGGTGAAGTCCGTCCTCCACCGCACGCGCCATCTCGGCTGGGGCTCGGACGTGCGGCTCTACGAGACCGAGCCGGAGTTCGTCGCCGGTTTCCCGTCCAGCCTGGCCGACGCCGGTCCCCGGGTGCTCAAGCAGGACCGCGGCAACGACGGCCTGGGCGTCTGGAAGGTCGAGGCGGCGGGCGACCGGGTCGAGGTGCGCGAGGCGCATGGCGAGAGCCCGCCCCGGACGCTGCCGCTCGCCGCCTTCATGGCCGAACGGCGGGTCGATTTCGCCATCGGTCCCCTGGTCGACCAAGCCTACCAGCCGCGCCTGCCGGAGGGGATGATCCGCTGCTACATGTCGGGCGGGCGGCTGGCGGGGTTCGGCCACCATCTCGTGCGCGCCCTGGCGCCGGCCGACGCGGGGCCGGGCGGGCCAAGGCTCTATTCCGGGCCATGCGATCCCAGGTTCCAGCGGTTGCGTGGGCTGATGGAGCGCGAGTGGACGCCGGGTCTCATCCGCACGCTGGGCCTCCAGCCCGACGACCTGCCGGTGATCTGGGACGCCGATTTCCTGCTGGGACCGCGCGACCCCGCCGGCGAGGACACCTACGTCCTGTGCGAGATCAACGTTAGCTCGGTCTTCCCCATGCCGCAGGAGGGACCGGCCGGACTCGCGCGCACGCTGCACGAGCGGCTCGTACGGCAGCGTTGAGATTTTCTCGTCGCCCTTAGAGGTTAATCCTACTTACCTACTAGATTGGTAGGAATTAGCTTCTCCCTCGGACTGCTGAGGGAGAGACCATGTCCGCGACCAGACTTCATCGAACCGCACGGGCCGCGGGCCTTGCCCTGCTGCTGTGCGGCGTCGCGCCGGCCGCCCTGGCCCAGCAGGCGACCGCGCCGACCGGCAGCGTCGGCATCAGCCAGGAACAGCTGCTGGCCCTGGTCGGCCGCTTGGATGCGCTGGAGCAGCGCAACAACGAGCTGGAAGCCCAGATCCTGGACCTCAAGGCCCAGTCCGCCGGTTCGGACCAGGCGATCCGCGACCAGGTCAACGCCACGACCGTTTCGCTGGCCAACGGCCGGCCCACCTTCGCCACGGGGGATGGCCAGTTCACCGCCTCGATCCGCGGCGTGCTGCAGCTGGACGCCGCCCAGTACGACCAGCGCCGGCCAGGCGCGCCGGGCGTCGACTTCCGCCGCGGTTCGGTGGGTGATGCGGCCGAAGCCGACCGCGCCCGCGACCTGAACGACGGGGCCAATTTCCGCCGCGCCCGCCTGGGCATCGAAGGCAAGGCCTGGGGCGTCTGGAACTACAACTTCCTCTACGACTTCGGCGGCTCCGGGAACGAGGAGCCGGGCAAGATCTCGGCCGCCTGGGTCGAGTACGCCGGCTTCGCGCCGCTGCGCGTCCGGGTCGGCGCCTTCTCGCCGCCGTCGGGCATGGAGGAGGCGGCTTCGACCAACGGCTCGCTGTTCCCCGAGCGGGCCTCGCCGTCTGAGACCGTGCGCGGCATCGCCTCGGGCGACGGCCGCACCGCCGCTGGCGTCTTCGGCAACGGCGAGCGCTGGAACTTCTCCACCGCCGTCTCGGGCAACATCATCGGCACCCAGACCTTCGACGAGCAGCTCTCGGTGGTCAGCCGGGTGGCCTATGTGCCGTTCAAGACCCAGGACAGCCTGATCCATGTGGGCGCCGACCTGGTCTATGTGATCGATCCGGCGGCCACGGGCATCAACACGCCGCCCGGCGCCGCCACGCCGCTGCGCCTGCGCGACCGGCCCGAGATCCGGGTCGACGGCACGCGGCTGGTGGACACCGGCAACATCGACTCGAACGGCCTGACCGCCTGGGGCCTCGAACTGGCGGGGCAGTGGAAGCAGTTCACGCTGCAGGGTGAGTACTACGGCATCGAGGTCGACCGGAAAGGCCCGCTGGCCAATCCGAAGTTCAACGGCTGGTACGTGCAGGGCGCCTGGACCCTGACCGGCGAGGCGCGCCGCTACGGCATCGCCACCGCCACCTTCGACGCCCCCCGGGTCGAGAAGCCGTTCGATCCGCGCTCGAAGCAGTGGGGCGTGTGGGAGATCGCGGCCCGCTATTCCGACCTGGACCTGAACTTCCGTCAGGGCGCGCCGGGGTCCGCAGCGGTCGCCTCCGCCATCCGGGGCGGCGAGCAGAAGGCCTTCACCATCGGGCTCAACTGGTACCCCAACAACAACGTGCGTTTCCTCGCCGACTATCAGCGTGTTGAGGTGGATCGTCTCTCACCGGGTGGAACCGCGTTCGGGGCCGGTGCGCTCACGCCTCCAGCAGGCGCCCAGATCGGCCAGGACCTCAATATCTGGTCGTTCCGTACTCAGTACGCGTTCTAATCACGAACCGCAGGGACCCTTCCACATGACCCTCGACTTCACCCTCGACCGCCGCCGCCTGATCGCGGGCGCCGCCGCCGGAGCCGGCGCGCTGGCCCTGCCGGGCCTGGCCGGCGCGCAAGGCAAGGGCGTCACGCTGCTGAACGTCAGCTACGACCCGACCCGCGAGCTCTACAAGGACATCAACGCCGCCTTCATCGACTACTGGAAGGGCAAGACCGGCCAGACCCTGGCCATCAACCAGAGCCACGGCGGCTCGGGCCGCCAGGCGCGGGCGGTGATCGACGGCCTGCAGGCCGACGTCGTCACCCTGGCGCTGGCCTACGACATCGACGAGATCGCCGCGCGAGCCAAGCTGCTGCCGGCCAACTGGCAGAGCCGCCTGCCCAACAACTCCGCGCCCTACACCTCGACCATCGTTCTGCTGGTGCGGAAGGGGAACCCCTGGAAGATCCGCGACTGGGGCGACCTGATCAAACCCGGCATCGGCGTGATCACGCCCAACCCGAAGACCTCGGGCGGCGCGCGCTGGAATCACCTGGCGGCCTATGCCTGGGCGCTGAAACAGCCGGGCGCCACGCCGGCCTCGGCCGAGGCCTTCCTGGCCAAGCTGTACAAGAACGTGCCGGTGCTCGACACCGGCGCCCGCGGCTCGACGACCACCTTCGCCGAGCGCGGCATCGGCGACGTGCTGCTGGCGTGGGAGAACGAGGCCTTCCTGTCGCGCACCGAGTTCGGCGACAAGTTCGACATCGTCTATCCCAGCCTGTCGATCCTGGCCGAGCCGACCGTGGCGCTGGTGGACAAGAACGTCGACCGCCACAAGACGCGCGTCTATGCCGAGGGCTACCTGAACTTCCTCTACAGCCCGCTGGCGCAGGACCTGATCGGCAAGAACCACTACCGTCCGCGCAACCCGCAGGCGGCGGCGAAATACGCGACCAAGTTCAAGAACATCCCGCTGGTGACCATCGACGGCCAATTCGGCGGCTGGAAGAAGGCCCAGGCGGCCCATTTCGCCGACGGCGGCGTCTTCGACCGCATCTACAAGCGCTAGGATCCCGATGACGGCAGCCGCACTGTCGCCCCTGGCGGGCAAGCCTCGAACGCGTTGGAAGCAGCCCAGCATCCTGCCGGGCTTCCCGCTCGCCATGGGCTGGACGCTGACCTACCTGGGTCTGGTCGTCGTCCTGCCGCTCATCGCGCTGATCCTGCGGCCGTGGGAGCTGGGGCTTTCCGGCGTCTGGGCGACGCTGACCGAGCCACGGGTGCTGGCGTCGCTGCGCCTCAGCTTCGGTGCGGCGTTCCTCGCGGCGCTCACCAATGTGCCGCTGGGCCTGCTCGTGGGCTGGACCCTGACCCGCTACGAGTTTCCGGGCCGGCGGATCATCGACGCCTTCGTCGACCTGCCGTTCGCCCTGCCTACGGCGGTGGCGGGCATCGCGCTGACCGCCATCTACGCGCCGACGGGCCCGCTCGGCGCCTTCTTCCTGAAGTTCGGGATCAAGACCGCCTACACGCCGGTCGGCGTCTATATCGCGCTGCTGTTCATCGGCCTGCCGTTCGTGGTGCGCACGATCCAGCCGGTGCTGCAGGACCTCGACCGCGAGGTGGAGGAGGCGGCTCAGACCCTGGGCGCCACGAACCTCCAGCGCTTTCAGCTGGTGGTGCTTCCGGCCGTGCTGCCGGCGCTGATCTCCGGCTTCAGCCTGGCGTTCGCCCGGGCGGTCGGCGAGTACGGCAGCGTGATCTTCATCGCCGGCAACATGCCGCTGAAGTCCGAGATCGCGCCGCTGCTGATCGTCATCAAGCTGGAACAGTACGACTACGCCGGCGCCGCGGCCGTGGGCCTGGCCATGCTGGCCATCTCGTTCGGGGCGTTGCTCGCGGTGAACGGCGTGCAGCTCTTCCTGGCCCGGCGGGGGCGTGCATGAACCCGACCGTGCGCCTGCCGGGCCTCGCGCCCCTGTTCCTCGCCCTGACCCTGCTGGTCCTGGGCGTGCTGATCGTCTTTCCGCTGGGGGTGGTCTTCCAGCAGGCCTTCGCGAAGGGCTTCGCCGCCTACCTCGAGCCGCTGACCCAGCCCGACGCCCTGGCGGCCATCCGGCTGACCCTGACGGTGGCGGCGATCTCGGTGCCGCTGAACGCCGTGTTCGGCGTGGCCGCCGCCTGGTCGATCGCCAGGTTCGAGTTCAAGGGCAAGAGCCTGCTGGTCACCTTCATCGACCTGCCGTTCTCGATGTCGCCGGTGGTTTCGGGCCTGGTCTGGGTGCTGCTGTTCGGCGCCCAGGGCTGGTTCGGCGAGTGGCTGCTGGACCACGACATCAAGATCATCTTCGCCACGTCCGGCCTGGTGCTGGCCACCACCCTGGTCACCCTGCCGTTCGTCGCCCGCGAGCTCATCCCGCTGATGCAGGACCAGGGCGCGGACGAGGAGGCGGCCGCCCTGACCCTCGGGGCCGGCGGCTGGACCACCTTCTGGCGGGTGACGCTCCCCAACATCAAATGGGCGCTGCTGTATGGCGTCCTTCTGTGCAACGCCCGCGCCATGGGTGAATTCGGCGCGGTCTCCGTCGTCTCCGGCAGTGTCCGTGGCTTGACCACGACTTTGCCCCTCCACGTCGAGGTGCTCTACAATGACTATGAATTCGTCGGCGCCTTCGCGGCGGCCTCAGTCCTGGCCGGCCTCGGGCTCGTCACCCTGGTCCTCAAGACCATCCTCGAATGGCGTCATTCCGGTGAACTTTCAGCGAGCCGACGACACTGACACGGCGAACGCCTTGGAGATCAAAGGCATCTCCAAGGCTTTTGGCCGCTTTCCGGCGCTGAAGAACGTTTCGCTGCAGGCCAAGGACAAGGAGTTCCTGGCGCTGCTCGGGCCCTCGGGCTCGGGCAAGACGACGCTACTGCGCGTGCTGGCGGGCCTCGAACAGCCCGACGCGGGCGAGGTGCGATTCGCCGGCGAGGACTTCCTGGCGCTGCGGGTGCGCAGCCGCAAGGTCGGGATGGTGTTCCAGCACTACGCCCTGTTCCGGCACATGACCGTGGCCCAGAACATCGCCTTCGGCCTTACGGTCCGGAAGCGGTCGGAGAAGCCGAGCAAGTCCGAGATCGCCGACCGCGTCGCCGATCTGCTGCAGCTGGTGCAGCTGGAGGGCCTGGACAAGCGGTTCCCCTCGCAGCTCTCCGGCGGCCAGCGGCAGCGCGTGGCGCTGGCCCGGGCGCTGGCCATCGAGCCCAAGATGCTGCTGCTGGACGAACCGTTCGGCGCCCTGGACGCCCAGGTCCGCCGCGAGCTGCGCCGCTGGTTGCGCGAACTGCACGACCGCGCCGGCGTCACCACCGTCTTCGTGACCCACGACCAGGAGGAGGCGCTGGACCTCGCCGACCGCGTGGCGATCCTGAAGGACGGCGAGCTGATCCAGCTGGGCACGCCGAACGAGGTCTACGAGCACCCAGCGACGCCGTTCGTGTTCGACTTCCTGGGCCAGGCCTGCCGGATGGCGGGGGTGGTCGAGAACGGCCGCCTGCGCATCGCCGACTGGGAATCCGACGCGCCCGCAGGCGCGCCGGAGGGGCCGGTCGAGGTGTTCTTCCGGCCGGACGAGGTGGCCTTCGCCCCCGTCGACGGCGCCGGTCTGGCGGCCGAGGTGCGCGGCGTGGCCCAGCGCGGTCCCGACGTGCGCATCGACTGCGTGATCGAGGGCGAGACGATGGAGCTCCAAGCCCACGGCCCCAGCCTGCCGCCCGGCGTGACCACCGGCCTCTCGGTGCGGATCAAGCCGCTTCGTCCACAGGTTTACGCCGCCGGGTGAATCCAAACGGCTGAGTCGTGCGTTGACCGCGCATGACCGAGCCCAGCCTACAGCGCCGCTTCTGCGTCCACGGGATCGCGGAAGCGGCCTCCCGCGCCCACGTAATTGAAGGCGTCAGCTTCGAGGACGCCGCCCTGCACTTCGTCGGCGACCACCATCCGGTGGCCGACGGCGACGACGAGGTCAGCCTCTATGTCGAGGACCTCGAGACCGGCGAGCGCCAGTGCTTCCGGATCGACATGGAGACCGGCCAGACGGCGCCCTGCGAATAGCTATTCGCCGTTGGTCTTCAGCCAGCGATCCATCTCCGGCACCCGGGCCTGAATCACCCCCAGCCGGAAGCGCACGGACGCCTCGGCCTTCTCGACCTCGCCGCGGGTCGAGGCGGGGATGGTCGCCTTCAGCTTCGCCAGCTTCTCCAGCATCGCCGGGTCGCGCGAGCCGGTCGCCAGGTTGGCGAAGTAGGTGATGCGGCTGGTGGGCTCGAGGAACGCCTCCAGCTTCGCCCGATTGGCCAGGGCGAAGTCGTAGGCCTTGTCCGGGAAGACCCCCGCGACGGCGGCGATGATGCCGGGGACCTCGGTGGGGTTCGGCTCGCCGCTCAGCGCCAGCGCGAGCGTCTTGTCGGCCAGGGCCGGGTTCTCGCTGGCGCCCAGGTAGCCGTAGAGGCGGGCGCGGTCAGTGGGGTCCTTCGACGCCTTAGCCTGGGCGTGGATCGCCTCCCAGGTCGCCTCGTCGGCGTTGACCGCCACGATGGACAGCACCGTGCGGCGGGCCGCGCCGGTCAGGGTCGACGGGTCCTTCAGCCAGGCGTCGAAGCGGCGGCGGGCCTCGGCCACGGTGGCCGTATCGCCAAGCTCGCCCAGCTGGCTCAGCACGTTGCGCCGGGTGACGGCGGCGTTGTCCGTCTCGCCGGCCCTGGCGTCCCAACCCAGAAGGGCGGCCGCGGGCGAAAGCCGGGCGCGGGCGAAGGCGCGGTAGGCCGCCTGGCCGCCGCGGCCGCCGTACAGCCAATCGAGGGCGCCCAGCTGGCTCGACAGCGCGTCGAGGACCACCGGGTCGGCGTTGGCCGGGGTGTTCTTGGCGAGCGCCAGGAAGTCGCTCATCGGCTGCGCGCCGGTCTCGCCCAGGGCGCGGCTGTCGTAGAGCAGGCCCAGCTGGTCGGCGGTGGGCAGGCTAGCGAAGGTCGGCGCGAGCCTGGCCCACAGCTCGGGCGAATAGGCGCTGCGGAAATAGCCCGTCTGGCCGGCGTTGATCACGGCCGGCGCGGCGGCGGGGACGGTCTTGGGCGTGGTGGCGCTCACCACCTCCATCCAGTGGCCGTTGGCGGCCTGGACGTTCACCGGCGTGCGCCAGGTCTGCGGCGTGCGCTGGCTCTCGTCGGCGCCGAAGCGCTCCTGCGCCAGCGCCACGCCGCCGGCGACTTCCTTGGCGCGGATCAGCGGCACGCCCGCCTGCAGCAGGAAGTCGTGCGCCACGTCGACCACCTTCTTGCCCGGCGCGGCCTTGTCCAGCGCGCTCCACAGGTCGTCGCTGACCGCGTTCTTGTAGGCGTGCTGCTTGATGTAGCTGCGCACGCCGGCCTTGAAGGCGTCTTCGCCCACATAGGTCTCCAGCATGCGGATGACCGCCTGGCCCTTCTGGTAGGTGATGGCGTCGAAGGCGTTGGCGGCGGCGAAGACGTCGGGGATGTCGGCGATCACCGGATGGGTGCCGGCGCGGCTGTCCAGGCGCATGGCGCTCTGCTGGCCCGACTGGGTGGAGAGCCAGACCTTCCATTCGGGATGGAAGTGGTCGGTGGCCTTGTTCTCCATCCACGAGGCGAAGCCCTCGTTCAGCCAGAGGTCGTCCCACCAGGCCATGGTGACCAGGTCGCCGAACCACTGGTGCGCCATCTCGTGGGCGACCACGATGAAGACGCTCTGCTTGTCGGCCTCGGTCGATAGCTTCGGATCGATCAGCAGGGCGTAGTCGAAATAGAAGATCGCGCCCCAGTTCTCCATCGCCGCGAAGAACTGGCTGTTGCCGGGACCCGCCACCAGGTCGAGCTTGGGCAGCGGGTAGGGGGTGCCGAACCAGTCGTCATAGTAGGGCAGCAGTTTTGCCGCCGCATCGAGCGCGAACTCGCCCTTGGCGGCGTCGCCCTTGCGGACGATGACGCCGATGTCGGTCTTGCCGACCTGGCGGTGGATCCGCTCGAAGTCGCCCAGCGCCATGAACAGCAGGTACGAGCTCATCTTCGGGCTGTCGGCGAAGCGGACGGGACCGCCCGCGGTGGGCGCGTCGCCGGCGACCGGCATGTTCGACACCGCCATCTGGCCGCGCGGCGTCTCGATGGTCAGCGAGAAGACCGCCTTCACCCCGGGCTCATCCCACATGGGCGCGAAGCGGCGGGCGTCGGAGTTCTCGAACTGGGTGAAGAGGGCGCGGCGCTTGCTGCCGTCCTGGTTCTCATAGTCCAGGGCGAACAGGCCCGAGGCCTGCTGGTAGATCTTGCCGGCGTAGTCGATCGACAGGGTGTACTTGCCCGGCGCGAGCGGCCTGGGGAACACGAAGGCGGCGGTCTGCTGCTCGTCGTCCAGGACGATCTTCGGCGCGGCCGACTGGCCGGAGAGGCTGACCGCCCCGAAGGTCAGGTCCGCGGCGTTCAGCACGATCCGGTCGGTGGCGCGCACGACCGTGAGGTCGATCCTGGCCTTGCCGGTGAACTTCAGGTTGGCCGCGTCGGGATCGACGTAGATGTCGTAGCGGTCGGGCCGGACGTCGGTGGGGAGCACGATCCGCTTGGCGGCGGCCGGCTTCGCGGGCGCGGCGGCGGCCAGGGCGGGGGCGGCGGTCGCCAGCAAAACGGCGGCGACGGCGGCAAGAAATTTCATCGGACGGGACTCAGGCGGCAAGAATGAAGCGCGCACCATAGGGAGGGAGCGGGGCTATTCCTAGGCGGCCTTCCGACCGTTCATCTCATCGCCCGCATCCGCTGGCAGACGGGCGAACCAGAACATCGAGATCATCGTCACCACGCCCACGATGACGAAGGCCGGCGAGACCACCTCCACGGTCAGCCTCGTAGCCCCCTGCATGGTCATCAGCAGGTGCAGCAGGCTGGCCGAGAGCCCGATGCCGATGGACTGCACCAGCTGCTGGACCATGGACGAGGTGGTGGCCGCGCGGCTCATCTCGTCCTGGTCGATCTCGGCGTAGGCCATGCCGTTCAGCGAGGTGAACTGCAGCGAGCGGAAGAAGCCGCCGATTCCCAGCACCGTCATGATCGCCCAATGCGGCCAGTCGGGCCGGAAGAAGGCGTAGGCGACGAAGCTCAGGCCCACGATCACGGCGTTGACCAGCAGCACCGAGCGGAAGCCGAACCGGCGCAGGATCGGCGGGGCGGTGGTCTTCATCACCAGAGCCCCGACCGCCGAGATGAACGTCATCATGCCGGCGGCGAAGGCGCTCATCCCGAACGCCACCTGCAGCAGCATGGCCAGCAGGAACGGGTTGGCCCCCATGGCGATACGCATAAAGGCGCCGCCGATCACCGACGCGCTGAAGGTCTGCTTGCGGAAGATGTCGAGCTGGACGACCGCGTGCGGCGTGCGCGCGGCGTGCCAGCCATAGATCGCCAGGCTGCCCAGGCCGAGGGCGAAGAGCGCGGCCACGGCCCACGGGCTCAACGCGTCGCGGCCCACGTTCTCGAAGCCGAAGATCAGGGCGGCCAGGCCCAGTCCCGTCAGGACGATCCCGGCGATGTCCACGGGCGGCGGGTCCTGTTCGCGCACCTCGGGCACGTGGCGGTAGACCAAGATCAGGCCGACGATCGCGATCGGCAGGTTCATGAAGAAGATCCACCGCCAGTCGGCGAAGGTGACGATGGCCCCGCCGATCACCGGGCCCACCACCGGGCCCAGCAGCGCCGGCATGGTCACCACTGACAGCGCCCCCACCAGCTCGCTCTTGGGCGTGGTCCGGAGCAGCACGAGGCGGCCCACGGGCATCAGGGTGGCGCCCGCCGCGCCCTGGATGAAGCGGAAGAGGATGAGCTGCCACAGCTCGCTGGTGAAGCCGCAGGCCGCGGAGCCCGCCGCGTAGAGGACGATGGAGGTCATGAAGACCCGGCGCGCCCCGAACCGGTCGGCGAGCCAGCCCGACAGCGGCAGGAAGATCGCCGACGACAGCAGGTAGACGGTGATGGCGATGTTGAGCCGCAGGGGCTCCACGTCGAACGCGCGCGCCATGGCGGGCAGGGCGTTGGTGATCACCGTGGCGTTCAGCGTCTGCATCAGCAGCGCCGAGCCGATGATCGCCGGGACCAGCCAGCCGCGGGTGACGGCGCCCGCATCCTTCGGCGCCGCGGCCTCGGGCAGCGCGCCGTCGATGGGCTCGTCCGTGGGGCTCATACGTCCACCAGCCGGAGCAGGGGTTCGGCGGCGGCCTCCAGGAGCGCGCGATCCTCGGGCGACAGGCGCATCAACCGCGCGGCCAGCCAGTCGTTCCGCTCGCGCCGGATGAGGTCGAGCTTGCGCTTCCCGGCGGCCGTGATCGCCAGGCCCGAGCGGCGGCCATCCTCGGCGTCGTTGCTGCGGGCCAAAAGACCCTCGGCCTCGAGGCGCTTGATGTGGGCGCTCATGGTCGGGCGCGAGATCTTCTCCGCTTCGGCCAGGGCGCTGACCCCGATTCCCGGGTTCTTGGTGATATGGCCCAGCAGCAGCGCGTCCTGCGCCGACAGGCCGACCTTCTGGGCCTCCAGCCGCAAGCGCCGCGAGACCCGCAGCAGGGCGGGGCGGAGGGCTTCGGCCAGGGCGATGATGTCGGGCGGCGTGTCGGGCATGATAGTTAGGTCGGCGAACTATCTAGTATCCAAAGGCGCGATACGCAACGACCGGCTTGACGCAGGCTCCTGATTTCTATTTAACGGAGATGTTATTTAACGAGTTCGCTAATGACGCCGTCATCAGACCCCCTCAGCGCGACCTTCGCCGCCCTGGCCGACCCGACCCGCCGCGCGATCCTGGCGCGGCTCAGCGAGGGCGCGGCGACGGTCGGCGAACTGGCCGAACCGTTCGACATCAGCCTGCCGGCCATCTCGCGGCACCTGAAGGTGCTGCAGGGAGCTGGTCTGATCTCCCAGGGGCGCGAGGCCCAGTGGCGGCCGTGCCGGCTGGAGATCCAGGCCTTGCGCGAGGCCGACGACTGGATGGGACGCTATCGGCGTTTCTGGGAGGGCGGCTTCGACAGGATGGACGCCTACCTGGCCGAGCTGACGAAAGGGACCCGCGATGCCAATTGAGACCCTGTGCCGGCCGCTCGCCGACGACGAGCTGCTGATCGAGCGGACCTTCGCGGCGCCCGCAGCCCTGGTCTTCGACCTCTGGGCCAAGCGCGAACACATGCTGCACTGGATGGGGCCGAAGGACTGCCCCTGCCTCGAGGCCGACCTCGACTTCCGCGTGGGCGGCGAGTGGAGCGCGTGCGTCCTCATGCAGGGGCGCGGCCAGGCCCATATGGGCGGTCGCTACCTCGAGATCGAACCCGGCCGCCGCATCGTCATGACCTTCGAGTGGCGCAACGGCGAGCCGGACCCGGAGAGCGTCGTCACGCTCACCTTCGCCGAGCGGGACGGCAAGACCGTCCAGACATTCCATCAGGCGCCCTTCCACACGGTCGAGCGTCGCGACAGTCACGTCGGAGGCTGGAACAGCGTCTTCGACAAAGCGCAGGCCTACGCCGAAGCGAAGGCCAGGGAGAACCTCCGATGATCACCGTCTATTCCTACAGGTGGGTGCCCGACTTCGCCCGCGGGCTGGCGCGCGACCTGCGCGTCCGCTGGGCGCTGGAGGAGGCGGGCCTGGATTACCAGGAGTGGCTGATCGGGCTGGGCGACGACCAGAACAGTCCCGCCTACCGCGCCTGCCAGCCGTATGGGCAGATACCGGCCTATGAGGAGGGCGGCCTGGTCATGTTCGAGTCCGGGGCGATCGTCCTGCACATCGGCGAGAAGAGCGAGGCGCTGCTGCCGACGGATCCGAAGGCGCGGGCGCGGGCGACCTGCTGGCTGTTCTCGGCGCTCAACACGATCGAGCCGGTGATCCAGGAACTGGCGTCGATCGACCTGTTCCATGCCGACCAGGCCTGGGCGAAAGAACGTCGGCCGCAGGTCGAGGCCCAGGCCAAGAAGCGGCTCGCCGAGCTCGCAAAGGCGTTGGGCGACAAGGACTATCTCGAGGGCGAATTCACGATCGGCGACCTGATGATGGCCACCGTGCTGCAGATCCCGCGCCAGACGGACATCGTGGCCGGCGAGCCGAACCTGCGGGCCTACCTCGACCGATGCGAAGCGCGCCCGGCGTTCCAGCGCGCCCTTCGCGACCAGCTCGCGAGCTTCGTCGACACCTAGGCCGCCGCCGCCGCGGGCTTCGGCGCCTTGCGCATGGGCTGCGGCTTCCACTGCACCAGCGATCGCCAGGCCCACTCCAGCGGGCCGTAGTGGAAGCGCGCCAGCCACGGCTCGCTCCACAGCAGGATGAAGGCCCAGACGCCGACGACGACCCAAAGGAGCTGTGCGCGCGACAGCTCGCCGTAGAGGCCGAAGCCATAGCCGCAGAACAGCGTGCTCGTGATGACCGACGTGCCGATGTAGTTGCTGAACGCCATGCGCCCGGCGGCGGCCAGCCGCCTCACGACGCCTTGTGCAGCCCCCGCCCGCACGATCAGCAGCAGCACCGCGGCATGCGCCAGGCCGATGAACGGCCGGGTCGTCTGCTGCCAGACCTCCTGCTCGTGCAGGACCAGGGGGTCGAAGCCGGACCGGGCGATGTTCGAGGCGAGCCACGCCGTCACCGGCGCGCAGATCAGGTAGCCGAAGGCGATGGTCGCCGCGTAGGCGCGGGTGGACCAGCCCAGGGTGAAGAAGCCCAGGCGGAACAGCGCCATGCCCACGAACATCTGGCCGATGGTCTCGGGGATCAGGTCGGTGGGCAGCATCTGCAGGTAGAACAGGAAGATGACGATGGCGGCCCGCGCCTGCAGGGCGTCGAGGAAGCCGCCCTTGAATGCCGCGATCTCGGCGGCCTTCGCCTCCGGCGGAGGAGCCAGCAGCATCGAGGCGTCCCGCCACGCCTTCACGGTCGAGGCGGGCGCGTCGGGGGCGGTCGCCGCGGCGTGCAACGCCTCCAGCGCCTGGGCCTGGAACAGGTTCTTGAGCAGCAACGCCACCAGGACGGCCGCGCCGATCCCCAGCAACACCCGGGGCGGCAGCTTGCGGAACGGGAAGATCAGCAGCCCGGCGATCGCATAGGGGACAAGCACGTCGCCGAACCAGAAGAAGAACGCGTGGATCAGGCCGAACGCCAGCAGCCAGACCATCCGCCGATAGTGCATGGCCGCCGGGCTCAGGCCTCCGCCGCCCTCCGCCCGCTCGGCGATCAGCACCGTCGAGGCCCCGAACAGCATCGTGAACAGCGCCCGCATCTTGCCGTCGGTGACGACGTTGTTGACCGCCCAGGTCCAGAAGTCGGCCCCGGTCGAGCCGCCGGCGTAGGTGGGGTCGATATAGGCGAACGCGGGCAGGCCCATGCCCACGATGTTCATGAGCAGGATGCCCAGCACGGCCATGCCGCGCACGGCGTCGATGGAGAGGTGCCGTTCGGCGCTGGCGCTCGTCATCCGTTTCCCCCGATCATTGTTATCAAGCTTCGTCGCCTGGCGCAGACTGTCAACGCGCCCAAACAGTGCTAGCGGATGAGCGGAGGCGTAGCGGGGAGGCGATGGCGCGCGCGGACGGACAGGCGGGAGGCGCGCTGCGGGGGCGCAGGCCGAAGGGGCAGGGGCCCGATCTGCGCCAGTCGATCCTGGACGCCGCCGAGGCCCTGTTCTCGCGCCACGGCTTCTATGGCGTCACGGTGCGCCAGGTGGCGGCCGAGGCCGGCGTCGACACCGCGCTGATCCACTACTACTTCGGCGCCAAGCGCGAGCTGTTCGACAGCGTTTTCGCCCGCCGCGCCGAAATCCTGAACGACGCGCGCCTGGCCGCGATGCACGCCTACGTCGACGGTCACAAGGACCGCATGACGACCGAGGGCATCATCGAGGCGTTCATCGGCCCTCTCGTGGATCTGTCGCTCACCAACGACGAGGGTTGGAAGAACTACTTCCGGCTGGTCGCCCTGGTGAACAACACACCAGCCTGGGGCGGCGAGACCATGCACCGCTTCTTCGACCCCGTGGTCCAGCAGCTGATCGACACGCTGAAGGTCGCGTTGCCGGGCGCGGAGCCGCGCGACCTCTACTGGGCCTACCAGTTCCTGACCGGGGCGATGATGCTGACCTTGTCCGAGACCGGCCGCATCGACCAGCTCTCGGATGGCCTGTGCCGCTCGACCGACCTGGAGGCTGTCCGCGCCCGCCTCTACGCCTGGTGCGCCGCGGGTCTGGAAGAGGTCGTCCGGCGCCACCCGTCGCCTTGACTGTGTCGTAAATTCATCAGTTGATTAAAAACAGCGCCGCGGCCGTGCGACCGGCTGGCGTCGTGCGCGCGAATGCTCCACACACTCCCGCTTAATTCACCTTCTGGTGAAATCGTTGATTCCAGGCAGCTCATGGGGAGCGCCAAGGCGTCTTCGGGAGGAAGTACATGAAGAAGCTGGTGAAAGCCGCCCTGCTTGCGGGCGCGGCCTGGTCCGTCGTTCCCACCCTCGCCATCGCCCAGACCGCGGCCGCCGATGACGTCGGCGTCGAGGAAGTGGTCGTCACCGCCCGCCGGCGCGAGGAAACCCTGAAGGACGTGCCGGTCGCCGTGACCGCGGTCAGCGGCGAGCGCCTGGCCGCCACCGGCGCCGTCGACATCACCACGCTGCAGCAGAGCACCCCGAACCTGACGGTCCAGGTGGCGCGCGGCTCGAACTCGACCCTGATCTCCTTCATCCGCGGCGTCGGCCAGCAGGATCCGCTGTGGGGCTTCGAGCCCGGCGTGGGCCTCTACATCGACGACGTCTACGTCGCCCGGCCGCAGGCCGCCGTGCTGGACATCTTCGACGTGCAGCGCATCGAAGTGCTGCGCGGGCCCCAGGGCACGCTGTACGGCCGCAACACCATCGGCGGCGCGATCAAGTACGTGACCTCCAAGATCGAGGGCGACCCGGAGATCAAGCTGCGCGGCAACTTCGGTTCCTACGACCAGCGCGACGTCATCGCCTCGGCCAAGGGCCAGGTGAACGACTACGTGGGCCTGGGCCTGACGTGGGCCTCGTTCAACCGCGACGGCTTCGGCAAGAACCTGACCACGGGCGCCGAGCACTATGACAAGGACGTCCAGGCCGCCCGCGCCACCGTCGAGGTGACGCCCACCGAAAGCCTGTTCTTCCGCCTGTCGGGCGACATCGTCACCGACCGCTCCAACCCGCGCCACGGCCACCGCGAAGTCCCGGGCCTGACCGCGACCGGCGCGCCGATCCCCACCGCCACGGTGCTGGACGACGTCTATGACACCCGCGCCGGGGCCGGCGACAAAAACAAGGTCGAGGCGCGCGGCGTCTCGCTGCTGGGCGAGTGGAAGGCCTCCGACACCCTGACCTTCAAGTCGATCACGGCCTACCGCGCCGGTGAGACCGAAGGCGTGATCGACTTCGACAACGAGCCGGCGGCGCTGCTGGACATCCCGGCGCGCTACAACGACCACCAGTTCACCCAGGAGTTCCAGGCGGTCTACAGCGGCGAGCGGCTGCAGGGCGTCTTCGGCCTCTACTACCTGAACGCCACGGCGGCGGGCGCCTTCGACACCGTGGTCGGCCAGGCCAACCTGTCCATCGCCACGGCCGGCCACGTCGACACCAAGAGCTACTCGGCCTTCGCCGACGTCAGCTACGACGTCACCGACCAGCTCTCGATCTCGGTCGGCGGCCGCTACACGCACGACAAGAAGACCGGTCAGGTCTACCGCCAGAACTTCACCGGCCTGAAGAGCCCGCTGTTCGGCAACCCGACGGCCATCCCCGGCCTGCTGCGCTCGAACTTCACCAGCTCGGACACCTATGAGAAGTTCACCCCGCGCGTCAGCGTCCGCTACGAGATCACCCCGGACGTCTCGACCTATGTGTCGTTCAGCCAGGGCTTCAAGTCGGGCGGCTTCGACATGCGCGCCGACGCGATCCTGACGCCGAGCTCGGTGAACGGCTTCAACCCGGAGAAGGTGGACAGCTACGAAGGCGGCCTGAAGGGCTACTTCTTCGATCGTCGCCTGTCCCTGAACACGGCGGTGTTCTACTCGAAGTACAAGGACCAGCAGATCACCCAGCAGACCCCGGTGGGCGCCTCGATCGCCTCCCAGGTCCTGAACGTCGGCAAGTCGCACATCTACGGCGCCGAGTTCGAAGGCCAGGCGACCTTCACCTCCTCGCTCTTCGCCAACTTCTCGCTGGGCTACACCAAGGCCGAGTTCGACGAGTACCGGGCGCTGGACCTGACCTCGACGCCGCCGGTGGTGCGTGACTTCGCCGACAGCCGCGTGTTCCAGAACACGCCGAAGTGGAACGGGTCGGCCAGCCTGACCTACCGCCACGACCTGGGCGACAACGGCTCGATCGCCTTCATCCCGTCGGCCTCGTACCGCTCGTCCTTCCACATGTTCGAGATCCCGTCGCGGCTGGACCAGGACAGCTACTGGCTGCTGGACGCCAGCGTCGTCTGGACCTCGGCCGACGACCGCTATCAGGTCGGCCTGCACGGCAAGAACCTGGGCAAGGAAGAGTACCGCATCGGCGGCTACAATTTCCCGCAGTCCGCCGGCGTGCTCTTCGGCAACTCGGTGACCGCCTACTACGGCCCGCCGCGCACCGTGACGCTCTCGGTCCAGGCGAAGTTCTAAAGCGCGTCGCGGCGCTCGACGCCTTCTCCCCTTGCGGGAGAAGGTGTCAGCCGCAGGCTGACGGATGAGGGGTTGCAAGGCGTCGCCGCCAGGCCGTGGACGTGCTGGCGCGACCCCTCATCCGACCGGCTCGCGCCGGCCACCTTCTCCCGCAAGGGGAGAAGGCCAAGACGATCATCGTGAGAGGATAAGCGCATGACCCGCCGCTACCGGTCCCTTGTCCTGGCGGTGCTGATCCTTGCCTACACGTTCAATTTCCTGGATCGGCAGATCCTCGGGATCCTGGCGGGGCCGATCAAGGCTGAGCTGGGTCTCAGCGACAGTCAGCTGGGCCTGATGGGCGGGCTGGCCTTCGCGCTGTTCTACACGGGCCTCGGCGTGCCGATCGCCGCGCTGGCCGACCGCTGGAGCCGCACCTGGATCATGACCGGGGCGCTGACGCTGTGGAGCGGCTTCACCGCCGCCTGCGGCCTGGCCACCGGCTTCTGGCAGCTCTTCCTCTGCCGCATGGGCGTGGGCGTCGGTGAGGCCGGCGGCGTGGCCCCGGCCTATTCGCTGATCAGCGACTATTTCCCCAAGGAACAGCGGGCGAGGGCGCTGGCGGCCTATTCGTTCGGCATCCCCATCGGCTCGGCGCTCGGTATCCTGTTCGGCGGATTGATCGCCCATGCGATCGATTGGCGGGCGGCCTTCATGGCCGTGGGCCTGGCCGGCGTGGCCCTGGCCCCGATCTTCCGCCTGGTGGTGAAGGAGCCGCCGCGCGAGGCGCCGGCCGTGGCCGCGGCGCCGGTGACGACCAGCGGCGGCATCCGAACGCTGCTGGCCAAGCCCAGTTTCTGGCTGATCTCGCTGGGCGCGGCGGCCTCGTCGGTCTGCGGCTACGGGGTGGCGTTCTGGCTGCCCAGCTTCTTCGAGCGCAGCCTGGGCATGGGCCTCGTCGACCGCTCGCTGTTCCTGGGGTCGATGACCCTGGTCGGCGGGGTGATCGGCGTCTGGGCGGGCGGGGTGCTCGGCGACCGGCTGGGCCGCGCGCGGCCGGCGGCCTATCTGCTGGTCCCGGCCGTGGCGTTCCTGCTGGCGTTGCCGTGCTTCGTCCTGGCCGTGCAGGCCAAGGAACTGTGGCTGGCCTTCATCCTGTTCCTCATCCCCACGGGGCTGAATCTGCTCTGGCTGGGGCCGGTCATTACGGCAGTGCAGCATCTTGTCGCACCGGCGCAGCGATCGACGGCTTCGGCCTGCTTCCTGTTCGTGAACAACCTGATCGGCCTGGGCCTCGGCACTTGGTACTTCGGGGCGGTTTCCGATGCACTTACGCCACGTTACGGTACGGAGGCCCTCCGCTACGCCATCTATTCCGGCCTGGGGTTCTATCTGGTCAGCGCCGCCCTGTTCGCCCTGGCCGCCCGCGGGCTCAAGCGCGACTGGGTCGCATGACATCGATTGCATGATCAGCGGAAATTAGCGCTTGCGTGCAGTGCAACAAAGGCGCAGAACGATCTCGCCCTTTTGGGCGTTTCCTCCCTAATGACTTGGCCGCGCCTCCGGGTGCGGCCTTTTTTTTGGCCCGCGGGCTACACCTCGATGAGGGCGTATTCGATGCCCAGGTCGCGGTTCAGCACCGGCCGGGCGACGTTGTAGACCGGCACGCCGCCGGTGGTGCGGCCCTCGTGGGCGCCGCGGTGAGCATGGCCGTGGACGGCGCAGGTCACCCCCTCGAATCGATCGATCGTCTCGCCCATCCGCGCCGAGCCCAGGAAGGCGAAGATCTCGGGCGGCTCGCCCTCCACCGTGTCCAGCACCGGCGAATAGTGGGTGATCACGACGATCCGCTCGGTGCGCAGCATGCGCAGCGAGCTCTCCAGCTTGAGATTCTCGTCCACGGAGGCCTGGACGAAGGCCTTGATCTCAGGCTCGCCGAAGGCGCTCAGCATGTGGCGGCCGAAACCGCCGATGAAGCCCTTGCAGCCGGCGAAGCCCACGCCCTCGATCTCGAACGCCTCGCCGTCCAGCACCTTCATCCCCGCCTCATGCAGGATCCGCGACACCTCCGCCGGCTGGCCGCATTCGTAGTCGTGGTTGCCCAACACGCCGACCACGGGGATCGTGCACATGCGCAGGTCGTCGGCCAGGATCTCGGCTTCCGTCGTCTTCCCGAAGTTGGTCAGGTCGCCGCACAGGGCCAGCACGTCGGCCTCCTGGCTGATCTTCGCGAAGAGGTCGCGGTAGGGCCGCTCGGCGTTCTCGCCCACGTGCAGGTCGCCGATGGCGGCCAGCCGCAGGCGCTGGGCGGAGCCGTCGTTGGCGGCGGCGTCAGGCGATAGGCTCATGCCGTTCCTCCAGCCCCTTGCCGACAACGTCGGCGAACCCCCATTCGGTGATGTCGATCAGGTAGTCGCGCGGGCTGAACATCCGGCCGCGGCAGACCTTCACGCGGGCCGGCGGCAGGGTGACCTGGGCCGCCAGCCGGTCGGTCAGCTCGCTCATCAGCCAGCGGGGGATCAGGTCGCGCTCGGTCGGATAGACGAAGCGGAAGTTCAGGAGGTGGATGAGCAGCACTTCCCAGTGCGGCTCCATGTAGTCCAGCAGCCGCTTCCAATCGATGCGATCGGCCTGCCGGTAGAAGACGTGGACCACGTCGGCGCCGTCGTAGCGGTAGCGGTCCTGGATGAACATCTTGGAGACCACCAGCTCGGTGGGCGAGGTGATCTTGGCCTGGACGCCATAGACCTCGATCGCCTCGTTGTCGGTGAACCAGGCGTCGGTGACCGGGGCGGCGCCGTTCGACATGGCGAAGATCACGTCGAAGAACCGTTCGCCCTGCCAGACCTTGGCGATCCAGCGCTCGTCCTCGACGTCGGTGCGATAGCCGCGCTCCTGGAAGTAGGCGAGGATCTTGGGGAAATCGCCGGCCTTGCAGAAGACATCCAGGTCCTTGGTCGGCCGCACGATGCCCGTATAGGCGCAGACCGCGTAGGTCCCCGACAGCAGGAAGGGGATGCCCGACTCCGTGAGCAGGCGCAGGCTCTCCGCGTAGAACGCTTCGGCGTCCGGCGGCGGTTCGAAAGCGGACGCATCGTAGGCCTGTGACATCGGCCCAAGGAACGGCGCGGCCACGCCCCGGTTCCGCCTGCGGCAAGATGCGCCTGGGGGTTGCTCGCGCTAAACTTCAGGTTTCTTTGATTAGGCGCCGGGCTAAAATTCCGGCGAAGCTGGAACCGTGGCTGTAGGGCCACGTTTCCCGTGAGGGTGGGGGTGTGCCCGGCGCCGGACGCCGATGGCGCTTTCACCATATTCGCGGACCAATCCTGTCGGGGGAAGCATGCCTGCCGCCACCACCAAGCCCACCAAGATCACCAAGTCCCGCCGTGCGCCGCGTCCGGAGCCGGAGGTCGATACAGCCCAGTTGCTGGCGGCGCTGAGGGCGTTCCGGCGCGGGGACTTCTCCGTACGCCTGCCCCGCTCGACGGGCATGGCCGGCGAGATCGCCGAGGCCTTCAACGACGTGGTCGAGCAGAACGACCGCATGACCCGCGAATTCGAGCGGCTGGGCGACACCGTGGGCCGGCAGGGCAAGATCAGCCACCGCGCCAAGCTTCCCACCGCCCAGGGCTCCTGGGCGGCCTCGGTGGAGGCGGTGAACACCCTCATCACCGACATGATCCACCCGACCGCGGAAATGGCCCGCGTGATCGGCGCCGTGGCCAAGGGCGACCTCAGCCAGACGATGGACATGGAGAACGAGGAGCGTCCGCTGCGCGGCGAGTTCCTGCGCATCGGCAAGGTCGTCAACACCATGGTGGGCCAGCTGGGCTCGTTCGCCGCTGAGGTGACGCGCGTGGCGCGGGAAGTCGGCACCGAAGGCAAGCTGGGCGGTCAGGCGCAGGTGAAGGGGGTGGCCGGGACCTGGAAGGACCTGACCGACAACGTGAACTTCATGGCCGCCAACCTGACGAGCCAGGTGCGGAACATCGCCGAGGTGACCACCGCCGTGGCCAACGGCGACCTCTCGCGCAAGATCACCGTGGACGTGAAGGGCGAGGTGCTCGAGCTGAAGAACACCATCAACACCATGGTGGACCAGCTGAACGCCTTCTCCTCGGAAGTGACCCGCGTGGCCCGCGAGGTGGGTACGGAAGGCAAGCTGGGCGGCCAGGCCCAGGTGAAGGGCGTGACCGGCGCCTGGAAGGATCTCACCGACAACGTGAACCTGATGGCCGCGAACCTGACGGGCCAGGTCCGGAACATCGCCGAGGTGACCACGGCCGTGGCCCGGGGCGACCTTTCCAAGAAGATCA
>Ga0209257_1001469_pt1 | contig 27731 bp, 22 predicted proteins | sample AraplaCvi_mCL_r2_FD_184277 | JGI IMG/M metagenome (GOLD analysis project Ga0209257, IMG submission 184277) | Arabidopsis root microbial communities from North Carolina, USA - plate scrape MF_Cvi_mCL_r2 (SPAdes) (version 2) | ecosystem: Host-associated > Plants > Roots > Endosphere | place: USA...
AGCCGCGCCGACCGGCTTGCCGACCATCTGCCCTGGGCGGCCCTCGTGGCGCCAGGGGTGGTGCTCAACAAGGACGGCAGCTTTCAGCGCACGCTGGCCTTTCGCGGCCCCGATCTCGAAAGCGCGACCGAAGCCGAACTGGTCGCGGCCGCGGCACGCGCCAACAACGTGCTGAAGCGCTTCGGGTCGGGCTGGGCGCTCCATTTCGATGCCGACCGGAGCGAGGCGCTCGGTTACCCCGCGAGCGATTTTCCCGATGCGGCCTCCTGGCTCGTCGATGCCGAGCGGCGCGCCGCGTGCGAAAGCGCGGGCGCGCATTTCGAGAGCCGCTATCACCTGACGCTCACTTTCCTGCCGCCGCCCGACGGCACCGATCGCGCCGGGCGCCTGCTGGTCGAGCGCAGCGACGATCTCAAGGGTCGCGACTGGCGGCAGGCGCTCGATCGCTTCGTCGCCGAGACCGACCGGGCGCTCGATCTCCTCGCGGGGTTCATGCCCGAGGTCCGCGCGCTGGGTGACGGCGAGACGCTGAGTTTCCTGCACGGCACGATCTCTGACCGCCGCCACGCCGTCGCCGTCCCCGAGACGCCGATGTATCTCGACGCGCTTCTCGCCGACACGCCGCTCACCGGCGGTCTCGAGCCGATGCTCGGCGAGGCGCATTTGCGTACGCTCACCATTCTCGGTTTCCCGAACCTCAGCCGCCCCGGCATCCTCGATGCGCTCAATCACGAAGGCTTCGGTTATCGCTGGGCGACGCGCTTCATCGCGCTCGACAAGACGGACGCGACGAAGGCGCTGACGAAGCTCCGCCGCCAATGGTTCAACAAGCGCAAGTCGGTGACCGCGCTGCTTCGCGAGGTCATATACAATCAGCCCGCGCAGCTGCTCGACAATGACGCCGACAACAAGGTCGTCGACGCCGATCTCGCATTGCAGGCGCTCGGCGGCGATCATGTCGCCTTCGGCTATCTGACGACGACGATCACCGTCGCCGACGCGGATCGCGGCCGTGCCGAGGAGAAGGTTCGCGCGGTCGAGCGGATCGTTAATGGCCTCGGCTTCACCTGCATCCGCGAAAGCCTCAACGCAGTCGAGGCCTGGCTGTCGAGCCTGCCGGGGCAGGTTTATGCCAATGTCCGTCAGCCGCTGGTCCATACGCTCAATCTCGCGCATCTGATGCCGCTGTCTTCGGTTTGGGCGGGTCCCTCGCGCAACGCGCACCTCGGCGGGCCGCCGCTGCTCCATGCCGAGACAAGCGGGTCGACGCCTTTTCGCTTGTCGACCCATGTCGGCGATGTCGGACATATGCTCGTCGTCGGCCCGACCGGTGCCGGCAAGTCGGTGCTGCTCGCGCTCCTTGCGCTCCAGTTCCGTCGTTATCCGGGCGCGCAGGTGTATATCTTCGACAAGGGCTATTCGGCGCGCGCCGCGGTGCTTGCGATGGGCGGCGCGCACCACGCGCTCGGGCTCGGCGGGGAAGGGGACGATGGCGCAACCGGCGGGGCGGTGGCCTTCCAGCCGCTTCGCCACATCGACCGGGCGGACGAGCGTGCGTGGGCGGCCGATTGGATCGGCGCGCTGCTCGCGCACGAGACGGTGGCCGTCACCCCCGAGATCAAGGAAGCGCTCTGGTCGGCGCTTTCGAGCCTGGCGACCGCGCCCGCCCGCGAACGGACGCTGACCGGCCTCTCGCTGCTCTTGCAGTCTGCACCGCTGCGCGCCGCTCTCGCGCCCTATACGCTCGAGGGTCCCTATGGGCGGCTACTCGACGCCGCCGAGGACGATCTGCGCGTCGCCGACGTCCAATGTTTCGAGACCGAGGCGCTGATGGGGCAGGCGGGCGTCGTCGCGCCGGTGCTCACCTATCTTTTCCACCGGCTCGAAGAGCGCTTCACCGGACGACCGACATTGCTGATCCTCGACGAGGCCTGGGTGTTCCTCGACCACCCGCTGTTCGCGGCGCGCATCCGCGAATGGCTGAAGGTGCTGCGCAAGCGCAACGTCGCGGTGCTGTTCGCGACCCAGTCGCTCGCCGATATCGCCGACAGCGCGATTGCGCCGGCGATTATCGAAAGCTGCCCCCAGCGCATTCTTCTGCCCAACGACCGCGCAATCGAACCGCAATCGGCTGCCGCCTATGAGCGCTTCGGCCTTAACGCGCGACAGATCGAACTCATCAGCCGCGCGGTCCCGAAGCGCCAATATTATCTGCAATCGGCGCGCGGCAACCGATTGTTCGAGCTCGGACTGGGGCCCGTCTCGCTCGCCCTGTGCGGCGCCTCCGACCCCGAAACGCAGAAGCGGATCGACCGCATTCTTGTCGATCGTGGCACCGCCGATTTCGCGAGCGCTTTCCTCACTTCCGCAGGTCTCCCCTGGGCGGCCGACCTGCTTGACCGCTTTCCCGCCGCCCGCCCGACGCAAGGAGAAGAAGAATGAAGACATATGTGATGGCCGCATCGCTCGGCATGTGCGCCGCTGGCCTTGCTGTCGTTTCGGTGCCGCCCGTGCAGGCGATACCGGTGTTCGACAGCGCCAATTATTCGCAGAATTTGCTCACCGCGGCGCGGACGCTGCAGCAGATCAACCAGCAGATCCAGTCGCTCCAGAACGAAGCGCAGATGCTCGTCAACCAGGATCGGAATCTCGCCCGCATCGATTTTCCCGAACTTGACCGGCTGCGCGGGAAGCTCGGCGAGATCGACCGGCTGATGGGGCAGGCGCAGGGAATCGACTTCCGCGTCGACCGGCTCGACGAACGCTATCGCCAGCTCTTCCCCGGCCGTGCTGGCGAGGTGTTGAAGCGCGACCGGCGGCTCGCGCTCGCCAAACAGCGGCTCGACAACGAAATGGCTGCTTTCCGCCAGACAATGGAAGTGCAGAGCCGGATCGTCGAGAATGTCCAGGACGATGCCGAGGAGCTTGCCGCGATCGTCGCGCGGAGCCAGGGCGCCGAAGGCAGCCTCGCTGCACAGCAGGCGACCAATCAGCTCCTCGCGCTCGCCGCCAAGCAGCAGTTCCAGCTCCAGACGCTGATGGCCGCCCAGTTCCGGAAGGATTCGCTCGAAGCATCGAGGCGCACCGAAAGTGCGCGCGAGGCGCGCGAGCGGACGACGCGCTTCCTTGGCGACGGGAAAGCCTACACGCCGAAGCAATGAGCCTGGGGCGGCGTGAGCCTCAGCTCCCCGGCTAGCGCCGCCCTGTCGCGGGAGCCCGGGCCCGGTCCCCCCTCTCATCCGGACCGGCTCCCGCGACGCCATCCCCTTTCGGACAGGAGTGAGGCCGTGCAGGACCTCAATGTCATCGACCAGTTCATGCAGGCGTTCGTTGCCTATATCGAAAGCGGTTTCGGGCTGCTCGGCGGCGACGTGGGATTTCTCACTACAATCCTGATCGGCATCGACATCACGCTCGCCGGCCTGTTTTGGGCGATGGGCGGCGAGGACGACATCGTCGGCAAGTTTCTCAAGAAGATTCTCTACGTCGGTGCCTTCGCGCTGATCCTCAACAGCTTCCCGACGCTCTCCGACATCATCTTCCGCTCTTTCGCAGGGCTCGGCCTGACGGCAGGCGGCAGCGCGATCACCGCCGAGGATCTGCTGATGCCCGGGCGGCTCGCGGGCACCGGCTTCGAGGCGGCCTGGCCTCTCCTCGAACAGGCGAAGGAACTGGTCGGGCCGATCGACTTCTTCGACAATTTCGTCGAGATCGCCGTCCTTGTGATCGCCTGGATCGTCGTTATCACGGCCTTCTTCATCCTCGCGATCCAGCTCTTCATCACGATTCTCGAGTTCAAGCTGACCTCGCTCGCCGGCTTCGTGCTGGTGCCTTTCGCGCTCTGGAACCGCACCTCCTTCCTCGCCGAACGCGTGCTGGGCAATGTCGTGAGTTCGGGCGTCAAGGTCATGGTGCTCGCGGTGATCGTCGGCATAGGCTCCAACTATTTCGCCGACTTCACCGGCGCGATCACCGGCGACGAGGTGTCGATCGAGCAGGCGGTCTCGCTGATGCTAGCGAGCCTCGCCCTGTTTGGTCTCGCCATCTTCGGCCCCGGGATCGCCGCTGGCCTCGTCGCCGGTGCGCCGCAGCTTGGCGCCGGATCGGTCGTCGCCACCGCGGGCCTCGCCGCCGGCGGGCTCGCGATGGGTGCCGCCGGCACGGTCGCGGCTGCGCGCGGCGTGGCGGGCGCCGGACTTGGCGCGGTCCGTGCCGCCACCACGATGGGAAGCGCGGCGTCGACCGCTTACCGGCTCGGCCAGGAAACATCAGGATCTACCAGCGTCGCTGCCGGGCTCGGCGGCGTCGCTGCCGCCGCTAAGGGGGCCGTATCGGAACGGCTCGGTGGCGGTCTCGGGCTTCGCGCCGCCGCCGAGCGCGGCCAGCAGGCGGCTTGGTCCGCCGGAAGCGGTGACAGCGGGGCTCCGGCTGCCGGATCTGGCGGCGGCGCTGCCGCCGCTCCCGACTGGGCCCGCAAACTCCATGCCACCGACGCGCGCCGGCATCGCCGCCAGGTGGCGCTTCACACCATCCAGGGCGGCGACAAGGGCGGCGCCGGCGCCGCACCCGACATCAAGGAAAGGGACTGACAGATGCGATTCAGACGAACGGCCGAGCGCTACGGACGGACACCCGAGCCGGAAACCCCTTACAGCCGCGCGGGACAAGCATGGGACGAGCGCATTGGCTCCGCGCGTGTGCAGGCGCGAAACTGGCGGCTGATGGCGCTCGGCGGCTTGCTCATCACCACCGGGCTTGCGGCGGCGCTTGTCTGGCAATCGCTGCAGAGCCGCGTCGTTCCCTATGTGGTCGAGGTCGACCGGCTCGGCGAGGCGCGCGCGGTGGCGCCGGTGGCCGCGAACTATCGGCCGACCGACCCTCAGATCGCCTGGCACCTTGGACGGTTCGTCACCAACGTCCGCGCACGATCGCTCGATCCGGTGCTCATGCGCGAGAACTGGCTGTCGGCCTATGATTTTGCGACCGATCGCGGCGCGCTTTTCCTCGGCGAATATGCCCGCGCCGCCGATCCCTTCGCCGACGTCGGGCGGCGCACCGTATCGGTTCAGGTGACGAGCGTCGTGCGGGCGTCGGACACCAGCTTCCAGGTCAAATGGACCGAAAGCGAATTTGAGCGCGGCAGACTCGCGAGCACGTCGCGCTGGACCGCGATGCTCGGGGTGAAGCTCAGTCCACCGCGCAATGCCGAGACGCTGCGCAAGAATCCGCTCGGCCTCTATGTCGACGCGATCGACTGGAGCCGCGAGTTCGAAACAGTTTCCCCAGTGTCCGGCGGCGCGTCTGCCAAGTCCGACGCAGTGGTTGCTGGACCCGATGGCGATGTGCCCGATGTAGCGCAGGCCGATACCGGCGCCGCGCCGTTTGAACCAGCCCACGCCCCCGAAAGGAACGACCAATGATCCGCACACTCTTGCTTTCGGCGAGCCTCGCCACGCTTGCCGTTCCCGCTGCCGCCCAGCCCGCCGCGCGGGTCGAGGCCGCCAACCAGGCGGCGCTTCGCGAGCCGTCGCGTGCCGGCTATCGCGATGCCGTCCAGATCTATCCTTATGCCGAGGGCGCACTGTTCCGTCTCTATGCGGCACCCGAGCGGATCACCGATATAGCGCTGCAACCGGGCGAAACGATCGTCGCTGTGGCTGCCGGCGATACGGTCCGCTGGACTGTTGGCGATACGACGAGCGGGAGCGGGGAAGGGCGGCGCAGCCATATATTGGTGAAGCCCTTTTCCGCCGGTCTGCGGACCAACCTCGTCGTGACGACCGACCGCCGCGTGTATCGGATCGAACTGGAGAGCCGGTCGGCGGGCGCGATGGCAGCGCTCTCGTGGAGCTATGCCGAAGATGAACTGATCGCGCTGCGGCGGCAGCGTGATGCCGCAGTCGCGGCCGCACCTGTCGCCGCGGGACTGGCGCTAGACAACCTCGATTTCGCTTATGCGATTTCGGGCGACAAGCCCGCTTGGCGGCCCCTGCGCGTCTTCGACGACGGGCGGCAGACCTATATCGAGTTCGCGCCGAACATAGCGGTCGGCGAGGCGCCGCCCCTGTTCGTCATTGGCGACGACGGCGAAGCCAGCCTCGTCAACTATCGCGTCGCGGGCCGCTATTATATTGTCGACCGGCTCTTCGCCGCCGCCGAACTTCGGCTCGGCGGCAAGAAGCAGAAAGTCGTCCGCATCACTGCCGGCCAGCCGAAGCGGGGGAAGGCACGGTGAGCGCGGCCGACGTTCCACCCGGGGGCGCGGCGCCGGCCAAGGCCGATCCGGAATCCCTGGCACTGCGCGCCGCCCCGATGCGCGTCACCCGCTTCCGCCGCGGCGCCATCATCGGCATTGCCGCGGTAGGTTCGGTGGCGATCGCCGGGGTCGCCTGGCTGGCGTTGAAACCCGCTGGCCTCGCTCTGGTCGTGGCTGCCGACGACGCAAAAGCGGGCGCGAAGCTGCAGCCCGAAACGCTCGCCGGTGCTCCCGTCAGCTACGGCGATGTGGCGAAGCTCGGGCCGCCGCTTCCCGGCGATCTTGGCAGGCCGATCCTCAATCATCGGCGGGGGATCACGGACAATGAGGATATGGAAGATCCGCTCGCGGATGAAGATCGGCGGGCGGCGCAGGCCGCCGATGCCGAGCGCCAGCGCAACGCAGCCGCAGCCCTTGCCGCGCGGCAATCCGGGGTGATGATGCCGCTGGCAGGGAAGCCGGCGGCTGCGCAGGCAGCGTCGCTCATTCCCGTCGATCCTGCAACGTCCGGATCGCCCCCGGTGTCGGCCGCTGCCGACCGCGATCCGGGCGGGCAGCTGCGCAAGAACGATCTCGTCGGCCGAGCGAATCGCGAGGGGGACGTCAGCTCGCACCGGCTGACGGGCGCTGCCTCGCCCTATATGCTGAGCGCTGGGAGTATCATCGCCGCGAGCCTGATCACCGGCCTCGACTCCGACTTGCCCGGGCTTGTGACTGCGCAGGTTACCGAGAATGCCTATGACAGCGTGACAGGACGGACGCTGCTGATCCCGCAAGGGTCGCGCCTGATCGGGCGCTATGACAGTGTCGTGGCCTTCGGACAAAGCCGCGCGCTGGTTGTCTGGCAGCGCATCATCCTTCCCGACGGCGCCTCGATCCAGATCGACAATGTGCCGGCGACGGATACGCAGGGCTATGCCGGTTTATCGGACCGCATCGACCGCCACAGCTGGCAACTGCTCAAGGGCGTCGCGCTTTCCACGCTGCTCGGGGTTGGAACCGAGATCGGGTTTGGAAGTGCCGAGAGCGATCTCGTGCGCGCGCTTCGCGAAGCCGCGCAGCAGAATGGGGCGCGGGCGGGTGACCAGATCGTCGGGCGCTCGCTCGATGTTCAGCCGACCTTGCGCATTCGTCCGGGCTGGCCGCTGCGTATCGTCGTCCACAAGGACATGGTGCTGGCGGCATGGCCGGGCGGGGAGAAGATCGATGGCTGAACTGAAGCTTCCCCGGCTTCCTGACCGGACGCCGGTCCGACTGACGATCAGCGTCATGCCCGACCTGCATGCGGCGCTCGTCGACTATGCGGCTGCATACCGCGAAGCCTATGGAAAGGAGGAGACGGTGAGCGATCTGGTCCCAGCCATGCTCGAATCCTTTCTCGCCAGCGACCGCGCCTTTGTCCGCGGCAGATCGAGATGAGCGCGGGCAGGTTTCGCGCCCCGGCATCTTCCGGTCCTGATTGCGGAACAGCCATCGACGCACCTGCGCTGGAGCCGATCTGCGTCCGGATCGCGGTAGCGGTAAAGCTCACCGGCATCGGCCGCTCGACGCTCTATGAGCTTATCGCCGCAGGCGAGATCGAGACGGTCAAGGTCGGTCGTTCGACCTTCATCCGGTATGACAGCCTGAAACGACTGTTTGAAAAGCACTAATATTCCCGACCGGATGGAGGTTTCGCCAGTCGTCTCCGACGAAAATCGACGTGAATGACATTCCCGATTTCGCGCAGTCCGTCGAGATGGTCGGACCACCATTGCGCCATTCGCACCCGCTCGTCCCAATAGCTTGCACGATTATAGGCAGCGCGGACCGGGTCGGGATCGCAATGCGCCATCGCCCGCTCGATGGCATCCGCCTGCCAGAGGCCCGATTCGTTGAGCAACGTGCTCGCCATCGCGCGGAACCCGTGGGCGGTCATCTCGTCGCCTTCGTAGCCGAGCCGCCGCAGGGCGTTGTTGAGATTATTCTCGCAGATCGGCTGCTGCCAATTGTGCAGGGCAGGGAAGAGAAAAGGTCCTGGGTTGCCGATCGCCCGCAATCTATCGAGAAGTGCGCGCGCCTGATTCGAAAGGGGCACGGCATGTGGCCGTCGCATCTTCGTCCGGGCCGCCGGTATCGTCCAGACCGCCTCCTCGAAATCGATGTCGCTCCATTCGGCGGTGCGCAGTTCCCCCGGCCGCAGGAAAACATGCGGAGCCAGCTGCAGCGCGATCCGCGTTTCTTCCCGTCCGGTATATCGGTCGATCGCCCTGAGCAGTTCGCCAATGTGCCGCGGATCGAGGATTGCGGCGCGGTGGGTCACCTTCGGGACAAGTAATGCGCCGCGGAGCACCTCGGCATGATTATGCTCCGCGCGGAGGGTCGCGATCGCGTAACGGAAGATGCGTCCGGCAAAGCCCCGCGTCCGGATAGCGGTCTCATGGTGGCCGCGGCACTCAATCGCCTTGAGCGCCAAGAGCAGGTCGTGCGGTGATACACCGCCGATCGGTATGTCACCGATCTGCGGGTCGAGCAGATCGCGAAACCAGCGGAGCTTGGCAAGGGTGGCCGGCGCTTTTCCTTCTGCCTCCATCTTGGCGATATACTCGTCCGCGACGGCGCGAAATGTCGCCTTGCAGGCCGCGATGGCTTCGAGGTTCCGGTTTCTCCTCGCGACGGCGGGATCGATCCCGGCCGCGAGCTGGTCACGGACATCGAAGCATTTTGCCCGGGCCGCTCTTAGTCCGACGTTCGGATATTTGCCGAGCGACAGCCTCTGCTCCCGACCGTAAAGCCGGTATCGGAAGCGCCATAGGCGCGAACCATTGGGCTGGATCAGCAGGAATAGCCCATTCCCGTCATAGACCTTGTACGGCTTTGGGCGCGGGCGGAGCGACTGGATCTGGCGGACGGTCAACATCGACATCACCTCAACTGTTGGTTGACGATGGTCGGATGCTGCTCTTCCAGATCCACGCCAGCAAGACGCATCAATCAGCGTCGCGCGAGCTAATAAAATCGTTTATTTTCAAGGAGTTCGATGGTGCCGCTTACAGGACTCGAACCTGTGACCCCATCATTACGAATGATGTGCTCTACCAACTGAGCTAAAGCGGCAACGAGGGGCGCCACTAGCAGCGCCGCCATGCTATGACAAGCATCGTGTGGCATTTGTTTTCGGACGACAAGACCATCGCTTCTCAAGCCGAAAGGGTTTGATTTTTGGCGTCGGTCGAGGGGATATCGGCCGCCCCAGAAACTCTTCCCCCAATCCATCCGGAGCCGCGCGCTATGTCGCAATCCTTCAGCCGACAGGAATTCTACGACCTCGTCTGGTCGAAACCCATGACGCAGCTCGCCAAGCAGTTGTTCCTTTCAGACGTGGCGCTGCACAAGATTTGCAAGAAGCACGATATTCCCAAGCCTCCGCTTGGCTGGTGGGCGAAGAAGCATGCCGGCAAGCCGGTCGAGCAGACGCCCCTGCCGCCGGCAAAGGACGGGGCAGCGGTAAAGATCAGCATCATGAGTGGTGAACTGCGCAAGGAATCTGAGTTGATGTCGGCTGCCCGCGAGCAGGCGCGCATCGCGGCATCGGGAATCGACGGCGAGGCCGAGGTCCCCCCGCATCGTATCGTCGCGGCCACCGCTGCGAAGCTGCGAAAGGCGAAACCCAAAGCCGATTCCATCCTCGTATGGGCGCGCGGCAGCGGTATCATCCATACGTTGATCGACACTGGGTCGATTGACCGTTTCGAACTGGTACTCAACCGGATCGTCGCCGCTGCGGCCACGCTCGGCGTCACGCTCGAGGCGGGAGAGAAGGGAGCGGCCTTCCTCTGTGACGGCGAGGCCATCGGCTTTGCGGTGACCGAACTCACGCGGCGCGAGAAACATGTGCTCACCGAGAAAGAGCAGAAGGAGCACGATGCGTGGCAGAAGAAGCAAGAGCGATATTGGGCTAAGCGCAGGACGCCCCGCGGCTGGGATGACGATGACGACTACGGTTTCGAATTCGCACCGCGCTTTCCTGAGTGGGATTATCATCCCACCGGGCAGCTCTCGTTCGAACTCGATCAGCATTATTTCTGGGACGCCAGCCCGCGACGGTCGTTTCGCGACGCCAAGGTCCAGCGCCTGGAATTGATCGCCGGCGATATTGCTGTGGGGATCGCGGTCTATGCTGCGGCGATGAAAGCCGACAGGCTCCGGCGCGACGAAGAAGCGCGCCGCCGGGAAGAGGAGCAGCGAAATCGGGAGCGGGCAGCGCGCGCCGAGCATATTCAGAAGCGCCGGGTGGGCGAACTGGGCAAGGTTTTGGAGGAGCTTGCGGCGCTCGAGCGCCTGCGCGGTCTCATCTCGACATTGCGTTCCCAGCTCGGAGGCGAGTCAGAAGGCCGGGTCGGCGCATTTGTGGAATTCGCCAACGCGCGGCTCGCGGCGCGCGAAGCAGCCTTTTCGGCAGATGGGCTCGCCAGACGCTTCGAAAGCGATCGGATTTTCGGCGACGATGACGATCATGATTTCCACCCGTTACGCTATTATTAGCCTTCGCACGTTCGGGATTTCGTGGCGAGCCGCAGCAGGACGCCACCCAATTGAGATCGGCCAAAAGATCGGCCAGAATTGATTGGCCAAGCCACACGATGGAAATACCGGATCGGAAATGTGGGCGGAATTGCGAGTTTTCCGTAAGGTAGGCGGGTCAAGGACCCGGCCATAAATATCGGCCAGACGTTCGGCACAAGCAACTGCACTCGGCTTCCCAGACCTGCGGGCGACGTGCGTTAGCTTTCCACCAGCCAAGATTCGTTCCCAGCCTCTTGCCCAGGCTGCGATAGAGAAGCGCCCGACCTTGCGGACATTGAAATATATTGCTGAAATATATTAAGGATATGGTTTGGGCATAATTTTTGATGCCACCCTTGAGGAACCTTGAAAATTATGCCATAAATATACTATGGACATATCACGATCAGAAAAATTAAGGTCTCTGCTCGACGCTTGGAAGCCGCACAGCGTTGCGACCACTGCCCATCTCAAAACCTTGGGAATAACGTCTCAGGATCTTCAGAATTACACTTCGTCGCGCTGGCTGACGTCGCTCGGCCGCGGCGCCTTCAAGCGCCCGATGGAGACGGTGACCTGGCAAGGTGCACTGTACAGCTTGCAAGCCGAGTTACGACTGCCCGTCCATGTCGGGGCGTTGACCGCGCTCGAGATGTCGGGGAACAGCCATTATGTCCGTTTTGCCAGCACCAAGGCATATCTGTTCTCACCGCTCAACGTCGCGCTGCCGCTCTGGTTTAAAACCCATTGGGGCGATGACGTGCGGCATGTCCAGACCAAGCTCCTGCCTCCCGAAATGGGGCTGACAGAGCAGAGGGCACCCGAGGGCTTTGCGTTGAAGACATCGGGTGTCGAACGGGCAGCATTGGAATTGCTACACCTCGCGCCCAAGGAATTCGATCTCATCGAGGCCGCGATGATAATCGAGAGCATGACCTCGATACGGCCAAAGCTCATGCAAAGCCTGCTGGAGCAATGCGCCTCGATCAAGGTGAGAAGGCTTTTCCTTTACCTTGCGGAGCGCGCCAACCTGCCAATCATGCGTCATCTCCAGCTTGATCGGATCGATCTCGGGGCCGGGGATCGCAGCCTCGTGCCGAACGGGCGTTATGTCTCGAAATATCAGCTTCTGCTTCCCAAGGAGTTGGTTGATCATGGCTGAGCCTTATCGCGACCAAGTTCGGTTACTCCTCGATATTCTGCCGCTGGTAATGGCGGAGCCGGTCTTCGCGCTCAAGGGCGGCACCGCCATCAATCTCTTCGAATGGGACCTGCCGCGCCTTTCAGTGGATATCGACCTCACCTATCTGCCAAACCACGACCGCAAGGAATCGCTTGGTGCGATCGGCGAGGCATTGGGGCGAATAGGTGCCGAGATCGAACGACGATTGCCGCCGACCCGTGTCACGCAGGCGCGGCAGGGCGGCGAGGGCATGGAGGTAAAGCTTAATTGCCAGCGCGTCCGCACGCAGGTGAAGATCGAGGTCAATCCCTCCCTCCGCGGCCATCTCTTGCCTGTGCGCGACTTGGCCTGCTCCGATCAGGTGCAGGAGGAGTTCGAAGCGTTCGTGGAAGCTCGATGCGTGTCACATGGCGAGTTGTTCGGGGGAAAGATCTGCGCCGCGCTCGACCGCCAGCATCCCCGCGACCTGTTCGACGTCAAGCGTCTGCTGGATCAGGAAGGCCTGACAGAGGAGGTTCGCCTTGGCGCGATCGCCGGGTTTGTCAGCCACGGCCGCCCCATTGCCGAACTCGTCGATCCTTCTCACAAGGATCAGCGCGAGACCTTTCAGTCCCAGTTCGAAGGGATGCCTTTCGAGCCTTTCTGCTATGACGATCACCAAGCGACGCTCGAGCGTTTGGTCAGCGCGCTTCGCGGATCGTTCACCGCCGACGATCGTTCGTTTCTCCTGTCGTTCGAGGCTGGCGATCCAGACTGGAGCCTTTTTCCCGTCGCAGTGCTGGCCGAGTTGCCCGCACCGCAGTTCAAGCTGATGAACATCCGAAAATTTCGTGAAGCCAGTCCAGAGCGCCATAAGGCAGCTCTCAGTGCACTGGAAAACGCGCTGTCATAGTCCTCTTGGACGTTGCGGATCAGCTATGCTCAACGACATGATTACGACTTTTGGGACTCGAACCACCACACCGAAAATAATAGGGGTATTGGATTGGGTATCATCTAAAGAACGTGGAGAAAATATAATTAAATTACAAAGTCTTAATTAATATATTTGAGTCCTCTTCTGGCACCATTTTTTCCTCATCGTCGAACTGCCATCGCCCGGTTGCCGAGACCCGGGCTTGGCGTTTCCTGCTGCCCGCGCGCAGGAGGTCGAACGAAGGCGCTCCGCGGCCGTGAGCAGGCGGATCGTTTGAGCAAGTTGTTCGGGAAATGGTGCGCTTACAGGACTCGAACCTGTGACCCCATCATTACGAATGATGTGCTCTACCAACTGAGCTAAAGCGGCAACGAGCGGCGCCTCTACCAGCGTGCCGGGGCGAAAACAAGCATCGTCGCGCAGATTCTGTTCTTGCGCTATCTCCGGGGGTTTTGCGGGCCTTCCGGGTGCCCGCCTTTACGCGTCTGCGAGGTCGGGAATCGCCTTGGCGAAGGCCTGTGGGGCTTCCTGCGGCAGGTTGTGTCCGATGCCGCCGGTGACCGTCCGGTGTTCGTAACGGCCCGTATATTTCTTTGCATAGTCGGCCGGGTTCGGGTGCGGCGCGCCGTTGGCGTCGCCTTCGAGCGTGATCGTCGGCACCGTAATGACGGGCATCGCCGCGAGCTTGGCTTCGAGCGCATCATATTGCGGTTCTCCGCGGTCGAGGCCGAGCCGCCAGCGATAGTTGCTGATCGTGATCGCGACATGGTCGGGGTTGCCGAGCGCCCGAAGGTGGCATCGTCGAATTGCCATTGCGGCGAGGCCGCCTGCCAGATCAGCCGGGCGAAATCGCGCGTGTTCGCGGCATAGCCTTTGCGGCCGCGTTCGGCCGCGAAGTAGAATTGATACCATCAGGCGAGTTCGGCCTTCGGCGGTAGCGGCGCCTTGTTTGCAGCCTGGCTGCCGATCAGATAGCCGCTGACCGACACCAGCGCTTCGCAGCCTTCGGGCCAGAGCGCCGCGACGGATCGGCGGGGAAGGGTGTAGCCTCGATCACCGGGATCTTTCCGGGTTTGAAGAAGGGCGGGACCGGAGCGCGTATCGCACCCCGGTCCGCAGCGGTCGATTATACCAAAGTGATATCGACGGCGATGTTGCCGCGAGTCGCCTTCGAATAGGGGCAGTTCGCATGCGCGCCGTCGACGATCGCCTGTGCGGTCTCGCGGTCGAGACCCGGAAGGCTGACGTTGAGGCGGGCGCCGAGGAGATAGCCGCCCTCATTGGTGCCGAGGTCGACTTCGGCATCGACCGCGAGATCGGCGGGAAGCTGGACCTTCAGCTTGCCGGCGACGAGGCCCATGGCGCCGATGAAGCAGGCCGACCAGCCGGCCGCGAACAGCTGTTCGGGATTGGTGCCGTTGCCGGGGGTTCCGGGCTGCGCAAATTCGATATCGAGACGGCCATCGTCGCTGCGTGCGGCGCCGGTGCGGCCGCCCGTCGTGTGCGTGTGGGCGGTGTAGAGGGTCTTGTCGATCGTGGTGCTCATTGGGGGTTCCTTTACAACTGATACGATAAGATCGGATACGATGTAGATAGCCGATGCTCGCGAGATTGCAAGCGGGCGGATGCGATTTTTTTTTCGGCGGCCTACTGAATCTCGAAAACCTGATAGACCGGACCGTGCGGCGGCGGTGGCCGGTGCCGACGGCAAGGATGTCGTTGAGCCAGCGATAGTGCGGGCCGCGGTCGTGAAGCGGGGCATGGTACGGAAATAATAATCGGCGGGATCGACGGGTTCACCCGCAGCGAGGCGCGCCAGGCATAGTCTTTGCGTCTTCGGGCAAAAGCTCGACCGTGGGCTTTCGGGCGCCGCCGGTGCTAGGCTGCGTCGCATGACCGATCCGATCGCCTTCGCCTCGCCCGTCCAGACCGAGAGCGGCGCCGTGCGCGGCGCGCTCGACGGCGTTATCGTCCGCTATCTCGGCATTCCCTACGCCGCGCCGCCGGTGCGCTTCGAGCTGCCGCAGCCGCCGAAGCCGTGGGACGGGGTACGCGACATGGTCGACCCGGGCCCGGGCGCCCCGCATCCGGTCCGGCCCTTTCCGATGATCGACCCGACGCCGCTGATCGGTTCGGGCAGCGACGGCGGCGACGGCGACTATCTGCGGGTCAATATCTGGGCGCCGAAGGATGCGGCGCGCGCGCCGGTGATGGTCTTCATCCATGGCGGCGGCTTCGTCGTCGGCAGCAAGGATGCGCCGGTGCACGACGGGTCGGCCTTCGCACGCTCGGGGATCGTCTGCGTCGCGATCAATTACCGGATGGGGATCGACGGCTTCCTGCCGGTACCCGGCGTGCCGACCAATCTCGGCCTGCGCGACATGCTGTTCGCGCTTGGCTGGGTGCAGCGGAACATCGGAGCGTTCGGTGGTGACGCCGCGAACGTCACCGTCTTCGGTGAAAGCGCGGGCGCGATGGCGATCGCCGATCTGGTGACCTCGCCGCTCGCGAAAGGGCTGTTCCGGCGCGCGATCATCCAAAGCGGGCACGGCGCGATGGTTCGCGATATCGGAGTCGCGCAGCGGCTGGTGAAGAAACTCGCGAAGATATTGCGGGTGACGCCCGATGCCGACGGGTTCCGCACCGTATCGAACGACGCTGCTGCTGCGGCGATCGAGAAGGTCGGCAAGCCTTGGGCGGTCGACTTGCGCGATGCCGACGGGCATGAGCCCGTGTTCGGGATCAGCCGCTTCATCCCGGTCTATGGCGACGATGTGCTGCCCGAAAAGCCGATCGATGCGCTGCGCAAGGGCGTCGGGGCCGATGTCGAGGTGCTGATCGGCAGCAATGCCGAGGAGATGAACCTCTATTTCGTGCCGACCGGGGTGCGGAAGAAGATCGGCGGGCTGCTGACGCGCTGGCTCGTCGGGCGGTCGCTGCCCAATGCGAAGCAGGCGTTGATGGCTTATGGCTTCAAACAGAAAGGCGTGCGGCCGGGCGACGCGCTGACTTGGGCACTCAACGATTTCGTCTTTCGCTGGCCCGCGCGGCAATATGCCGCTGCGCATCGGGGCAGGACGTGGATGTACGAGTTCGAGTGGCAGTCGCCGGCGTGCGGTGGCGAACTCGGCGCGTGCCACGGGATCGAGCTGCCCTTCGTGTTCAAGACGCTGGCGTGCGCGACGGGATCCGATGGACTCGCCGGCGAGGCGCCACCCGAGGAGCTTGCCGAGCGGGTGCATGAGATCTGGGCCGGGTTCGGGCGCAGCGGGACTTTGCCGTGGGCCGAATTCGGTAACGACCGGCAGGTTTACCGGCTCGCTCGCGGCGAAGCGATGGACGAGCCGGTGATGCCGGCGGCGGAATTTCTCCCGGAATAACCTTTCATCATCATTCCCGCCTTCGCGAGAAGGACAAGTGATTTCCTATGTATTTCAGTTGCTTCCAGCCTCGGCAAAGGCCCTCTGCCGATCGGCAAAATCGGCTACCTTTCTTACAGGTTTGAAAGCTGTCATACAGGTACTCGCAGGGCGGCTTGGACCGCCTCTTTTGGGGATGCCTGATGACCAAGATCCGATTTGCCCTTGTTTCGACCGTGGCCTTTGCCGCGATGATGGCGATGCCCGCGCAGGCGCAGAGCGAGACGTCCGCTCCGGCCGCTGATAAAGCCGGCGACGACGGCATGATCGTCGTGACCGCCCGCAAGCGCGAAGAGACGCTGAACGACGTTCCGATCGCCGCGACCGCGATCACCGGCGACACGCTGACCGCGCGCGGGTTCAATTCGGTGCGCGAAGCTGCGGTGCTGTCGCCCGGCCTCAACATCAACAGCGATGGCACCGGCCGCGCCTTCGTCTCGATCCGCGGTGTCGGCGTGACGCTCGTCCAGTCGGTCCAGCCGGGCGTCGGCCTGTTCATCGACGGCATCTATCAGCCGAATACGGCCTATCTCAACAACCCGCTGGTCGACGTCGACCGCATCGAAGTGCTGCGCGGCCCGCAGGGCACGCTCTATGGCAAGAACACGATGGGCGGCGCGATCAATGTGATCACACGTCAGCCGGGCAACGAGCTCGAGATCCGGGCAAACGGCAGCTATGCTGGCCCCGACGACAGCTGGATGGTCTCGGGCTCGGTCTCGGGTCCGATCGTGACGGACAAGGTAGCGCTCCGGGTCGCAGCGGCGCACCGCCGGCAGGACGGGTTCCTGACCAACACGGTCATCGGTGGGAATGCCAACCCGTTCAACACCGACAGCGTCAACGCGACGCTGCGGGTAACGCCTTCGGACGGCTTTTCGCTCACCCTGAAGGGCTATTACGACCGGGTCGACGGGGTGAACACGCCCTATTCGCGCGTCACGGGACCGAGGGATTATTCGCGCGACGTCGAGTTCAACACGATCAACCGCGTCTCGTACAAATATCGCGGCCTCAACGCGCGCGCCGAAGCCGATCTTGGCGGCGGGTCGAAGCTCAGCGTCATCGGTGCCTATGACATGCGCAACGGATTCACCCCCGATGGCGAAGGCGATTTCGGGCCGACGGACACGGTGCGGACGATCGCGCGCGACAGCCTGCGCACCATGACGCTCGAATCGCGGCTCGACAGCGAATGGTCGGACCAGTTTTCGACCCTGTTCGGCGTCTTCTATTCGAACGAGATGGTCCGCGCGCGGGGACAGGACACGATCCGCCTGACGCACCCGATCCTGGGGCCGGTCTCGATCCTGCGTACCACGACCGCGAAGAATGTCGGCGACACCTATGCTGCTTTCGGTACGCTTTTCTTCAAGCCGAGCGTCGACTGGGAAATTGCGGCGGGCCTGCGCTTCGACCATGAGGATCGCACCGCGAACGGATCGGTCGTCACGGCGACGACGACCGTGCTCGGAACCGCGACCGCGGGCGGTATCGTTCCGACCGCGAAGATCAAGTCCGACGAGTGGCAGCCCAAGCTGTCGATCACCCGCAAATGGACCCCCGACCTGATGACCTATGTCTCGGTCGCGCGCGGTTATCGTGGCGGCGGCTTCAACGCCCCGACCGCGCCGACGCGGACCTACAAGGGCGATTCGGCGTGGACCTATGAAGCCGGCGTCAAATATGCCGCGCCAGGGGTGAGCCTGTCGGGCACGATCTTCTACAGCGACTACAAGGATTATATCGGCCTCAACTCGATCGCCCCGGCGGTCGGCGGCGGGCTTGTCACGGTCGACCTCAATACGGGCGATGTCGAGAGCTATGGCGTCGAACTCGAAGCGATGGTCCGTCCGGTGCAAGCCTGGACGTTGCGCGGCGGCTTCACCTGGATGCATGCGCGGATCACCGACGACAGCGCCTATACCACGACCACCGGCCGTCTGCTCTCGTCCGACCGGCTGACCTTCCAGCCCGACTGGACCGCGAGCCTGTCGAGCGATTACCGGATCGAGACCGGCGGCGATAGCGACCTGACGCTGAGCGCGGGCCTCGTCGGCAAGGGCAAGCGGCTCGCGGCAACGCTCAACCAGACGACGCCGACCTTCCTCGACAGCTATTGGCTTACCAATGCGTCGATCGCGTATCACACCGGCCCGGTCGAGGTCGCGTTGTTCGCGAACAACATCTTCAATACCGACTATTTCGAAAGCTACATCGAACAGACGACGCTCGCGCTCGCGGGTCTGCCGGCTTCCGACCTTGGCATCACCGGCGACCGCCGCCGCTATGGCATCCGTGCAAGCCTGAAGTTCTGATCGTGGCGGAAACGGTTAAAAACTGGGAGCGCAAACCGCTTGCCGCTGATCTGGTGGGGGCGCTGGAGCAGCGGTTCGGGGACCGCTTCCAGCGGGGCGCGGCGGTGCTCGGGCAGCATGGATCGAGCGAGTCCCATTTCGCTCCGGTGCTGCCCGACGCCGTCGTTTTTGCCCGGTCGACCGATGATGTCGTCGCGCTGGTGACGCTCTGTTCGGCCGCCGATGTTCCGATCGTTCCCTTCGGCGCCGGCACGTCGATCGAGGGCAATGCGCTGCCGATCCACGGCGGCGTGTCGCTCGACATGACGCAGATGGACGCGATTGTCGCGGTGAATGCCGAGGATTTCGACTGCGTTGTTCAGCCGGGCGTGCGCCGCGAAGAGCTCAACCAGCATCTGCGCGACCAAGGCCTCTTCTTTCCCATCGATCCGGGCGCCAATGCGACGATCGGCGGAATGGCGTCGACCCGCGCCTCGGGGACCAATGCGGTGCGCTATGGCACAATGAAGGATGCGGTGCTCGGCCTCGAGGTCGTGACGCCGCAGGGGCAAGTGATCCGCACCGCGCGCCGCGCGCGCAAGTCGGCGGCGGGCTACGACCTGACGCGCCTCTATGTCGGGTCCGAAGGGACGCTCGGCATCATCACCGAAATCACGCTTCGCCTGCATCCCGTGCCCGACACGATTTCTTCGGCGGTGTGCAGCTTCGACAGCCTCGGCGGTGCGGTCGACACCGTCGTGCAGTCGATCCAGTGCGCGGTGCCGCTCGCGCGTGTCGAGATTCTCGATGCGAAGCAGATGGCGGCGGTCAATCGCTGGTCGAAGCTCGACTATCCCGAGGTGCCGACGCTGTTCTTCGAATTCCACGGCAGCGAGGCGAACGTCGCCGAGCAGGTCGAGACGGTGAAGATGCTCGCCGAAGCGAACGGCGGCAGCGCGTTCGACTGGTCGAACCTGCCCGAAGAGCGCTCGAAGCTGTGGCGCGCGCGGCACGAGGCATATTATGCCGCAGTGAACATGCGCGCCGGCGCGATCGGCTGGGCGACTGACGTGTGCGTGCCGATCAGTCGCCTCGCCGAATGTATCGGCGAGACGCACGCCGATCTCGAAACATCCAGCGTCCCCGCGACAATTCTGGGGCATGTCGGCGACGGCAATTTCCACGTCATCTTCTCGATCGACCCGAATGCTCCCGAGGAAATGAAGGAGGTCGAGGCGATCAACGCGAAGCTCGTCGAGCGTGCGCTGGCTATGGACGGTACCTGCACCGGCGAGCATGGCATCGGCATCGGCAAGCAGGAATGGCTCGTTGCCGAACTCGGCGATGCGGTCGATCAGATGCGGATGATCAAGCGGTCGCTCGATCCGCAGAATATCCTCAACCCTGGCAAGATTTTCGCGCTGTGATGGCGAGCGCGGCCGAACCCCTGCAGGTCAAGCGCGCCGGGCTGCTGTCGCCCACGACGATCGGCCCGCTGCTGATGCTGGCGCTGATGATGACGATCGGCTTTGCCGCGCTTGGCAGCTTCGGGACGATCCAGGAGGCTGCAAAGGCCGAACTCGGTCTCGGCGACGACCAGCTCGCCCTGATCCAGGGCCTCGGCGCCGCGGTGCCGCTCGTGCTATTCTCGATCCCGATCGGCATCCTCGTCGATCGACAGGCGCGCGTGCGGTTGATGATCGCGCTGGGCCTGCTGTGGACGCTCGGGACCTTGTTCACCGCCTTTGCGCCGAGTGCATTGCTGCTCACTGCCGCGCGGATGCTGACGGGGATCGGCGCCACCGGCGCGCTGACCGCGGCGCTATCGCTCTGCGCCGACTATTGCGCGCCCGAACAGCGCGGCCGCGCGATGCTGATCGTCAATCTGGGCAAAGCGCTCGGCATCGCACTCGGCTTTGCGCTGATGGGCTGGTTGTTTGGGCTGTTTACCGATTTCGACGCGCCCCCGTGGCTCGGCGGGCTGACGCCGTGGCGAAGCGCGCATGTGATGCTCGCCGTCCTGAGCGTGCTGTGCCTGCTACCGCTTTTCGCGCTGCGCGAACCCGCGCGCCGCGAGGTCGAGGCGAGCGTGGGCGCGCCGTTCCGCGTCGTCGCAGCCGAACTGTGGGCGCGGCGCAGCTTTCTGGGTCCGCTGTTTGCGGGGCAGGTCGCGGTGGTGATGGCGGATGTCGCAGCGACGGTGTGGGTCGCACCGGTGCTGTCGCGCGACTTCGGCCTCCAGCCACAGGATTTCGCGGGCTGGGTCGGCGCCCTCATGTTCGGCACCGGTGTCGCCGGTGCCGTACTGGGCGGGGTCTCGGCCGACTTGGGGCAGAAGAGCCGCCTTCGCGGCGGGCTTCTGTTGGGCGCGGTCATCGCGGCGGGCATGGGGGTGCCTGCCGCGATGTTCCCGCTGATGCCCAGCCTGACGGGCTTCGCGATCATGCTCGGGCTGTTGTCGACCTGTGGCGCGGTGACGGGCCTCGTCGTGTCGGTCGCGCTGACCGTCTTCATCCCGAACGAGCTGCGCGGGCTTTGCATCGGCGCCTTCATTGCCGTTGCGGGCCTTATCGGATTCGGACTCGCACCGTGGCTCGTTACACAGGTCAGCGCGGCGATGGGCGGCGAGATGATGCTTGCACAGGCGCTCGCGCTGGTTGGTGTCGTCGTCAGCGCCTTGTCGTTCGCGGCCTTTCTGCTCGCGATGCGCCGCGCGCCGCATATCGGCAAACCTATCTGACAGGTATTGCCAAAGCTGTCATATAGGTGTAGGGGCCGGAACAGGAGGATGGCAGCGATGGCAGTTAAATATCCGGTCCTGGTTTCGCACGAGATGACGAGCTTTGTCGGCCGCGGGTCGTGCGACCTGCTGCAACTGCCGCCCGATGCGCTGCTGCTCGGCTTCAGCGGCATCGACGGCGCCGAGCCGGCGATTTCGATGCTCGCGTTTCGCGATCTCGACGGCGGGGTCGACGACAGCCTGATCGTCTTCGCGGTAACGCGCGGCGCATGCCGCCGTCTGTTCGGTACGCTGCCGCAGGACGACGGCCGCTGGTATCTGCCCTCCGACCTTCGCGTCCTCGCGCAATCGATCGTCGCGCCGGGAGGTGAGGAGGGCGCGCTCGACACGCTCCGCCTCGCGCGCAGCATCGAACTTCTCTGTCAGCTCTTCGCCGCGCTGAACGACGGGAGCCTCGTCGCGATCGACGGCGCGGTCAGCCTCAGCGAAACCGACATCGCGCGCATCGCGGCGGCGCGCCGCATGGTCGACGAGCGCTGGCAAGAGAAGTTGACGCTCGACGACATTGCGCGTGGTTGCGGGGTCAATCGCGACAAGCTGACGCGCGGCTTTCGCGAAATCTATCACTGCACCGTCGCCGAGGCGCTGAGCGAGCGCCGCCTCAAGCAGGCGCAGCAGATGCTCGCGGCGAGCGACCTGCCGGTAGCCAGCATCGGTTATCGCTGCGGCTACCTCAACAATGCCAGTTTTACGCGTGCCTTTTCGCGCCGGTTCGGTATGGCTCCGACCGAGATGCGACGGGTGGGAATTGCCGCATGAATGAAGTGACCCGCGTCGATACCGCCACGCGCGGCTCGCTCGTCGAGCGCGCGATGGATATGGTGCGCGACTATATTGAAACGCACGACCTGAAAGTGGGGGACACGCTGCCGGGTGAGGGCAGCTTCGCGGCCGAGCTGGGCGTCAGCCGCCCGGTGATGCGCGAGGCGTTCGGGGCGCTCGCGGCGCTACGCCTCGTTGATGTCGGCAACGGGCGCCGACCGCGCGTGGGCGCGATCGACGGGTCGGTGATGGCGGCGTCGATGGGGCATGCGGTGAACACCGCGCAGGTCAGCCTCGCGCATGTCTGGGAAGTACGCCGCACGCTCGAGCTGCGCACCGCCGAACTCGCGGCGCAGAATCGCAGCGAGGAACAGGCGCGCGCGATCCTGTCGGCCGCGCACGGGCTGTCGGTCGAACATGACGAGGAGGCGCGCACCAACGCCGATACCCTCTTTCACCAGACGATCGCGGCGGCGAGCGGCAATCCGCTCTTCTACCAGATCGTGCGCTCGTTCGAGCAGCTGATGGCGGCGGCTATTCCCAAGGCATGGTCGGGGCGAACGACAGCCGAGGAGCGCGAAGAGACGCTGGCGCTGCACCGCGAGGTGGCCGAGGCGATTGCGGCGCGCTCGCCCGAACGGGCGCGGGCGGCGATGGAGAGCCACTTCGCGAGTTCGATCGGCGAGATGCTGCGCGACCAGCTCTAGGCGGCGGCGGTTGCGGCCATGACCTGACGGCCGTCGCTGGCGAAGGCGGCGAGTTCGATGTTGGCGAAGGTGCCGCGCAGCGTCAGGTGGAGCTCTTCGCCGCATATCGCGGGCGACGTGCCCCGGAAATCGAATTTTTTCAGCGTGTTATCGCCGAAATGGCGCTGTGCGAGGTCTAGCAGCAGCGTTGCGGTGAGCGGGCCGTGGACAACCAGGCCGCGATAGCCCTCTTCTTCGGTCGCATAGGGCAGATCGTAGTGGATGCGGTGGCTGTTGAAGGTCAGCGCCGAATAGCGGAACAGCAAAGCTTCCGACGGAACCAGCATGCGGTGCACATCCCAGCCCGACGGGTCGAAGTTGCCGTCGCCGGATGGTGGCGGAGCGGGAGGCGCTCCGGCGGGGGCGGGTTCGCGGAAGACGATCGACTGGATTTCGCGAACGGCAAGCTCGCCGTCGCCACGGGTTTCATGCGCGACCTCGGCGAAGACGAGCTTGCCCGTGCCGCCCTGCTTGTCGGTGATCGACGCGACGCGCGATGTGCGCATCACCGACTGGCCGGGGCGCAGGGGGGCGAGGAACTCGACCTTGCTGGCCGCCCACATGCGGCGGGGGAGGGGGATCGGCGGCAGGAAGCTGTCGTCGCTGTCCTCGCGCACCGGATGGCCATCGGCGCCGAGGATCGCGGTCGGCGCTTCGGGGAGGCAGAGGCACCAGTGATAGGCTTGCGGAACGCTGCCGTCGGCGGGCGCGGCGCGGTCGAGCGTCGCAAGCCAGCGCTTCACCGCCGACGCTTCGATATGATCGTGGCGGACATCCTCGCGGCCGATCCAGTTCTGCCAGTCGCTCATCAATTGCGTCCTCCGGTCAGCCCGCGCGCGATCACCTGCGCCTGTATTTCGGCCGCGCCCTCGAAGATGTTGAGGATCCGCGCGTCGCAGAGGATGCGGCTGATCTCGTACTCGAGCGCATAGCCGTTGCCGCCGTGGATCTGCAGTGCGGCGTCGGCGTTCGACCAGGCGGCGCGCGCGCCGAGCAGCTTCGCCATGCCCGCCTCGATATCGCAGCGCTTGCCTGAATCCTTGGCGCGCGCGGCGGCGTAGCTGAGCTCGCGGGCCATCACGAAATCGACGAGGCTCATCGCGAGCTTGTCGGCGACGCGCGGGAAATGGATGATCGCCTTGCCGAACTGTTTGCGGGTCCGCGCATAGTCGAGCCCGAGTTCGAGCGCGCGGCGCGCGACCCCGACCGCGCGGGCGGCGGTCTGGATGCGCGCGCCCTCGAAGGTGCGCATCAGCTGCTTGAAGCCCTGACCCTCCTCGCCGCCGAGCAGTGCGTCGGCGGGTGCCGTCATGCCGTCGAACTGCAACGCATATTCGCGCATTCCGCGATAGCCGAGCACCTCGATCTCGCTGCCGGTCATGCCGTCGGCAGGGAAGGGATCGGCGCCGGTCCCGCGCGGCTTGGGGACGAGCAGCATCGACAGGCCGGCATAGCCCTTGGCATCGGGCAGCGTGCGCGCGAGCAACGTCATCAGGTCCGAGCGCGCGGCGTGGGTGATCCAGTTCTTCGCGCCGTCGATAACCCAATTGTCGCCCTCGCGGCGTGCCTTCGTCTGGAGCGAGCCGAGGTCGGAGCCGACGTCGGGTTCGGTGAAGACCGCGGTGGGCAGGATTTCGCCGCTTGCGATCTTCGGCAGCCATTCGGCTTTTTGCACGTCGGTGCCGCCGTGCACGATCAACTCGCCTGCAATCTCGGATCGCGTGCCGAGCGATCCGGTGCCGATCCAGCCGCGCGACAGTTCCTCGGTCACGATGCACATGACGAGCTTGCCGAGCCCGAGGCCGCCATATTCTTCGGGGATGCAGACGCCGAAAGTGCCGAGTTCGGCCATCGCCTGCACCGTCGCATCGGGGAGCAGGTCGTTCGCGAGGTGCCAGCCGTGCGCGTGCGGGATGATCGCGGCGTCGGTGAAGCGGCGGTACTGGTCGCGGATTGCGTCGAGGTCGGCGTCGTGGAGCGTCTCGCTCGGCCAATGGCCCTCAGCGAGGGAGGCGGCAACCTCGGCGCGGTTGGCGGCGTGGTCGGCGTCGAGCAGATCGGCGCAGGCTTCGGCGAGCGTGCGTGCGGCGGCGGTCAGGCCGAGGTCGGCGGGGCGGAAGATCTCGTTCTGCCCCATCGGCAGGCCGCCGGTGAGCTGGCCGATGTTTTCGGCGAAGGCGAGGGTGGCGATCTTGGCGTCGAGGGGGTTCGCGTCCTTGTCCGCGTCGAACCAGTCGAGCGTCGCTTCGAGCGCCGCGACAGTAGTGGCAACCCATGCGAAGCCGTGTGCCGCGCGCTGTTCGCTGTCGATCGACTTGGCCGCCAAGCGTTCGGTAAGCGCCGCCTGCGCCGCGCCGCGATAGGCCTGCGCGACGGTCAGGAACGGGCGCAGATCGCTCACGGTCAGGCGGCGCGCTCGAAGATCGCGGCGATGCCCTGGCCGCCGCCGATGCACATGGTTTCAAGGCCATAGCGGCCGTCGCGGCGGACGAGTTCGCGCGTCAGATTGGCGAGGATGCGCCCGCCGGTCGCGCCGATCGGGTGGCCGAGCGAGATGCCCGAGCCGTTGACGTTGAGGATTTCGTTCCGGCTGTCATCGTCGCTCCAGCCCCAGCCCTTGAGCACGGCGAGCACCTGCGGCGCGAAGGCTTCGTTGAGCTCGACAAGGTCGATATCGCCCCAGCCTAGACCGTTGCGCGCGAACAGGCGTTCGACCGCGGGGACGGGGCCGATGCCCATGCGGCTGGGGTCGCAGCCCGCGGCGGCCGAGCTGTGATACCACGCGATGGGGGTCAGGCCGAGTTCGTCGAGCCTGTCCTCGGCAACGACGAGGCACACGGCCGCGGCGTCGTTCTGTTGGCTCGCATTGCCCGCGGTGACGACGCCGCCTTCGAGCGCCCTGAGCTTGCCGAGCGATTCCAGCGTCGCGTCGGCGCGGTACCCTTCGTCGTGCGCGAAGACGACCGGATCGCCCTTTTTCTGCGGGACCGAGACCGGAACCAGTTCGTCGTCGAACAGGCCGTTCGCCCAAGCGGCGGCGGCGCGCTGGTGGCTGCGCACCGCATAGGCGTCGCATGCCTCGCGACTGATGTTGTAATCCTTGGCGAGATTTTCGGCGGTTTCGATCATGCCGGTGATGACGCCGAAGCGCTCGACCGGCTGTGACATGACGCGGCCGCGGGTGAGGCGGTCGTGGAGGGTGAGATTGCCGGCGCGGATGCCCTTGCGGACGTCGGTCGTATAGTGCTCGACGTTCGACATCGATTCCACGCCGCCCGCGACGACGACGTCCGACATGCCGGTCTGGACCATCATCGCGGCGTTGACGACCGCCTGCAGCCCCGATCCGCAGCGACGGTCGAGCTGGTAGCCGGGCACTTCGAGCGGCAGGCCTGCGGCGAGCCACGACCAGTGGCCGATGCTGGGGGCTTCGGCGTTGCCATAGCCTTGGCTGAAGACGACGTCGTCGACGCGCGCGGGGTCGATTTTCGTACGCTCCATCAGCGCTTTCAGGATGACCGCGCCGAGGTCGCCGGCGGTGATCGACGAGAGAGAGCCGCCGAACTTTCCGACGGCGGTACGGATCGGGGCGACGATGGCGGCGCGGCGAAGGGTCATGGGTCAGTCTCCGGTTTGGGCAGTGCCGATGATGCCGGCATCGATCAGGCGGGCGATCTCGCCCGAGGAAAGCGAAAGGCGAGAGGACAGTATTTCTTCGCTGTGCTGGCCGTTGAGCGGGGCAGGGCGCGGCGGTTCGCGCTCCGCCTGCGGGATGGTCGAGAAGGCGCCTGCGGCAGGGTAGGCGAAGCCGCTGGGATTGGCGGCGCTGCCGAACATCGGATTGTTCGCGACAAGCGCCGGATCCTGCACCGCGTCGGCCATCGTGCGATAGGCCGAATGGACGATCCCGCCCGCATCGAAAGCCGCGGCGAGATCGGCATGGTCGCGACTTGCGATGGCTTTCTCGAACAGCGGATAGAGTGCGTCGCGATGGTCGAAGCGGAGGCCGTCGTCCTTGGCGAAGGACACGCCGCGCGTGCTTTCGATGCTCGCGATGGCATCGCCGAGGTCCAGCGCCGCGACGAGGTTCGCCCATTGGCGCGGGGTGACGACGACGATCATCGTCCGCTCGCCGTCGCGCGTCACGAAGTCGCGGCCGAACAGGCCATAGACCGCATTGCCGAGCCGCGGGCGGTTCTCGCCCGAATAAAGAACTTCGGCGATGCCGCCGAGGTTGGCGACGGTGCCGATCGCGACGTCCGACAAGGGGATGCGGACCTCGCCGCCTTCACCGCCGACGCTGCGCCGCTGGATCGCCGCGAGCAGCGCGAAAGCCGCATAGGCGCCGGTGAGCAGGTCCCATGCCGGCAGCACATGATTGACCGGCTCGGGACCGGCGCCGGTGAGCATCGGATAACCCACCGAGTTGTTCACCGTATAGTCGAGCGCGGGCGAGCCGTCGGCCCAGCCCATGACGCGCACGGTGATCAGATCGGCGCGGCCCTCGGCCAGCTTCTCGTGCGAGAGGAAGCCGTCGACCGGAAAGTTGGTGATGAACTGGCCGGTCGCGCGCACCAGTTCCTGCAGCAGCTCGCGCCCCTCGGGCCGGGACAGATCGAGCGCGACGGACTTTTTCGCGCGGTTGAGGTTTTCCCAATAGAGCGAGTTGTTTTCCGCCGTCACCGGCCAGCGCCGGAAATCGGGACCGCCGCCGATCTGGTCGACGCGGATCACCTCTGCCCCCATCTGCGCGAGATAGAGGCCCGCGGTCGGCGAGGCGACGAAGGACGACGCCTCTATGACCGAG
>Ga0209257_1001473_pt1 | contig 27678 bp, 18 predicted proteins | sample AraplaCvi_mCL_r2_FD_184277 | JGI IMG/M metagenome (GOLD analysis project Ga0209257, IMG submission 184277) | Arabidopsis root microbial communities from North Carolina, USA - plate scrape MF_Cvi_mCL_r2 (SPAdes) (version 2) | ecosystem: Host-associated > Plants > Roots > Endosphere | place: USA...
CGTTTAAGGAACTGTATGGCGAAAGCGGCGATGTGCGTCTGGAAATGATCTTCCCGCAAGGCGTGGTCTGCCGCATCCGCATTCCCTTCCGCGAACTGGAAGGGCCCGACGACTCGCCCGAATTCTCGCCCGACATTCCGCCGGAGCTGGCTCGCGCATGAGCATCGGCGTGTTGGTGGTGGACGACGAACCCATCGCGCGCCACGCGATCGTACGCCTGCTGCGCGACGACGAAGACGTTGAAGTGTTGGGCGAATGCGGCGACGGCGTCTCGGCGGTGGCGGCGATCCGCAACCAGTCGCCGGACCTGGTGTTCCTGGACATCCAGATGCCGGCCATTACCGGCCTGGACGTGGTCGCCACCATCGGCGCCGAGCGCATGCCGGCCACCGTCTTCGTCACCGCCTACGAGCAGTACGCGGTGCGCGCGTTCGAGGCCAACGCGGTCGACTACCTGGTCAAGCCTTTCAGCCGCGAACGTTTCGCCGCCACCCTGCAACGCGCCAAGACGCGCCTGTCGGCCGCTGGCGCGGTGGGAGCACAGGCTTCGGCGAAAATCCTGCAGGCGTTGGATGCCTTGCGTCAGCGCGACGACTACCTGGACCGCATTCCGGTGCGCGTGGACGAGCATGTGGTGTTCGTGGCGGTGGACGATATCGTCTGGATCCGCGCCAGCCGCAACACCGTGCAGATCCATCTGGCCGACAAGGTGCACGAACTGCGCGAGACCATGTCCACCCTGATCAACCGCCTGGACCCGCGCCACTTCGCCCGCGTGCACCGCTCGGCGATCATCAACGTGCGCCGGGTCAAGGCGATCCATCCGTGGTTCAACGGCCACCATGTGGTCACCATGGATACCGGCCAGCAGCTTCGCATGAGCCGCTACCAGCACGAAGCCTTTCTTCGTCTGGTGTCCACGCGCAAGGAAGAATGAGCTGCGTTTCCGGACTTGCGTGGCCTGTCGACGACTCCTTCGGCGTTGAATCCCAATGTAAGTCGAGCGCTCTTCCCTGAGCTGCGGGCCAGCGCGTCCATCGTGCCGCCGTCCGCGCTGTCCCCCGAGGAACAGAGGCATGCCGCCGAAGAAGAAGATCCCCATCGATCCGTTGAACGGCGCCAGGATGGTCCTGCAAGGCCGTGTCGTCACCATGGATTCGAAGTTCAAGGTGTTGCCGCGTGGACGCTTGTACATCAACGAAGGCAGCATTGTGTCCGTGCTGGCCAGCGATGCCCCCGTACCGGCCGGCTTCGACACGGTCGCTGTACTGGACACCAAGGGCACGCTGTATCCGGGCCTGATCGAGCTGCACAACCACCTGGCCTACAACGCGCTGTCGTTGTGGAAGGTACCCAAGCTGTACAAGAACCGCGACCAATGGGCGGGCATTCCGGAGTACCGCAAACTGATCAGCGGACCGATGCAGGTGATCGGCAAATCGCCTGAAGTGCTGCCGGCACTGGCGCGTTATGTCGAGGCCAAGTGCCTGCTATCCGGCGTCACCACCAGCCAGGGCATCGCGCTGTACAGCAATGCGGGCGCACGCAAGTTCTATCGCGGGGTGATCCGCAACGTGGAACAGACCGACGAACCTGACCTGCCCGAGGCGATGACCCGTATTCCGGACGTGGACGCTGCCGACATAAAGAAGTTCAAGAACCGCCTGTTGAAGCAGTCCTGCTTCCTGCTGCACTTAAGCGAAGGCAAGGACGACAAATCGCGTAATGCGTTCCAGGCGCTGAAGATGTCCGCCGACGAATGGGCGATCACGCCAGCGCTGGCCGGTATCCATTGCGCCGGCCTGCAAGCGGAGGATTTCGACACGCTGGCGCAGTTCGGCGGCTCCATGGTCTGGTCGCCGCTGAGCAACCTGCTGTTGTACGGCGACACCGCGCTGATCAAGGCGGCCAAGTCGGCGGGGGTGCGCATCGGCCTGGGCTCGGACTGGTCGCCTTCGGGCAGCAAGAACCTGTTGGGTGAATTGAAAGCGGCCAAGCTGTGGAGCGACGAACACAACATCTTCAGCGACCGCGAGCTGGTGGCCATGGCGACCCGTTCGGGCGCCGGCATCGTCGGTTGGCAGGAACGATTGGGCTCGTTGCAAGCCGGCAAACGCGCGGACGTGCTGGTGCTGCCGGGTTCCAGCCAGGACCCCTACAGCCAACTGATCGCCGCCACCGAGAGCGATATCGCGCTGGTGATGATCAACGGCGTGCCGCGCTGCGGCTTGCCTGCTTGGATGAAGAATCTTGGCGTTAAAGCCGCCGACGGCGAATCCTGGGAAGTGGGCGGGAAAGCGCGCACCTTGTTCCTCAAACAGGAGACGCAGGACCCGTCGGTCGCGAATCTGTCGTTGGCGCCAGCGGTCAAGCAACTGGCCAAGGCCTTCAAGGAACTTCCCAAGTTGGCCAAGAAGGTGGAGCAACCGAAGTCCCCCACCGCATTGTCGCGAGGCAAGACCACCTGGATGCTGGCGCTGGACGAACTGGAAGACACCGGCGCCCACCTGCGCCCGCACCTGCCGTTCGCGCACCTGCATACCGGCCCCAAGCCGATGCTGGGCAAAGGAAGCAAGAAACTTTCGGAAGTGGTGACGCCGATGGGCCTGGACCCTCTGACCGTCGCCGACGATGCGGACTTCATCGACCGCATCGAGGCGCAGGGCAATCTGCCGGAAGTGGTGCGCAGCGGATTGCGGGATTTCTACTAGCAGATGCGTATGTAGGAGCGACGTAAGTCGCGAACGACAACAATCGTCCATTCGCGACTTACGTCGCTCCTACGCCCGACTCAGCTCCCGTAGGATGGGTTGAGCGCAGCTATACCCATCATGAGCCGGTTGGTGCGAGGCGATGGGTATCGCTGCGCTCAACCCATCCTACGGCCCTAGTTCGTAACCCACGCATCTTCAACAAGAAACGTCCAACATTCTGTCCCAGCCAAGCATCGACCCTGCAAACGCATCTCCAGCAGGTTACCGGGCGCTTCATCAGAAATGGCGTTGTCGGCCATCGCGTGCATATAGACCTCCACTTCATCACCGCACGGCAGCACTACGACTTTGCTCCTAGGAGCGCCCTTCTGGCCTAGCAGAATTCCGCCATCCGAGGTGACCACGACCATCCCGGTCAACGACTGCTGATGTTCGCCCTCTGTAAGCGGAATCATCTCCTTCCCACAGGTGGTACGGCCCTGCGAGTGGTTTTCCCACTCTCCGCGCAAGGAGAAGTACATGATGAACACAACCAGCGGCGTTAGCCACATAAGGCGATGTGCCAACAGGGCCATCGTGTGGCTCTTCACGTGAAACTGCCTACCGCATTCATCGGAACTCCAAGAATGGTCAACTTAGTCTTGCAGGATGGTCAATATCGAAATATTGCACGACGACTTGATCGTCCCAGTCACATGACCGCACAACCCACTGCATACCCTCCGACCGTCATGCCGTCCCTGGCATTGCGACTCAGCGATCGACAATCCGCCATGTCTCAACATGAAGCATCGGACACCTCCTGCGGCCAGCCGGAATGCATTGGCCCCACACTTCCATTGCAAGAAACTCGTCGGGCTTATGGTTATGGATGAAGAAATCGATGTCTTTGTATAACCATTCGTACGATCCCGCGCCCTCGTCGCACAGTACGATCTTGTCGAAAGGCTTAGCCTTCTCCGTCAACATTATCTCGCCTCTCGTTCCGACTTGGATAACGCCTTTCATTCGAACTTCAGCAGCGCCCTGCGGCACCTTAACCTGTCGGTTCCCGCAGGTTATGAGCGGCTCGGATACCTGCCAGTAATTGGAACCTGGCGACCATCGATTGATCACGTAGTAGATGCAGAAGGCCAATAACGGCATCGACCAAAGAAACCATTTCTTTATCTTTGCCTTCCACGTCGCCATGTGCATCCTACTTGCTGGTTAGTGACCGACTACGGCCGGCGAGACTCTTTTAACTGTTCGTCAATCTTCCACAGCGGGCTGACCTGAAAGGTGCTTGGCCATCCAGCATCATTGAGCTTTTCGACTGACTCCAATCGAGTGACGAACATGATCCCGCATGTCGGAGGTTCGTGGGGCGGACACTGGCCGGATGCTTTGATCTTAGGGAGGTCTTCTGGCCGGCGCGCGTGCTTGGCTTTGGGAGACAGCTCGACAATCAATTTGCGCACCGACTCGCCGCACGGAAAGAGCACGACTTTCTCTTCACGACCCGGCTGCTGACTCAACAGCAAGTCGCCCTTGGCAGTCACCTGCAAGACGCCTGTCAGAGATTCTTCGTAGCCCTGGTCCCTTCTGATCCGCTCTTTTCCGCAGGTGATGAAAGCTTGTGGGCGTCGCTCTCCGGCGACGGCGGCAATGCTTGGCAGAATCAGACAAAGAGCCATCGACAACGTTATAGCCGTCTGGAGGGATCTGCAGGGCTTGAGGGCACTGATGTTCTGTTGCATGGGGAACTGCTGACCGACTACCGCTTAACGGCCGCAGATGATCGAGTGCCGATTGGGGGTGGTCAATATCGAAAAATTGCTAGGGGTCAGCACGACTTGCTGCGACCTGTCCTTTGATCAGGCATGGATCCCGGCATGCGCCGGGATGACGTTCTGATGGGTGGTCGCCGGTGTCGGTTACGGTTTGACGCCCTCAGAAGGGAGCCGTCATCCCAGCGAAGGCTGGGACCATCTTGATCTTTGCGATAGCTGTGCCATCGCTGACATTTCTACTGGGATGCGATGGATGAAGCAGATCCCTCACTGCGTTCGGGATGACAATCTTGGATGGTTCGGTAGATCGGAACTGCGGCGCTTGGACACCGGAGAGTCCTGACTACTTCGCAGCGCGCGCCGCTTTCTGCTCTTCCAGCGTCAATGCCACGTTGTTGCGCAGATAGGCCGGCTCCACCCGCTCCGGCGCCAACGCCTCGCCGCGCGCGTAAGCGGCGACCGCCAGGCGGGCGACGTCGGCGGCGTGCGGGAGGACGGTGGCGTCGACGCTGAGCAGCTGCGAACGCAGATGCGATTGGAGTGCGTTGTCAGCGGCGGAAAAGCCGGTTCCCAACGCGTGCCAACCGCCTTCCGCGTCCGGCAGCACTACTTTGTATGGTGCTACGACGACTTCTGTCGAGATCGCGATCAGTTCGTCGCCTTGGCGTTCGAAGGCGCCGACATACACCTCACCCATGCGCGCGTCGATGGCGGCGAGGATGCGTCGGGATGGTTGGCTGGGAGAATCCGAACGGTGACTTAACCCCTCCCCCTCAGCCGCTTGAGGCGGCTTCGAGCTCCCCTGCATTCGCAAGGGAGGGGGCGCGGCTGCGGCGATTGCCATGAGGGTGGAGACGGCAACGACTGGTTTGTGCAGCGCTAACGCTATGCCTTGTGCCAGGGCGATAGCCAAGCGCACGCCGGTGAACGCGCCCGGGCCACGACTGACGGCGATGGCGTCCAGTTGCGAGCGCTTGATGCCGGCGTCGGCCAGTAACTGCTCGGCCCACGGCAACGCGTACTCGGCATGCAGGCGCGGTGCGATCTCGAAGCGCTCGATGACTTCGCCGTCGAGATACAAAGCGACGGAGCAGGCTTCGGTGGCGGTTTCAAAAGCGAGCAGCTTCATACCAATCCTGTTCGGTGTCCTGCGACGGGGGCGGAGCGGTGGGTCCTACGCCGAAGAAGCGTTCCACATCGGCCACCTCGCGCGTGCGCGAGAACGGCGGCAGCGAATCCAGGAACACACGGCCGTAAGGCTTGCCGGTCAATCTCGGATCACACAATACCAGTACGCCACGGTCGGTTTCGCTGCGGATCAGCCGGCCCACGCCCTGCTTGAGCGCGATCACCGCCTGCGGCAGCTGTTCGTCGCGGAACGGGTTGCCGCCATCGCGGCGAATCGCTTCCAGGCGCGCTTCGAACACCGGATCGTCCGGCGCGGCGAACGGCAGTTTGTCGATCACCACCACCGACAGCGCATCGCCCACCACGTCCACGCCTTCGCGGAAGCTCGCCGCGCCAAGCAGCACGCCATTGCCGGATTCGCGGAACTTCTGCAACAGCGTGGCCCGCGGCGCCTCGCCCTGCACGAACAGCGGCCAGGGCGCATCGCGCAGGGTTTCAGCTGCCTCGCGCAGCGCACGGTGCGAGGCGAACAACAGGAACGCCCGGCCGTTGGAGGCCTGCAACACCGGATACAGCGCGGCAATGAGCGCGGTGCCGAAACCGCGCGTGTTGGGCTCGGGCAGGTTCTGCGGCAGATAGCACAGCGCCTGTTTCGGCCAGTCGAATGGACTCGGCTGCAACAGTGTGGGCGGATCCGCCAACCCAAGCCGCGTGGCGATGTGGTCGAAGCCACCGCTCACCGCCAGCGTGGCCGAAGTGAAGACCCACGAGGCCATGGATTTCTCGCGGTGCTCGCGCAGTGGCCCGGAGACATCCAGCGGCGTGCGCTGGCAACGGAAGCCGCGCTGCGTCAGCTCGTACCAGAGCACGTCGCCGGTGGGCAGCGGTGCACCGTCTTCCAGATCCACCACATGGCTTTCACCGGGAGCGTTTCCGTCTTCCAACCACCGCGCCAGGCGAGTGGCCGAATCCTTGGCGCGCGAGGCACAGGCATCCAGACCCAGCGAGGCGTCGGCCATGGCGACCACCGCTTCGATCAGATGCGCCAGCGATTCGGTGAGCGCATCGAATCCGGCACGCACCTCCGGCTTGGCCAGCGCTCGGAAGCGCGTGCCGCGCGTGGGCAAGCCCTCCATGCCGGCGCGCAACTCGCGCAGCGACTGTTCCAATGCGCGTACCGGCACCTGCAGCGCGGCCAGCGCGCCCGGAATGTCCTTGCATTCGGCCAGGCAATCGCGCGCCAATTCCTGGAGGGGGCGCATGCCGAAGCTTTCACCGAAGAAGTTCGCCGCCAGTTCCGGCAGCTGGTGCGCTTCGTCGATCACGAACGCCTGTGCGCCGGGAAGGATTTCGCCGAAGCCTTCCTGCTTCAACGCCAGGTCCGCGAGCAGCAGGTGGTGGTTGACCACCACGATGTCCGCCGATTGCGCCCGTTGCCGCGCCTGCACCACGAAACAGTCGCCCCAGAACGGGCAATCGGTGCCCAGGCAGTTGTCGTTGGTGGAAGTGACCATCGGCAGCAGCGGCGAATCATCGGGCAGCGCTTCCAACTCGGCGATGTCGCCGAACTGGGTGCGGCCGCCCCAGGACACGATGCGCTGGAACTGCGAGATCTGTTCGCGGCTGGTGAAGCGCGGCTCGCCCTTGGCCTGTTCCAGCCGGTACTTGCACAGATAGTTGGCGCGGCCTTTCAACAGCGCCGATTTCAGGCCGGTGCCCAGTGCGTTGCGCACGCGCGGCAGGTCGCGGTGGTAGAGCTGGTCCTGCAGGGCGCGGGTGCCGGTGGAGATGATGGTCTTCAGGCCGGACAACAGCGCCGGCACCAGGTACGCGAACGTCTTGCCGGTGCCGGTGCCGGCTTCGGCAAGCAGCACTTCACGGCCTTCGAAGGCTTCGGCAATCGCCGTGGACAGGCGTTGCTGCGCGTGGCGCGGGACGAAGTTGTCGAGCTGGGCGGCGAGCGCGCCGCCGGCGCTGAGCGCTTCGCGGCTGGCTTGGGCTAATTGCGACATCGTGGGCAGGCTACATCCGGTCCAGGCCGGCTACCGTGCAGCCTGCGATCTGCGTGTGTGCCGACGCGGCGTCCTGGGCCAGGCCGCGCGCAAGCCTGGCCTGCTCGATGGTTGCCCAGTGGCGGCGACATAGCGGACCGACTTTGGAACCGAGGTCGAAGGCTCGCTTGGCGAGGGTTTCGGCGCGCTCGTTGTCGGCTTGCAGCAAGGCGACTTCGGCGCGTTCCTGCAGCACCGCCGGATCGTCGGCAACGATGAGCAGCGCCTGGTTCAAGGCCTCGGCGGCGGCGGCGTAGTTGCGCGCGGCCAGCGCTGCGGTGGCGTCCTCGCGCAGGTCCTGCACTTGCGGATCGCGCAGTGGCTGCACCGCCAGTTCGCGGTCGTCGGCGCCGGCGGAAGCGGCTACTGCGGCGGCCAGGCGCTGTTCGGGCGCCACTTGCGGAACCGCCGGCTTGGCTGGCGGTGTGGGCGCTGTGCTGCAGGCCGCCAATGCCAGCGTAAGCGAGATCGCAGCAGGGAACAGGAGCTTGTTCATGATCAAGGAAGTAATCCGTAAAAAATGGAATCGTCATTCCCGCGAAGGCGGGAACCCAGTGACTTTAGCTCTTCAACGAGCAATTTGTTCGCGTCGCGAAAGACGCTGGCTTCCCGCCTTCGCGGGAATGAAGAGCAATAGACGGCCGTCAGGCCATGCTGTCGAGCTCATGCATTGAATTGCTCCACGAAACCATCGCAGTCACTGTTCCGGAGTTGGTGCGGGTTCGGGCTGCGGTGCGGAGGTTTCTTCCTCCTTCTTGTCCAACCCAAACCAACTACGCCAGCCGCCGCCTTCTTCCTCACCCGCTTCGCCGGGCATCGGTTCGACCACGCACGCTGCGTATTCCGGCGCGAAGCCGGCCACGAACGGCAACTGCCGTGCGCCAGGGCAACTGGCGTCGGTGGCGTTGGTTCCGGCCACCCATTGGTAGTCCAGACCCTTGCCAGAGACCTTGAGCGGCGCGCTGGGCAAGCGCGAGAAAATGCCCGACCACACCCGCATCGCGCCGGTAGCTCCGAACAGACCGGTCTGTTCGTTCTGATCGTTGCCCATCCACACCACCGCCAGATGGTCGCCGGTGTAGCCGGCATACCAGCTGTCGCGGCCGTCGTTGCTGGTGCCGGTCTTGCCCGCCGACTGCAAACGGCCCAATCCGTCGCCGAGCAGCTGACGGCCGGTGCCGTTGCTGACTACCTGCTGCAGGGCGATGCTGATCAGGTGCGCGGCGATGGAATCGCCTTCCTGAGCCGGAGCAGGCGTCTTGTCGTAGCGCTTAAGCAGTTTTCCTTTCGGATCGAGTACGCCGCGCACCGCATGCAGCGGCTGGATCTCGCCGCCGGACGCGAGGAACTGGTACAGCTGCGCCATCGCGTACGGACTCTGATCGGTCGAGCCCAGGATCAAAGCGGGGTTCGGCTCGGCCTTGATGCCGGCCAGCACGCGGATCAGGCCGGCCAGACGTTCCGGATCGACCTTCATGCCGATGCGCACGGTGGCCTGGTTGTAGGAATGGGCCAGCGCATCGACCAGCCGCACCGTGCCGTGGCTGCGGTTGTCGGAGTTGCCGGGCGTCCAGCGCCTGCCCTTGCCCAGTTGCACGGTGACCGGGGAATCGTCGACATAGCTGGCCAGCGAATATTTGTCGGGCTGCGCCAGCGCCAGCAGATACACGAACGGCTTGAGCAGCGAACCCACCGGCCGCTGCGCTTCCACCGCGCGGTTGAAACCGGGCTGGGACACGTTGCGCCCCCCGACCACGGCCAGCACATCGCCGTCGTGCACATCCGTCAGCACCAGACCCGCCTGCATGGGCGGCCGGCGCTTGTTCTCGATCGACTTGAGCGTGCGCGTCACCGCGCCTTCGGCATAGGCCTGCGCCGAAGGCGACATGCCGGTGAGCACGCTCAGGCCGGCGCCCTGCAGGGCGCTTTCCGGATAGTCGCGCGCCAGTTGTCGGCGCACCAGATCCACATAGGCGGGGAAACGGTTGGCCGCGGCCATGCCGGGCGTCTTGGTGACGCCCAGCGGCGCGGCCAGGGCGCGCTTCCATTCGGCGTCCTTGATCAGGCCGGTTTCGTGCAGCTTGTTCAAGGCCAGGTTGCGGCGATCCAGCGCGCGTTCGGGATTACGGCGCGGGTCGTAGTAGGAAGGTCCCTTGACGATGCCGATCAGCAAGGCGATCTGCTCGGTGGTCAGCGAATCCAGTTCGCGCCCGAACCAGAATTCCGATGCCGCCGCCACGCCATGGATGGCCTGGCTGCCACGCTGCCCCATGTACACCTGGTTCATGTAGGCCTCCAGGATGGTGCGCTTGTCGTAGCGCGCCTCCAGGATCAGGGCGAACAGGATCTCGTTGAACTTGCGGCTCAGGGTGACTTCCTTGCCGATGCCCAGCAGACCGCTGCGCGCCAGCTGCTGGGTCAAGGTGCTGGCACCCTGCTTGCTCTCGCCGCCGGAACGCACCGCCACCCACAGCGCACGCAGCATGCCGCTCAGGTCGATGCCGTGATGGGTGCTGAAATCGCGGTCTTCCACTGCCTGCAGGCCGGTCACCAGCAACTCCGGCACCTCTTCCAAGCGCACCAGGCGGCGCTCTTCCTGCTTCTGCCCGTACAAGGTGGCGATGCGGGCCGGATCGAGTCGGGCCGCCTTCAAATTCTGCTTGCGCACTGCGTCGCGCACGCTGGATACGCGCCCGCCCGACAGGGTCACCTGCACCCGGCGCGCGGACACCTTGGCATCGACGTCGGTATAGCCGCGGCTGGAAATGGTGAAACGGCCGCCCTCACGCGCGTAGGTGCCCAGCCGCTCGCCCACGCCGTCGTCGCGATAGGACGCCGCGTCGAGCTCGGTCTTCAGGGTCTGCGCATCCATCGCCACGCCCGGCGCGAGCTGCAGCGGGCGCGCGTACACGCGGGTGGGGATCTGCCATTGCAGCGCACCGAAACGCTGGCTGACCTGATGGTTCAGGTACAGGGTGTAGGGAATCAGGAAGCCAAGCCCCAGACCGAGAGCGGCCAGTGCCCAGGTGACCAGTCGCTGACGCCAGGGATGGGCGTCGTCGAATTCGTCTTGATCGTCGTCTTGGTCGTCGTAGTCGTAGCGCGGCACAGGGATGCGACAATGGGGATTCCGGCGAGTCTAGCGCAGCCCGCCGCGCTGCGACGGGCCGGGGCTACCTTTCGCTCAGCTGGAGTTGCACCGGAATGTCGATATCCCTGGCCGATCTGCGCTTCCAATGGCAACGCGTGCTGGGGTTGGTCCGCCGTGGCATGGCCAGCCTGCGCGCGCGCGGCTGGCAGGCCACCTGGCAGCGGGTACGGCGCCAATTGCGCCGTGCGCCGGCCTCCCAGCGGGCCAAGCTCTATTTCCCCGCGGAGGCGCCTTTCGCCCCTTTCGCCGTTCCCGACAGCGACCACCCTCGCGCCAGCATCATCGTGCCGGTCTACAACCAGGCCGCGCACACGCTGACCTGCCTGCGTGCGCTGGCCGAGCACCCGCCACTGGCCGCCTGCGAGATCCTGGTCATCGACGACGGTTCCAGCGACCAGACCCAGGCCTGGATGGCGCAGGTGGCGGGGCTGCACTTCCATCGCCGCGCACAGAACGGCGGCTTCATCGCCGCCTGCAACGACGGCGCCGAGCGCGCGCGCGGCCAGGTGCTGGTGTTCCTCAACAACGACACCGTGCCCCAGCCCGGCTGGCTGGACGCATTACTGGACACCTTCGACGCCCAGCCCGACGCCGGTTTGGTCGGCGCGCAGCTGGTGTATCCGGACGGACGCCTGCAGGAAGCCGGCGGCGTGGTGTTTTCCGATGGTTCGGCCTGGAACTACGGACGCTTCGATTCGCCCGAGGATCCGCGTTACGCCAGCCTGCGCGATGCGGACTATTGCTCGGGGGCGGCCATCGCGATTCCGCGCGCGTTGTTCGAATCGTTGAGCGGATTCGATACGCGCTATGCACCCGCCTACTACGAAGACACCGACCTTGCGTTTTCGGTGCGCGCGGCCGGCAAGCGCGTGCTCTACCAGCCGGCGGCGCGCGTGGTGCATCTGGAAGGCATCACTTCCGGCACCGACCTCACCCAGGGGCCCAAGGCTTATCAGGTGCGCAACCGGGAATTGTTCGAACGCAAATGGCGCGATGCGCTCTCAACCTTCCCCGCGCCGGGCACGCAGCCTACGCCGGCAACGGTACATGCGCGACAGCGGCAGATCCTGATCGTGGACGAGGCCGTCCCACAGCCCGACCGCGATTCGGCATCGCTGCGCTCGTTCAACCTGATGAAAATGCTGCGCCAGGAAAACGCGCACGTAGTCTTCATGGCCACCGAACTGGCGCCGCCGCCGCAAGCGCTGGCCGCATTGCAAGGTTTAGGCGTGGAAGTCTGGTACCCGCCGTTCTCGCAAAGTCCGCCAGCCTGGCTGTCGTCGCAAGGCGCGCGCTTTGCCGTGGTCCTGGCCTGCCGTTATCACGTGGCCGAGAAGATTTTGCCGTTGGCGAGGAAGCACGCGCCGCAAGCGCGCTTGGTACTGGACACCATCGACCTGCACTACCTGCGCGAATCGCGCGCCGCAGAACTGGCGGGCAATGCAGCGCTGGCAAAGGCGGCGTTGCAAACCCGGCAGCGCGAACTTTCGGTAGTTACGGCCGCCGACATCGTTCTGGTGGTGAGCGGAACCGAACGCGAAGTGCTGGCCAGGGACGCGCCCGCCAGCAAGGTGGAGGTGCTTTCCAATCTGCATGAGGTGGCTGGGCCGGGCTTGCCGTTCGCGCAACGGCGCGATCTTGTTTTTGTCGGCGGATTCCGCCACACGCCCAATGTGGACGCGGTGCGCTGGTTCGTGCAGGACGTGCTGCCCCTGTTGCGGCCCCGCCTGCCCGACGCGGTGTTCCACTGCATCGGCGGCGATGTTCCCGATTCGATCGCCGAACTGGCACAGGAAGGCTTGGTCATCCACGGCCATGTACCCAGCCTGGAAACGGCCATGAACGGCATGCGTGTGGCGGTAGCTCCGTTGCGCTTCGGTGCGGGGGTCAAGGGCAAGGTCAACCTGAGCATGGCCCATGGGCAACCGGTAGTGGCCACGTTGTGCGCGGTGGAAGGAATGCATCTGCAGGACGGAGTCGACGTGCTGGTCGCCGACGATGCGCAGGCTTTCGCGGATGCGGTGGTGCGATTGTATTTGGACCAGGAACTGTGGAACGGGTTAGCGCGAAGCGGGCTGGAAAACGTTGCGCGCCATTTCTCCCTGGATGCCGCACGCGAAACAGTGCGCAAGATTTTCCTGTAGGTCGGGGCTACGCCCCCGACATAGCGCACGAACGAGGGTTCCGTGGTGTCGGGGGTGTAACCCCGACCTACGCCCGGCGACATCACGCGATCAGGGTCACGAGCGTCGGGGCGTAGCCCCGACCTACTGGCCGGTTTGCGCGCGGCGTACGCGCGCGGCGAATTCGGCCAGTCCCGGCGCATTCGCATCCAGACCGCGCGCTTCCTGCAGCGCCTGGGCGGCGAATTCGACATCGCCCGATCCCAGGCGCTCGTCGCCCACCGCGATCCACTTCGAAGACAGGCGCCGACGCGCATCGGCCAAACCCGCATCGCGCGTTTCCAAGGTTTGCCAAGCGTCGAAACAAGCGCGTGCGCGGCGTACCCGGTTGGCGCGCAGCTCGTCTTCGAAACACGCGCGCGTGGCCACCACCACGCGTGCGGCCGCGCGCTTGACCGCCGCATCGTCCGGGGCGAGCGCCTGCGCGGCGCGCAGCTTGTCGTAGGCGCTTTCGCCGGGGGGAGCGATCCATTCGCCCCGCGTACCGGCCTGCTCCACCGCCGCCAGCAGACTCTCCGTGCGTCGTTTCCTTTCGCGCAATGGCAGCGTGGAACCCAGCCGCGATTGCGATTGCCGCGCGCGCGCCAGGACCTGCTCTGCTTCCCGGACCACGCTGGCGCGCGGACTCAGTTCGCGCGCCAGCTGCAGTGAAGCCTGGGCGGCAACGAAATCGAAATCCGAAGCTTCACGCGCCGACCGTTGCGCATAGGCCACGGCGATCCGCTCGATGCCTTGTTGCGCGGCGGCATCGTCGGGGGAAGCAGCCAGTACCCGCCGGTAGCCCGCCAGCGCCTGCTCCAGCCGCATCCGGCGCAGATCGCCGTCGGCGTCGCGGCGGCGTGCTTCCACGGCGCGTGCGAGTTGGGCCTGCGCATCGGGCAAGTCAACGTGGCCGGCATCGTATTCGCGCGCTTGCGCGATCAGTGCTGCTCCTTGCGCAAGATCGCCTGAAGCGATCGCCAGCCGCGCTTGTTGCAACAACTCGGACAACGCGTCCTCGCGCCCTTCCAACGCAGCGGTGTGGGTCGGCTGCAGCGCCAGCACCCGCTGGTATAGCGGCAGTGCGGTTTCCAACGCACCGCTGGTCCTGGCGCTGCCGGCCTGCCGCATCATCTCGTCCAGCCCCGCGTGGGCGGCTTCGCGCTGCCGCAACTGATCGGCCACGCCCTCGGCGTCGGCACGCGGCACCTGCAGTTCGCGCGCCAAGGCCAGCGACTGGCGCGCTTGTTCGAAACGGTTCTCCCGCACGTATCCGCGCGCCTGCGCGACTGCGGCTTGCGCGACCCTCGCCAATCCATCGCGGGCTTCGCTGCGATCCGAATCCAGCGCCTGCGCCGCTTCGAAGCGCTGACGGGCGCCGGTGCCGTCGGCGGCGCTCAACCGGCCCTGCTTCAACGCCTGCTCTGCGTCGTCCAACAAACGCTGCACTCGCATATCGGGCCAGATCAGATTGGCCAGCGGCTGCCTGAAAACCACGACCGTCAGCGCCAGCGACACGATTGCCGCTGCCGCCCAGCGCCACCAACGGCGATCACGCCAGGCGGGTGTCGCCATTCTTGCGGCGGGACGACGGAATTCGACTTCCTGCAGCCAGTCGGCTACCGGTTCGATCTTGCCGCGCGGCGGGTTGTGGGGGTCGCGGGTCACCGCCGCAGCATACCCAGTCAAGCTGAACGTCGTGCTTCCTCGACGCCCGGCAACGCATCCAGTTTGCCCAGCAACATGGACAGTTGGCCGTAGTCGGAGACCTTCAGGCGCAGGCGCAGCGCCACCTGGCCGCTGCCGCGTACGTTGTCGCTCTGGATGTCGGTGACGTTGGCGTCCTCCTGTGCGATCAGCGTGGTGATGTCCTTGAGCAGGCCTTTGCGATCCAGCGCACGGATCTGCACGTCCACCTCGTAACCTCCGCCGGCCACGCCCCACTCCACCGGCAACACCCGCTGCGGGCTGGTCGCCGCCAGGCGCAGCAACGAGGGGCAGTTGGCGCGATGGACGGTGACTCCGCGCCCGCGGGTCAGGTAGCCGGCGATGGGCTCGCCCGGTACCGGCTGGCAGCAGCGCGCCAGTTGCACCAGCAGATTGCCCACGCCCTGCACGGTGAACTTGGATCTGGAAGGCGCCGGCGCGCGCTTGGGTGGGCGGCGCAGCGCGGGCGCGGCCGCCGGTTCACTGGCCGCACGCTGTTCCTCGTGCAGCGCGCGGCCGATCTGGCTGGGGCCTACATCGCCCAGTGCTACCTGGATGTACAGCTCGTCGACATTCTCGGCGTGGAATTTCTTCGCCATCGGCGCAAGGTCGGCATGGTGCAGGCCCAGGCGCTTGAGTTCGCGCTCCAGCACTTCGCGGCCGGCCTGGATGTTGCGCGCACGATCCAGTTTGTGGAACCAGGCGCGCACCTTGTCGCGCGCGCGGCCGCTGGCCAAGAACGCATTCGAAGCCAGCAGCCAGTCGCGGCGCGGTTCCCCGGTCCTGGCGGTCATGATCTCCACGCGGTCGCCGCTGCGCAGCTGGTGGTTGAGCGGCACGATGCGGCCGTTGACCTTGGCCCCCCGCGTGCGGTGTCCGACCATGGTGTGCACGTGATAGGCGAAGTCGAGCACGGTGCCGCCGCGCGGCAGATCGATGACCTCGCCCTTGGGCGTGAGCGTGTAGATGCGTTCCTCGGCCAGTTGCGCGTCCAGTTCCCCGGCCAGGCCCTCGGCTTCGTCGCGGCCGCCTTCGCCGCTTTGCTCCAGCAGCTGCCGCATCCAGGCGATCTTGCGGTCGAAGGCCCGGTCGCCGCCTTTGCCTTCCTTGTAACGCCAATGCGCGGCCACACCCAACTCGGCCTGCGCGTGCATCTCGTGGGTGCGGATCTGCACTTCCACTGTGCGTCCTTCCGGGCCGATCACCGCGGTATGCAGCGAACGGTAATCGTTGGGCTTGGGGCGGGCGATGTAGTCGTCGAACTCACTGGGCACCGGCAGCCACAGCGCATGTACTACGCCCAAGGCGGCGTAGCAGGCCGCGACGTCCTCCACCGCCACGCGCACCGCGCGCAGATCGTAGAGCTCGTCCATCGACACCTGCTTCTTCTGCATCTTCCGCCAGATGCTGTAGATGTGCTTGGGGCGTCCGCTGATCTCGGCGGCGATGCCCTGTTCGGCCAGCGCGGCGCGCAGCGCGGTCTTCACGCCTTCGATATAGCGTTCGCGGCCGGTGCGCTTTTCGTCCAGCTGCTGGACCAGCTGGCGGTAGGTTTCCGGTTCCAGGTAGCGGAAGGACAGGTCTTCCAGCTCCCACTTCAACTGCCAGATGCCCAGCCGGTTGGCCAGGGGCGCGTGGATGTCGCGGGTCAGCTGCGCCAGCAGGCGCTTGTCGGCGGCCGGCAGTTTTCCTGCCGCCCGCATCCGCGCCAGCTGCCGGGCCAGCAGGATCGGCACCACGCGCAGGTCGTGAACGATGGACAGCAACAACCGACGCAAGCCTTCGCTGCTGCCGGCGACGGTGCGCTCGGCATGAAGGGCCCAGACCTGCGCCGCCGCATTCTGTCCGTCCAGCAAACCCGCGATGCCGGGCTGCTTGGTCAACTGCGTTTTCAGGCCACTCTGCAGGCAGGGGATGCCGAACAACAAGGCGGCGACCAGCACGTCGCCTTCCGCGGACAGGCCGGCCAATGCATCGAGCGTATCGGCCAGCACCGGCCAGGCGTCGGGCATGCCCGATTCCAGATTCGGCAGCTGCGCCGCATCGGCCAGGGCCGCCCGCATTTCCGGGGCCAATCCGTCGGCTGAACGGGATTGCAGCCAGGTTTGCAGCGGTGCGAAGGTCACGGCGATCAGGGGGATGGTTTTGCGGAAGATATGACTACACTAGCCGCCTTGCGCCCGCAGGAGAACACCTATGAGGAGAGCCCCGTTGAAAGCCGCCATCAAACCGCTTCGCATCCCTTTCGTACTGATGGCGCTCGCTCTGGCGCCGCTGGCCTTTAGCCAGCAATCGCCCGCACTGACGGAAAACGTTGAACAGCAAATGAGCGCCGAGCAGTTCAAGGCTGCGGGCCTGGACAAGCTGAGCCCGCAGGAATTGGCGGCGCTCAACGCGTGGCTGCAGCGCAAAGTGATGCAGGAAACGGCCAAGGCAACCGAGTCGGCGAAGGAAGAAGGCCGCAAGGAAGTGGTGGAAAAGAATCGCGGCTTCTTCGACTTCGGGTCCAAGGAAGCCATCGAGAGCTCCATCGTCGGCAAGTTCGATGGCTTCGCCAAGGGCCGTCAGTACACCCTGGAAAACGGCCAGGTCTGGGAGCAGACCGAAGCGGCCACGCTTGAGGGCGTGCGCAAGACCAATCCCAAGGTCAAGATCAAACCGGGCATCATGAACAACTGGTTCCTGCGGATCGAGGGCTACAACACCGTAGCCAAAGTGCGCCGCATCAAGTAGTCATCGCAGGGCGGGCATTGCCCGCCGCTGCCCGATCGCGTGGCGGGCAATGTCCGCCCTACGCAACCAGCGCCGCCACCCGCTGGGCCAGTTTCTTCGGGGAAATTCCCGCACGTGCGCCCAATTCCTGGGCGAACAACGAAACGCGTAGTTCCTCAAGGTCCCAGCGCAGCGACTGCCAGGCCGGGTCCGACTGCCGTCCGCGTGCGGCGGCTTGCTCCAACGCTTGCAGGAACGGCCGCAATTCCAGCATCCGCGCCTGGTCGCGGCCGGGATCGCGCAAAGCGCGCTCGGCGCGCAGTCGCATGGCTTTCAGATAACGCGGAAACTGTGCCAATGCATCGGCGGGCGTATCGCGCAGGAATCCGGCATGCACCAACGAGGCCAGCTGTCCGCGCAGATCGTCCAGGTTGCCGCTGGCCCAACCCATCAGTTTCGATTCGAGCTGCGGCTTGAGTTCGGCAACGGCCGAGAGAATGGCCTCCGCCAGTTTCAAGCGCTCCATGGCTTCGCCGAACAGCTTGCGCGACGCATCTTCGCTGCGGCGCTCGAACGCGTCGCGGTCGCGGATGTCGCCCAGTCCGTCGGCCAGCACGGCATTGAGCGCCGCTTCCACCAGATCGCCGCGCAGGCGCTCCTGCGATTCGATAGCCGCATACAGCAACCCGGTCTTGGGAGACACCGGCAACTGTTTGCGCGCCTGCTTGGCCTTGTCGGCCAAGGCGATATCCAGCAAGCGGCGTACGCCTTGCGGGTGCGCGGCCGCCGCCTCGGCGCGGTCGGCGAAGACGCGTAGCGCAACGCTTTCCCCTTCATCCACCAGTGCCGGATAGGCGGGTACGCCCGCTTCGCCGGGTACCTGCAACGGTATCGGCTGGGCGGGGAATTCGCGCAAGCCCTGCGCCGCCATCTGCCGGCCGGCGCGCGCCGCGAACGCCTGCCCGGCGCGGTCGCCGAAACGCACGCGCAAGGCATCCAGATCGCGGGATTCGGCCAGCACCTTGCCGTCGTCCGCACGCAGCCGCAGGTTCATGCGCAAGTGCGGCTCCAGCGTGGCTTCGTCGAAATCCAGCGCCGTCACCGGCGCGCCGGTCGCGCGCGTCAGCAGGCGCGCCAGCTCGCCGCGGATGTCGTCGGCGCCAGGCTGCGGGAAAGCTTCGGCGAAGGCGCGCCCGTAATCCGGCGCCGGCACATAGTTGCGACGCATCGCCTTGGGCAGGCCACGGATCAGCTCGGCCGCCTTCTCGCCGATGAAGCCGGGCGCCAGCCAGGACAGGCGCGCGCCGTCCAGCGCGTTGAGCAGATGCAGCGGCACCTCAAGCGTCACGCCATCGTCGGCAGCGCCCGGTTCGAACCTGTAATGCAGCGGCAGGCGCGCGTCGCCGAGCGGAAAATATTTCGGGAAACGATCCTCTTCGCTGCCTTCGCCCGGCAACAGATCGGGCAGCGACCAGTGCAGCGCACGACGCGCTTCCGGCGCCAGCGTCTTGTACCAGGCATCCAGTCCGGCGGCCGAATGCAGATCGGCGGGAATCCGGTCCAGGTACCAGCGCGCCTGCCAATCCTCGTCGGCGACGATGCCGGCGCGGCGCAGCTTGGCTTCTTCCTCGCGCGCCTGCTCCAATGTCTTCAGGTTGTCGGCGACGAAACCGGCACGGGTATTGATCTCGCCGGTGACCAGTGCCTGGCGCACGAAGATGTCGTGCGCCTCGGCCGGCGCGATGCGGCCGTAGTGCACCGGCTTCTTCGGCGCCAGCACCAGTCCGAACAGGCTGATCTGCTCCGAAGCCAGCACGTGGCCCTGCGCGCGCGACCAGTGCGGGTCGAAATGCTTGCGCGCCAGCAGGTGCGGCAGTTCGGCAATTACCCAGTCCGGTTCTATCGCGGCGTTGGTCATGCCCCAGACGCGGGCGGTGTCGAGCAGGGTTGCGCTCAGCACCCAGGCGGGCGGCTTTTTCGCCAGAGTCGAACCCGGGAACAGGTGGTAGCGGCGCTGGCGAGGGGCGAGGAAATCGCCTTTCTCGGTCTTGTGGCCCACCTGCGTGGGCAGGCCGGCGAGCAGGGCGCGATGCAGGGCGACGTAAGCGGCAATGCTCATGCCTTCTGCAGAAGAATTTCCGTCGTCCTGTTGGACGTTGCCCTTGGACAAGGAAGCGCCGGCTTGTCTTCCCCCTTTGGAAAAGGGGGATCGAGGGGGATTCGCTTTTCGCGCGGAAAGCGAATCCGCCCTGCCCCCCTTTTTCGCAGGGGGGATGCCTTCGCCAGTCTTCGCTGGCGCGGAAACTTCGTTGAGTTCCCAGCCCAGTTCGGCGCACATCAGCAGCAGCTGCCGGTGCAGCTCGCGCCATTCGCGCATGCGCAGGAATCCCAGGAAGTGGCGTTCGCACCAGTCGCGCAGCTTCGACTGGGTCAGCTCTTCGTGCGCATCCCGATACGCGTTCCACAAATTGAGGATGCCGATGAACTCCGACTTGGCATCGGCGAATTTCGCGTGCGCGTTGTCGGCCGCTTCGCGCGCTTCGGGCGGACGTTCGCGCGGGTCCTGGATGCCCAGGAACGAGGCGATCACGATCATCTCGCGCAGCGAGCCGTTGCCCTGCGCGGCCACCAGCATGCGGGCCAGCTTCACGTCCACCGGCAGGCGCGACATGTGCCTGCCGATGGCGGTCAGCTTCCTGTCCTTGTCGACCGCACCCAGTTCGCCCAGCTGCTGCCAGCCGTCGGCGATGGCGCGCTCGTCCGGCGGCTCCAGGAACGGGAAATCTTCGATACGTCCCAGCCCCAGCGACAACATGCGCAGAATCACTCCGGCCAAACTGGAGCGGCGGATCTCCGGATCGGTGAATTCGGGGCGCGACTGGAAATCGGCCTCCGCGTACAGGCGGTAGCAGATTCCGTCGGAAATGCGTCCGCAGCGGCCCTTGCGCTGGTTGGCGCTGGCCTGCGACACCGGTTCGATATGCAGGCGGTCGAGTTTCTGCCTCGGGCTATAGCGCTTGACGCGCGCGTAACCGGGGTCCACCACGTATTTGATGCGCGGCACGGTGAGCGAGGTCTCGGCGACGTTCGTCGCCAGCACCAGGCGGCGCTTGGTTCCGGGATTGAACACCCTGTCCTGGTCGCGCGCCGACAGCCGCGCATACAGGGGCGTCACTTCGGTCTCGCGGTATTTGCGCCGCTCCAGCGCCTGGTGCGCGTCGCGGATCTCGCGCTCGCCCGGCAGGAACATCAGCACGTCGCCGCGCGGATCCTGGCGGGTGATCTCGTCGATGGCGGCCACGATGGCGTCGTTGACGCTCGGGGCGTGATTGGGGAGGCGGGATTCGGGATTCGCAGAAGCGGATCGTCGAACATCGTCGTTATCGCGACCGGCCGCTTTTACGACTCCCGAATCACCATTCCCCAATCCCGTCTCTTCCAAAGGGCGATAGCGCACCTCCACCGGGAACGTGCGGCCTTCCACGTCGATCACCGGCGCATCGTCGAAATGGCGCGAGAAGCGTTCGGTATCGATGGTGGCCGAGGTGACGATGACCTTCAGGTCGCGGCGCTTGCGCAGCAGCTGCTTCAGGAAGCCGAGCAGGAAATCGATGTTGAGGCTGCGCTCGTGCGCTTCGTCGACGATGATGGTGTCGTAGGCCGAGAGCCAGCGATCCGAAGCGATCTCGGCCAGCAGGATGCCGTCGGTCATGAACTTGATGCGGGTGTCGTCGCCCACCTGGTCGTTGAAACGCACCTGGAATCCGACCGCGCCACCAACCGGAGTGTTGAGTTCCTCGGCTACGCGCCGGGCCACCGCGCGGGCCGCGATGCGGCGCGGCTGGGTGCAACCGATCATGCCCGCCAAGCCGCGCCCGGCAGCCAGACACAGCTTGGGAAGCTGGGTGGTCTTGCCGGAGCCGGTTTCGCCAGCGATCACCACCACGGGGTGGGCGCGGATCAGTTCGACGATCTGCTCGGCCTCGCGCGCGATGGGCAGGGCCTGGTCCAGGGTCACCGCAGGCGCGGACGCCGCGCGGGCGGCGATCTTGGCGCTGGAGGTGGCCAGCGCCTGTTCGAACGCGGCCCGGGCAGCGGAGTCTGCCGGTTTGGCCTGCCAGCGCGACCACAGGCCATGCAAACGCCCACGGTCGCGCGTCAACGCTCCGTCTATGGCACGGCGCGCGGCAGGCAGGTCCTTGTTTTCGGCTTCGGAAGCACCCATCGATCAGTGGCAGTGAATCTTTTGATTACACAAGTTGCGTTACCTTGTTTATTGTCGCCTATCCCACCTTAAGGAGCGCCCGTATGGCCAAGACCAAAACCAAGCCCAAGACCAGCAAGCCCAAGAGCCCAGCGGCCAAGCCGTCCACGCCGGCCGAGGCCAAGCTGGCCGCCGCCGCGCCCACCGCGCCCAATATCGATATCGGGATCAATACCGGCGACCGCAAGAAGATCGCCGATGGCTTGTCGCGCTTCCTGGCCGACAGCTACACGCTGTACCTGAAGACCCACAATTTCCACTGGAACGTCACCGGTTCCATGTTCAATGCCCTGCACAACATGTTCGAGGCCCAGTACACCGAACAGTGGACTGCGCTGGACGAGATCGCCGAGCGCATCCGCGCGCTGGGTTTCAACGCTCCGGGTTCGTACCGCGAATTCGTCGCTTTGTCCTCCATCCCCGAAGAGCCGGGCCTGACCAACAGCGCCGACTGGCATGAGATGGTCCGCCAGCTGGTGGTCGGCAACGAAGCGGTCTGCCGCACGGCGCGCAAAGTGCTGGACATCGCCGACGACGCCGACGATGCGCCCACCGAAGACCTGCTGACCCAGCGCCTGCAGACCCACGAGAAGTACGCCTGGATGCTGCGCTCGCTGCTGCAGTAACGCGTTTGGATTCGGCAAACGTAGGGCGGGCATTGCCCGCCGCACGGTGAAACGACTGGCGGGCAATGCCCGCCCTACGTAGGCATAGTCCGACAAACCAAAACCAGAACGCCCGGCTCATGCCGGGCGTTTTCCTTAGTCCTCCGCTTGACCCCGCTGTTAACCTAGACCCATGCAGGAAACCCCCCAGCAACTGTTGCAACGCATTTTCGGCCACGCCGATTTCCGTGGCCCGCAACAAGCCATCATCGAGCACATCACCGCCGGCGGCGACGCTTTGGTGCTGATGCCCACCGGCGGCGGCAAGTCGCTGTGCTACCAGGTGCCGGCGCTGCTGCGCCCAGGCGTGGGCGTGGTGATATCGCCGTTGATCGCGTTGATGCAGGACCAGGTGGAAGCCTTGCGCCAGGTCGGGGTGCGCGCCGAGTTCCTCAATTCCACGTTGGATGGCGAATCGGCCGCCCGCGTCGAACGCGCGCTGCTGGCCGGCGAACTGGACCTGTTGTACGTCGCTCCGGAACGCCTGCTGACGCCGCGCTTCCTGTCGCTGCTGGAGCGTTCTCCGGTCGCCCTGTTCGCCATCGACGAAGCGCATTGCGTCTCGCAGTGGGGCCACGACTTCCGCCGTGAATACCGCGAACTCACCGTCCTGCACGAACGCTGGCCGCAGGTGCCGCGGATCGCGCTGACCGCCACCGCCGACCCGCCCACCCAGCGCGAGATCGCCGAACGGCTGCAGCTGGATGAGGCGCAGTGGTTCGTCAGTTCCTTCGACCGTCCCAACATCCGCTACAACGTGGTGCAGAAGGAAAACGGCAAGCGCCAGCTGCTGGACTTCCTGGGAGCCCACCGGGGCGAGGCCGGCATCGTCTATTGCCTGTCGCGGCGCAAGGTCGACCAGACCGCCGAGGCCCTGGCCGAACTGGGCTTCAAGGCCCTGCCCTACCACGCCGGCCTGGATGCGGAAGTGCGCGCCGCCAACCAGCGCCGCTTCCTGCGCGAGGACGGGGTGGTGATGGTGGCCACGATTGCATTCGGCATGGGCATCGACAAGCCGGATGTGCGCTTCGTCGCCCACATGGACCTGCCCAAGTCGCTGGAAGGCTATTACCAGGAAACCGGCCGCGCCGGCCGCGACGGCGAGCCCGCCGAAGCCTGGCTTTGCTACGGCCTGGGCGACATGGTGCTGCTGAAGCAGATGATCGAGCAATCCGAGGCCGGCGAGGAACGCAAGCAACTGGAACGCCGCAAGCTGGACCAGCTGCTGGGCTATTGCGAATCCATGCAATGCCGGCGCCAGGTGCTGCTGGCCGGTTTCGGCGAAACCTACCCGCAAGCATGCGGCAATTGCGACAACTGCCTGCAGCCGGCCGCCAGTTGGGACGCCACCCTGGCTGCGCAAAAAGCATTGAGCTGCGTCTACCGCACCGGCCAGCGCTTCGGCGCCGTGCACTTGATCGATGTGTTGCGCGGCAGCGAGGGCGAACGCATCCAGCAGTTCGGCCACGACAAGCTCAGCACCTACGGCATCGGCAAGGACCTGGACGCGAAATCCTGGCGCGGCGTGTTCCGGCAACTGGTCGCCACGGGCCTGCTGGAAGTCGATTCCGAAGCCTTCGGCGGATTGCGCCTGACCGACTCCAGCCGCGCGGTCCTCACCGGCAAGCAGGCAGTGGTGCTGCGCAAGGAACTACCCGGAAAGAAGACGCGCGAACGCGATCGCGGCCCGCGCACCGGTGTGTCCGTGCAGCCGCAGGACCTGCCGCTGTTCGGCGCCTTGCGCGACCTGCGCGCGCAGCTGGCGCGCGAGCAGAACGTACCCGCTTACGTGATCTTCCACGACAGCACCTTGCGCAACATCGCCGAGCAACGCCCCGGCAGTCTGGGCGAGCTGGCGCAGGTCGGTGGGATAGGCGGAACCAAGCTGGAGCGCTACGGCCCGCAGGTGCTGGAAACGATCCGCGCGCAGGGATAGCCGGTACTGCGCCTGCGCCGGTCAAGCTCGGCGCGTTGCGTGCTTGGGCCCCCAGAAGAAACGCACCTTCAAACCGCCCAACGCAGACTCGCCCAGCTCCATCGCACCGCCCATCGCTTCTGCCAGTTCGCGGGCGATCGACAGGCCGAAGCCATAGCCGCCGCCCGACTCGTCCAGGCGGCCGCCGCGCATCAACGCATCGTCGAAGCGGTCGTGGGCGATGCCTGGGCCGTCGTCCTCTACCGATACGCTGGTCCATTCCGGGCCTGCGCCGCCGACGATCCGCACCTGGCGACGCGCGTACTTCACCGCGTTCTCCAGCACTGCGCCGAGGATTTCCGAAAGATCTTCCGGCCGCACCGCCAGTTGCAGGTTGGCGGGGATATCCAGCGCGAAAGCGATCTGCCCGCCCTTCTCGGTATGTTCCAGCACCGTGACCAGTCGTTCCACCGTGGGGCGGACTTCGCTGAAGACTCCCGGCGCGTGGCCGGCCGCGGCGATGCGCGCGCGCGCCAGTTCGGCGTCGATGGTGGCGCCGATGGCGGCGATGGCGCGGTCCATGCCGTCGGCCGCCGATTCGGCGCCGGTATCGCGCGCGCGCCGGCTTTGCGCTGCCAGCGCAGCCAAGGGCGTCTTCAATCCGTGGGCCAGGTCGGCGGCACGGCGGCGCGCCTGCTCCAGGTCGCGTTCGCGCGCATCGGCCAGGGCGTTGATGGCATCGGTCAGCGGCTGGATCTCGCGCAGGCTCGCATCGGGCAGGCGCGCAGTGGCGCTGCCCCGCAACGTCTCCACTTCTCCGCGCACTTTGCGCAGCGGCTTTAGCCCCAGGCTCACCTGCAGCCACGCCGCGGCCGACAGCACCAACCACAGCAACGCCAGGAACAAGCCGAGTTCGCGCCCGAACTCCGCACGCGCGCTGGCCAGCGGACGCGTGTCCTGGGCCAGTTGCACTTGCACGGGCGGTTTGGCGTCGTCCAATTGCAGGCGACGCTCGAGGATTGCCAGAGGTTCGTGGAACGGGCCCTCGGCACGGCGCATGCGCCAGTCGGCGGCCGGCGCGTCGGTGGCTATGGGCAGCGCGGCATCCCACAGCGAACGCGAACGCAGCACGCCCGCTTGCGTGGAGATCTGCCAGTAGTAGCCGCCCGCGGGCTTCTGCAGGCGCGGATCGCGCGGTTCCGATTCCAGGACAGGCACGCCATCGGCGCGCAGCGAAAGATCGGCGACCAGGCCCAAGGCATCGCGCGTCATCTCGGCCTGCAAGCGGCGCTCCAGATGCCGTTCGAACAACAGGGTCATCAGCAACCAGGCGACCACCAGCGCCGCAAGAATCGCAGCGGCGGCGCCCAGCAACAGACGCCAGCGCAACGAACGAGCGATCACGCGCTGGTTTCCAGCAGATACCCGAACCCGCGGCGGGTCACGATCACATCGGCGCCGAACTTGCGCCGCAAGCGCGCCACGATGGCTTCGATGGCGTTGGCATCGCCGCTCTCGCTGGCGCCGTACAGGTGCTCGGCCAGTTCGTCGGCCGACACCGCGCGCCCGGACTGGTGGGCCAGGAAATCGAGCAGACGGAATTCGAGCGGCGAGAGCTTGGCGGGCGCTCCTTCGAAAACGGCGGTCATCCGCGTGGTGTCCAGCCGCAGCGCGCCTGCCACGACCACGTTGGACAGGCGGCCGGCGCCGCGACGCACCAGTCCGCGCAGGCGCGCGATCAGTTCGCCCATCTGGAAGGGCTTGGACAGATAGTCGTCGGCGCCGGCTTCGATGCCTTCCACCTTTTCGGTCCAATCGCCGCGCGCGGACAACACGATCACCGGAAACGCCCGGCCGGCCGAACGCCAGCGCCGCAGTACCGAAAGTCCATCGAGCTTGGGCAGTCCGAGATCGAGGATGGCGGCGTCGTATTCCTCGGTGTCGCCCTGGAACCAGGCGCTTTCGCCATCGGCGGTGGCGTCGACGGAGAAACCCGCCGCCTGCAGCGCGCGCTGCAGGTCGGCGCGGATGTCGGCATCGTCCTCGACCACCAGGCAGCGCACTCAGTCGTCCTTGATCTTCAACACCGCACCGTTGCGCGCGTTCAAAGTGATCTTGCGCACGTGGCCGGTGGGCGTGAGCACTTTGACTTCGTACTCCCAGCCTTCGTCTTCGTGTTCCAGTTCGACTTCGATCACATCGCCCGGGACGCGACGCTGGGCTACTTCCAGGATCTGGTTGAGCGGCAGTATCTCGCCGCGCTTGAGCAGCTCGCGCGCGGCGACGTGGTCGTCGTGCTTGGCCGCCAGCACCACGGCCGCCGGGAACAGGGAGGCCGTGGCCGCCAGGGCCAGCGGGAGGAGGAGCTTGCGGGAGCGTAGGGATAGGTTCATGGGCGCAGCATGCGAGGGCCGTGCTGACAGCAACCTGACAACAGGGCCTGCCGGAATGTCAGCCGCGTCAGTCTAGCCTGCGTCTCTCTTCAAGGGGAAACGCTCGATGCCCACTGGCCACGCCATACGATCCCTCGCCTGCCGGTCGATGCTGGCGGCGCTGGCCACGGCAACGGTCTTGCCCGCGCTGGCGCAAAGCGCCGCCGGCAATGCGGTGACTGCCTACCCGCCGGAGTATTTCGCCGCCGCCTCGCCGGCCAACGCGCGCGACATGCTGGAGCGTCTGCCCGGTTTCACCCTGGTGGAGGCGGACGAAGACGTACGCGGTTATGCCGCCGCCCAGGGCAACGTGCTGATCGATGGCGCGCGACCGTCCAGCAAGCGCGAAGACATCGGAGATCTGCTCAAGCGCATCCCTGCCAAGGCCGTGGAACGCATCGAAATGATCCGCAGCGGCGCCAGCGGCGTGGACATGGCCGGCCATGCGGTGCTGGCCAATGTGGTGCGGCGGCGGGAGGCCTCCACCGAAGCAGCGCTGGAAGGCGGCGCCGTGGCGTCCACCGACGGCTGGTTGTCGCCACTGGGCCAAGTGGAATATGGACGGCGCTGGAACGACCGCGCGCTCGATCTGGCCTTGAAGTACGAGCCCGAGCTGGACGACGACAGCGGAACCGGCAGCATCCGCAACTATTCGCCCGTCGGCGACCTGCAATCCGAAAGCAGCCTGCGCACCCGCACCGTTGCGCGCAACGGCGAAGCGAGCGTGAGCTGGCGCCAGCCCGTGGGCGGCGGCCGCCTGACCCTGACCGCCGCCGCGCGCGGCGAGCGCGTACGCACCAATACCGATATCCAGGCGCAGTTCGGCGACGCCGAAGACGAGACGGTGCAGGAATCGGAGAACAACAAGGAGCTGGAATTCGGCGCACGCTTCGTCAAACAGTTCGGTGCGCATTCCACCCTGGAGGCGATGGTGTCCCAACAACTCGGCCGGCTGGAAGCGCGCGAGCAATCGGAAGAGGACGACGAAAGCGAAAGCTTCTCCGA
>Ga0209257_1001474_pt1 | contig 27671 bp, 31 predicted proteins | sample AraplaCvi_mCL_r2_FD_184277 | JGI IMG/M metagenome (GOLD analysis project Ga0209257, IMG submission 184277) | Arabidopsis root microbial communities from North Carolina, USA - plate scrape MF_Cvi_mCL_r2 (SPAdes) (version 2) | ecosystem: Host-associated > Plants > Roots > Endosphere | place: USA...
GTAGATGGAATAGGCGCCGCCGTGGGCGCCGATGGCGTTGCGGTCGGTCCCGGCGTTGGCGGTGGCCACCACGGGGCCGCGCTGGCGGGCGGTGGGCGCGTCCCAGGCGATCGGGAAGCGGTTGGTCGCGCCCGTGCCCGGGTGCGAGGTCAGTCGGATATGCGATGTCCTGTTGCCGGACATGGGGCGCGAACCTCCAGAGTCGAAAAGGCCCTGTCGCCGGGGTCGCCGGCGCAGGGCCTTTGAGAGACGAACATGATCCTAGTGTTTTGAGTTGGCAAGAAATCCTGAAGACGGTCGCGGAAGCGGCGCCCAAAAAGCAGGCGCCCGCGATTGACCGCATGCCGCTCGTCACGGTTGTCTGGACACCCTCCGCAAGCGCCTCAGGGTGAACCGGTGATCCAGGGGCCTGCTTCTCTGCCGGAACTGCCGAAACTCCAGCGCGCCCGCGGCGCCGGCCGCATCGTCGTGGCCGCGGACGACAAGGGGCGGACGCGGCTGGCGCGCCTCTTCCAGGAGGGCTGCGGCAAGATCCGCCTGCCCCGCGACGCGCGCGCCGAAGGCCTTGAAGCCGTGCTGATCAATTCTTCCGGCGGCCTGACCGGCGGCGACTATCTGGAATGGCTGGCGACGGTGGGCGACGGCGCGCGCCTGACGCTCTCCACCCAGGCCTGCGAGAAGATCTACCGCGCCCGCGACGGCGAGGCGCAGCAGCGGGTGGCCCTGATCCTGGGCGAAGGGGCCCGGCTCGACTGGGTCCCCCAGGAGACGATCCTGTTCGACGGCGGCGCTCTCTCGCGCCGCCTGGAGGCTGACCTGGCCGAGGGCGCACGGCTGCTGGCCGTGGAGGCCGTGGTGCTGGGCCGCACCGCGATGGACGAGACCGTGCGTCAGGGATCGATCCGCGACCGCTGGCGCATCCGTCGCGAGGGCCGCCTGGTGTTCGCCGATGACCTGCGCCTGGACGGCGCCATCGCCGAGGTCGCGGCCGCCGCGCCCGTGCTGGCGGGCGGACGGGCCTTCGCCTCCCTGCTGCTGGTGGACGACGGCGCCGGCCGCTTCCTCGGCCCGCTGCGCGCCGCGCTGGGGCGGTCTGGCGGCGCCAGCGCCTTCGAGGGCAAGCTGTTCGCCCGCGTCGTGGCGCCCGACGGCTTCACCCTGCGCCAGGCGCTGCTGCCTGCGCTGGAGATCCTGCGCGACGGCGAGCCCCTGCCCCGGGTCTGGAGGACCTGAATGAACCTGACGCCACGTGAAAAGGACAAGCTGCTGGTGGCCATGGCCGCCGAGGTGGCGCGCAAGCGGCTGGCCCGCGGCGTGAAGCTGAACCACCCCGAGGCCATCGCCCTGATCAGCGACTTCGTGGTCGAGGGCGCTCGCGACGGCCGCACGGTCGCCGAGCTGATGGAGGCCGGCGCCCACGTGATTGGCCGCGCCCAGGTCATGGAGGGCATCGCCGAGATGATCCACGACGTCCAGGTCGAAGCCACCTTTCCCGACGGCACCAAGCTCGTCACCGTCCACCACCCGATCCGCTGAGGAGTTGCAGCATGATCCCCTCCATTCTCCCGCCGTCATCCCCCGGCTTGACCGGGGGACCCAAGCGGACCTCGGACCTGCCCGGCGGCGGCTTGGGTCCCCCGGTGCGGCCCTCGGCCGGCCCTGGGATGACGGGATGGGGGTTGGTCTGCGCCGCCGCGCTCCTCGCCACGCCCGCCCTGGCCCACGAGGGCCATCACGAGCAGATGCCGCTGGCCCAGGCGCTGCGGCATCTGGTCAGCCAGCCCGACCACCAGATCGCGTTCGCGGCGCTGGTCGTGCTGGCCGTGGTCGCCGGCTGGAGCTGGCGGCGGGCGAAGGCGCGCAAGTGATCCCGGGCGAGGTCATCCCCGCCGACGGCGAGATCGAGCTCAACGCCGGGGCGCCGGTCACGATCCTGCGCGTGGCCAACGCCGGCGACCGGCCGATCCAGGTGGGCAGCCACTACCATTTCGCCGAGACCAATCCGGCGCTGCGCTTCGATCGCGCCGCCGCCCGCGGCCAGCGGCTGGACATCGCCGCCGGCACGGCGGTGCGGTTCGAGCCCGGGCAGGAGCGCGACGTCAGCCTCGTGCCGTTCGGCGGCGGCCGGACGGTCTACGGCTTCCGCCAGGACGTGATGGGCAAGCTCTGATGGCCCGGATCCCCCGCGCCGCCTACGCCGACATGTTCGGCCCCACGACCGGCGACCGGGTACGCCTGGCCGACACCGAGCTGTTCATCGAGGTCGAGCGTGACCTGACGCTCTATGGCGAGGAGGTGAAGTTCGGCGGCGGCAAGGTGATCCGCGACGGGATGGGCCAGTCCCAGGCGACGCGGGCGTCCGGCGCCGTCGACACCGTGATCACCAACGCCCTTGTCGTCGACCACTGGGGGATCGTGAAGGCCGACGTCGGCCTGCGCGACGGGCGCATCCACGCCATCGGCAAGGCCGGCAACCCCGACGTCCAGCCAGGCGTCACCATCGTCATCGGGCCAGGAACCGAAGTGATCGCCGGCGAGGGCAAGATCCTCACCGCGGGGGCCATGGACGCGCACATCCACTTCATCTGCCCGCAGCAGATCGAAGAGGCGCTGATGAGCGGCGTCACCACGATGCTGGGCGGCGGGACCGGGCCGGCCACGGGCACCAACGCCACCACCTGCACGCCCGGCGCCTGGCACCTGCAGCGGATGATCGAGGCGGCCGAGGCCTTCCCGATGAACCTGGGCTTCTCGGCCAAGGGCAACGCCGCCCTGCCCCCCGCCCTGGTGGAGCAGGTGGCGGCGGGGGCCTGCGCCCTGAAGCTGCACGAGGACTGGGGGACCACGCCGGCCACGATCGACTGCGCGCTGAGCGTCTGCGACGACCTTGACGTCCAGTGCATGATCCACACCGACACGCTGAACGAGAGCGGCTTCGTCGAGGACACCATCGCCGCCTTCAAGGGCCGCACGATCCATGCTTTCCACACCGAGGGCGCCGGCGGCGGGCATGCGCCCGACATCCTCAAGGTGGCCGGGCTTCCCAACGTGATCCCGTCGTCGACCAACCCGACGCGGCCCTACACCCGCAACACCCTGGCCGAGCATCTGGACATGCTCATGGTCTGCCACCACCTGGATCCGTCGATCCCCGAGGACGTGGCCTTCGCCGAGAGCCGGATCCGCAAGGAGACCATCGCCGCCGAGGATATCCTGCACGACTTGGGCGCGCTCTCGATCATCTCGTCCGACAGCCAGGCGATGGGCCGCGTAGGCGAGGTGCTGATCCGCACCTGGCAGACCGCCGACAAGATGAAGAAGCAGCGGGGACCGCTGCCGGGCGACGGCCCGGCCGACAACAACCGGGTGAAGCGCTACATCGCCAAGGTCACCATCAACCCGGCCATCGCCCACGGCATGAGCACCCACATCGGCAGCATCGAAGTCGGCAAGCGCGCCGACCTCGTCCTCTGGAACCCGGCCTTCTTCGGCGTGAAGCCCGACCTGGTGCTGCTGGGCGGGTCCATCGCCGCCGCGCCCATGGGCGATCCGAACGCCTCGATCCCGACGCCGCAGCCGGCGCACTACCGCCCGATGTTCGCGGCCTACGGGCGAAGCGTGACGCGCTCCTCCGTGGTGTTCACCTCCAAGCTGGCCATCGAGAGCGGCCTGCCGGCCAGGCTGGGCCTCTGGAAGGAGATGGTGGCGGTGGAGAACGTCCGCGGCGGCCTCTCCAAGGCCTCGATGATCCACAACAGCGCCACGCCGGCGATCGAAGTGGACCCCGAGACCTATGAAGTCCACGCCGACGGCGAACTGCTCACCTGCGAACCGGCCGACGTCCTGCCCATGGCCCAGAGGTATTTCCTGTTTTGACCACCATCACCGACATCCTGCCCGCCGGGGCCTGGGCCGGCGATCCGGCCGACCGGGTAACGCTCGACTACGACGGCCGCCACCGCCGGCGCATCGTGCTGACCGGGGCGTCCGGGTCGGAATACCTGCTGGACCTGGCCGAGGCGACGCACCTGAAGGACGGCGATGGCCTGCAGCTTCCGGGCGGCGGCATCCTGCAGGTCGTGGCCAAGCCCGAGCCGCTGCTGGAGATCACTGCGCATTCCCCCGCGGAGCTGATCCGGCTGGCATGGCACATCGGCAACCGGCACCTGGCGGCCCAGGTCTTCCCAGACCGCATCCTCATTCGCCGCGACCACGTGATCGCCCACATGCTGGAACACCAGGGCGCGCACGTCCGTGAGGTCATGGCGCCCTTCGACCCAGAAGGCGGCGCCTATCACGACCATGGAGCCCACGATCATGCCCACTGAGGCGCGCCTGCTGCGCCTGCTGACCTGGCTGTCGCCGGCGTTCCCGGTCGGCGCGTTCGGCTTCTCCCATGGGCTGGAGACCGCGATCCGCGAGGGCGCCGTTGGTGATGTCCGCTCGCTTACCGCCTGGATCGCGGGGCTGCTGGAGCACGGCTCCGGCTGGACGGACGCCGTGCTGGTCAAGGCCGCCTGGACCGCCGTGACCGCCGAGGACCACGCGGCCCTCGACGAGATCGCCGAGCTGGGCGAAGCGCTGGCGCCGTCCCTCGAACGCCGCCGCGAGACCATGTCCCAGGGCGAGGCGTTCCTGACCGCCGTGGCCGCCTGGAACCCGCCGCCGATCATCCGGGCGCCCTATCCCGTCGCCTTGGGCGCGGCGGCGGGGGCGACCGGCTTACCGCTGGAGCCGGCGCTCACCGCCTGGCTGCACGCCTTCGCCGCCAACCTGGTGAGCGTGGCGGTCCGCGCCGTGCCGTTGGGCCAGTCCGACGCGCTGCAGGTGATCGCGGGCCTGGAGCCGGTGATCCTGCGCACCGCGGCGCGGGCGGCGGACTCGACGCTGGACGACCTAGGCTCGGCGGGCCTCAACTCCGACATCGCCGCCATGCGGCACGAGACCCTGGACGGAAGGCTGTTCGGCTCATGAACAACGGACCTCTGCGGGTGGGCGTCGGCGGGCCGGTCGGGTCGGGCAAGACCACCCTGGTCGAGAAGCTGTGCAAGGCCATGCGCGACCGCTGGTCGATCGCGGTGGTCACCAACGACATCTACACCCAGGAAGACGCCCTGATCCTGAACCGGCTGCAGGCCCTGCCGGAAGACCGCATCCTGGGGGTGGAGACGGGCGGCTGTCCGCACACCGCGATCCGCGAGGACGCCTCGCTGAACCTGGCGGCGATTGCGGAAATGAACCGGCGATTCCCCGACCTGGACGTGATCTTCATCGAGAGTGGCGGCGACAATCTGGCGGCCACCTTCAGCCCCGACCTGGCCGACCTCACCCTCTATGTCGTCAGCGTCTGCCAGGGCGAGAAGATCCCCCGCAAAGGCGGCCCGGCCATCACCCGCTCGGACCTGCTGATCATCAACAAGACCGACCTGGCGCCGCACGTGGGCGCCGACCTGGGCGTGATGGACCGCGACGCGCAGGCCGCCCGCGGCGAACGGCCCTACGTCTTCACCGACCTGACCCGCCTGCAAGGCGTCGACCAGGTCATCGCGTTCCTGGCCAAGGCGGGAGGATTGCCGACGGCGCGAGCCGCCTAGCGCACCACCGTCCCCAGCATCCGCAACCGGCTGACCCCGCCGTCCGGATAGATGTTCAGGCGCACGAAGCGGATCGGGCCGAGGTTCACCAGCTCGTCGCGGAACGTGTGGATGTGGTCGGCCTGCAGCTTCACCTCCGGCAGCAGCACGGGCCAGTCCTCGGCCTGGGCGGCGATCTCGTGCGGTGCGCCGTGGGCCCGGCGGGTCGCCTGGATGGAGCAGCGGTCGGGGTAGTTGCCCTTGAAATGGGCGGTGTCGACGACGACCTCGCTTACCTGGCCGAACGTCCCCAGCTCCAGGATCGACCAGTCATGGCCCGGCTCGCGCCGCCGGCGCGTCTCCCAGCCGTCGCCCATGTCGATGCCGCGGCCGGGCGCGGTCAGGTTCTCCACCCGGCCGAAGTGCTCGTCGTTGGCGATGATCCCGCGGCCGCCCCAGGCCATGGCCAGCAGGTCGATCACCTCTTCCGCGCCCACCCTGGTCCAGTCCGGATCGACCCGGCCCCAGACCCGCAGGCGCGCCACGCCGCCGTCGGGATAGATATGCAGGCGCACATGGGTGGCCGGCTTCGGATGGTCCACCGCGACCCAGATGCGGTCGTTGCCCTTGAGGTCCAGGCGGGGGGTCACGCTCTCCCAGCCGGCGTCGTCGCCGGGCACGGTTTCGTCGGAGACGCAGACCTCGAGCTCGGCGCCCGGCGGGTAGTTGCCGGTGAAGTGGCGGGTGTCGATCTCGAAGCCCGCGACGATGCCCGGCACGCCCAGCTTCACCACGCACCAGTCATGGCCGGGCACGCGCTTGCGACGGCTCTCCCAGCCGTCCATCCACTTGCCGTTGTCGTCGTACTTGCCGGGGATGAACACCGGCTCGGCCGGGTCGATCAGCCGGGCCTTGTCGGCGAAGAAGTCGTCGGTGGCGTAGACCACCTCCGAGCCCAGGCGGGGCTGGGCGAGGTCCACGAACTGGCGGCGAAGGTCATCGAACATGGGCTGACTCTACATCAGGTCGGCGAGGCGGAAGCCCGCGATCCGGTGGATCTGGGCGATCGCCGTCGCGAACTCGGTCTCCGGGTCGTTGGCGAGGCGCGCCTCGAAGGCGGCCAGGATGTCGGCCCGCGTCAGCCCCTTCACCGCGACGATGAAGGGGAAGCCGAAGCGGGCGTTGTAGGCGGCGTTCAGGCGTTGGAACGCCTCGAACTCCTCCGGGCTGCACTGGTCGAGCCCGGCGCCGGCTTGCTCCTTCACTGAGGCGTCGGCCATGCGCGCGCGGCTGGCGAGTTCCGGGTGCGCGCGGATCAGGGCCAGCTTCTTCTCGCGCGGCGCGGCGTCGACCACCGCGGCCATGGCCTTCGCCAGCCCTTCGCGGTCGGCGGGCGGGTCCGGCCAGACGCCCTCCGCCACCCACGGCGAGGCCTCGTAGACCGGGCCGAACTTCGCCAGGAACTCGGCCTTAGACATGCGGATGCTTCTCCCGCCAGTGGCGCGCGATCTCGATACGGCGGGCGAACCAGACGTCCTTGTGTTCCAGCGCATAGCGGATGAACCGCTCCAGGCCCGCCATCTTCCCCGGCCGGCCGACGATGCGGCAGTGCAGGCCGATGGACAGCATCTTCGGCGCGTCCTGGCCCTCGGCGTAGAGCACGTCGAAGGCGTCCCGCAGGTAGGAATAGAACTGTTCGCCGGTGTTCAGCCCCGTGCCGGAGAACCGCATGTCGTTGGCCTCCAGCGTGTAGGGCACGATCAGGTGGGGCCGCCCCCCAGCCTGGGTCCAGAACGGAAGATCGTCGGAATAGTCGTCGGCGTCGTAGAGGAAGCCGCCGTCCTCGGCGACCAGGCGGCGGGTGTTGGGGCTGGTGCGGCCCGTGTACCAGCCCAGCGGCCGCTCGCCGGTCAGGCGTTTGTGGATCTCGATCGCGCGGGCCATGTGCTCCCGCTCCACGGCCTCGGAGACGTCCTGGTAGTTGATCCAGCGCCAGCCGTGGCTGGCGATCTCATGGCCTGCCTCCAGCATAGCCTCGACCGCGGCGGGATTGCGCTCCATGGCCATGGCGACGCCGAAGACCGTCACCGGGACCCGGTAGCGGTCGAACAGGCGCAGCAGGCGCCAGACCCCGGCCCGGCTGCCGTATTCGTAGATCTGCTCCATGCTCATGTGCCGTGCGTTCGGGATCGCCGGGGGGTTGATCATGTCCGAGAGGAAGGCCTCGGACGCCGGGTCGCCGTGCAGGACGCAATTCTCGCCGCCCTCTTCGTAGTTCAGCACCAGCTGGATCGCGATGCGCGCGCCGCCGGGCCAGCCGGCGTGCGGCGGATCCTTGCCGTAGCCGATGAGGTCGCGGGGATAGCTGGTGTCGGGCATGGCTGACCGCTTAGCAGGCTTGCGTGGGGACGCACCGTCGCAATCCTGCGCCATGGTTGCAATTCCGGGCCTCAGAGCGGATTCTGGGCGGCTGGATCACGGAGTCTTCCTTGAGCGGCCTCACCACCCACGTCCTCGACACCATGCACGGCCGCCCGGCCGCGGGTGTCAGCCTGCGCCTGTCGCGCGGCGGCGAGGCGCTGGCGGCGGCGATCACCAACAAGGACGGCCGGGTGGATCAGCCTTTGCTGACCGGCGAGGCGCTGACGACCGGCCGCTACCGGCTGGAGTTCGACATCGGCGAGTACTACCGCGACATGGGCGTGGTCCTGCCCGATCCGGCCTTCCTGGACGTAGTGGTCATCGACTTCGGGGTCGCCGACGTTGGCTCGCACTACCACGTGCCGCTGCTGGTCAGCCCGTTCGGCTACTCCACCTATCGAGGCAGCTAGGATGGGCCGACCGATCCGCTTCCTGCTCGACGGCGAGGTCCGCGAGCTGTCGGACATCGATCCGACGCTGACGGTGCTGAACCTGCTCCGCTACGACCTGCGCCGGACAGGGACGAAGGAGGGCTGCGCCGAGGGCGACTGCGGCGCCTGCACCGTGGTGCTGGGGGAACTGGAGCGCGGCCGTGTGCGGTTCCGGGCGGTGAACGCCTGCATCCTCTTCGCCCCGATGCTGGACGGCCGGGCTCTGCTCACCGTCGAGAGCCTGGGCCGCGAGGGCGCGCTGCATCCCCTGCAGCAGGCGATGGTGGATCTGCACGGCAGCCAGTGCGGCTTCTGTACGCCGGGGTTCGTGATGAGCCTCTACGCCGTCCAGCGCGAGGGCTCGGCGACGGATGCGGCCAGCCTGAAGGACGCGCTGGCGGGCAACCTCTGCCGCTGCACCGGCTATGGGCCGATCCTGGCCGCGGGCCAGGCGATGGGCGCGGCGAACGAGGACGCGGGCGGCCTCGCCCAAGCCCTGGCCGCGATCCAGCCGGCCGAGGGCCTTCAGCTGGAGCACAAGGGCCGCAGGTTCTTCGCGCCTCGCTCGGCCGACGAACTGGCTGCAGTCCTGGAAGCGCATCCGGACGCCACGGTCCTGGCCGGCGGCACCGACGTCGGCCTGTGGGTGACCAAGCAGCAGCGAGTGCTGCCGACCGTCGTGTCGCTGAACGACTGCGCCGACCTCAGGACCATCGACGAGGTCAAGGCCAGCGATGGGGGCGACGCCATCCGCGTCGGCGCGGCCGTGCGTTATGCCGACGCCCATCCGGTGCTGGCGAAGCTGAGCCCCGAGTTCGATGAACTGCTGCGGCGGCTGGGCGGGCTGCAGGTCCGGAACCTCGGAACGATCTGCGGCAACATCGCCAACGGCTCGCCCATCGGCGACATGCCGCCGGCCCTGATCGCCGCCGGCGCGACCCTGGTGCTGCGCAAGGGTGCGGCGCAGCGGGAGATGCCGCTGGAGGACTTCTTCCTGGCCTACGGGAAGCAGGACCGGCGGCCGGGCGAGTTCGTCGAAGCCGTCGTCGTGCGGAAGCCGGCGGCCGGGCGCATCTTCAAGATCGCCAAGCTTTCCAAGCGCTTCGATCAGGATATCTCCGCGGTCTGCCTGGGTCTGTCGCTGGGCGTGGAGGCCGGCCGGGTGACCGACGCGCGCGTCGCCTTCGGCGGGATGGCCGCGACGCCAAAACGCGCCGCGGCCTGCGAGGCGGCGCTGGCCGGCCAGCCCTGGACGCAGCAGACGGTGGAAACCGCTGTCGCCGCCCTGGCCCGGGACTTCACCCCGATCACCGACATGCGCGCCTCGGCCGACTACCGGCTGGAGGCGGCCGGCAACCTCATCCGCCGCGCGTTCCTGGAGAGCGGCGGGGCCGGGCGGCTGCGCAATCTAGAGGCTGTCGAGGCATGACGGCCAACGCTCCATTCGCCCTTCTCCCCTTGCGGGAGAAGGTGGCCCGCGCAGCGGGTCGGATGAGGGGTCGCGCGGACCTATCGGATGGCGGTGTGCAACCCCTCATCCGTCACCCTTCGGGCGACACCTTCTCCCGCGAGGGGAGAAGGACTGGGGGCTGTCATGGCTGACGCAGGTGAACTGAAACGGCTCGCCGTCCTGAACGCGCCAATCGGTCACGACAGCGCCCCGCGCCACGTGAGCGGCGAGGCGCTGTACATCGACGACATCCCCGAGCCGCCGGGCCTGCTGCACCTCTACGTCGGCCAAGCCGCGCGGGCGCACGCCCGGGTGACCAAGCTCGACCTGGCGGCCGTGCGCGCCGCGCCGGGCGTCGTCATCGTGCTGACCCCCGCCGACGTCCCGGGCAAGAACGACATCAGCCCCTTCGCCGGCGACGACCCGCTGTTCGCCACGGACGAGGTCAAGTTCCTGGGCCAGGCGCTGTTCTGCGTCGCCGCCGAAAGCCTGCCCAAGGCCCGGCGCGCGGCGGCCCTGGCCGTGGTCGAATACGAAGACCTGCCGCCGCTGCTGACCGCCGACGCCGCGGTCGCCGCCGGATCGTTCATTGAACCCACCCAGACCATGAAGCTGGGCGACGCCCGGGCCGCGATCGCCGCCGCCCCGCACAGCCTTTCCGGCCACCTGAAGGTCGGTGGGCAGGAGCATTTCTACCTGGAAGGCCAGGTCGCCCTGGTCGTGCCCGGCGAGGGGCGCGACCTGCACGTCTGGACATCCACCCAGCATCCGACTGAGACCCAGCACATCCTGGCCCGCGTGCTGGACTGCGCGGACGCCGACGTCACCGTCGAGGTCCGGCGGATGGGCGGCGGCTTCGGCGGCAAGGAAACCCAGTCGGTGCAGTGGGCGGCCATGGCGGCGCTGACCGCGAAACTGACCCGCCGACCGGCGAAGATCCGCCTGGACCGCGACGACGATATGGTCATGACCGGCAAGCGGCACGACTTCGAGATCGACTGGCAGATCGGTTTCGACGGCGAAGGCCGGCTGCGGGGCGCGGCGTTCGAGTTCGCCTCGCGCTGCGGCTTCTCGGCCGACCTCAGCCACGCGATCAACGACCGGGCGATGTTCCACGCCGACAACGCCTACGCCCTGCAGACCGCCGAGATCGTCAGCCACCGCGCCCGCACCCACACCGTCTCCAACACCGCCTTCCGCGGCTTCGGCGGGCCGCAGGGGATGATGGCGATCGAGCGCGCCCTGGACGCCGTGGCGCTGACATTGGGCAGGGATCCGCTGGATGTGCGCCTGGCCAATCTCTACGGCGTGGCCGGCGACCTGACGCCCTACGAACAGACGGTCACCGATGCGGTCGCCCGCGAGATCATGACCGAGCTGGAGGGCGCCTGCGACTACCGCGCCCGCCGCGCCGCTGTCGCCAGATGGAACGCCGCCAACGATCACCTGAAGCGCGGGATCGCGCTCACGCCGGTCAAGTTCGGCATCTCGTTCACGACCACCTACCTGAACCAGGCCGGCGCCCTGGTACACGTCTACACCGACGGTTCGATCCACCTGAACCACGGCGGGACCGAGATGGGCCAGGGGCTCAACACCAAGGTCGCCCAGGTGGCGGCCGACGCCTTCCAGGTCCCGCTGGAAGCCGTGAAGATCAGCGCGACACGCACCGATAAGGTGCCCAACACCTCGGCCACTGCTGCGTCCTCGGGCAGCGACCTGAACGGCATGGCGGCGCTGAACGCGTGCGAGCAGATCAAGGAGCGGCTGGCGGCGTGGGCCCGCGATAACTACGGCCACGCCCCCATCTATACCCGGGACGGCGTCCACATCGGCGCCGAGCTCTTGAGCTTCAAGGAGTTCGTGCACGAGGCCTATGTGGCCCGCGTCTCGCTGTCGGCGACGGGGTTCTACAGGACGCCCGACATCCACTACGACCGGGTCCATCACAAGGGCCGGCCGTTCTACTACTACGCCTATGGCGCCGCCTGTTCGGAGGTGGTGGTCGACACCCTGACCGGCGAGAGCAAGGTGGTCCGCGTGGACATCCTCCACGACGTGGGACGCTCGCTGAACCCGGCCATCGACCTGGGCCAGATCGAGGGCGGCTTCATCCAGGGCATGGGCTGGCTGACCACCGAGGAGTTGGTGTTCGACGACGCTGGGCGCCTGCAGACCCACGCCCCGTCCACCTACAAGATCCCCACCGCGGGCGATCGGCCGGACGTGTTCAACATGGCCATCTGGCAGCTCGGCGAGAACCGCGAGAACACCATCCACCGCTCCAAGGCCGTGGGCGAGCCGCCGCTGATGCTGGCCATCTCGGTGTTCTCGGCCCTGACCGACGCGGTCGCCAGCGTGGGCGATCGCAAGGTGATGCCCAACCTCGACGCGCCGGCCACGCCCGAGCGCATCCTGGCTGCCTGCAACGATGTCCGGCGGAGGCTGACCGATGCCTGATTGGATCGGAGATGCCCTGGCGGCCGCGCGGCGCGGCGAGGCGCTGGCCATGGTGACCATCGTCGGCGCGCAGGGCTCGACGCCCCGGGAGACGGGCGCGCGCATGCTGGTCTGGCCGGACCGGTTCACCGGCACTATCGGCGGCGGATCGCTGGAGCGGCAGGGGCTGGACCAGGCGCGCAAGCTGCTCACCCAGACCACGCGCCGCCACGCACTGCAGGACTATCCGCTGGGCCCGCTGCTGGGCCAGTGCTGCGGCGGCCACGTCCGGCTGCTGGTCGAACGCATCGACGCCGGCAGCCTGGCCTGGCTGGCGCCGGCAGCCGCCGCGCGCGACCCGTTCGTGCTGACGGCCCGGTTCGAGGACGGCGAGATGACCCGCGCCGTCGAGGCCGAGGCGCCGCCTTCGGACAGCCCGCGCATCCCGATCCCCGAGGTCCGCCGCGTGTCCGAGACCATCCGCCCCGCCCTGCCCCGCCTGGTGATGTTCGGCGCCGGTCACGTGGCCCAGGCCGTGGCGCGGGCCTTCGCGCCGCTGCCGTTCCAGCTGGACTGGCTGGCCAGCCGCGAGGACCTGCGGCCCGAGGCCAGCGGCACGCGCGCCACCATTCTCGGCGAAGACGAGCTGATCGAAGCCATCGCGGCCGCGCCGGCCGATGCGCTGTTCGCGATCTTCACCCACAGCCACGACCTGGACTACCAGCTGACCCGGGCGGTCCTGGCCCGCGGCGACTTCCGCTACCTCGGCCTGATCGGCTCGCGCACCAAGCGGCGTCGGTTCGAGGGTCGGCTGCGCGACGACGGGGTCACCGACGCCGACCTCGCCCGCCTCACCTGCCCCATCGGCATCGCGGAGCTGAAGAGCAAGGCGCCCGCCGTGATCGCCATCGCCCTGGCCGCCGAGCTCCTGAAACTGACCGAAGACACCACCGCATGATGGAAGACGTGGGGGCCTGGGCGAACCTGGCGATCCGCTGGCTGCACCTGGTCGCCGGTATCGCCTGGATTGGATCGTCCTTCTATTTCATGTGGTTGGACAGCCATCTGAAGCCGCCGAAGGTCCCGCGGGGCGAAGGCGTGGCCGGAGAGCTGTGGAGCGTCCACTCGGGCGGCTTCTACCACCAGATGAAGTTCATGGTGGCGCCGGCCGACATGCCGGAGGACCTGCACTGGTTCAAATGGGAGGCCTACACCACGTGGATCAGCGGCTTCCTGCTGCTGGGCCTGATCTTCTACGTCGGCGCCGACCTCAACCTGATCGACAAGTCCAAGGTCGATCTTGCGACCTGGCAGGCCATCGGCCTGGGCCTGGGCAGCCTGGTCGCCGGCTGGCTGGTCTACGACGGCCTCTGCCGCTCGCCCATCGGCCAGAACCTGCGGCTGTTCGGCGCCGTGTGGTTCGCGGTCCTGACCGCCGCCGCCTACGGCCTGACCCGCGTCTTCTCGGACCTCGGCGCCTTCATGCACGTGGGCGCGATCATCGGCACGGTGATGGCGGCCAACGTCTTCCTGATCATCATCCCGAACCAGCGGAAGGTGGTGGCCCAGGTGCTGGCCGGCCAGGCGCCCGATCCCGCGCTGGGCAAGCAGGCCAAGCAGCGCAGCGTCCACAACAACTACATGACCCTGCCGGTGCTGTTCATCATGATCAGCAACCACTACCCGATGATCTTCGCCGCGCCGCTGAACTGGCTGTGGCTGGCGGGGCTGGGGATCGCCGGCTGGACGATCCGCCACTTCTTCAACCTGAAGAACGCCGGGCGCATGGAGCCGCAGGTGCTGGTCTATGGCGCCCTGGCCTTCGTCACCGTGGCGGTGCTGAACGAGAGCGCGCGGCCCAAGCCGCCGACCGTCGCCGAGGTCCCGACCTATGCGGTGGTCCGCGCCATCGTCGACAAGCACTGCATCGCCTGCCACGCCGCGCACCCCACGCACCGCGGCGTGCCTGTGGCGCCGAACGGGACCATGTTCGACACCGACGCCGGCCTGCAGCAGCACGCCGACAAGATCTACACCCGAGCCGTGGCCACCCAGTCCATGCCGCAGGGCAACGAGACCCAGATGACCGAAACCGAACGCGCCCAGCTCGGCGCCTGGATCAAGGCCGGCGCGAAGGTAGGGTCTTGAGGACCATCACCCCCGCCCCCCTGACCGCCGACGCCTTCGCGCCGTTCGGCGAGGTGATCGAGGCGTCCGACGGCGCCGAGGTGATGCCGATCAACTACGGCTGGACGACGCGCTTCAACGCGCTCGCGGACGTGGCAGTGGGCGACGGGCGGGCGATCATCAGCATCTTCCGCTCCAAGCCGCTGACTCCGCCGGTGCTGAAGATCTTCGAGCGCCATCCGCTGGGCAGCCAGGCGTTCATGCCGCTCAACAGCCGGCCGTTCCTCGTGGCCGTGGCGCCGCCGGGGGCCTTCGATCCGACCGCCGTCCGGGTCTTCCGCGCCGAGGCGACCCAGGGCGTGAACTACGCGAAGGGGACCTGGCACCATTTCCTGCTGGCGCTCGAGGCCGAGAGCGACTTCCTGGTCGTCGACCGCGAAGGGCCCGGCGAGAACCTCGACGAGGTCGAACTGGCGCAGTCCGACTGGATCGCCGTCACGTGAACCGCCAAGCCTACCGCGCCGCCCTGCTGCACATGCTGGACGACCCGTCGCGCGTCCCCCCGGCGGAGGCGTACGCCTATCACCCCGACGGCCTGCTGGTGGTCGAGGACGGCCATGTGGCGGCGTTCGGCGCTTACGCCGACCTCGCGCCGGACCTTCTGGACAGCACGGAGGTCACCGAACTGCCTGGCCGCCTGATCACCCCGGGGTTCGTCGATGCCCATGTGCACTATCCGCAGGTGGACGTGATCGCCGCCTGGGGGACCCAGCTGCTCGACTGGCTGCACACACACACCTTCCCGGCCGAGATGGCCTTCGCCGACCGGGCGCATGCGAACGCCGTGGCGCAGGTGTTCCTGGACCAGCTCCTCGCCAACGGGACCACCAGCGCGCTCGCGTTCTGCACGGTGCACAAGGGTTCGGCCGAGGCGCTGTTCCAGGCGGCGCTGGACCGCAACATGCGCCTGATCGCCGGCAAGGTGCTGATGGACCGCGAGGCGCCGGTCGGCCTGACCGACACCGTCGAGAGCGGCCGCGAGGACACCGAGGCCCTGATCCGCGCCTGGCGCGGCCGCGGGCGCCTGGGCTACGCCGTGACGCCGCGGTTCGCCGTGACCTCCACCGACGCCCAGCTGGCCATGGCCGGCGAGGTGCTGGCCGCCCACCCCGACGTCCTGCTCCACACCCACATGTCGGAGAACCGGGGCGAGATCGCCAGGGTGGGCGCGCTGTTCCCCTGGGCGCGGGACTATCTCGATGTCTACGACCGCTTCGGCCTGGTGGGCGCGCGCTCGGTGTTCGCCCACTGCGTTCACTGCGACGAGGAGGTCATGGGCCGGATGGCCAGGGCCGGCGCCACGGCCGCCTTCTGCCCCTCGTCGAACCTCTTGCTGGGCAGCGGCCTCTTCAGCCTGAAGCGGGCCTGCGCCTGCGAGATGAACGTCGCGCTGGGCACCGACGTGGGCGGCGGCGGCAGCTTCTCCCTGCTGCACATGATGGGCGAGGCCTACAAGGTGGGCCAGCTGCAGGGCGACAACCTGGACCCGTTGCACGCCTTCTACCTGGGCACCCTCGCCGGCGCTCGGGCGCTGCATATCGACGGCCGGGTGGGCAATCTTCTGCCCGGCAAGGAGGCTGACTTCGTGGTGCTGGATCTCGCCGCCACACCGCTGCTGGCGCGCCGGACCGGTAAAACACGGAACCTCGCCGAGACGCTGTTCGTGCTCGCCGTATTGGCAGACGACCGCCTCGTGGAGCGCACCTATCTGATGGGCCGCCTGGCGCACCAACGGGGGCTTGCGGGGAACGCCCGGGCCTGACGAGTATGGCCCCGCTTCGGCTAGGGGGTTCGCGTGCTTCGTCTCTTCGTTCTGATCTTCGCCCTGTTGGCCCCATGGCCAGCGCTGGCCCAGACCAAGCCCATCCCAATCAAGGTCGTGGTCCTGACGACCTTCGAGGCCGGCGCCGACACGGGAGACCGGCCGGGCGAGTTCCAGTTCTGGGCCGAGCGCTATCCCTTCACCGAGACGATCAAGGTGCCCGGCGTCGAGCGGCCGGTGCGGCTGTCCAAGGACGGCGTGCTCGGCATGGTCACCGGCATGCGGGGCCGGCCGCGCGAGAGCATCGCCGCCCTGATCCTCAGCGGGAAGTTCGACTTCTCCAAGACCTACTGGCTGGTCGCCGGCATCGCCGGGGTCGACCCGCGCACCGGCTCGATCGGCAGCGCCGCGTGGGCCAACTGGGTCGTGGACGCCGACCCCACCTTCGAGATCGACGACCGGGAGATTCCCAAGGACTGGCCCTGGGGCGTCTATTCGCTGGGCACGCCGCGGCCAGGCCTGAAAGGCGACGCCAAGGGGTCCAGCGGCATGGTCTGGCGGCTGGATCCGGGCCTGGTGCAGTGGGCCTTCCAGCTCACCAAGGATACGCCGCTGCCCGACGACGAACACCTGAAGGCCGCCCGCGCCAAGTTCGCCGAGGAGCCGGTCGCGCTGAAGCCGCCTTATGTGATGATCGGCGACGCCCTGGGCACGACCCGGTTCTGGCACGGCGACCTGCGCACCCAATGGGCGCGCGACTGGGTGAAGGTGTGGACCGATGGTCAGGGCGTGTTGGTCATGACCGACTGCGAGGACCAGGGGATCATGGACGTCCTGACCCTGCACGGTCGGGAGGGCCGGGTCGACGCCCGCCGGGTGCTGGTGCTCAGGACCGCCAGCAACTATTCCCGCGAGCCGATAGGCGAAAGCCAGGCGATCGCCTTCACCGAGGGCGGCGCGGTCGCGGGCTTCGAGGCCGCCTATCGCGTGGGCTCGCCGGTCGTAAAGGCCCTGGTGGCGAACTGGTCCACCTTCGGGAACACCCTGCCCAAGGCCGGTCAATGAACCTGCTCGAGAAGACGTTCCAGCTGCGCGAGCGCGGGACCAGCGTCCAGACCGAAGTGCTGGCCGGCGCCACCACCTTCCTGACCATGGCCTATATCGTGCTGGTCAATCCGGCGATCCTATCGACCACGGGCATGCCGCTGGCCGGCGTGGCGGCGGCGACCTGCCTGGCGGCCGGCGTCGGCTGCCTGCTGATGGGCTTCCTCGCCAACTATCCGATCGCCCTGGCCCCCGGCATGGGCCTGAACGCCTACTTCGCCTTCACCGTCGTCGGGGCCATGGGCGTGCCGTGGCAGACGGCGTTGGGCCTGGTGTTCATCTCCGGCGTCCTGTTCTTCCTGCTCACCCTGGTGGGCGTGCGGCAGTTGATCGTCAGCGCCATACCCCGGGCGCTGTTCTCGGCCATCGCGGCCGGCATCGGCCTGTTCATCGCCTTCATCGGCCTGCGCGGCGCGGGCCTGGTGGTGGCCAATCCAGCGACGCTGGTGGCCCTGGGCGACATCCACGCGCCGGCGACACTGCTGGCGCTGCTGGGCCTGGCCATCCTCTCGATCCTGCTGGTCCTCAAGGTCCGCGGCGCGATCTTCATCGGCATCGTGGCCACCGCCATCCTTGGCTGGGTGCTGGGCCTCGCGACGTGGGCGCCGCAGCCCTACAGCCTGGAGCAGATGACCGGCACGGCGCTGCAGCTCGACGTGCCCGCAGCCCTCGGGATCGGCGGGCATGGCTTCGGCCTGGCGCTGCTGGAAATCCTGTTCGTCTTCCTGTTCGTCGACCTGTTCGACAACGTCGGCACCCTGGTCGCGGTCTCCAAGAAGGCCGGGCTGATGCGGCCGGACGGCTCGATCCCGCGCCTGAACCGCATCCTGTTCGCTGACGCCGGCGCCACGGTGGTGGGTTCGTTGGCCGGCACCTCGACGGTGGTCAGCTACATCGAGAGCGCCTCGGGCGTCTCGGCGGGCGGGCGCACCGGCATGACCGCTGTGGTCACCGGCCTGCTGTTCCTGGCCACGCTGTTCGTGGCGCCCTGGGCGCAGGTGATCCCGGCGGCCGCCACCGCCCCGGCCCTGATCCTGGTGGGCGCGATGATGATGGCGCCGCTGACCGAGATCGATTGGGACGATCCGGTCGTCTCGATCCCGGCATTCCTGACGCTGATCACCATCCCGCTGACCTTCTCCATCGCCAACGGCCTCGCGTTCGGGGTGATCGCCTATGCCGTGCTGAAGCTGGCCAGCCGGCGAGTGGCGAAAGCCGACTGGCTGCTCTTCGCCCTGGCGGCCCTGTTCGTGGCGCGGTTCGTCTACATGGCGTTCGAGGCGTAGCTCCATTCCGCTCATCCCGGCGAAAGCCGGGATGAGCGGGATCAGTGGGTAGCCTCGAACGCCCTCAGCAGCCGCTCGTGGCGCCATTGCTCGCGGGCCTTGTCGCTCTTGGCGACGAGGTCGGCGCAGGCGCCCTTGGGCTCGGCGTTTCCGATCTGCCCCACGCAGGCCGCGACCGGCTTGCGATAGACATTCGGATCGGCCCACAGCCCCTCGCCCGCCAGGAAGCTGTAGGCGATGCCGTTGCGGGCGGCGGTCTTGAGGTCGTCGTAGGTGGCGCCTGTTTTCACCGCCAGGACGTAGTCCGCGGTCAGGTCGCTGCGCAGGATCCCCGCGTCGTCGGTGGAGATGCCGGCTGGTACGCCGCGCTTGCGCAGCCAGGCGTAGGGATGATCCTCCGGCTTCACGCCCAGGATCTCGCGGTTCGAGATCGGATTGACCTCCACCAGCACGCCGCGGGCGGCCATCTCGGCGGCGGTCGCCTCGGCCCCGTCCTCGTACGGCAGGTCCACCCCGTGGCCGATCCGGCGCGCGCCGGCGACCGTCACCGCGTCGCGCACGTGGTAACTGCGGACCTCTGGCGTCGCGACGTCCAGGGTGAGTTCGCCCGCGTGCAGCGCGACCGGAACCTTGCGCCCGCGGTCGGTCAGCTCGGCCACGATCCGCATGTGCTCGTCGTAGTATTTCACCGCGTCCGGGCTGTCCTCGGGCGCCACCAGCTGCAGTCCGACCCAGCGCCTGTCGGCCAGCACGGTGGCCACGCCCAACTGGAGCTGGGCCATGGTCTGCTCCGGCGGACCCTGGCGGATCGCCTGGAACAGGTAGCGCACGGTGACCTTGCAGCCGGGCCGGGCCTGCGCCGTCGCGCACTTCATGACCTCGCGGGCGCGGGCTTCCATGGCGTCGGTCTCGGCCACGACCGCGGGGACCAGCTTCTCCAGGCCCGCCTCGGTGAGCGCGCCCCGCGTCCTGGCGGCGTCGCCCTGCCAGCCGACGCGCGCGCCCAGCGACCGCGAGGCCACGAACTGAGGGGTCACCATCAGCTCGAGGTAGAAGGTGTTCTGCCGCCCCAGGCCGTCCAGCACCACGGCCAGGGCGTCACCGTTCCGCTTGGCGGGCATACCCATGCGGCCGAAGGTCGAGAAGAACTGGTCGTGCCCCGAGCGCTCGCGGAACCAGGGATGGCGGATGCTCAGGCTGTCGATCAGGGCCGAGCGCAGCGGCTCGTCGGCGATCACGGCGGCGGCCGGCCGGTGACCCTCGCCTGCGCAGGTCGCCCGGATGGTCAGTTCCCGGGTGTCGACGCAGGCGCCGTCCTCGATCGCCCAGGCCAGCAGCGTCTCCCCATAGATCGCGCCCGAGAGGTGGTTGTGCAGTTCCCCGCCCTTGGGGAAGGGCCGCATGAAGGCGGCCAGTTCGGCGGCGCCCATCTTCGACAGATCGGGCGCTGCGGCGGCCGCGGTCGCCAGCGACAGGGCGCCCAGCACGCCGAGCAGGAATCGTTTCATGGCCGGAAGGGCGCCCGACGCCGCCCTCCCGGTCAAGCTCGGGCTGGCGCGCGGGGCAGACTGGGGTTCTGATGATCGGATGAGCGCCGCCGACCTGATCCATCGCCTGGGCCTGCAGCCACACCCGGAAGGAGGCTGGTACCGCGAGACCTGGCGCTCCCAGGCGGCGATGCCCGACGGCCGCGCGGCCGGCACCGCGATCCTGTTCCTGCTGGAGCAGGGCCGGCGCTCGCACTGGCACCGCGTCGACGCCGAGGAGCTGTGGATCTTCCAGGCCGGCACGCCCCTCAAGCTGCTGACGTCGAGCGACGGCGCGACGATCGAGACCCGCCTCGGCCCGGAGGCCGGCCAGTCGCCGCAGCATCTGGTCCGGACGAACGAATGGCAGTCCGCCGAGGCCGACGCGGGCTGGTGCCTGGTGGCTTGCGTGGTGACGCCGGGCTTCCGCTTCGAGGGCTTCGAACTCGCCCCGCCCGAGTGGGAACCGGACGGGATGCATCCTGGGCGCGAGTAATTCACCTAACGCGATTCTCGATTCCCCTCAGAGGTGTTCCCGCTGCCGGTATGGTCGAGCTTGCAACATGGTGAATCGAGGTCGTCCCGATTGGGCGGACGGCCAACCATGGGGTGCAATCTTGGGGAAGTTTCTTGCGACGTGCGCCGTTGGCGCACTGACTGCGCTCGCGCTGGGCGCCGCGTCCGCCAGCGCGTCGACGGTGGTCATCGACTTCAACGCCGGCTTCGCCGACACGGCGTCCTACAGCGACATGGGCGTGACCTTCACCCCCATCGGCGGCGGCACGCTGACGACGAATAACTACGGCAATTCGCCGAACGGCACCAAGGCGCTGCTCGCCACGAACGGCAACGTCTTCCCGTCGATCAACGCGCTGATCGCAGGCGGAACCAACTTCGTGAGTGTCGACCTGGGCGATTTCAACGCCGACGCCGACGCGATCTTCCTGCGGGCTTACGACGCCGGCAACAACCTCCTCGGAAGCGACACCTTCAACATCGCCGCGGCGTTCACGGGCCTGGTGACCCTGAGCGTCAGCGTAGCCGGCATCGACCACGTGGAGTTCGGGGGCGTCGGAGTCGCGGGCTCGACCGTCTACGCCGACAACTTCACCTACACGTCTGGGGGCGTGCCCGAACCGGGCGCCTGGGCCCTGATGCTGCTGGGCTTCGGCGGCCTGGGCGCGATGCTGCGCTCGCGGCGCGAGGCCGTCACGGCCTGACTTCGGGGGGCCGGGGCGGACGCGGCTGACGCCGACGCCCCGGCGTTTCCCCTAGCGGCCGACCAAGCTGAGGAAATAGGGCGTCACGAACGCAACCAGGCTGGCCACCAGACCCGCCAGCAGGATGCGGTACGCATAGCCCAGGTAGAGGTACTTCTTGAACGCGAGCACCTTGCCGTTCTGGTAGATGTCGTGCGCGAAGGCTTCGTAGACCGTCCGGGGCTCGCTGATCACGGTCATCAGCCGCGCGATGAACTCCTCCTCCGGGATCTGGGTGAAGGAGCCGAAGAACAAGAGGTTGGCCGGGCCGTCGGGTCGCGGCGGCGTCTTCACCGACGGCAGCACCGCCAGCACCGCCAGGAACGCCGAGGCGAACGCCGCGCCGCCCAGGATGAACAGCGGCAGCGGGCGCTGCACGTTGTGGATCTGGCTGATCGAGACCGTGAAGATCACGAAGGTGGCGGCCAACACCATGTTGGCCTTCTGGTCGGCCATCTGGCTCAGCTGGTACTGCACCTGCTGGGCGGTGCGCAGCAGGTGGACGCCGTCGTTGGCGAATGTCGGCCGCGTCGCGGCCGCCTGGTCGTTCATCGCACTCCCCCCAATACTCCGGCGCCGGGCCCCGAGACCCGCCGCCGTCAACCCTTGAGCCGCCCTTCGAACGCGAAGCTGGACACCGGGTTACGCGGACTCGGCGTTTCGCGCGACCGATAGGGCTCGTCCAGGATCTCCTTGTCGGCCGGCCGCCCGACCGCGATGGCCGCCTCCACCTCGTAGTCGTCCTTCGCAACGCCCAGCACGTCGTACGACCGGTCCAGGTCGAACCCCGCCATCCCATGCGCCGCCCAGCCGAGCTTGTGCGCCTGCAGCGCCAGATAGGCCCAGGCGGCCCCCGCGTCGAAGGCGTGGCTGTGCACCGGCGCGGGCTCGCGGCCCTCGGCCCGGCGGAAGCGATCCGAGATCACGTACATCAGCACCGAGGCGTGCTTCACCCAGGCCTGGTTGTAGGGGATCAGGAGGTCGAACAGCCGATCCCATTCGGGCGTGCCCTTGTGGGCGTAGACGAACCGCCACGGCTGGCCGTTGAAGGCCGAGGGCGCCCAGCGGGCCGCCTCGAACAGGCTCATGACCAGCTCCTCCGGCATGGGCTCGCCGGTGAAGGCGCGCGGCGACCAGCGGTGCAGGAACATCGGGTCGACGTCGTGGTCGGCCGTCCGGCCGTTGGCTTGCGGACCGGCCATCACTTCTTGCCGATATGGGCGATGGAAGCGATCTCGACCAGGAAGTCGGGCCGCACCAGGCCGCACTGGATGCAGAACCGGGCCGGCTTATCCCCGGGGAAGAACTCGGCGTAGACTCTGTTCATGGCCGCATAGTCCACCCAGTCCTTCAGGAAGATGTGGTTCATGGTGATGTCGTCCATCGTCCCGCCGGCGGTCTCGATGACGGACTTGATGGTCTCCAGCACCTGCCGCGTCTGGCCCGCCGCGTTCCCCACGTGGGCCACGTTGTTGTCCTTGTCGAAGGCCAGCGTGCCGGAGACATAGACCACGCCGTCGGCCAGGGTCCCGGGCGAAAAGGGTGCGATGGGCGTCTGGGTCCCGGGCGGGGTAATGACGGTCTTGGGCATTCTGGCTTTCCTCTAGGCTTGCGGCGGGGCCTGGCCGACCGCCCCGCAGAAGTCGGCGGTGTTCGACACCCAGCCGAAGAACTTCTCGACGTTGTAGACAGTGGCTTCCTGCAGGAAGGCCGGCCCCGCCTGGTGGGTGGCGTCCTCCAGCAGCACGCCGAAATATTCGCGGTGGTAGCCGTCGCGCAGGGTGCTCTCCACGCAGACGTTGGTGGCGATGCCGCAGAAGGCCAGGTTCCGGATCCCGCGGGCCCGGAGCATCGAGTCCAGCGCGGTGTTGTAGAAGGCCGAGTAGCGCGGCTTCTCGATGACGATGTCGCCCTTCTCGGGCTTCAGCCGGTCGACCAGGGCGAAGTCCCAAGTCCCCTTGGCCAGCAGTGTGCCCGCCAGTTCCGGCCGGTCGCGCATGGTCTTGAGCGCGTTCGACTTCCACCAGTTGGGCGAGCCCGGCCCGCCGGCCTCGACGTACTGCGGGTCCCAGCCGTTCTGGAAGAACACCACCTGCACGCCCGCCTTGCGCGCCGTCTCCACCAGCAGCGCGATCCTGTCGATCACCGCCGCGGCGCCCGCGATGTCGAAGCCGGCGATGTCCAGATAGCCGCCGGGCGAGGCGTAGGCGTTCTGCATGTCGACCACGATCAGCGCCGTGGCCTGCGGATCGATCGGCAGGTTCTCCGGTCGCGCCGGCAGCGTGACCGCACCCTCGATGGGGACGGTGGGCCTAGGCGACGACATGCTTGCGGCTCTTCATCCTGGGCTGGATCTTCGTCCCGAAGTCGTCCACGCCCTTCACGAAGTCGTCGAAGGTGAGCAGGACGCCGGCGGTGCCGGGCACGTCGGCCACCTCGTCCAGCATCCGGGCGACGCTCTCATACGACCCCACCAGGGTGCCCATGTTGAGGTTCACGGCCGACTCCGGCGCGGCGAGCTGGGTGGTGTTGGTGTTCGTGGTCCCGCCGGCCGCGGCGTTGGGCGCCGCCTGGTTCGTGAGCCACTGCAGCGCGCCCTGGTCGGCGCCGTCGCGATAGAGCTGCCACTTGGCCATGGCCTTCTCGTTGGTCTCGTCGGCGATGATCATGAAGAGGATGTAGGCGGCGACGTCGCGGCCCGTCTTCGCCTTCGCCGCCTCCAGCCGCTTGTTCACCGAGGCGAAGGCGGTCGGCGTGTTGGTCCCCTTGCCGAGGGCGAAGCTGTAGTCGGCGTACTGCGCCGTGAACGCGAGGCCCTCGTCGGACGAGCCGGCGCAGATGATCTTCACGCCCGACGTCGGCCTGGGGCTGACCCGGCAGTCGTTCATCGTCAGGTACTTGCCCTTGAAGTCCGAGACGCCGGTCTCCATGAGCCCCTTCAGCACCGTCGCGTACTCGGCGAGGTAGTTGTAGCGGTCCGAATAGTGGCTCTCGCCCGGCCACAGGCCCATCTGGTCGTACTCGGCCTTCTGCCAGCCGGTGACCAGGTTGATGCCGAACCGGCCCGGCGCGATGGAGTCGATGGTCGACGCCATCCGCGCCACGATGGCCGGCGGGATCGTCAGCGTCGCCGCGGTGGCGAAGACCTTGATCTTCGAGGTCACCGCCGCCAGCCCCGCCATCAGGGTGAAGCTCTCGAGGTTGTGCTCCCAGAACTCGGTCTTCCCGCCGAACCCGCGCAGCTTGATCATCGAGAGCGCGAAGTCGAACCCGTAGCCCTCGGCGCTTTGGACGATCTGCTTGTTGAGCTCGAACGTCGGCATGTACTGCGGCGAGGTCTCGGAGATGAGCCAGCCGTTGTTGCCGATCGGAATGAAGACGCCGATGTCCATGAGTGCCCCTTGGTCGAGCCCGCCAGTTGGCGCCGCCGCGGTGGGCCGCGCAAGCCCGTCCTAGGCCAGATCGTGCACGTCGGCCGGCGGCGGCTCCGGGATGTCCTCGTAGGGACGCAGGCCGCCCGCCAGCAGACAGCTCCACACCTGCTCCGGCGTCTCGGCGAAGCGGAACAGGTCGAGGTCGGCCTTGGCGATCATGCCGGCGTCGATCAGCGCGTCGAAGTTGATGATCGAGCGCCAATAGCCTTCGTCGAACAGGACGATGGGCAGCGGCGGCGACTTGTCGGTCTGACGCAGAGTGAGCAGCTCGAACAGCTCGTCCAGGGTGCCGAACCCGCCCGGGAACACCACGAGCGCGCTGGCCCGCATGGCGAAGTGCATCTTGCGCATGGCGAAGTAGTGGAAGCGGAACGTGAGCTCGGGTGTCGAATAGCTGTTCGGGTATTGCTCGTGCGGCAGGGTGATGTTCAAGCCGATCGAGGGCGCGCCGGCGTCCTGGGCGCCGCGGTTGGCCGCCTCCATGATGCCCGGCCCGCCGCCGGTGCAGATCACGTTGAAGCGTTCGTTCTTGGCCGACAGATGGGCCCCGCCCCGCTTCGAGGCGATGGCCCCGAACTCGCGGGCGGCGGCATACCAGCGCCTGTGGTCGGCCGAGCCATCCTCCTGGATCCGGGCGGAACCGAACACCACGATGGTGGAGCGGACGCTCCAGTTGCGCAGCGCCTCGTCGACCTTGGCGAATTCCATCAGGAAACGGACGCCCCGCATGGAAGGCCCCATGATGAAGTCCTGGTCGGTGGAGGCCAGGCGATAGGTGGGCGACGCCATCTGGGGCGCGGACGGATGCGGCGGCTGAGTCTTGGTCATCCCGCCAGTCTAGGACGGTCGGGCGGCCTTCGTCAGCGCCGCTCGATCATGGCAGCAGCCCCTCGGTGTCGAACGGCCACTCCTGTTCCGGGGAATCCAGGTTGAGCAGTTCGGCCGTGTTGTGCCGCCAGGCGCAGATCGCCTGGCCACACCAGCGCAGGAACAGCTCGTCCTTCGCCGGTTCGCCCCGCTCCAGCCAATAGGCCAGGGCGTCGTTGCAGAACGAGATCATGGGCTCCAGCGTCAGCTCCAGCAGCGCCGGGCGTTCAGCCCGCGGCGGCGGCGGGTCCGGATACCAGAGCAGGCCCCGCAGGCGCTGGCCGGTGCGTTGGCGCAGCTCCGCCCGCGCCGCTTGATGGGCCGGTGTCTGATCGCCATGGCTGAGCAGGAGGGCGAAGCCATCCTCGAACGACCGCGCCGCCGCCAGCGACTTGCGCATGCCGTCGCCGTAGCCCTTCCACGGCTTGGTGTCCCCGGCCTTCAGGCGCCGCATGGCCTCGGCGAAGATCGCCTGCATGAGGTCGTCCTTCGTGGGGAAACAGCGGTGGAGCGCCGCCGGGGTGACACCCGCGGCGGCGGCGACCTGGTCCATCGTCGCGCCGGCCGCGCCCACCTGCCGGAAGACTGAGGTCGCCGCCCGCAGGACTTCGTCCCGCCGCTCCGCCTCGCGGCCGCTAGCTCTTCCGGCTGGGCGCAGGGTCGTACCAGACGGGCGACGTATAGGCCCGCTCCTGGATGGTCGGCGGCAGGCCGCGGGGGATCGCCCGCTTCAGCCGCACGGCGTCATAGGTCGACCAGCGGGGCGTGGGGATCTCCAGCACGCGGACGTAGTAGGCGGCCGGGGCCGCGGCGTCGAACTCCGGGTCGGTCCACGATGCGGTCAGGGTCACCGCGCCGATGGTGTTGGCATAGGTCGCCTTGGCCACGTCCACCGTGTTGCCGACCGCCGGCGCCTCGCCCGTCTTCGGATCGATCTTGCGGCCGCCGGAAAGGGCGACGTCGAAGATCTTCTCGTGGCTCTCGCCGTTCCGGCTCCAGACCTTCACGACCTGGATGCGGTCCAGGTTGGCGCCCATGGCGTCCTTCAGCGCCCAGACGACGAAGGATGGCGGCTTGCCGGCGCCCTGCGGCAGGGTCCCGCCCATCGGCACGCCGCCGCGATAGGCGCCCTCTACCCAGCCGGCCACGCCGGGCTTCACGCGGGCGAGGTCGTAGCCGCCGAAGAACCGCACCTGCATGCGTGGCCCGGAGGTGCCGTAGGTCTCGTTGCGCTGGAGCGCATCGAAGATCGCCGCGCGCGTGTTCTCCCGCGCCCACACCGCCGCCAGGCCCGAGGCGCCGAACTTCGAGATGTCCGACCCGCCGGCGCAATAGGTGCAGTCCAGCCGCACCTGGGCCGTGCCGTCGCGCGTGCCGACCTTGCCCCAGTAGTTCTTCTCGATGACGGACGACATGGCCACGTGGCTGTCGCTCGCGGCGATCACCCCGAAGCGGTAGGGGTTGAAGCCCAATCCGTCCTGGAACGACAGGCCGGTGCGCCAGGCGTCGCGGCGGCCCTGCTGGGCTCGGTCGACCGGTTCTGGCCCGAGGCGAGCACGGACGTCTACGCGGCCTCCGTCGTGGCGGCGGTGTCCGGAGCGCCCAGTTTCTCGCGGGAAACCCGGCTGCGCACCCTGGGCGGCCGCGAGTTCGACGCCCACTTCACCGCCTGCTTCCCGCCGGAAAGCGTGGCCTACGGCAAGCTGCTGATCGGCGTGATCGACATCAGCGAACGGGTGCGGGCCCAGCGCCAGCTGCACGACCTGCAGGCCGAGTTCGCGCATGCCGCACGGGTGTCGATGCTGGGCGAGCTCACCGCCTCCATCGCCCACGAGGTGAACCAGCCGCTGGCCGCCATCGCCACCAACGCCTCCGCCGGCATGCGCTGGCTGTCACGGCCACAGCCCGACCTGGACGAGCTGCGCAGCATCA
>Ga0209257_1001477_pt1 | contig 27623 bp, 18 predicted proteins | sample AraplaCvi_mCL_r2_FD_184277 | JGI IMG/M metagenome (GOLD analysis project Ga0209257, IMG submission 184277) | Arabidopsis root microbial communities from North Carolina, USA - plate scrape MF_Cvi_mCL_r2 (SPAdes) (version 2) | ecosystem: Host-associated > Plants > Roots > Endosphere | place: USA...
GGCATCGCACGCATCGCGCATCGCCTGCTGCTGATCCAGGGCGCACGCAAGCGTGCGGTGTTCGAACAGGCGATCGCGTCGGACGATCGCGAACGCTGGCCCGTGCTCACGTTGTTGGAGTCGTCCCATGGGACGCCGCTGGAAGTGCACTGGTGCGCGTGAGCGTCAGCGCTGCGCTTCCAGTCGCGTCGGGTTCACCGCTTCGATACGTTCGCCATTCGCAGCGCGTGCTTCGCGCAGGATGCGATTGGCGACCAGCAGGTTCTTCAACGGCAACACCAGCCCGGATTCGAACGGGCTGAGGATGATCGTCGTCACCAGCACCGGCACCAGTCCGACGGTACGAGCACGCGGATCGAGCGCCCGGCACAGCCGGTGCGCGCGAACCGTGTAGAACAGCACCGGCGGCACGGTGAGCAGCGTGAGGAATACCGAAAACTTCAGACCGTCGTGTCGCCACTGCATCGCGGTGAAGGTGCACATGATCGCGAACCAGACGAAGTGGAGCACGTAGGTGCGGATCAGGCCCGTGCGGGTCCGGGCGAGCTGGCGCAGGAGTTCGTCGCGGTCCATGCGAGTTGGCGCTCCAAGGGCGAAAGCTACTGTAGCCCAGGTAAGCGAAGCGCACCGCCCGCGCCGCCATGCAACTCAGTCCCTAAGGCGATGAACGCGCCGCAGCGTTTTGTCGTTGAAGCATGATGTTTTTTTTAACCGGCCACGCCCCGGGGGGCGGCCTTCGGCCTACCCGGGCTACGACGTTCCTTTCCGCCTAAACCTGCGGCACGCCGCGCGACCTTCCCACTTCCGAACGCGGCGGCGCGCCGAACAGTCGCTTGTACTCGCGACTGAATTGCGAAGGACTTTCATAGCCGACGTGGCGCGCAGCCGACAGCGCTTCCATGCCGCCGGCCATCATCAGGCGCCGTGCTTCGTGCAGGCGAAGGTGCTTCTGGAACTGCAGCGGCGACATCGTCGTCACCGCCTTGAACTGGTGGTGGAACGAGGACGTGCTCATGTGCACGGTGCGCGCGAGTTCGTCGATGCTCAGCGGTTGCAGGTAATCCTCGCGCAAACGCGAGACGGCGCGTGCGATGCGGCTGGAACGCGTGTCGGTCGTCGCCAGCGCACGCAGGCGATGGCCCAGTTCGCCCGTCAGCACGCGATAGAGGATCTCGCGCTGCGTCATCGGGCCGAGCACGGCCAGGTCTTCGGGCGTGTCGAGCAGGCGCATCAGGCGCAGCACCGCGTCCATCAGCGGCGCGGTGACGCGCGCGGCGTAAAGGCCCAGGTCGATGCCGTTCGCTTCGTTCTGGACCGCGTCCTGTGCCTGCGGCTTGCCGGATTCGGCGATCAGGCCGGCGACATCGTCCGGATCGATGTCCAGTCGAAGGCACAGGTACGGCTCATCCGGCGTCGCCTCGATCACCTGCCCCGTCACCGGCAACGTCACCGACACGACCAGGTAATTGAGCGGGTTGTACACGTACGTCTGCCCGGCGAGCGTGGCCGACTTGCTGCCCTGCGCGACGATCACCAGCCGCGGCTCGTACACCACCGGCGTGCAGGCGGTCGGGCCGCTCAGCCGGACCAGGCTCAGCGGGCCGAAGGCGGTCGCGTGGACGCCGTCGGACGGTGTCGATCGGGCAATCCGCTGCGCCAGCTCCGGCAGGGCGGCGCAGCGCGGGCGGTCCAGCGGGGAATCGGCGGCAGGCATTGGAGTTCCGGGGTTCCGTGAGCCGAGTCGATTATGACTTCCGGGCTATGCCGGAGCTTGCCGATCATGCCGGCTTGCGGCCGATTTGCAGGATCGGGCAATGATCCAGCAGCAATGGACTATCGCGACCCCGGCGCCGGCACTACCTTTATCGGGAATACGGACGCCCCCACGTCGCATGCCCCGCACGCCCGCCTTTCCGGCGACGCACGGGGTTTCGCCGGTGCGCGGGCGCCTCCTCCCCGACGCTTCGCCCACCAGAGGCCGGCCGCCCGATGTGGATTGTCCAGTACGCCCTGAGCCGCCGATACACCATCGGCGTGCTCGCGATCCTGATCCTGCTGTTCGGCACCCTCGCCGCGCGGCGCATGCCGACCGACATCCTTCCGGAAGTCGGCATTCCGTCGATCAACCTGGTGTGGACCTACAACGGCCTGCCGGCCGCCGACATGGCGGCGAAGCTGACCTCGTTCTCCGAAGCGGCGATCCTGAACACGGTCGATGACCTCAAGGAAGTCCGCTCCGACACGATCAACGGCGCCAGCATCGTGCGCATCGATTTCCAGCCCAACGTGAGCCTGGACCGCGCGCTCGGCCAGATCACGTCGGTCTCGCAGACGATCCTGCGCCGCATGCCGCCGGGCACGTCGCCGCCGCTGGTCATCCGCAACAACGTCTCGTCCACGCCGGTGCTGATGCTGGTGCTGTCGTCGGACTCGCTCACCGAAGCGCAGCTGTACGACTACGCGCGACTGCAGTTGCGCTCGCAGATCCAGACGATCCCCGGCATCCGCATGTCGCTGCCCTACGGCGGCGCGGCGCGCCAGATCATGGTCGATCTGAATCCCGCCGCCTTGCAGACCTACGGCCTGACGCCGGCCGACGTCACCGGAGCGCTCGAACGCGGCAGCCCCACCCTGCCCTCGGGTTCGATCCGCGAGAACGCGCGCGAGATGCAGATCTCGCTCGACTCCAGCCCCGCCACCGCGGCCGACTTCCTCGACATCCCCGTCGCCTCGCGCAACGGCACGCTGGTGTACGTGCGCGATATCGCCTCCGTGCGCGACGGCGGTGCGTTGCAGACCAACGTCGCACGCATGGACGGCTCCAGCGCCGTCGCGGTCGCGCTGATCAAGCTCGGCAACGCCTCGGCGGTGGAACTGGTGCGTTCGGTGCGCGAGCGCCTGCCGGAAATCGAAGCCTCCGCGCCGGCCGGCACGCGCATCCAGCCGATCTTCGACCAGTCGGTCTTCGTCGACAACGCCATCGATTCGATCCGCCACGAAGCGCTGCTGGTCGGCCTGCTCGTCGCGCTGGTCGTGCTGGTGTTCATCGGTTCGTGGCGCTCCAGCCTGATCGTGCTTTCGGCGATCCCGCTGGCATTGCTCGCTTCGGTCGCGATGCTCAGCCTGCTGGGCTACACGTTCAACGTGATGACGCTGGGCGGCCTGGCGCTGGCCATCGGCATCCTGGTGGACAACGCGGTGGTGGACGTGGAGAACACCAACCGCAACATCGCACTGGGCAAGGACGTGCGCACCGCGATCCTCGACAGCGCGAAGGAAGTGGTGTTCCCGGAGATGGTGTCCACCATCGCCATCTGCATCGTGCTCACGCCCATCCTGCTGATGACGGGTTTGTCGGCGTGGGTGTTCACGCCGCTGGCGCTGGCGGTGATCTTCGCGATGCTGGCTTCGTTCCTGCTGTCGCGAACGCTGATCCCGGTGCTGTGCTACCTGCTGCTGCCGGCCGACATCAGGAGCCGCGCGAATCCGCGCTGGGCGCCGGAAAAGGCACTGCTGAAGATCAACCACGTCGTCGAAACGCGTCTGGATGCGCTGCGCGAGAAGCACCACGCGCTGCTGGTGAAACTCGGCCACCACGGCGGCGTGCTGACGCTGTGCGCGGTGGTGGTGCTGATCGCAGGTGGCCTGGCCGCCGCCTCGCTGGGACGCGAGTACTTCCCGCACGTCGACGCGGGCCAGTTGCGATTCCAGGTGCGTTTCCCGTCCGGCACGCGCCTTGAGCAGACCGCCGCGCGCGTGACCGAGATCCAGCGCGAGATCCGCAAGATCGTCCCGCCGGACGAACTGCAGACGGTGTACGAACAGATCGGCGTGCCCGACGCGGTGAACCTGTCGCTGGTCGACAGCGCGGTGGTGGGTTCGTTTGAAGCGGAGATCATGCTGCAGCTGAAGACACCGCACGGTCCCAGCCATGAATACCTCTCGCGGATCCGCCATCGCATCGCCGAGAAATTCCCCGATGTGAGGATGTTCGAGCGTCCGCCGGACGCGACCAGCCGCACGCTTGCCGGCTCGGCCGCCGCCGCGTTCGAAGTGCGCATCATCGGCCGCGACAGCGCAGGCAACCTCGCGCTGGCGCGCGAGATCGAACAACGCCTGCACACGGTGCCGGGCGCGGTGGACGTCGCGCTTCGCCAGGTGCTCGACCTGCCCGAATACCAGGTGCACATCGACCGCACGCGCGCGGCGCAGCTGGGACTGGACGCGCAGCAGGCCAGTCGCGCGGTGCTGGCGGTGCTCGGCTCGGCCGGCACGGTGTCACCGGTGTACTGGACCGACACCGTCAACGCGCTCGCCTACACCGTGCAGGTGCAGGCGCCACCGCCGAACATGACCAACATCGACGAACTGCTCAACGCGCCGCTGCGCATCGGCAGCGATGGGCAGGCGGTGCTGCTTCGCAATATCGCGACGGTGACGCCGCGACAGGTGCCGGCGAGCCTCGCGCGCACCACGCTCGCGCCGACGATCAGCGTGCTGGCGAACGTCGAAGGCACGGACCTGGGTTCGGTGTACGACGCGCTGACCGGCATCACGAAGGAGCTCAACGGACGCCTGAAGCCCGGCAACCGCATCGAGATCGTCGGCCAGGCCGGCGAGATGCAGAGCGCGTACGGCGAACTCGCCGCGGGCCTGCTGATGTCGGCCGCACTGGTCTTCCTGGTGCTGGTGGTGAATTTCCAGTCGTGGATCCAGCCGCTGGTGGCGATGTCGGGCCTGCCGATCGCCATCGCCGGCGCCGCCATCGGCCTGTTCGTCACCGGCACGCCGCTGAGCGTGCCGGCGCTGATGGGCGTGATGATGGTGATCGGCGTATCGACGGCGAACTCGGTGCTGGTCACCAGCTTCGCGCGTGGTCTGGTCGCCGACGGCCACAATCCGGAGCTGGCCGCCTACGAATCCGCCGCCGTGCGACTGCGCCCGGTGCTGATGACCGCCAGCGCGATGGTGCTGGGCATCATCCCCATGGCGCTGGGCCTGGGCGAAGGCGGCGAGCAGAACGCGCCGCTCGGCCGCGCGGTCATCGGCGGCCTGTTGTTCGGCACGCCGGCCACGCTGATCCTTGTTCCCTCGATTCTTGCGGTGCTGGGCCGGCGCATGCCGGACACGGTCCGCCACGCAGCCCATCCCGAAGACCTTCCAGAGACAAGCTCCAGCGCCTCGGACGCCGGAGCAGGAGCCACGCCATGACGACCGCCCTTTCCGCTGCACGCTTCGCGTCGGCGCGAGGTCCGATGCTGACCCTCACGGCGCTGTCGATGGCGTTCGCACTGGCCGGCTGCAACGGCAGTTCGGCCGAACCGACGCCGCCGCAGACCATTCCCGAAGTGCTGACCGTGCAGGCCAAACCCGCCGATCCCGCGTTCGAGCTGCGCCTGCCCGCGCGCGCACTGGCCGGCGAATCGGCGCAGCTGTTCGCGCGCGCGACCGGTTTCGTGAGCGAACGCCGCGCCGACCTCGGCGACAAGGTGCAGGCCGGCCAGGTGCTGGCGGTGATTTCCGCCCCCGAGTCCGACCAGGCCGTGCATGAAGCCGCGGCAGGACTCGCGCAGGCGAAGGCCGACCAGGAACTGGCGAAGGTGAACTACGACCGCGCCGAAGTGCTGGTCGGTTCCGGTGCGATCTCGAAGGAGCTGTACAGCGACCGCAAGGCGAACTTCGACGTGGCCGTGGCCGCGCGTGGCGCCGCCGAGGCACGACTGGCCGCCGCACGCGAGCGCCAGGGCTTCCAGACCGTGCGCGCGCCGTTCTCCGGCGTGGTGGTGGCACGCAACGTCGAACGCGGCGATCGCGTCGTCGGCGATGCGGCGAGCGCGCAGCCGATGTTCGAAGTGAACGCGCTCGATCCGCTGCGCGTGGTGGTCGATGTCCCGCAGAACGTTGCATTGCAGATCCAGCCGGGCGTGGAAGGCGATGTCACCTTCCCCGAACTGCCGGGCCAGACGTTCAAGGCGCAGGTCGTGCGCAGCGCGCAGGCGATCTCGCGCGATGCCGGCGTGATGCGCACCGAACTGCGCCTGCCCAACCCGGACAGCCGCATTCCCGCCGGCATGGTCGGGAGCGTCTCGCTGCACCTGCAGCGTTCGGTGCCGGCGATGGTCGTGCCCGTGTCCACCGTCGTGCAGCGCGGCACTGTCGCACAGGTGGCCGTCGTGACCGGCGAGAGCAAACTCGATTTCCACGACGTCACGCTGGGGCGCAACCTCGGCAACGAGATCGAAGTGCTGTCCGGCGTCGCCGCGAACGAAACCGTCGTGCTGGCACCGAATGCGCTTCTTACGTCGGGCAGTCCGGTGAAGGCGCGCGCGTTCGTGGCAGAAAAGAAGTAGCCGTACTTCTGTCGCCCGGGTAAGCGAAGCGCACCGCGCCCCCGGGAAACTCACCGCCTGCAGCGATGAACGCGCCGCAGCGCGTTACACGATCAATGTGCGACTGCTTTGTGTAGCGGCCATGTCCGGGCCGCGCTTCGCTTACCCGGGCTACAACGCAATGCGTCCGGTCACACGTTCGGCCTCGCTGCGTCCGCCCCATCCTTTCGCCGACTGAGGTCGGCTTCGGCGCGCAGGAAGACGGCACCCAACGCTTCGTCCGCGCGTGCGGACACCGCGCAACCAAGAAGCACCGACAGCCCGGTGCGCGCGGGTTCTTCCGAAGCGACATCGCGCAATGCCGCCAGGCGCGCCTCGCCCGCATCGCCCATCAACACCGCGACGAACTCCGCGCTCGCGCTGACGCGGTTGATGCGGTCGCCCGCGTCAAGATCCAGGCAATCTTCCAGGCACGACTCCAGCGCCTGCATCATCTTCTCGACCGTGCGTTCGCCCTCGCGCTCCACGGCCGTGGCGTAGCGCTCCACTTCGAGGATGGCGATGCGGTAATTCTCCTTCGCCTCGGGCTCGGGCTGCGGCTGGGGCGAACGCTCGCGCGGCATGTCGAGGGCGACGCGCACTTCGTCCTGGTAGCGACGCGCGTGTCCGTTCAGCAGGCCCATTGCGATGCGGCCCAGCGATTCCAGCCAATCGCGCTGCGCCGGCTCCAGAGAGCGCGGCTGGCGATCCACGACGCACAGGGTGCCGATCGCCTGGCCATCCTCCGTGGTGAGCGGAACGCTCGCGTAGAAACGCGCGCGCACTTCGCCGATGACGATCGGGAACGCGGAGAAGCGGGGATCGCGCGCGAGGTCGGACACTTCCATCAACTCGCCCGGCGCCAGGATCGCGTGCGCGCAGACCGCGACGTTGCGAGGCGTTTCGTTCTCGGCCAGGCCCAGTCGAGCCTTGAACCACTGCCGGTCGCGATCGATCAGCGACAGCAGCGCAATGGGCGTCCCGCACAAATGCGCGGCGATGCGCACCAGGTCGTCGTAGACCGATTCGCTCGGCGTATCGACGACGTGGTAACGATCCAGCGCGTGCTGGCGCGCGCTTTCGACGGCGGTGACGGTGCGATGCGGAGTCCGGGACAAGGGCCGCGCTTCCAACTGCGGAAGCTGCAACGTTGACGCACGGGCAGTCCAGAGGGCGTCAACGCTTGCCGCCATCCCGGCTCCTGTAGCCCCGGCAAGCGAAGCGCAGCCGGGTTTGGCCTCGATGTGACGTCACCCCGGGTGCGCTGCGCTTACCCGGGCTACAAAGCGGAATTGCGACGTCAGCGCATCGCCACTTCCACCTTTGCCCCGGCCCGCGCGATCTTCAGCTCGCCATTGGACCACTGTGCGACCTGTCCATCGACGAGCGTCCGGCCGGGCGGCTCCGCATACGGCCACGTCAGCACCACGCCACCCGGCGGCACCTCCGTGTCGGGCGACAGGGTGAACAGCACGCGGCCGTCGCGCTCCTTCAGCGAATACCCAAGCGGCCCGTACGTGGTACGCAGGTTCGCCACGCTCACGCCCTCGCCCGCCAGCCAGTCCGATGGAATGCCCGCGGCGACGACCAGCGTGTCGTCCAGGTCGCGCGAATACGCGAACAGGTCCAGCGCCGAACGCACGTAGTCCGACGCGACCCACGCATGCGGGAGGTCGCCGACGAAGAACGGCTTGCGCGGCGTGCGCGAAACGACTTCGGCCCACTGGTTCCAGTTGCGCGGCTGCTGGTCGGCGAAGAAGAAATCCAGCGCCTCGTGCGCGCGATCGCGCCAGCCCAGCCGCACGAAGGTGCCGATGGTGCGCAGTTCGTACGGCGTGTAGTCCTTCCATTCGCGCGTGCCGTCGCGGCGCGCCAAGAACTCGCGCCAGTAGCGTTCGAACGTGTTCGTCAGCAGGTCCTGCGGCAACCGGCCCTGCTCGCCGCCGGGCGCCAGGGCGATGGTGGTCGAGGTCGCATCGAAATCGCCCAGTTCCGCCGCTCCCGGCAGGAAATCGATGACGTGCTGCTGCGTCGCGCTGCGCAGCGAGGCGTACAGATCGTCGCGGAACTGGTCGCGCGATGCCGCGAAGCGCTTCGCGTCCGCGTCCCTGCCCAGCCACTGCGCGATTTCCACTGCGTCCTTGTAACCGCGCAGCGCCCAGAAGTTGTCCCAGTACGAATGCATCGGCTTGGCCGAATAGCCTTCGTGGCTGATGGAGGCCGGCATCATTCCGTAGAACGCCGGGTTGCGCGCGCGATTGGCGTCGGTCCGCTCGCTCAGGCGCAGCTTCTCCATGTAGTCGAAGGCGCCGACGACATGCGGCCACATCGCTTCGAGCATCGCGCGGTCGCGGTTGAAGCGGTACACCTCGGCGATGGTGAAGATCAGTTCGCCGTGACTGTCGTTCTCCGGCACCGGATCGCTGCCGCGATCGTCCACGCAGCACGGCACCTTGCCGTTGTCGAACTGGTACGGCGCGTACCAGCGCAGGAATTCCGCGGCGACGTCCTCGCGGCCCATGCGTAGCAGGCCCTCGCCGATCATCGCGCCGTCGCGGATCCACGCGCGCGAGTACGAACGCGTTCCCGGCTGCAAACGCGGTCCGATGCGGCTGATCAGCATGTGCGCCAGCGCGGTGCGCAGCGTGTCCACGACGTGCTGGCCCTGCTCCGGCACGCGCAGCTGCACGCGGTCGAGCTTGCTGCGCCATTGCGCGGCCACTTCGTCCTGCAGTGCCTGCAACGAGACCGGGGGCGGCGGCGGACTCGGCGCTTTGCCGCTGAGTTGATTGGACCAGCCGAGCTCCCGCGATTCGCCGGGCGCCAGCTCAACCACGAACAGCATCGCACCAGAAGCCAGGCCGGTAGGATCGTCGACCGTGTCGACACTCGGCATGCCATCGTCGAACGGCGCGCCGTGTTCGTCGCATCGCTCGCGACAGAACTGCGACCAGTCGGCTCGAGCCAGACGCGCCACCACGTCGCCTTCATCGAAGCGGCTCGCGAAACTACTCACCGGCAACTGATGCATCCGCCCCGCAGGGCGGCCATTCACGCCGACGAAGCCCTCCCGAATCGACAGCGCACGAATCTCACTGACCCCGCCCACGGTGCTGAGGAACTGCGTTGGCGGATTGACCTGCAGCGGCCGGACGGCGAGTGCCAACACATAGCGTTGCGGCGTGGCGGAGGTATTGCGAATGACATAGCGCGCATTCAACGCGGAATCTTCCGGCGTTCCGGAAGCGAACGCGGTAACGTCGAGCGCGAATCGCGGATGCTGCCAATGCACCGACGGGATCGGCAGATAACCGTCCTGCAGCGACTGCGTGGTCTTCACGTCGGCCCAGGTCACCAGTTTCCCGTCGCTCACCACGAACGGTTCGATGCTGAAGCCGCCCTTGCCCACTTCGACCGCGCCGTCTTCGCCGATCAGGCCCTGTTCGATGCCGCCATCGAGGCCGAGGATCGTCCAGTACGGCTGTTCGCCGGTGAAGCCTCGCGGCCAGTGACCGCGCGGCGCGTCCTTCGCGACGGAGCGGACGAAGTCGTTCGGCGTCGCCGCGAACGCCAGCGGCATCACCTGGAAGCGCGCCAGCGCGATGCTGCCCTGCGGCGCCTTCAGCGGCGTCAGGCGCACGAAGCGTGCTTCGGATTCGGGCAATGCGATGTGGTCCCGTCCGCCATCGGCGCCGGTTACTTCGCGCGCAGTGCGCCACTCCGCGCCGTCATCGGAAAGCTCGATGCGGTAGTGGCTGGCGTGTTCGCGCGGCAGCCAGTCGAGCACGAGGCCGCCGAACTCGCGAGGCTTGCGCAGGTCGAGAGTGAATTGCGGCGGCTTCGCCGGATCGAACTTCGCGCGCCACGCGGTGGTGGCCGAATCATCGATGGCCGCACCCGCCGCCCCCGCGGATTCCTGCGCCGTCGCGCTCGCATCGCCGATCAACGGCGAGTCGTCCTGCGGCGGCAACTTCCGGAACGTGAGCTGGTCGAAGCACACCGAACCCTTGCCGCCGACGCTGTTGTAGATCGTGAACTCGACCCTGCGGCTGTGGCGCAGCGTGGGATCCGGCGCCGGCCCCCATGCGCGGCTGATGTGGCGCTGCCTGTAGACGACGGGCGTCCACGTCTTCGGGAAATCGTAACGCGGCTTGTTGACCCACCACACGTTGTCGCCGCTGTCGTCGACGAGCTTGAACTGCAGGTCGTTGCCTGGCGAATCGCCACGCAGCTGGAAGGAGAACGCGTAGTTGTCCGGGTAGTCGATGGGCAACTCGCGCGTGAGCCCGGCATAGCCGGAAACGCCGTTGAAGTCGTAGTCCAGGCACACCGCCTGTCCGTCGGCACCGGGCACCATGCGCAGCTTTCCGCTGACCTGGTCGGACGTGACGACCTGCCACGCCGTGTCCGATTCGAAATCGTCCAGCACACGCGCCTCGCCATCGCCCCGCGTGCACGCCGCCAGCGAGGCCAGCATCAATGCCCATCCGCACAAACCCGCGACTCTCACCCTTTCACGCTCCCGACCAGCAGGCCCTGCAGGTAGTAGCGCTGCAACGCCAGGAACAGGACCAGCACCGGCAACACCGTCACCACCGATCCGGCCATCATCATTTCGTTGTCCTGCACGTGTTCGCGCGACAGCGACGCCAGCGCGACGGGCAACGTGAAGTGGCCCGAATCGCTCAGCACGATCAACGGCCACATGAAGTCGTTCCACGCACCGAGGAACACGAAGATCGCCAGCGTCACCAGGATCGGCTTGAGCACTGGCAGCACGATCTGGAAAAAGATGCGCGTCTCGCTCGCACCGTCGATGCGCGCCGCTTCCAGCAGCTCGTCGGGAATCGAACGCGCGTACTGGCGCACGAGGAAGATGCCGAACACGCTCGCCATCAATGGCACGATCGCACCGGCGTAGGTGTTCACCAGGCCCATCTGCTTGAGCATCAGGAACAGCGGCATCATCGTCACCTGCGCCGGAATCACCAGCGCGGCCAGCAGCAGGCGGAACACGCGTTCGCGCCCGGCAAACTTCAGCTTGGCGAACGCGTAACCGGCCATGGTGTTGAGCAGCAGCGCGATCAGCGTTGCGGCGGTGGCGATCATCGCGCTGTTGAGCAGGTAACGCCCCATGCCGGCGCGCGCGAACAGCTCGTGGTAGTTGTGCAGCGTGGGCGCGGCCGGCACCAGCGGCGGCGGGAAATGCGCCGCCTCGCCCGGTTGCATGAACGACACCGACAGCATCCACAGCAGCGGCGCGAGGCTGACCACCGCCAGCGCGATCATCAGGCCGTTGACGATGGCCTTGGCCAGGCGCGGATTCATTCTTCCGCTCCTTTGCGACGCGCGAACCAGAGCAAGCCGCTGGTCGCAATGGTCATCAGCGCGAACAGCAGGAACGCCACCGCGGACGCGGTACCGAGGTTCCACCACTTGAAGCCCTGTTCGTACATCAGGTACAGCACGCTCACCGTGCTTTCGAGCGGCCCGCCCTGCGTGATCACGTAGGGCTCTGCGAACAGCTGGAAATAGCCCGACAACGTGAGGATTCCGACCATCAGCAGCACCGGCCCCAGCTGCGGCAACGTGACGTTCCAGAACTGCTGCGCGGGCGTGGCGCCGTCGATGCGTGCGGCTTCGTACAGGTCTTCCGGAATCGACTGCAGGCCCGCGAGGAAGATGATCATGTTGTAGCCGAAGTTCTTCCACACGGCGAACAGGATGATCGTCGGCATCGCCCACGCCGGATCGCCGAGCCAGTCGATGGCGGGCAGTCCGATCGACGTCAGGCCCCAGTTCACCAGGCCGTAGCGCGTGTGGAACAGATAGCGCCAGATCACCGCGACGGCGACCACCGTCGTTACCACCGGCGCGAAGTACGCGGTGCGGAAGAACGGCTTGAATCGCGCGGTCTTCGCGTGCAGCAGCAGTGCCGCGCCGAGCGATACGGCGATCGACAGCGGGACGCCGACCACGACGAAATACATCGTGTTGCCCAGGGCGTTCCAGAAAAGCGGATCCTGCAGCAGCGTCGCGTAGTTGTGCAGGCCGACGAAGCGCAGGTTCGAAAGATCCGCCAACGCGTAGATGTCGAAATCGGTGAGGCTCAGCGCGAAAGCCGCCAGCACCGGCAGGCCGAAGAACAGGTCGATGACGATCAGCGCGGGCGCGGCGAACATCCAGCCGGCAATGGAAGCACCGACCCTTCGCGCGGCGATCATGGCGCACCTCCGGCCTTGTGCTGGTCCAGCATCCAGCGGCGTTTTTCGAGGATCGCATCGGCGCGGCGGTCGAGTTCCGCGGCTGCTTCGTCCACCGTGTAGCGGCCGGCGACCATCTGCTCGCCGACGATGCGCAGCTCCTGCGCGATCCGCTCCCACTCCGGCACTTTCGGCGCGGGCCTGGCGCGTTCGAGCTGCTCGCGGAACGGCAGCGTGTACGGATCGGTCGCCAGCGCCTCGCTTCCGGCCCACGCGCTGCGGCGCGGTGGAAGGTTGCCGGTGAGCGCGTGGAAGCGCACCTGCACCTTCGGATCGGACAGATACGCGACGAGTTTCCACGCCGCGTCCTTGTTCTTCGCCTGTTCGAACACGACGAAACTCGCGCCGCCTGCGACGGAGGCGCCCGGACCGTCGGGACCGGGCAGCGGCATCGTGCCCCACTTGCCTTCCAGTTCCGGCGGCAGGCGCTTGCGGAACTCGGCGATGTTCCAGGGACCGTTGACGTAGAAGGTGAAGAAGCCGCGGCCGAACTCGTTCCAGACGTTCGCGATCTGCGTGTTGGCGAACTTCGGCGCCCACTTGCGCACGTAGATGTCGTTGTAGAACGCCAGCGTGCGCTTGAAGCCGGGACTGCGGAAGTTGCCGTAACGGCCGTCGTCGCGCAGCAGCGGATCGGGCTGCTGGATCGCGAGATTGAGCAGCGGTTCGTACTCGTTGAGCGGAAGGTGGATCGCGTAGCGATCGGGACCGACGTGACGCTTCACCGCAGCCATCGCGTCGTTCCATTCGCTCCAGGTGCGCGGCACCTGCTTCACGCCGGAGGCTTCGAGGATGTCCTTCCGATAGAACGGAAGGCGCGTTTCGACGTACCACGGCACCGCGTAGACGTGGCCGCCGATGATGCCGGTGTCCCACGAACCGCTGAAGTAATCGTTGGCCGGCATCGACGGCGTGCGCGCGAGAAACGGCTCCAGCGGCGCGACCGCGCGCAGTTCGACGAATTCCGCCAGCCAGGTGTTGCCCAGCCCGCACACGTCCGGTAGGCCGTCGCCGGCGAAGGCGGTCAGCAGTTTTTCGTGCGCGGCGGTGACGGGCAGTTGCTGTACTTCGACGCGGATATCGGGATTGGCGCGTTCGAAATCGGGAATGAGCTGGCGCACCATCTCGCCTTCGAAGCCCATCGCCCAGAAGCGCACGACGGTGCGCGTGTCCTGCTTCGAGCTGCAGGCGGTGAGCAGCACGATCAGCAGCACCGCGAAGCTCGCCGCTGCGCGGCTCACTACCCCTCCCCAACCCTCCCCTGCACGCAGGGGAGGGAGAAAACCCTGGAGGTTTGGGTTCCTCGTGATCACTTGGTCTTCGGATCCTGCGCAGGCGCCGGCTGCGGCGTCTGCGATGCGCGGTTCACGCGCGACTCCGCCTCACCCAGCGCGCGCGCGGTCGCGGCATCCTTTTCGGCCCTGGTCTGCGGCTTGGGCTGCGTGGGCGCGGCTTCGCCTTCCGCCACCGGCTCCAGCCAGCCGCCCTTGAAGCCGGCCTTCTGCAATCCGTCGCGGATGTACTTGTTCCGCTTCATCACGTTCCAGACGAAGTCGTTGCGGTAGTTGCTGATCATCGCAAGGATCGGCCCCTGGTCGATGCCGATGTAATCGCTCGCGACCCAGCCTTCGCCCGGCACCAGTCGTCCGGTCTTCAGCGGAATATCGAAGTCGAAGCTGCGGTTGAACGAATCCAGGAAGCCGTAGCTGGAATACAGGTATTCGCCGTAGCGCTCGTGCAGGGCGACCGTGGTGGGGATCACGATCTCGGGCGCGAACGGCAAGGAGGCGATAGCCGCCGTCGGCGCGATGGTGCCATCGTCGAACGTGTCGCGCAGGCCGGCGCCGCGCGCGGAGTAATGGCGGAACTGACGCTGTTCGCCGCGGAATTCCTGCAACGTCTGCTGCGGGCCGTCGCTGGCGGTTAGGCCCCACACTTCCGGCCCGTAGTCCTTCCACTTCATTGGATTGGCGATGGCGTAGGCGCGCTGCGCGTACGCGGCACGACGGCTGTTCTCGAAGTAATCGATGCCGCGTTCGCGCATGTAGTCGTCCTGGATGCCGCGGAAATCGATCCAGACATGGCTGTACTGATGGCCGAACAGCGGGCCGAACGACAGGTATTCCTCTCCCTGGTACACGCCCCAGGAATCGTTGTACGTGCGCGTCCACACCGACCACGACTCCGGCGCCACCGGATGCGTCGGCGAACCCAGCGCGAGGACGTAGAGCATCATCGCTTCGTTGTAGCCGGTCCAGTCGTGCTGGATGAAGCCGCTTTCGGGGAACCAGCCCATCGAGATCAGCGGCGCGTTGCGTTGCAGCCACGTCCAGTCCACGCGCTTGTACAGCGTGTCGGCGATGTCGCGGATCTCCTTCTCGCGCGGATCGTCGCGGTCGTAGTAACTCTGCGCGAACAGCACGCCCATCATCAGCAGCGCGGTATCCACGCTCGAAAGCTCGACCCAGCTCTGGTAACGCGCGCCGGTGTCCATATCGAGGAAGTGGTAGTAGAAGCCGTTATAGGCCCCCTTCCCTTCCGCCTGCGAACCGGCGGGGATGTCGCGGAAGAACTTCAACGTCGTGAGCGTGCGATCCACCGCCTGGCGACGGCTGACCCAACCGTTCTCGATGCCGATCGGATACGCCGTCAGCGCGAAACCGACCGAGGCGATCGACGCGAACGGACGCGACGGATAACGGTCGGGCGTGAGTCCGTTGACTTCGTTGGTGGTGTCCCAGAAGAACTGGAACGTGCGCTTTTCGACGTCGCGGAACAGCGGCGGCAGTTCGAGCTTGGTCGGCTTCAACGGTTCGACCTCGACAGGAGGCGCGGCCGCGATGGGGTACGCGGTGGACGCCGGCCCTTCCTGCTTGCACCCGGAAACGAAAACGAGCACCGCCACCAGCGATGCAGTCCCCACGCTGCGTCGTATCGAATCGAACATCACCACGCCACTTGTCGAATGAATGGGTATTGCGTATTTCCCGGCCCGTGAAGGGCCGCACCACGAAACCGCCGGCCGCCACGACGAGGTAAGCGGCCGGCGGCCCGGGTCAGAAGTTGAAGCCTAGCGAGAGCTTGAAGGTACGGGTTGGCAGCGCCTGCGCGAGCGGATTGCCGAATGCCGCGTTCGGCTGCGGGCCATCGGTCGCACTGAAGCCGCCGGGGTAGTCCTCGTAGCTGTTGTAGTTCGCCCAGTCGAACACGTTCAGGATGTCGGCGCGCGCCCACATCTTGAAGCCCGCGCCGGTGTCGAATTCCTTCATCGCGGCGATGTCGAACTGCTTGTAGCCATACGTGCCGTCGGGCTTGTACTGGTCGATGAAGCAGTTGTCCGGCTGGTCCACGTCGCGGCAGTTCACGAAGTAGCGCGGCGGCTGCGAGGTCAGTGTCAGCTTGGCCGACAGCGTCGTGTTCCACGGGCCGTCGTAGATGCCGGTGGCGACGAGGCGGTGCTCGGGAACCTCGGCATCGTGCCATCCGTAGCCGGCGATGTCGGGATAGTCCAGCGCGAACACCTCGGGCGATTCACGCTGTTCGCGCGCGTCGAGGTAGGTGTAGGCGACGGTGACGCTCCAGCCCGATTCGACCGTGTAGGGCTTTTCGGCCTTCAGGTACAACGCGTTGGTCTTGGTCTCAAGACCATTGGTGCCCAGGATCAGGTTGCCGAACGGCGCGAAACCCTGGCCGAAGGGCGAGCCCCAGCTGAAGGTCGGACGGAAGAACGTGCCATCCGGACGGCGGTTGCCGAGCAGGAAGGCGAAACCGTCGTGGCTTTCCACACGCGAGATCGTCACGTCGGTGAGCCATTCGCCGACCTGGTTGCGCATGCCGAGGCTGAACTGGTCGGAGTACGGCGTCTGCAGGTTGTTGTCGAGCATGAAGACTTCACGCCCCAGGCCTGTCTGCGACGCGAGGCCCGCGAGGACGTTCGGATCGAAGTACGCCGGATTCCAGTCCTGGCACGGCGTTCCGGCGACCGCGCGCGGGCACGTGCCGTCGGCGCGACGGAAATCGATGTCGGTGGTCGGGAACGTCGACTTGGTGATCTCCAGCTGCAGCCAGTCGAACAGATTGCGGTCGTACGCGCGGCCTGCACCGCCGTAGATCACATGCGCCTGGTCGGCGAACAGGTCGTAGGAGAAACCAAGGCGCGGCTGCCAACCGTCCTTGAACGATTTGCGGTTGTTCCCGTTGCTGATGTAACGCTCGACGTTGATACCCGAGTTCGGATTGTTGATCGCGGTCGAACTGCGCAGCGCGGCTGCGACGTCGGCCGGCGTCACGTAATCCAGGTACGTCGGGCTCTTTTCGTAGTCGTAGCGCAGACCCAGGTTGAGGATCAGCTTGTCGTTGACCTCCCAGTCGTCCTGGAAATACAGGCCGTACTGCTTGTTCGCCGACGACGCCGAACCATCGCCCACGCCCGGCAGCGCGGTGCCGAACTTGACGTGGATCGGCTGGGTGAGGCTGCTCAGCAGGTCGTAGGTGAACTGCGGGAAATACGGCTGGCGCTCGGTCGCATCGACGTCCACGTCCTTGTACTTCACGCCCATCTTCAGCGTGTGGCCCTGGAAGCCGGTGAACGTCAGGTCGTTCTGGATGCCCCAGCCCTTCTGGCCCTTGTCCTGGAAGTCCGAACCGCCGCCGCTGCGAACGATGACGTTGTTGAAATCCGCATCGCCGTTGTCGCTGCGGTTGCTGAGGATGTACGCGATGTCGCTGGTGTACGGGCTCGGATTGAACGACGAGTCCTCGTAGGTGAGGTGGAAGTCGTTGAGCCAGGGACCGTTGGTGTACTGGTAACGCAGGTCTGCGCGCGTTTCCTCGTTGAGCTTGTTGGTCGCGTAGCTGGGCAGGTTCTGGCCGCCGGTGTTGGTCAGCTCTTCCTCGTCGCGGTACTTGCCGGTGAACTCGAAGTAGTGGTTCTCACCGATCAGCCAGTCGACCTTGCCGAAGTACAGGTTTTCCTTGAATGGCGCGGCGAACAGGCCCGAACCCGCCTCTTCCTGCAGGAAGCCCGGCAGCTGGTCGATGGTGAAACCGCGACCCGGCGTGAGCGTGCGCGGCGACTCGTATTCCTTGGCTTCGTACGACAGGAAGAAGTGCGCGGTGTCGCGCAGGATCGGACCGCCGAAGGTCGCGCCGTACTGCTCTTCCTTCGTGCGCACCTTGTCGTCGGCGCGTTCCTCGAACACCGTGCGCGTGCGCCAGTCGGTCGAGGTGTAATCCCAGAAGAAACTGCCTTCGAAATCGTTGGTGCCCGAGCGCGTGGTGGCGACGATCGCCGCGCTGCTGAGCTGGTCGTACTCGGCCTTGTAGTTCTGCGTGATGACCTTGTACTCGCCGATCGCCGACTGCGGGAACGGATTGCCGCGGCTGGAATCCTGGCCGCTGATGCCGCCACGCAGCACGTAGTCCTTCTGGCCCACGCCGTCGATGTAGACGTTGATGCCGTTGGCGTTCTGCGCGCCGGACTTGATGCGGGTGGAACCTTCGTTGCCGGTTTCGAAGGCCACGCCAGGCGCCAGGTCGGCGAAGGCCAGGAAGTTGCGCGTGCCCTGCGGCAGCGACTCGATCTGCTTGTTGGTGACGTAGGTGGCGATCTCGGACGTCTTCGTCTCGGCCACCAGTTCGCTGGTCACGGTGACCGTGTCGACGGTGGTCGCATCCCCGGTCGGTGCGGTTTCCGGCAGGCCGCCTGCGGAAAGATTGATCGTCGCAGTCTGGCCGACCTGCAACGTCACCGTCTTCGTCGTCGCCTGCCCGTTCGCCACCGCGTCGATGCGGTACGTGCCGGGCGGCAGGCCGCCGAGGTTGTAGGTGCCGTTGGTGGCCTGGACCTTGCGGCTCAAACCGGTGGCGGTGTTGGTCGCGGTGATCTGGGCGTCGGTCGCAGGCGCCGAATCGACCGTGATCTGGCCGCGGATGGTGGCCGACGTGCTCTGCGCCATCACCGCGGGGGCGGCGACGGCCAGGCAGCTGGCCAGGGCGCAGGCAAGCAGCCGGCGCGACGGATGTCTCGAGCGGGGGAACCTCGAATTCATATGCTTCCTCTCTCCAAAAGCATGTCGAACCACGTGGAATCGTTTACAGCGAACACACACAAGGAACCGTGACGCCCGGGGCAAAGGCGTTCACGGAGAAGGCGTAGTCGGGTTGGACCCGCTCGACTCGCGCACGATCAGCTCGGTCGCCAGCACGTCGCCGGACGACGTCGACAACGACGAGCCGGCCACTTCACCGGCGCCTTCGCCCGCGATCTGCGCGATGAGCAGTCGCGCGGCGCGCGCGCCGAGTTCGGCGATGTTGACGCGAATGGTCGTGAGGGCCGGGTGGACGTAGCGCGCGAGCGGGATGTCGTCGAAGCCGGCCAGCGCGATGTCGCCGGGCACGCGCACGCCGGCCTGCGCGAATGCGAACAGGCACCCCAGCGCCATCATGTCGTTGGCGGCGAAGACGGCGTCGGGTCGCTGCGGAGCGGTGAGCAGTTCGCGTCCGGCGCGATGGCCGGAGGCTTCGTCGAAGTCGCCCTGCAGCACCCATTCGGGCGCACCGGGCAGCAGGCGCGCGAGCGCATCGCGGTAACCGCGCAGGCGTTCGTGCGCATCGAAGTTGTCGACCGGGCCTGCGATGAAGGCGATGTTGCGATGGCCGCTCGCGACCAGGTGCTCCACCATCGCCACCGCGCCGCCGTGGTTGTCCACGCGCAGCACGGCCGTGCCGTCCAGGCCGGACTGGCTGTTGATCAGCACGGTCGGCAGCGCCGGATCCAGGTGTTCGCCCAGCAGGGTCGGGATTTCGGCGAATGGCGACAGCACCAGCAATCCGTCCACGCGTCCGCGCATCGCGCGCAGCGCGGCGCCCTGCTCGTCCGGATTGCCGTGATAGCTCGACACCAGCAGGTGCAGCCGCTTGGCGCGGGCGACCTGGTCGATGCCGCGCATCAGTTCGGAGAAGAACTCGCCATGCAGGTCGGGAAGCACCACGCCGAGCGTCTGCGTGCGGCGGCTGCTGAGGCTGCGCGCGGCGGCGTGTGGTGTGTAGCGCAGTTCCTGCGCGGCGGCGAAGACGCGATTGCGGACGTCTTCGGCCACGTTGCCGTGGCCGTTGAGTGCGCGCGACACGGTGGCTACGGAGACCTGCGCGACGCGGGCGACGTCTTTGATGGTTACGCTCGGCACGCTGTCAGGGCCTGTGCGGACAATGCGCGCGGACTGTAAACGTTTCCAATTTGAAGTGTAAAGCGGATGTTACGTCGCTGCGATAAACGCCGACTTCTTCGGCGTTCGTGCACTTAAACCGGCACACGAATGGTGCAGCGCGACACGGAGCTACGCCCTCACGCGGCTTCCGAGGGCGTGCGTGCCCGGATAGAGAGCGCATGGATGTCGGTCGTCATCAGTTCGCCGACGGCCGCGTAGATCGCGCGATGGCGGGCGATGGGGCCCAGCCCGGCGAACGCCTCGCTCACCACGTCCACGCGGAAGTGCCCCCGCCCGTCCGCCGCGCCGGCATGGCCGGCGTGACGGTGGCTTTCGTCCTCTATCTCCAGCGAAACCGGCGCCAGGGCGGCCTCGATGGCGGCCCGGATCGCGTCGACCCGCTCCTCGCGGGGCAGGCTCACGGCAACACCTTGCGGAACGGCCTGACCTCCACGCGCTGGTAGACGCCGGCAGCGACGTAGGGATCGGCGTCGGCCCAGGCGCGGGCGGCCTGGAGCGATTCGAACTCGGCGATCACCACGCTGCCGCTGAAGCCGGCCGGGCCCGGGTCCTCGGAGTCGATCGCCGGGCACGGGCCGGCCAGCAGCAGCCGTCCGGCGTCGCGCAGGGCGGTCAGCCGCGCCAGGTGGTCCGGGCGCGCCGCCAGGCGCTGCGCCAGCACGTCATTGCCGTCATAACCTTCGATCACGTACCACATGCTCTGCCGCGTCCTTCCGTACTGATGGGAACCTGGCTGAATTGTAGTCGCCCCGCGTCTGGACACGGCCCGGACGAGGCCGTACCCTTGCCTTCACAAGGCCGGCTGCAGCGGCCCGACGCGACCGGCTCCCCACACCGTCGCCTCGCACGCACCCAGTGCGCCGCTGCCCCCGACGGCCTCGCGCCCAGACTTCTCCGCCCCGCCACGCCCCCGCGTGACGCACCGGCGTTGGTCGTCCGGGCCGGGCCGACGTTCCGATCAAGGGAAAAGTTTCCTGAAGGGAAGTTCCTGCCAAGGCGTCCGCACCGGGTTGGTCCCGGCCACGTCCGCCAACGCGATTGATAGTGTTGCATCCACGGTGGTCGTGCGACCGCCAGCCTGAGCGATAGCAGTGCCGACGGCCCGGAGGGGCCGCTCCCGAATGACCGAAGAACGCGCAGCCGACGCGAGCGATCCGCAACCCGTGGCCGCCCAGGCCAACACCGCGCCGCAGCAGCAGGAAATGCCGCTGGCGGTGGTGCATGGCCAGCCCGTGTTGCAGATCCCGCAGGACCTGTACATCCCGCCGGATGCGCTCGAGGTCATCCTCGAGGCGTTCGAAGGCCCGCTCGACCTGCTGCTGTACCTGATCCGCCGGCAGAACCTGGACATCCTCGACATCCCGGTGGCGGACATCACCCGCCAGTACGTCGACTACATCCAGGCCATGCACGAGATGCGCTTCGAGCTGGCCGCCGATTACCTGGTCATGGCCGCGATGCTGGCTGAGATCAAGTCGCGCATGCTGCTGCCGCGCGCGGTCAACGAGGTCGGCGAGGAAGAAGACCCGCGCGCCGAGCTGGTCCGCCGGCTGCAGGAGTACGAGCGCTTCAAGAAGGCGGCCGAGGACATCGACTCCCTGCCCCGCCAGGATCGCGATACCGCGCCGGTGCAGGCCTTCGTCCCGGATCGCGCCTCGGTGCGGTTGCCGCCTCCGGTGGAGCTGAAGGAGATGCTGCTGGCCCTGCACGACGTGCTCAAGCGCGCCGAGCTGTTCACCCAGCACGCGATCAAGCGCGATGCGCTCAGCGTCCGCCAGCGCATGGGCGAACTGCTGGAACGCCTGAAGGACGGCGCCTTCTACCGTTTCGAAACGCTGTTCACCGCCGAGGAAGGCAAGCTCGGCATCGTGGTCACCTTCCTCGGCATGCTGACGCTGGCGAAGGAACAACTGGTGGAGATCGTGCAGGAAGCACCGTTCGCACCGATCTATGTGAAGTCGCTGGCGCTGCTCAAGGATGGGGAAGACATCGAACTGAGCAGCGAATTCGACGAGCCGGCGGCCAACGATGGCTGAGTCCGACGTTTGCTCCGGTATGGGGCGACAACACAGGCAAGTCCTTGGATTTCCGCATTCGCGGAAATGACGAGCAAATGCAGACGCAGGGCAAAGACCCCTTCATGGACCAACAACTGATCAACCGCATCGTCGAGGCCGCGCTGCTGGCCGCGAACCAGCCGCTGACGCTGGCCCAGCTGCACGCGCTGTTCCCCGAGGACCAGCCGGCGCCGCCGGACAGCGTCGAATCGGCGCTGGAAACCCTGCGCGCGGGCTGCGAAGACCGCGGCGTGGAGCTGGTCGAGGTGTCGTCCGGCTTCCGCTTCCAGGTGAAGGCCGACGTGCATCCGTGGGTCGCACGCCTGTGGACCGAGCGCCAGACGCGTTACACGCGCGCGACGCTGGAAACGCTGGCGCTGATCGCCTACCGCCAGCCGATCACGCGCGGCGAGATCGAGCAGGTCCGCGGCGTGGCGGTCAACAGCAACATCATCAAGGCGCTGGAAGAACGCGAGTGGATCCGCGTCGTCGGCCACCGCGACGTCCCGGGCAAGCCGGCACTGTTCGGCACGACGAAGGTCTTCCTGGACTACTTCGGCCTCAAGCGCCTGGACGAACTGCCGCCGCTGTCGGAACTGAAGGACATCGGCGAACTCGAACCGCAGCTGCAGTTCGAAGGCACGCCGGCGCCGATCGCGGCGGGCGTTGCCGATGGCGAGGCGAACGAAGCCGGTACGGATGCCGAGCCGGCGAACGAGTCCGACGCGCAGGCCGAAGACACCGCATCGCGAGCCGATGAAGCCGACGCCTATGCTGGCGAGGCCGGCAGCGACCAGGCCGATGCGGCTTCCGACGCGAACGTCGAATCCGCCGGGCCGAACGAAGGCGAACAGACCGTCGAAACGGACGAATCGGCCGAAGCCGACGCCGCCGAAGCGACCGACCTCGCCGACGAAAGCGAAAACGAGAACGACACCATCGACGCCGAGGTCGCCGACCTCGACATCGACGAAGACGAATACGCCCTTCAGGGCGACCCCGATGCCGCGCCGGGCGAGCGCGCGGCGGACGAGAACGATCACGAGCAAGACAACGCCGTCGAGACGACGACCGTTCCCACCGATGACGAAGCCGAACTGGCCGAGTCGGAGCAACACAAAAATGACTGAAGAAAAGAGCCGCAAGCTCACCCTCAAACGCGCCGCCGATCCCGCCGCCACCGAGGCGCCGCGACTGGAAGAGCGCCTGCACAAGGTGCTCGCGCAGGCCGGACTGGGTTCGCGCCGCGCGCTGGAACAGCGCATCGCCGACGGCCTGGTGAAGGTCAACGGCGAGACCGCGCAGATCGGCGTGAGCGTCAAGAGCGGCGACCGCATCGAGCTCGACGGACGCCAGTTCGTCGCCAGCGCGCTGACCGATCCCTCGCGCGTGCTGATGTACAACAAGCCCGAAGGCGAAGTGACCACGCGCGAAGACCCCGAAGGCCGCCCGACGGTGTTCGAGGCCCTGCCCGCGCTGAAGGGCGCACGCTGGATCGCCATCGGCCGCCTGGACATCAACACCACCGGCCTGCTGCTGCTCAGCACCGACGGCGAACTCGCCAACGCGCTGATGCATCCGTCGTTCGAAGTCGAACGCGAATACGTCTGCCGCGTGCGTGCGCCCGAGGGCGAGGACGTCGTGCCGGACAACATCGTCGACCGCCTTGCGCGCGGCGTCGCGCTGGAAGACGGCCCGGCGAAGTTCGACGAGATCGAACGCATCGGCGGCACCGATTCGCACGACTGGTTCCGCGTCGTGGTGAAGGAAGGCCGCAATCGCGAAGTGCGCCGCCTGTGGGAGTCGCAGGGCTGCCAGGTGAGCCGCCTCAAGCGCATCCGTTACGGCGAAGTCGCGCTGCCGCGCGAACTGCTGCGCGGCCAGTCGCGCGAGCTTGCGTCCGAAGCGGTGGAAGCGCTGCGCGGCAAGCTCGGCCTGGAAGACGGCGCGCCGTCCGCGTTGACGCTGCAGCCGGTGATCGGCCAGCGCAAGGCGACCAAGGCCACGATCGACCTCACCGGCAAGGCGCGTTCGCACGGTTACGTCGGCGGCCACAACACCGCCGATGAAGGCCGCGAACTGCGCCGCTTCGACCACGTCCGCGAAGATCGCGGCCGCGGTCGCGGTGGTCCGCGCAAGCACGGTGGCCTGACGGTCAGCGGCGAAGCCGCGGCGAAGGCCGGCAACAAGCCGTTCAAGCAGCGCAAGGAAAAGGGTCCGAAGCCGTTGCCGGAAGGCAACCCGGCCGCGTTCCGCACCTGGTACGTGCCGGACGGCGTCGACACCGGTCCGAGCGGCCATCGCAATCCCGATGGCGCACGCGGTCCGCGCAAGCCCTACGGCGGCAAGCCGGGTGGCGGTGGCGGTCGCGCCGGTGCGGGCGGTCGTCCGGGCGGTGGCGGTGGCCAGCGTCGCGAAGGCGGCTTCGGTGGTGAAGGTCGCGGCTTCGGCGGCGGCGGTCACGGCGGTGAAGGCCGCGGCGGTTTCGGCGGCGAAGGCCGCGGTCCCGGTGGCGAGCGTCGCGGCGGCGGTGGCGGTGGTGGCCAGGGTCAGGGTCAGCGCAGCTCGCGTCCGTACGGACATCCGGGCAACGCGCCGAGCTTCCCGTCCGACCACGCCAATCCCGGCAGTTTCAACCCGTACGGCGACAAGCCGCGCAGCCCCGGCGGCCAGCGTCCGGGCGGTCCGCGTCCCGGTGGCAATCGCCCCGGCGGCAACGGTCCGGCGGGCAACCGCCCGGGTGGTCGCCCCGGCGGCAACCGTCCTGCAGGCGGCCCGCGTCCGGGCGGTCCGCGCGGTGGCGGACGTCCGGGTGGCGGTCGTGGTCCGCGCGGCTGATCCAGCCGACGATCGCATCGCAATCGCATGATCGACAGGGCGCCTTCGGGCGCCCTGTTCGTTTGTGCGTCGCGGCGCGACACGGGCAATTACGCGGTGAAGGCTCCCGCGACCCGCGTCTTGCGATGCACGACGCCGCCCAGCGTCGCGCGAACGCCGTCGATCAAGGCGCCAGGGCCGGCTGCGCCTCGTACCACTCGCGCGCCTTGATCATGTGGAAATTGCGCTGGCCGTTGTTCACCGCCACCGCGCAGCTGAGCACGCCCCACTTCGCGTACAGGCTGCCGCTGCGCTGCTTGTCGTGCAGGCGCAGGCGCGCCTTCACGTCGTAGCGCTGGTTGCTGGCGTCCACGTTGTCCAGCAACAGCGTCTTGCCGGCCAGGCGCACATTGCCGCTGGCCTGCGCCTGTCCGGAATCGACCAGCTTGAACACCCATTTCGGGTAATCCTTCTGGCGCGAGAACATCGCCAGCAGGAAGCCCACGTCCTTCATCGCGATCTGCGCGCGCCCGTCGATGCTGACCGGGCGATCCCAGTCCATGCGCGCGCGTTGCAGGTCGATGCGCGTCCACCAGCCGCTGCGCGATTCGCCGCCGGGCTCGGTGAAGCTGACGTTGTTCAGCGCCATGCGCGTGCCATCGATGTTGAAACTGTGTCGTTTCAGGTCCGCGCGGCGCAGCTTCGTGTCGATGTCCACATCGGTGCGCAGCGCGATGCCGGCCAGATGCATGCGCGCGGCGCGTGCGTCGATCCCAAGCGTGCCCTGCCCGATCGCGCCAGCGCCATCGAGCGTGACATCGCCCGACAACGTCCCCGAACCGCCATCGAAACGCATGTGCTCGTTGGGCAGGTAGCGGTTGTACGCGCGCAGGTCCGGCACCTGCGCATTGGCGAAGGTGAGGCGCGCGCGCATCGCCTGCCCGACTTCGCGCATCGCACCGGGCTGGCGCAGCGCCTGCCGTTCCACGCCGGACACGCTTTCCAGCACCACGCGCAGGTTCTGCCCCTGCACGAAGGGCGTCGCGGGCGTGTCGTCGGCGGCGATGTCGAAATGCTCCATCGTCAGGTCCAAATGCGGCATCAGCTCGTCATTCGGACCGGGATCGAGCCGGCCGTCGGCGCGCGCGCGTCCATGGATGCGGTTTCCCATCACGTGCGCGATGGCCTCCACGTCCGGCACCGCCACGCGGCTGCCGGCGGCAATGCGGCCATCGGCGACGCGCACGTCCGCATCCACCGCGCCGGCGCCATCCAGCGACAGCCACGGCGCGTTGAAGAAATGCCCGAGCCAGCGCAGCGAACGGAATTGCCAGCGGCCCACCACATGCCCCGAACTGCGCGGCAGCAACCCGGCGACGATCTGCCGCGGCGGCGACAGCGGCACCTGCGTACCGCGCACCAGTACGTCCGCATCGAGCGTGATGCGCCCTTCGTTCGCGGTCGGCGTCTTCGCGACGAAGTGCACATCGCGGTCCACGTCGAGCGCGATATCGAGCGAATTGCGATGCTCACGACCGGTTGGATCGCGACCGGCGACGGGCACGTTCCAGCGAACGATGCTGCCGCTGGCGAGCGCACCGCGCGCGAAGCCGAGTTTCACATGCGCCTGCCCGCCGCCCGGCACGGTCTTCATGGTCATGCGTCCCTGCGAATCGACGTCCGCGCGCAGCGACGATGCCTTGCCATCCAGCGTCAGCTCCGCATCCGTCAGCTTGAGCTTGGCGATGCCGCGCGCCTGCTCGCGCGTGTGCCGCGCGATGGCGAAGCGCGCATCGAGGCGTGCGTCGCGAAGCAGTTCCTGCCCGCCCAGCGTCAGGCGTGCGTTCTCGAAATGCGCGGTCGACGGCATCAGTTCCAGCGCACCGCCGCGCAGCTGCTTGTAGAAACCGACTTCCGCGCGACCGGCACCTTCCAGCACGAGATCGTTGAAGTGTCCCGAGCGGATCGAATCGGTGCGGATGCGATCGAACTGCAGCACCCAACCGCCCGGACGCGTCGGCTTCGGCGGAACACGTTCGCCCTTCATGTCGGCGCCGCCGGTCACGTTGGTCGCGAACACGTCGGTCACGCGGACGGTTTTCCCGAACAGGGGTGCGATGGCGACGCGGCCGCTCGCCTTGTCCGCCTGCACCGACCAGAACGTGCGCGCGACATGCCCCTTCATGCGCACGTCCGACACCGTCACATGGCCCGGCCACAGCGTGTGGCCGTGGCCCCATTCGATCTGGAACTTCTCCGGCTTGCGGTTCGCCGTCCACTCGCCCAGCGGCGTGTTGATGAAGACGTTGCCGGCTATGAGATAGAACGCGTACACGCCGACCAGGGCGAAGCCGACTCGCCGGATCCACACGCGTACGGGTGCGGGAACGCGCTGCCACGAACGTGACGCGAAGTTCAGTTCCATCGATGCGTGCCCCTCGAAGTCCTGTTCATGCGGCGAGCTTAAGCGCGCACCGACGGCGCCGGATTTCCGTCCGGCGGGAACTTTGCGCCGTGCATTGCACGCACGATGCGATTAGTGCCGCGTTAGTTCGACGATGTGCGGATGCACGAGCCGCTGGAAATCGTCCCAGCCCATGCGCATCAGTTCGCGATGCGAACCGGCGTTGAAGGCGATGTCGTCGTCCTCGGCCAGGCTCGCGGCGGCTTAGACGTCCATCGCGTAGAGGTTGCCGAACGGCGGCATCGCACCGACCTCGCATTCGGGGAAGCGGTCCTTGAAGTCCGATTCGGACGCCAATGCGACTTCACGCGCGCCGCTGACCTTGCGCAGCTGCGCGAGGTCGAGCCATTCGTCCGAGGGCAGCACCGCCATCGCGAGCTTTCCATCCAGCCGCACCATGACGGTCTTCACCATCTCGTGGCTGT
>Ga0209257_1001481_pt1 | contig 27569 bp, 25 predicted proteins | sample AraplaCvi_mCL_r2_FD_184277 | JGI IMG/M metagenome (GOLD analysis project Ga0209257, IMG submission 184277) | Arabidopsis root microbial communities from North Carolina, USA - plate scrape MF_Cvi_mCL_r2 (SPAdes) (version 2) | ecosystem: Host-associated > Plants > Roots > Endosphere | place: USA...
GACAGCAGCCAGTCGCGGGCCCCCGCCGCCTGCGCCCGGCCCGCCTCGTCCAGACCCGGATCATCGTCGTGGCCGCCCCAGGTGGAGGAAGGCCGGCCGTGCCGGATCAGGTAGAGGCGCGCCATGGGGGATCAGTCCGGAGTGAAGATGTTGAGGCCGCCCGCCTGGGCGACCGTTCCCGTCCGTCCGATCTGCTCGCTCGCTTCCAGGCTGGCAAGCGTTTCGGGATCGCTGGGCGTGTTCGCGACGAACCGGCGGCCGTTCTCGTCCCGGCCGACGACGATCGCCATGAAGGGTCCCTCGCGCTTGTGGACGACGGTGTAGGTCTCGATCGCGCCGCGGCCCTGCGGCGTTTCGATGACGTCGGGATGCGGCAGCGCGTCGATCTCGCGCTGCAGGACCGCGGGGTCCTCCCGCTCGAACGGCCTGTCCGGCGGCGTCGTCGAATAGATCCCCGTCGACTGCTTGGTCAGGTACCAGCCGTTGCCGGTGATCAGGCCGTAGTCCCCCGGCTTCGCCCGCAGACGGTCCATCATCACCGCGATCGAGTGCATGACGTAGTTGTTCCCGGGCCCGCCCGCGTAGGGCAGACCGCCGGTGATCGTCAGGCCGCGCGGATCGTCCAGCGAGAGGCCCAGCTCCTCGGCGCCGACCTCCACCGCCACCGGGAAGCAGGAATAGAGGTCGATGACGCCGATGTCGTCGAGCCCGACCCCGGCCATCTCGAAGGCGCGCTTGCCCGTCAGCCGCATTGCCGGGCTCGAATGGAAATCCTGCCGGTCGGTCGGATACCAGAGATCGGACGCGTCGGCGCAGCCGTGCAGATAGACCCACCGGTCCTCGGGCACGCCCAGCTCGCGGGCCTTCTTGACGCTGGCCACCAGCACGCCGGCGGACTGGTCGACCTCCATGATGGCGTTCAGCAGCTTCGGATACGGGAAGCCGATCATCCGGTTCTTCTCGGACACCTCGACCAGCTCGTCGGGCGAGCGCTTCACCGGGAACCACGCCTCGGGATTGTCGGCGGCCACCGCGCTGAAGCCCGCGAACAGCTTGCCCATCCGCTTCTGGTGCTCGGGGATCGACCGGCCGTCGCGGGCGCGCAGGGCGTTCTCGAACAGCGGATAGATGTTGATCGGCCGGCTCAGGCCGTGGCGGATTTCATACGGCGTGCTGCCGGCGCGCGGGTCGCCGACCCGCTTCGCAGGCTCCTGGCTTTCGTCCTCCACGGCCGTCCAGTCGTCGAAGCTCAGACCCTTGGTCAGCCGCTTCATGGCCGAGCCCAGGAACTCGCAGCCCACCGTCAGCGCCAGGTCGGTCTCGCCCCTGGCGATCCGCTCGGCCAGCATGTTGACCAGGTACTGGGGGGTGTTGCCGCCCATCTCGGAATAGACGCTCCAGCGCGGCGCCGCGCCGATCATCTTCGAGAGCGAGGCCGGCGGATTGGTGGCGTGCGGGATCGCCCCGCGCTTCGAGCCGGGCGCGTCGATCGTGAAGCCCACGACCGCCAGGCTGTCGATCGCGGACAGCCCCTGAGCGCCGATTCCCGCGTCGGCTGCGGCGCGTTCCGCCGCAATCTTCAGCAGGGAGGTTGGCGACGGCGAGGAGGCTGGATCGCCCCGGTATGTGAATTGGCCCGCTCCGATGAGCACCGGGGTCCGTTCGTCCATGCTTCACACGCCTCCAAAACGTGTTTCCTCGCGATCCTAGGCGCCGAACCCGCCCTCACAAGGCGATTTCCGGCGTGATCACTTTCTGAGCTCGCGGCGCCTATTTCCTAGGCGTCGACCTAGTTTCCCAGCCGGCCGCAACGGCAGGCAACCGAAGCGTGCTTGTGGGGCTGGGGCGGTGCGTGCTGGTTCGCCCGCGACCGTTGGGGCGTCCGCCGTCACGAGTACAAGTCGAGCGCATGAAAAAGATCGAAGCCATCATCAAGCCGTTCAAGCTCGACGAGGTGAAGGAGGCCCTGCAGGAGCTGGGCGTCCAGGGCATGACCGTGATCGAGGCCAAGGGCTACGGCCGCCAGAAGGGCCAGACCGAACTCTACCGTGGGGCCGAGTACGTCGTGGACTTCCTCCCCAAGATCAAGATCGAGGTCGTGATCGCCGACGACCAACTCGACCGCGCGCTGGAGGCCATCTCCACCGCCGCCCGCACCGGCCGCATCGGCGACGGCAAGATCTTCGTCTCCGAAATCCTGGACGTCGTGCGCATCCGCACCGGCGAAACCGGGACCGTCGCCATCTGACCCACACACCTACGAGTTCAAGAAGGGGATATTCGCCATGGCCTCAGCCAAAGACATCCAGAACCTGATCAAGGAAAAGGACGTCAAGTACGTCGACGTGCGCTTCACCGACGTCCGCGGGAAGATGCAGCACGTGACCTTCGACATCGACCTGGTCGACGAGGACTTCCTCACCGACGGGACCATGTTCGACGGCTCCTCGATCGCCGGCTGGAAGGCGATCAACGAGTCCGACATGAAGCTGCGGCCCGACCTGGACTCGGCGATCATCGACCCGTTCTACCAGCAGACCACGCTGGCGCTGTTCTGCGACGTCGTGAACCCCGACACGGGCACGCCCTACGAGCGCGACCCGCGCTCGATCGCCAAGGCCGCGCTGAACTTCGTGAAGGCGTCGGGCATCGGCGACACCGTCTTCTTCGGCCCCGAGGCCGAGTTCTTCATCTTCGACGACGTGCGCTGGGACACCGCCCCGCACAACACCTTCTACGCCTATGACTCCACCGAGCTGCCGATCAGCTCGGGCAAGTCCTATCCGGAAGGCAACATGGGCCACCGGCCCGGCCCGAAGGGCGGCTACTTCCCCGTGAACCCGGTGGACTCCGGTCAGGACCTGCGCGGCGAGATGCTGGCCGTCATGGGCGAACTGGGCATGAAGCCGGAAAAGCACCACCACGAGGTGGCGCCCGCCCAACACGAGCTCGGCCTGAAGTTCGACACCATGATCGTCATGGCCGACCGCCTGCAGCTCTATAAGTACGTGATCCACAACGTGGCCCACGCCTACGGCAAGACGGCCACCTTCATGGCCAAGCCGATGTTCGCCGACAACGGTTCGGGCATGCACGTCCACCAGTCGATCTGGGGCGACGGCAAGCCGCTGTTCGCCGGCGACAAGTACGCGGGCCTGTCGCAGATGTGCCTCTGGTACATCGGCGGGATCATCAAGCACGCCAAGGCGATCAACGCCTTCTCGAACTCGACCACCAACTCCTACAAGCGCCTGGTGCCCGGCTACGAAGCCCCGGTGAAGCTGGCCTACTCGGCCCGCAACCGCTCGGCCTCGATCCGCATCCCGCACGTGGACAGCCCGAAGGGCAAGCGCCTGGAAGCCCGCTTCCCGGACCCCATGGGCAACCCCTACCTGACCTTCACTGCCCTGCTGATGGCCGGCATCGACGGCATCATCAACCAGATCGACCCGGGCGCGCCGGCGGACAAGAACCTCTACGACCTGCCGCCCCGCGAACAGAAGAAGATCCCGGAAGTCTGCGGTTCGCTGAAGGAAGCGCTGGAAAGCCTCGACAAGGACCGCGCCTTCCTGAAGGCCGGCGGCGTGATGAGCGACGACTTCATCGACGCCTACATTGAGCTGAAGATGGAAGAGGTCATGCGCCTCGCCCTCCACCCGCACCCGGTGGAATTCGACATGTACTTCAAGTGCTAGTCAGCGAAAGCTGAGCTGAAATCGGGGCCGCGGAGCCATCCGCGGCCCCTTTTTCGTGCGCCCGTTGCGACGGGCGGCCATTGAGCCCCGGCCCGTACCGGTTCTAGAAGCGGCGCAGTCGTTTCTTCGTCGGGGCATTCCTTTTGAAATCTGCGTTCCTTGCCGCCGCCGCGGCCCTTGCCGCGGCCAGCCCGCTTGCCGCCCAGCCGTCCGATGGCCCGCAGCCCCTGCCGATGCCCGCGCCGATCGCGGCGCCGCGCGACGTGGCCTATCCGGGCGTCCTGAAGCTCGAGGTGGACGCCACCGACGTCGAGCGGCGGATCTTCCGGGTGAAACAGACCATTCCGCTGGCCAGCGACGGACCCGTGACCCTACTCTATCCGCAATGGGTCCCCGGCGGGCACTCGCCGCGCAACGCGCTGTTCAACATGGCCGGCCTGGTGGTCAAGGCGAACGGCAAGGTCGTGCCCTGGACCCGCGACCCGGTGCAGGTGTTCGCCTTCCACCTCACCCCGCCGGTCGACGCCAAGTCGCTGGAGGTCGAATTCCAGTACCTGTCGCCCACCGCCGGCGACCAGGGCCGGGTGGTGATGACGCCCGAAATGCTGAACGCCCAGTGGCTGAACCTGGCCTTCTATCCGGCCGGCTACTTCACCCGCCGCATCCAGATCGATGCGGCGATCAAGCTGCCCGAAGGCTGGAGCTACGGCACCGCGCTGGAGACGGAAGCGCTCGACAAGGGCTGGGCGCGGTTCAAGACCGTCGACTTCGACACCCTGATGGACTCGCCGATGTTCGCTGGGCGCTACTTCAAGCGCTACGAGCTGGACACCAGCGGCAAGTCATCCGTGAAGCTCAACATCGTGGCCGACCGCCCCGAGCTGCTGGCCGCCACGCCGGAGCAGATCGAGCAGCACCGCGAGCTGGTCCGGCAGGCCGACAAGCTGTACGGCGCGCGCCACTTCAATCACTACGACTTCCTGCTGGCCCTCACCGACCGGATGGGCGGCATCGGTCTGGAGCACCACCGGTCTTCCGAGAACGGCACCGACCCGGAATATTTCATCGACTGGGCCAAGAACGCGCCGTCCCGCAACCTGCTGCCGCACGAGTACAACCACTCGTGGGACGGCAAGTACCGTCGCCCGGCCGACCTCTGGACGCCGAACTACAACATCCCCATGCGCGACAGCCTGCTGTGGGTCTATGAGGGCCAGGACCAGTACTGGGGATTCGTGCTGGGCGCCCGCTCCGGCCTGGTGAACAAGCAGCAGACGCTGGACGCGCTCGCCATGACCGCCGCGACCTACACCGAAGGGCGTCCGGGCCGCGCGTGGCGCTCGGTCGAGGACACCACCAACGACCCGATCATCGCCGGCCGTCGCCCGATCCCCTGGACCAGCTGGCAGCGGAGCGAAGACTACTACTCGGAAGGCCAGCTCATCTGGTTGGACGCCGACACCCTGATCCGGGAGAAGACCGGCGGGGCGAAGTCGCTGGACGACTTCGGCCGCGCCTTCTTCGGCGTCAACGACGGCGACTGGAAGCAACCGCTGACCTACACCTTCGACGACGTGGTGAAGGCCCTGAACGGCATCCTGCCTTACGACTGGGCGACTTTCCTCGACACCCGCGCGCGCCGCGTGGCGCCGGACTACCCGCTCGATGGCCTGGCCCGGGGCGGCTACAAGCTGGTCTACGCCGAGACGCCCACCGACTACTGGAAGGACAACGAGGCCAACCGGAAGATCGTCGACCTGACCTATTCCCTGGGCCTGTCCCTCAACCGCGACGCCGTGATCACCAGCGTTCTCTGGGAGGGGCCGGCGTTCAAGGCGGGGCTGACCGTCGGCGACAAGGTCCTGGCCGTGAACGGCATCGCCTACGACACCGACCGCCTCAAGGAGGTGATCACCGCGGCGAAGGGCGGCAAGGAGCCGATCACCTTCATCGTCAAGGACGGCGACCACTTCAAGGTGCAGCCGGTCAGCTACCACGGCGGCCTGCGCTATCCCCGCCTGGAGCGGATCGAGGGTAAGCCCGACCTGCTGACCAGGATCTACGAACCGCTGAAGTAGCGGTCAGTCGTAGTAGTACGGCGAGCGCTTGGCCCAGGCGCTCGCCGGATAGGCCGCGTGAAGCAGCTCGAAGGCGCGCTTGCCGGAGTGGTTGTGGCTGCCGCCCCAGCGGCCGGCGCGGATGATCCAGTAGAGCGCCTCCGGGACCATGGGATGCTTGGGGTTCGCCTTGGCGAATGCCAGCATCTCGTCCCAGGCCGCCACCCCGCCGGGCGGCAGCGGCGGCGGCTCCTCGCCGTAGCTGTAACGGGGCCGCACGAAGTAGCCGCGCTCGATGGTGGCCTGGGCCGCGCCGGCGGCGGCGAAGTCCGGCAGGCGCAACGGCGAGGCGCCCTGCCCGCACTCGCCCAGGCAGGCCAGGTCGGTGGCCGCGTCCGGACCGTCGGAGTCCACCCCGGCGCCGGCCTGCTGGTAGAGCGCCAGCGCCGGCGGCTCGGGCTTCACCGGCTTGCCCTTCGGCAGGACGATCCAGTTGGTCCAGGGGTCGCGGAACTGGGCGACCGCGCCCTCCGGCCGGTTGTAGTCGACGAGGTCGGTCCGCACCCCCGGGACCTTGGCCAGGACGAAGAATTCCACAAACCGCTTCTCCAGCCCCACCGGCGTGGCGCGGATCTTCCGCCATTCCGGCGCGAGTTGCGGCAGCAGGACCTCCAGGTCCGCGGCCAGGGCGTCGACGGCCGCGTGGTCGCCCAGCACCACCGCGCGGCCGTAGTTCGTGAGCGCCACATCCAGCCGCATCGCCGCCGGCAGGCGGGCGTCGCGGCCCAGGGCGATACGGTCCTTCAGCGGCAGCCGGTCGATGATGGCGCGGGCGTCTTCGCCGAAGCCCCTGGCCCCCTCGTAGCCGGTCCTGTCGTAGACGCCGTAGGGCTGGCTGTCGCTGGCGTGCCAGAAGCCGCGCGTGCAGCCGTCCTCCTGCTCGCCCCGGCACAGCCGCTGGCGCAACGAGAACCGCGCGAACTCACCCGGATCGGCCGCCACCTGCATGCGCTGGGCGGTGAGGATGTTGCGGTCGCTGACCGAGAGGTCCGTCCGCGCCAGGATCGCGTCCAGTCGCGCCCGGGTCTCGGCCGCAGGCGCGGACCGCAGCGTCAAGCGCGTCAGGTGATATTGCGCCGTGAGCCAAGCCGGGTCGCCGGCCCCGACCTTGGCCGCCGCGGCCGCGAGCCCGGCCGCTTCCGGCGCCCCCGGATCGACCAGGCTCAGCGCCGCCACCAACCATGCCACATCGCGGCTGGCCTCCCAGCGGGCCTGGGCCTGCGCGAGCGCCGAGGCCCGGGTGCGCCGGTAGAGGTCGGTCACGCCGCCCTCGGTCTCCGCCTTCGACAGGGCGTCGGTATCGGGCGCGGCGCGCAGGGTGGCGATCCAGGCCATGGGCTGGGGCCTCTCGGCCGCCTTGTCGGCCAGGTTCGCATAGTCGCGGAAGGCCACGGCGATGTCGGCCGGCGGCTCGCGGCCCGCCAGTTCGCGGTCGAGCTCGGCCAGGAGCTGCGCCGGCCGGTCGCGGTAGGCCAGGATGCGCAGCATGTCGCGCACCTCGCCCCGGCCGTAGGTCTTTTCGGGCAGCTTGCTCAGATCGGCGATCGCGGCGCGGGCCTTGGCGAAGGCCTCGGGCGTCCGGTTGGCCAGCGCCCCGCGCACCAGCGACCGGGCGCGAAGGTAGGGGCCCATCGGCCGCCAGGGCGAGGCCTTGTCCTTGCCGATGGCGGCGAAGCGGTCGGCCGCCTCGTCATGCCGCCCGTCGTAGAGCGCAAACGCGGCCTCCTGGTAGGCGCGGTCGGCCTTCAGCCACGCGGGCGGGCCGGCCGACAGGAGCGGCAGGGTGACCCCCGGCCGGCCGCAGGCCTCGAACACGGCGTCCTGGGTCTGCAGCCACAGGGTGACGTCGCCGCTGGTCGCCCCGTACTTCGCCACGCGGTCCTTGAGCGTGGCCGCGGCCGTGGTGAACGCTTCCTCGAAGCAGGTGGGGATGCTCGTGTAGTCCGGGCCCGCCCGCTCGGTGTCGATGCGCTCCAGCTCCGGCGCGAGGGGCACGAGCTTCCGCGCGTCCAGCCAGGCGTGCATGCCGGTCTCGCCCATCTCCGGGGCGTAGCGCCAGTCGGCGGAGGCGTCGCAGCACGGGATGGACAGCGCCGCGCCGGCCTCGCGCCCCACCCTCTGCCCATGCAGCAGCCGCCAGGCCATGTAGAGCTGGGGCTTCGAGGCGCGCGCCATGACGATCCCCAGCCTGCCGTCGTAGACGCGCTGCAGGTCGGCCGCGCCGCCGCCGAACGGGTCCACGTACCAGGGCCCGATGACGCCCGGCCCGGACGCCAGGGCCGCGCCGGGCGCCGCGAGCGCCATGGCGACCGCGAAGGCTGCTACTCGCCTGACCATGCCTCGATCCTCCGCCGCGCCAGGGCGAAGTCGGCGGCCGACCAACTCCGCGGATTGAACAGATAGACCCGCCGGCCGGCCGGGGCGCGGGGCAGCGGGGTGTCGGTCGAGACCGCCAGCGCCCGCCGGCACTTCGGTTCGGTGAAGTCGCCGCCGGCCGCCAGCCTGTTGCGGATGGACGCGCCCGCCGGCCCCATCCGGAACAGCATAGGCGCGACCTCGTCCACCGGGGCCTGCCCCAGCCAGGCCTCCTCGCACCAGGACGCGAGCGCGGTCATCGACAGCTCGACGCCGGACGGCAGGCCGGCGCGCACCGCCTTCAGCACGCCCAGAAGGATCGGTCGCTCGGAGGCGCGGACCTCGAAGTCGACCTGCAGGCGCTTCACCCAGGGCGCGCGGGCGAAGCCCAGCACCGCATGCGCCGCCTCGGCCTCGCGGGCGGCCGTCCAGACCAAGGGCCGGCGATGGTCGATCTGGAGGTGGACGACGGCGGTCGTCACCTGGCCCTCCGCGGCGCGCAGCGGGAAACGGCGGCCCCGCGCCTCGACGCGCCCGCCCGCCAGGACGATGAAGCCGGTCATCACGGCCACCTCGGCGTCGCGGCCCGCGAACCGCAGGTCCTCCGGCCGTTCCCAGGCCCAGATCGTCAGCGGCTGCGACGCCGCGGGCGCGGCCAGCATGGCCAGCGCCGCCCCGAGGAGCGCCCTCACCCGGCGAACCGCTCTTCCATCCAGGCCGCGGCCAGCCGGATCGCCCGCCGCGCCGCCTGCAGCCCGCCGCTCCAGGCGTGGAAGACATGGATCATCTCGGGCCAGACCTCGAGACGCACCTCGACCCGGGCGTGGGCCAGGACGTCGGCCATGGTGATGCTGTCGCTGAGCAGCGTCTCTTCCGAGCCGGTCTGGATCAGGACCGGGGCCACGCCCGCGAAATCGCCGAACACCGGCGAGGCCAGCGGGTCATGGGCGTCGAGGCCGCCCAGGTACATCAGCGCGTTGTTGTCGAGCCCCACCTTGGAGATCATCGGGTCGGTCTCGGCCTTGGTGCGATAGCTGGGACCCGACTGGGTCAGGTCGGCCCAGGGGCTGATCACGAAGAAGCCGGCCGGCTGCGGCAGACCCTCGGCCTTCAGGGCCAGGGCCAGCGCCAGCGCCAGCCCGCCGCCCGCGGAATCCCCCACGACGACCAGCCGTCCCGGATCGGTCCCGCCATCCAGCATCGCCCGATAGACCGCCACGGCATCCTCGACCGCGGCCGGGAAGCGATGTTCGGGACCCAGGCGGTAGTCGGCGACGACCGCCACCGACCGCGCCGCCTCGGCGATCCGCGCCACCATCGGCCGGTGGCTGCGCGGGCTGCCGGCGGTGTAGGCGCCGCCATGCAGATAGAGGATCGCCCGCGCCGCGACGGAGCCCTGCGGAACCACCCGCTCGCACTTCACCCCGCCTAGTGTGACAGGCTCGTGGAAACACCCGGTCGGCAGCGCGCCCATCTCGCCCACGGCGTCCATGGCGGCGCGGCGCTCGGCCACGGTGGGCGGCGGCGCGCCGGGCCCCGGCTGCCGGGCCGCCAGCAGGGCCCGGACGCCCGCGATCTCCGGATCCCTCCAGCTCGTCATGGTCGCGCCACCCCTATCGAACCGTCACAGCTCCGCCGTATGGCCGTCGCGGAACCTTCGCGGACCCGCCCTATCCCGGCGCTGCGCCATGAAGCGCAACCAAGGGGATAAGAATGAACTCTGGAACCTGGACCAGCCGCCGCGCGCGGCTCTGGTCGACTGTGGCCTTCGCCGCCCTCCTCGCCACCTCGGCCCATGCGGCCGACGACGCGGAGGCGACCGCCGATGACGGCGGCACAGGCGTCTCGGAAGTGGTGGTGACCGGCATCCGCGAGACGCGCTCGACCGTCGCCCTGGAAAGCCAGCAGATCCAGCGCGTCCTCCCCGGCGCCAGCCCGCTGAAGGCCATCCAGTTCCTGCCCGGCGTGATCTACCGGACCGCCGATCCCTGGGGCAACAACGAGCAGAACCTGTCGCTGTTCGTGCACGGCTTCTCCACGCAGCAACTCGGCTACACCCTGGACGGAGTCCCGCTCGGCGACCAGCAGTACGGCAACTACAACGGCCTCTCGGTCTCACGCGCGGTCAGCAGCGAGAACGTGGCGCGCGTGACGCTGTCGTCGGGCGCCGGCTCGCTGGGCGTGGCGTCCACCAGCAACCTGGGCGGCGCGATCGAGACCTATAGCCGCGACCCCTCCATGGAGCGCGGCCTGAACGTGCGTGGCACCCTGGGCAGCCACGAGGCCAACCGCGAGTTCGTCCGGCTCGACTCCGGCGAGATCGGCTACGGCGTCCGCGGTTACATCTCGTACCTGCACCAGGACCAGCGCGCCTGGGACTTCGACGGGCATCAGCGCGGCCATCAGGTGAACCTGAAGGTCATGCGCGATGACGAGCACGGCACGTTCACGTTCTACGCCGACTGGCAGATGAAGGTGGAGCCGAACGAGGACGCCACCGCCTTCGGCAACGCGCAGACCGCCGCCGCCCAGGGCTTCACGCCATACAGCCGCCCGTTCATCTATCCGGACCTGGCCCGCTGCTCGAGCAGCCTGACAGGTGGCCCCGGCACCCCGAACCCCGCCCAGGGCAACAACTTCTCGAACTGCTTCAGCGCCGCCCAGCGCGAGGACATCCTCAGCTACGTCCGCTACGCCTGGAAGCCGCTCGACGGCCTCACCTGGACCAACACGGCCTACTATCACTACAACTTCGGCCGCGGGATCGTGGCCGGCCCGATCAACACCGCCGGCCTGCCCGCCCTCTTCGCCACCTACTACCCGAACCTGGTCGTCGGCTCGGCGACCAGCCCGGCGACGCTGCAGAACATCGTCAACCTGTTCGGCGGCTCGGGGAACGCGGTGCGGACCACCGAGTACCGGATCAACCGCGGCGGCCTCCAGTCGAACGTGGTCTGGGAACTGGGCGACCACAACATCCAGGCCGGCGCCTGGTTCGAGCACAACGAACCCGCCCAGCACCGCGTCTGGTACCCGATGACCGCCGCCAACAACGACCTGTCGCCCTATGACGTGCCGCGCGGGAGCAAGGCGCTGACCCAGTACGCCGCCGAGTTCTTCACCAACGACATCCAGCTCTATCTGCAGGACCAGTGGAAGGTGATGCCGAACCTGACGCTGCAGGCGGGCTTCAAGTCCAGCCTGCAGGACGCCACCGGCAAGTTCCCGATCAACCAGCGCAACCTGCCGACCGTGGCCGTGCCGGTCCGCTACCCGACCGGCAGCATCACCTCGAACAAATGGTTCCTGCCCCAGGCCGGCCTGCTGTGGGATCCCACCGAGCACGAGCAGGTGTTCGTCAACGCCCAGAAGAACATGCGCCAGTTCATCCCCTACGGCGCGGGCAGCGGCTTCTACGGCTTCTCGGCCTGGAGCCTAGGGACTCAGGCGGCCTTCGACCTCTTCAAGGACACGGTGAAGCCCGAGACCTCATGGACCTATGAAGCGGGCTTGCGGACGCGCCGCACGTTCGACGGCGGCTTCATCACCGGCCTCGACGGGCAGATCAGCGTCTACCACGTGAAGTTCCACAACCGGCTGCTGAACATCGCCCCGTTCAACTTCATCAACCCCGCGCCGGCCATCCTGGCGAACGTGGGCGGCGTGACGACCAACGGCGTCGACGTGGCGGGCACGGTGAACTTCGGCGAGCACCTCAGCCTCTACAACGCGGTCTCGTACAACAAGTCGAAGTACGACTCCGACTACCAGAGCGGCACCGTCGTCGTGGGCGGCGTGACCCAGCCGGTGACGGTGGCGACGGGCGGAAAGCAGGTGCCGCTGACGCCGAAGTGGATGAACAAGACGGTCGTCCGCTTCAACTGGGGGAACTTCGGCGCCTCGCTGGCCGGCGACTATGTCGGCAAGCGCTACGTCACCTACCTCAACGACCTGTCGGTGAAGTCGAGCTACCTGTTCGACCTCGAGGCCAGCTACACCTTCGATGTGCCCGACCAGGGCGTGCTGAAGGGCGCGCGGATCAGCGCCAACGTCACCAACCTCTTCGACAAGAAGGGCGTCTCGACCGCGGTGGTGACCGGCAACTCCGGCGGCTACACAGCCTTCCCGATCGCGCCGCGCATGGGCTTCGTGACCCTGTCGGCCGACTTCTAGGCGACCTTTGCGGCCGCGCGGCGTTTCGTCCGCGCGGCCGCATTGCCCTGGGAGGCGGCGCGAGCCATACGGGGGGAGAATCGCCTCACCCTAGTCCCTGATGTCCCAGTCCAGCGCCAAGCCCCTGCCCGATCTCTTCGACGACGCCCTGAACCCCGCGCCGGCCGCCCCCCTGGCCGAGAGCCACGAGCCGCGCGCCGATGCGCCGGTCTCCACGAAGGGCGGCTATTCCGCCGCCGACATCGAGGTGCTGGAAGGCCTCGAGCCGGTCCGCAAGCGGCCGGGCATGTACATCGGCGGCACCGACGAGCGGGCGCTGCACCACCTGTTCGCCGAAGTGCTGGACAACGCCATGGACGAGGCCGTCGCCGGCCACGCCAAGGTGATCACGGTGACGCTGGAGGCCGACGGCGCCCTGACCGTCACCGACGACGGCCGCGGCATTCCCGTCGATCCGCACCCCAAGCACCCCGGCAAGTCGGCGCTCGAGGTCATCATGACCGTGCTCCACTCGGGGGGTAAGTTCTCGGGAAAGGCCTACGAGACCTCGGGCGGGCTCCACGGCGTGGGCGTCTCCGTGGTCAACGCTCTGTCGGAGCGCGTCGAGGTCACCGTCTGGAAGGACGGCTTCGAGTGGCGCCAGGCCTTCACGCGCGGCAAGCCCATCGGCGGGATCGAGAAGCTGGGCCCCACGCGCAAGAAGGGCACCCAGATCAGCTTCTCGCCCGACCCGGTGATCTTCGGCGATGGCGTGGCGTTCAAGCCGGCCCGCCTCTACCGGATGGCGCGGTCCAAGGCCTATCTGTTCGGCGGGGTCGAGATCCGCTGGAAATGCGATCCGGCCCGCATCCACGACCAGACGCCGCCCGAGGCGGTGTTCCGCTTCCCCAACGGCCTGGCCGATTTCCTCGCCGAGCGGATCAAGGGGCTGGAGACGGTGACGCCCGAGCCCTTCGCCGGCCGCTACGAGCGCCCGGGCGAAGCCGGCAAGGTGGAATGGGCCGTGGCCTGGACCCCCGCCGGCTTCGGCGAGGCCGACAGCTTCATGCAGTCGTACTGCAACACCGTGCCGACGCCGGAGGGCGGCACGCACGAGGCCGGCCTGCGCGCCGTGCTGACCAGGGGTCTCAAGCAGTACGCCGAACTCACCGGCGAGAAGCGCGGCGGCCTGATCACCGCCGACGACGTGATCAGCCAGGCCGGCGCCCTGGTCAGCGTCTTCATCCGCGACCCGGAATTCCAGGGCCAGACCAAGGAGAAGCTGTCTTCCACCGAGGCCCAGCGCCTGGTGGAAAAGGCCCTGGCCGACCCGTTCGACCACTGGCTGACCGCCCAGCCCAAGGCCGCCAGCACCCTGCTGCAGTTCGTGGTGGAGCGCGCCGAGGAGCGCCTGAAGCGCCGCAAGGACAAGGAGGTCGCCCGCGCCTCGGCGACCCGCAAGCTGAGACTGCCCGGGAAACTGGCCGACTGTTCGGGCTCGGCCACCGACGGCACCGAGCTGTTCCTGGTCGAGGGCGACTCGGCCGGCGGCTCGGCGAAACAGGCCCGCGATCGCAAGACCCAGGCGATCCTGCCCCTGCGCGGCAAGATCCTGAACGTGGCCTCGGCCTCCATCGACAAGTTCGGCGGCAACAAGGAGCTGTCGGACCTGTTGCTGGCGCTGGGCGCGCAGACGGGGTCGAAGTTCAAGGACGAGGACCTGCGGTACGACCGCATCGTGATCATGACCGACGCCGACGTGGACGGCGCCCACATCGCGAGCCTGCTGATCACCTTCTTCTACCGGACCATGCCGGACCTGATCCGCGGCGGCCGGCTCTACCTGGCCCTGCCGCCGCTCTACCGCCTGAGCCATGGCGGCAAGGCGGTCTATGCCCGGGACAACGAGCACCGCGACGAACTGCTGGCCACCGAGTTCAAGGGCAAGAAGCCCGAGATCAGCCGGTTCAAGGGCCTGGGCGAAATGATGCCGGCCCAGCTCAAGGAAACCACCATGGACCCCAAGACCCGCACCCTGGCGCGGGTCACCCTGCCCCGGGCCGAGGAGACGGTGGAAGACCTCGTGGAGCAGCTGATGGGCCGCAAGCCCGAGCTGCGTTTCCGCTTCATCCAGGAGAACGCCGAGTTCGCCGCGGCGGACCTCGACGTCTAGGAACGACGGTCGTCGCGCGCACGTTCCTATCGCGTGGACAGGAGCGCTGCGATGGCCAAGGGCAAGAAGAAGTCGAAGGGTCTGATCCCGAAGAAGATCGCCGGGGTCAAGGTGCCCAAACGCGCCCGGAAGGGCCGGTTCGGCGAGCTCCTGGCTTCCAAGACCGGCCAGGCGCTGATCGCCCAAGCGATCCTCGGCGCCACCGCCGTCGCCGCCGGCATGAAGGCCAAGGACACGCCGAAAGTCCGTAAGTTCGCCGCGGACGCCAAGCACAAGCTCCAGGACAAGGGTCAGAGCGCCAAGAGCAACGCCGGCGACGCCGGCGCCAACATGGCCTATGCGCTCGGCGAGGCGGCGCGCACCTTCGTCGACGCCCTGCGGCGCGGGGAGAGCCGCTCTTTCGCGGCCGCCGCCGATCCCGAAACGGCCTGGACACCCGACTACGGCGCGCCGGAACCGGCCCCTCGCCGCAAGCCCACGCAACCCCTTCAGGGCGACGGCTCCTGAAGCCCGCGGCGTGGGCGGCGGCGCGGTCATTGAACTTTGCGAGTGCGGCGTGCGTTGACAGCGGGACTGTCCGCCCTATGTTCCGCGCGCGTGCCGATCTCCGTCCACGCCTCCGCGTCGCGCCGTACCCGTTTTGCGGGAGCGCCCCGCACCATCGTTAGCGAATGACCGAATTTTCCGATCTGGGCCTCTCGCCCGCGACCCTGAACGCCGTCGCCGAGACCGGCTACACCACCGCCACTCCGATCCAGTCGGAGGCCATCCCCGTCGCCTTGCAGGGGCTGGACGTGCTGGGCATCGCCCAGACCGGGACAGGGAAGACCGCCGCCTTCACCCTGCCGATGATCGACCGGCTGGCGGCCGGCCGTTCCAAGGCGCGCATGCCTCGCGCCCTGGTGATCGCGCCGACGCGGGAGCTGGCCGACCAGGTCGCCGCGTCGTTCGAGAAGTACGCCAAGGGCCAGAAGCTCTCGTGGGCCCTGCTGATCGGCGGCGTGTCGTTCAGCGACCAAGAGCAGAAGCTGGACCGCGGCGTCGACGTGCTGATCGCCACGCCCGGCCGCCTGCTGGACCATTTCGAGCGCGGAAAGCTGCTGATGACCGGCGTGCAGATCATGGTGGTCGACGAAGCCGACCGCATGCTGGACATGGGCTTCATCCCGGACCTCGAGCGCATCTTCAAGCTGACGCCGGCCAAGAAGCAGACGCTGTTCTTCTCGGCCACCATGCCGCCGGAGATCACGCGCCTCACCAAGCAGTTCCTGCGTGACCCGGTGCGGATCGAGGCCTCGCGGCCGGCGACCACCGCCGAAACCATCACCCAGAACCTGGTGCGCATCCCCACCGCCGACCCGAAGGCCAAGCGCACCGCACTGCGCGAGCTGATCGCCCGGGCGGATGTGAAGAACGGCATCGTCTTCTGCAATCGGAAGTCGGAAGTCGACATCGTCGCCAAGTCGCTGAAGAAGCACGGCCTCGACGCCGCGCCGATCCATGGCGACCTCGACCAGTCGACCCGGATGCGCACGCTGGAGAGCTTCCGCAACGGGTCGCTGCGCCTGCTCTGCGCCTCGGACGTGGCCGCCCGCGGCCTGGACATTCCGGCGGTGAGCCACGTGTTCAACTACGACGTCCCGCACCACGCCGACGACTACGTCCACCGCATCGGCCGCACCGGCCGCGCGGGCCGCACCGGCCAGGCGTTCATGATCGTGACGCCCGCCGACAGCCGGAACCTGGACAAGGTGCTGAAGCTGATCGGCAAGGTTCCGGAAGAGATCGTGCTGGAAGGCATCGACTGGAGCAGCATCAAGGACGAACCCCGCGCCGGCGGTCGAGGCGGCCGTGGCGAGCGGGACCGTGGCCCGGGCCGAGGCCGCGAACGCGGCGGCCGCGACCGTGCGCCGCGCGAGGACCGCGCCCCGCGGGCCGAACCGGTGGCGGCCGAGGCCGCAGCGCCGGCGCCCGAAGCGGAAGCGGCCCCTGCCCGTCCCCCGCGCGAGCGGGCCCCGCGGGAGGACCGCCCGCGCCGCGCCGAGCGGAGCGAACGCCCCGAACGCGCCGAACGTCCCGTCCAGCTGGAACGCGCCGAACGCGGTGAGCACCCGGAACGCGCCGCCAGGCCTGAGCGGTCCGAGCGGCCCGACCGCCGTCCCGAACGCAGCGACCGCCGCCGCGACCGCGACGATGGCGACCGTGACCGGGTCGTCGGTTTCGGCGGTGATACGCCCGCATTCCTGATGCGCGCGCCGCCTTCGCGACCGCCCGAAGAATAGTCTGCGCCTTTAACGCGTCGTTTGCGGTCCCGCCTTTAAGTTGCGGGGCATGTCGTCCGACATCGATTCACTTCTCCGCAGCCCCAAGGCCTATCTCTGGGCCCGAAAGGCGATCGAGGCCATGGAGGCCCACAGGGTCTGGCCGACCGCGCTCAACTTCGAGCTGTGGCTGCACTATGTTGCAGCCAAGGACTCGGACGTGGCGGCGGAGATCAACACCGTGCTGCAGTCGGGCGCGCCGTTCACCGATCAGGTGGGCGAACAGATCGCCGCCCAGCATTTGCCGGCCGCCAAGCTGTCCGGCGAGATCCTGGATGCGGGCAAGAGCCTGTCCCAGGAGTTGGACAGCGTGCACCGGGCCATCGAATCCGCGCGCGAGACCAGCGAGGCCTATGGCCAGCAACTGGCCACCGCCAGCCAGTCGCTCGAAGAGCAGGACTCCGACGCCGTCCGCGCCATGGTCGAGAACCTGAGCGTCGCCACCCGCAAGGTGCGCGAGGAGAACCAGGCGCTGGAAAGCCAGCTGGCCGACACCACCGACGAACTGGGCCGCCTGCGCGAGCACCTGGAACAGGTGCGCCGCGACGCCATGACCGACGCCCTGACCAACCTGGCCAATCGCAAGGCCTTCGACGAGAACCTGGACCGCGCCTGCGCCCAGGCGGAAGCCGGCGGGCAGCCGGCGACCCTGGCCGTCGTCGATATCGACCACTTCAAGGTGTTCAACGACACCTGGGGCCACCAGACCGGCGACCAGGTGATCCGCTATGTCGCCAGCGTGATCGGCCGCGTGGCCGAGGGCGCCCGCTTCGCCGCCCGCTACGGCGGCGAGGAGTTCGCGGTGATCTTCCCCGGCGAGAAGAGTTCGGTGGCGCTCGCCGCCCTCGAGGCCGCCCGCGAGGAGATCTCGTCGCGCATCCTGAAGCGCCGTTCGACCAATGAGGACCTGGGCGCGATCACCATCTCCACGGGGATCGCCGAGCATCGGCCGGGCGACACGCCGGCCGCCCTGCTGGAACGCGCCGACGGGGCCCTCTACGCCTCCAAGCGCGCCGGCCGGAACCGCACCTCGCTGGCGGATCTGGGCTCGACGGCCACCCGCGCCGCCTGACCCGCCCCAAGCTTTCCCTTGGCTGACGCCGGGGTATCTTGCCTTGAGTTGAACCCGAGAGTTCACCCAGGGAGGACGCCATGGACGGCGCGCAAGCCACGGCCAAGGTCAAGACATCCACCGACGCCGGCGTCGGGGTCATCACGCTTTCCGATCCCGGCACCCTGAACGCCGCCGGCCTGGACCTGATGGCCGACCTCACGGCCGCGTTCCAGGATTTCGCCTATGGCGACAAGGTCCGCGCGATCGTGATCACCGGCGAGGGCCGCGGCTTCTGCTCCGGGGCGAACCTCTCGGGCGGCAGCGTCGGCGGACGATCGGAGCCGTCCAGCGGACCGAACCAGGGCCTGCTCGGCTCCTACAACCCCTTCGTCGCCGCGGTACGCCGCTCGCCGAAGCCATTGGTGTCGGCGGTCAACGGCGTCGCCGCCGGCGTCGGCGTATCCCTGGCGCTGGCGGCCGACCTCACGGTGGCCGCCGAGAGCGCCTACTTCCTGCTGGCGTTCCGCCGCATCGGCCTGGTGCCGGACGGCGGGGCCACCTGGCTCCTGCCCCGGCTGATCGGCAAGGCCCGCGCCATGGAGCTGATGCTGCTGGGCGAGAAGCTGCCCGCTAAAACCGCTGCGGAATGGGGCCTGATCAACAAGTGCGTTCCCGACGCCGAGCTGATGGACGCGGCCATGCAGTACGCCCGCGCCCTGGCCGACGGCCCGGCCTCACTGGGCCTGACCCGCAACCTCATCTGGGAATCCCTCGATTCGGCCTGGCATGAGCAGCTGGAAGCCGAAGCCTATGCCCAGGGCGCCGCCCAGCGGACGGCCGACGCACGCGAGGGCGTGAAGGCATTCGTGGAAAAGCGACCCGCCAAGTTCACCGGTCGCTAGCCGACTTCCACGCTTACGCTGTAAGGACCCTCGCAAGCCGCTTGCGAGGGTCTTTCCGTGCTCACCGTGCATCACCTGAACAACTCCCGCTCGCAGCGGGTGCTGTGGCTGCTGGAGGAGCTGGGCGCGCCCTACGAGATCATCCGTTACGAGCGCAACCCGCAGACCATGCTGGCGCCGCCCGAGCTGAGGGCGATCCACCCGCTGGGCAAGTCCCCCGTGATCACCGAGGACGGCGAGACCATCGCCGAGACCGGCGCGATCATCGAATACATCCTGGAACGCTACGGCCAGGGCCGGCTCGCCCCGCCGGCGGGCACTCCGCAGCGCCGGCGGGTCGCCTACTGGCTGCATTACGCCGAGGGCTCGGCCATGCCGCCGCTCCTGATGAAGCTGGTGTTCGGCCGCCTGCCGGCGAACGCGCCCGCCCTGGTGCGCCCGATCGTGAACGGCATCGCCAAGCGCGCGCAGATCAGCTTCATCGACCCGCAGCTCGCCGCCCACTTCGACTACTGGGAGGACGAGCTCGGCAAGGCCGAGTGGTTCGCCGGCGACGAGTTCTCAGCCGCCGACATCATGATGAGCTTCCCGGCCGAAGCCGCCGCCGACCGCGCCGCGGCGCGCGTGGGCCGGCCCAAGCTGGCGGCGTTCCTGAAGAAGATCCACAACCGCCCGGCCTACCGGAAGGCTCTGGAACGCGGTGGGCCCTACGCCTACGCCGGCGACTAGCCCCGGCCCTTGCGCAGCTTCTCGAGCTCTTCTTCGATCAGGCGGTCGCGGATGCCCTCGCCGTTCATGTAGACGGAGGCGGCGTGAGCCCCGAGCCCGACACCCCAGCCCAGCATGGGCCAGATGGGCCAGAAGTAGTCGCCGAACGAGGTCATGAAATAGATAGCCACCAGGCCGGCGTTGACCACGACGTAGGCCATCAGGTGGCTGCGGAAGGCCAGCTTCATGTCCGCGCGGCGGATGGCCAGGCGGCGCAGTTCGACGTCGTCGGTCATGTCGGTCCCCGAGTTATTGGCCACAGGATAACCGCTCCGGCGCGTCAGTCGAGTTTCGCCGGCTCGATGGTGACGCTCTCACCGCAGCCGCAGGCGTCGGTCTCGTTCGGGTTGCGGAACACGAACTTCGCCGAGAGTTTGGTGACCTCGTAGTCGATCTCGGTTCCGATGAGGAACAGCACCGCCTTGGGCTCGACCAGGATGGTGACGCCCTTGTCCTCGACCACCTCGTCCAGCGGACCGGCTTCCGCGGCGTATTCCAGGACGTACTCCTGGCCCGCGCAGCCGCCGTTCTTCACGCCCACGCGCAAGCCTGCGTAGGGCTTCTCGGCCCTGGCCATGATCTCGCGGACGCGCTCGGCGGCGGCGTCGGACAGCGTCACCACCTTGGGGCGGGGGCGGCGCGGGCGGGGTTGGGGCGTGATGTCGATGTGGGTCATCAGAACATGTTCAACGCTAGCTTGGCCTCGTCGCTCATGCGCGAGGGATCCCACGGCGGATCGAACACCAGGTCGACCTTCACCGAACGGATCTCGGGAATCTCCTTCACCGCGTCCTCCACCCAGCCCGGCATCTCGCCGGCCACCGGGCAACCCGGCGCGGTCAGGGTCATGTCGATGGCCACATCCTTGTCGTCGGAAACGTCCACCTTGTAGACGAGGCCGAGTTCGTAGATGTCGACCGGGATTTCCGGGTCGAAGACCGTCTTCAGCTTCTCGATGAGCTTGTCGGTCAGCACGTCGAGCTCCGCCTGTGACAGCGGCGGCGACTGGGTCTCGATGGGTGCGGCGTCGTCCATGATGCTCATGTTTACGCGAAGAAGGCCTGAGTCTTGGTCAAGGCGTCCACGAAGGCGTCCGCCTCTTCCACAGTGTTATATAGGGCGAAGGAGGCCCGCGCGCTCGACGTTACGCCGAAACGTCGCATCAGCGGCTCGGCGCAGTGCGTGCCGGCCCGCACCGCCACCCCGTAGCGGTCGAGGATCTGGGCGACGTCGTGGGCGTGCGCCCCATCGACGGTGAACGACAGGATGGCGCCCTTCCCCGGCGCCTCGCCCATGACCCGCAGCCAGTTGGCGCCCGACAGGCGCTCGCGCACGCGGGCGTAGAGGCGATGCTCATGCTCGGCGATGGCCATCCGGTCCTGGCCGGCCAGCCAGTCGATGGCGGCGCCCAGGCCGATGGCTTCTAGGATCGGCGGCGTGCCGGCCTCGAAGCGATGCGGCGGGTCGGCGTAGGTGATGTCGTCCTTGGTCACCGTGCCGATCATCTCGCCGCCGCCCTGGTAGGGCGGCAGGGCGGCCAGTTTCTCGGCCTTGCCGTAGAGGATGCCGATGCCGGTGGGGCCATACAGCTTGTGGCCGGAGAAGACGTAGAAGTCGGCGTCGATGTCCTTCACGTCCACCGGCTTGTGGACGATGGCCTGGCAGCCGTCGAACAGGACCAGCGCACCCACGTCGTGGGCCATGCGGGCCAGCGACTTGGCGTCGTTGATGGTGCCCAGCACGTTGGACATGTGGCTCAGCGCCACGACCTTGGTCTTCGGCCCCAGCAGGTGCTGATAAGCCTCCAGGTCCAGGGCGCCGTCGTCGGTCACGGGAACCCACTTCAGCACCACGCCCTTGCGCTCGCGCAGGAAGTGCCAGGGGACGATGTTGGCGTGGTGCTCCATCTCCGAGAGCACGATCTCGTCGCCGGGATGCAGGGAGGCCCCGATGCCGGAGGCCACCAGGTTCACCGCCTCCGTGCCGCCCTTGGTGAACACGATCTCGTTCACCTCGGCGCCGATGAAGGCGGCGGCCTTCTTGCGGGCGGCCTCGTAGGCGTCGGTGGTCTCGTTCGCCAGGGTGTGCAGGCCGCGGTGGACGTTGGCGTAGGAGTATTCCATCGCCCGGGTCATGGCCTCGATCACCGCCCGCGGCTTCTGGGCCGAGGCGGCGCTGTCCAGATAGACCAGCGGCTTGCCGTTCACCTGGCGCGACAGGATCGGGAACTCGGCGCGGATCGCTTCGGCGTCGAAAGCCATGCTCAGACCCTCAGCCTTTCCGCCGCCCAGGCGCGGACGATGTCGCGGGCGCCCTCGTGTTCGACGCGGTCGATCACCTCGCCGATGAAGGCCTCGGTGAGCAGCGCCCGGGCCTCGGGCTCGGGGATACCCCGTTGTCGGGCGTAGAACAGGGCGTCCTCGTCCAGCGCACCCACCGTGTTGCCGTGCGCGCAGGCGACGTCATCGGCGTAGATCTCCAGTTCCGGCTTGGCGTCCACCTCGGCGCGGTCCGACAAGATCAGAGCGTGATGGCCCATGCGCGCGTCGGTGTGATCCGCGCCCTCGGCGACGATGATCTTGCCCTGGAAGACGGCGCGGGCCTGGTCGCGGACGACGCCCTTGGTGAGCTGCTGGGTGGTCCCGTCGACGGCGGAGTGCGTCACGCTCGTGGTCAGGTCGGCATGGCGCTTGTCGGCCAGCAGATAGACGCCGTCGAGCCGCAGCTCGGCATGGCCGCCGGGGTGGCGCACCAGCGTCTCGATCCGCTGGCGGCGCGCGCCGGCGGTCAGCACCGTCTGGGCGAAGCTGGAGCCGGCCGCCAGGCCGACCTCCGCCTGGCTCACCGTCACACCCTCGGCGTCGTCCGCGGCCAGAACGATGCGCTCCACGACCGCGTCCTTGGCCAGGCTGAGCATCAGGCCGGTCTGGCCGAGATAGGCGCCCTCGCCCTCGTAGCTTTCCAGCAGCGTCAGGCGGCCGGAGACCTCGATGTCCACCGAGATGCGGGCCGCATGCGCCCCGTCGCCGCGCGAGACGACGCGCAGGGCGACGGTCTTGCTCTCGCCGGGTTCGACCCCGATGTGGGCGGCGCCCTGCCCGTTGGTCACGATGACAACCTCGTCGGCCAGGGCGTCGAACGGCCCAGGCGGCAGCGACGCCGGATCCAGCGCCTCCGAGGGCGCCGGGACCTGGCGGATCAGGCCGCGCAGGTCCGTCCAGCGCCAGGCCTCGTCGCGCTTGCCCGGAAGCTCGGCGGCGTCACGCGTGCGTATGGCGGAAGCGACGCTCAAGCGGCCCTCGCGTACTTGTCGTAGCCTTCGCGCTCCAGCTCGAGCGCCAGGTCCGGCCCGCCCGTGGCCACGATCCGGCCTCCGGACAGGACGTGCACCCGGTCGGGTTTGATGTAGTCCAGCAGGCGCTGGTAGTGGGTGATCACCAGCATGCCGCGCTCGGGCGAGCGCAGGGCGTTCACCCCGTCGGCCACGATCCGCAGCGCGTCGATGTCGAGGCCGCTATCTGTCTCGTCCAGGATCAGGAAGCGGGGCGACAGCATCGCCATCTGGAAGATCTCCATCCGCTTCTTCTCGCCGCCCGAGAAGCCGACGTTCAGCGCCCGCTTCAGCATGTCGAAGTCGATCTTCAGCTCGGCGGCCTTGGTGCGGGCCAGCTTCAGGAACTCGGGCGCGGTGACCTCGGGCTCGCCGCGGGCCTTCTTCTGGGCGTTCAGCGCGGTCCGGATGAAGGTCAGCGCTGGAACCCCCGGAATTTCCAGGGGATATTGGAACGACAGGAAGACCCCGCGGGCGGCCCGTTCGTTGGGCTCCAAGGCCAGCAGGTCCTCGCCGTCCAGCGTCGCCGAGCCTTCGGTGACCTCGTAACCCTGGCGGCCGGTGAGCACGTAGCTGAGCGTCGACTTGCCCGCCCCGTTCGGCCCCATGATCGCGTGCACCTCGCCCGCCGGGACCTCCAGCGAGAGCCCTTTCAGGATCTCCTTGTCCTCGACGGCGGCGTGCAGGTTGGAAACGGACAGCATTCTAACGGGCCTCGTCGGCGAGGAATTGAGCCATGACCTTCAGGGCGTCCTCGACGCCCGCGACGGTCTCTTGCTTGCGGGGGGCGGCCGAACCGGGCGTTCCCCCGCGCTTGTCGGACAGCGTGACGCTGGCCTTGCCGCCTTCGAAATAGGCGGCGATGCGGAAATTCTTGTGGTCGAGCGAGACCGTGTAGCGGCGGACGTCGGCCGTGAGGCCCCGGCCCGTCAGGAAGTCGCCGTCGCCGCTGATGGCTCCATGCAGGGCGGTCGCGCCCGCGAGGTCGGCTTCCTGCTGCTTGCGCTCGGCCTCCTCCCGCGCTCGGCGTTCCATCTCGCGACGCGCGAATTCGGTCTCGAACGCGTCTTTCAGCGTCAGGGCCTTGGGCTTGCGCGTCCGGGCGCTCACAGCTCCACCGCCTTCTTGTCCTCGATCCGCTCGATCACGCGGACGTCGGCGCCGACCCCATGGGCGAACGCATAGGTCTCGCCGCGCTCATCGAGATAGCACTCGAGGTCGAACAGGCCCGTCTCGGGATCCAGCAGGGTGATCGCGGTCGCCCGCGTGCCGGCGGGGATTTCGGTCGGCGCGGGGTCGCAGTTGCCCGCCGCCGTCGAGGTCAGCGCGCGCAGCAGGACGACGCCGTCCCATTCGCGCAGCATGTTCCCGTCGGCGTCGAGCGCGGTGCGCTCCCCGTCATGCGTCGGCCGTGCGCTCATCCAACACTCCCCTCGAGCGATATGGCCACCAGCTTCTGGGCCTCTACCGCGAACTCCATGGGCAACTCTTGCAGCACGTCCTTGACGAAGCCGTTCACAAGCAGCTGCACCGCCTCCTCCTGGGATAGGCCGCGCTGCATGGCGTAGAAAAGCTGATCTTCCGATAGCCGCGTGGTCGTGGCCTCGTGCTCGAACTTCGAGTGGCCGTTGCGCGCCTCGATATAGGGGACCGTGTGCGCCGCGCAGTGCTTGCCGATCAGCAGGCTGTCGCACTGGGTGAAGTTGCGTGCGCCCTTGGCCTTGGGGTGGGCCGAGACCAGGCCGCGGTAGGTGTTGGACGACTTCCCCGCGCTGATGCCCTTGGAGATGATCCGCGAGCGGGTGTTGGCGCCCAGGTGGATCATCTTCGTGCCGGTGTCGGCCTGCTGGCGGCCGTTGGTGATGGCGATCGAGTAGAACTCGCCCGAGCTCTCGTTGCCGCGCAGGATGCAGGAGGGGTACTTCCACGTGATTGAGGACCCGGTTTCCACTTGCGTCCAACTCACCTTGGAGCGGTCGCCGCGGCAGTCGGCGCGCTTGGTGACGAAGTTGTAGATGCCGCCCTTCCCGGTCTCCGGATCGCCCGGGTACCAGTTCTGGACCGTGGAATATTTGATCTCGGCGTCGTCCAGGGTCACCAGCTCGACCACGGCGGCGTGCAGCTGGTTCTCGTCGCGCATCGGGGCCGTGCAGCCCTCCAGGTACGAGACGTAGGCGCCCTTGTCGGCGATGATCAGGGTGCGCTCGAACTGGCCCGAATTCTCGGCGTTGATCCGGAAATAGGTGGAAAGCTCCATCGGACAGCGCACGCCCGGCGGCACATAGACGAAGCTGCCGTCTGAGAAGACCGCGGCGTTCAGGCAGGCGAAGTAGTTGTCGCTGACCGGCACCACCGAACCCAGGTACTGCTGGACCAGCTCCGGGTGCTCGCGGATCGCCTCGCTCATGGAGCAGAAGATCACGCCGGCCTGGGCCAGCTCCTTCTTGAAGGTGGTGACCACGCTGACGCTGTCGAACACCGCGTCCACGGCGTAGCGGGGCGCGCCCTCGACCCCGGCCAGGACCTCCTGCTCGCGCAGCGGGATGCCCAGCTTCTTGTAGGTCTCCAGGAGGTCGGGATCGACCTCGTCCAGGCTCTTGGGGCCGACCTTCTGCTTCGGCGCGGCATAGTAGTAGCTGTCCTGGTAGTCGATGCGCGGGAAGCTGACCTTGGCCCAGTCGGGCTCGTCCATGGCCAGCCAGCGCTCGAAGGCGTCCAGCCGCCACGCCAGCATCCACTCGGGCTCTTCCTTCTTGGCCGAGATAAAGCGGACGATGTCGGCGTTCAGGCCCTTGGGCGCGAAATCCTGTTCGATGTCCGTGACGAAGCCGTGCTTGTACTTCTCGAGCGAGGCGACGTGTTCGACGGTCTGTTTGACAGCGGCCATCAGGCGACTTCCTTCCGGCGCGCGGCGTGACGGGCATGGGCTTCGAGCCACGCGTCCGCGAACCGGTTCCAATCTTGTTCAGTGGTGTCCCAGCCACCCGAAACGCGGATCGCGCAGGCGGCCAGGTCGTCCAGGCCCATGGCGGTCAGGACCGGGCTGGCCTTGACCTTTCCGGACGAGCAGGCGGAGCCGGCGCTGACCATCACCCCGGCCAAGTCGAGCCCCATGACCTGCAGGTCCGAGGTCCAGCCGGGCGTGGCGATGCAGAGCGTGTTGGGCAGGCGGGGGGCGGTTTCGGCGATGACGACCGCGCCGGCGGCCTGCAGGCGCGCGGCGGCGGCGTCGCGCAGCGGCTGCTGCGCCGCCAAGCCGGCGACGGCGACCTTGGCCGCGGCGCCGAAGCCGGCGATGCCCGGCAGGTTCTCGGTGCCGCCTCGGCGGCCGCGCTCCTGGCCGCCCCCGTGCTGGCGGCGGACCATGGTGGCGCGGGGCCCGAAGGTGAGCGCGCCCACGCCCTGCGGGCCGCCGATCTTGTGGGCCGAGACCGACAGGGTGTCGGCGCCCAGGCCGCGGCTGTCGACCGCGATCTTGCCGGCCGCCTGGATGGCGTCCACATGCAGCCAGCCGTCCGCCGCGCGGACGATCTCGGCGGCCTCGGCCACCGGCTGGATCACCCCGGTCTCGTTGTTGGCCAGCATCAGGGCCACGAAGGGCTTGCCGTCGGCGGCGTCCCAGCGGGCCAGGCGCTCGCGCAGCCAGGCCAGGTCGGCGACGCCATCGCCGTCCACCGACAGCACCTCGACCGCCACGCCGACGGCGCGGGAGGTCTCCTGGATGCTGTCGTGCTCGATGGCGGAGACGATCAGGCGCTTGGCGCCTGCCGCCACGGCGCTCTCGATGGCCAGGGCGTTGGCTTCCGTGCCGCCGCTGGTGAAGATCACGGTCGAGGCCGGGGCGGCGATCAGGGCGGCGACGTCGGCCCTCGCCTGCTCCATGACCGCGCGGGCGGCCCGGCCGGCCGCGTGGATCGACGACGGATTGCCGACATGGGTCAGGACATGCGTGATGGCCTCGATGGCCTCGGGCCGCACCTTCGCCGTGGCGTTATGGTCGAGATAGACGCTCATGCGGCGCGGCGGAGCCTTCCGCCGATCACGTCGGCCAGGCTGACGGAGGACAGGTAGTCCTCGATCTTGTCGCCCAGGTCGGCCCAGAGGTCGTGGGTCAGGCAGCGCTCGCCGCGGATCATGCAGCCCTGCCCCGCCTTCTCGCAGCGCGTGGCGCGCAGGGGTTCGTCCACCGCGTGCACGATCTCGGCGATGGTGGTGTCGTCGGCCGTGCGGGCCAGGCGATAGCCGCCGCCGGGGCCGCGGGCGCTTTTCACCAGGCCCTTGCGGCGCAGGCGGGCGAAGAGCTGTTCCAGATAGCTGAGCGAGATCTCTTGGCGGGCGGCGATATCGGCCAGGGCCACGGCGCGGCACGCGTCGCTCTCGCGGCGCGCAAGGTCGGCCATGGCCATCACGGCGTAGCGGCCTTTCGTGGAGAGACGCATGGTTTTGACCCAATGCAGTTTTCGCGCGCATCCGGCGGCGCCTATGTTATTAGCCCGGCCTCGCTCGAAGCGGGGTCGCGCCGGATGGCAGCGACTTAGGAAGACCGACTAAAACAGTCAAGTATTCTAGGCCAAGGAAGAGGGTCGAATGCCAGAGGTGGTTCTGACCGGCGCAGCCGGGCGGATCGAGGGGCGCTACTCCCAGGGCAAGAGCGAGACCGCGCCGGTCGCGCTGATCCTGCACCCGCACCCCAAGGCCGGC
>Ga0209257_1001482_pt1 | contig 27561 bp, 30 predicted proteins | sample AraplaCvi_mCL_r2_FD_184277 | JGI IMG/M metagenome (GOLD analysis project Ga0209257, IMG submission 184277) | Arabidopsis root microbial communities from North Carolina, USA - plate scrape MF_Cvi_mCL_r2 (SPAdes) (version 2) | ecosystem: Host-associated > Plants > Roots > Endosphere | place: USA...
TCCCGGCGCCGTATTCGGTCCAGCTGTAATGATCCTGATTGACGAACATCAACGACTGGAAACGCTTGCCGGCCTCGGGCAACGTCACCGTGACCGGTCCGACGTCAAGATCGACGATAGCAAAGCTATAAAGCGTGTCGCGATTGAGGCGCACGATCGACTGATCGTCGACCGACGCGGGCTCACGATGGTGGAAAAGTTTGCCGAGGCCTCCGGCTTCCTTCGCCAGGCGCCCGATGTACGTATCGGATTCGGCGCGGACGAAGTTATCCGGCGTGACGACGGTGGCGCCGGCCACCGGTGCAGGTGCTGCGGGTGCCGGGGCGGCAGGCGGAGCCGCCGGAGCCTGGCTGCTGGCGTCCGCTTGGGACGTCGTTGGCGGCGCTTCGTCCTGCTTACTGCACGCCGCGCACGACAGCACGACAAGTACGGCAATCGCTTTCCACTGACGCATGGCCAATCCTCCGTGGTTGGCCGCACTGCGGCCGCCGATGGAGTGGACGCGTGCATTCGATAAGACTGCGTGAAGACGAATCGGAGGGTCGGTGGCAGCTTTGGCCCGCCGCAGCGATCAGCCCGAAACCGGGCCGCGATGTCCGCCTTGGGTCGAATCATCCGGCCGAACGTCCGCTACCGGCCAGAAGCGGTCATTCCCGTCAGTCCCCGTCCTCGGCGCCAGGTTGACGTGGCACCACGTCCCATCCAGCCTCGCTCGGGTCAAACTGCGGGTCCCTTGTTCGGTCCCGGTCATGAGCATGAGACGCGTTGACCATGAGGCAGACGACTGCGCCAACAACAGGGACAAGCCACACCAACAGTATTTGAAGCGCGCGCTGCTGCGGAGCCAGGAGGTCGCTGCGGACAAGCTTCACGGTGGCGACAAGGTTCAACCCGCCCGCAACGATCAGACCAATCAACTGCCAGCTCATATTTCCCCCATAGGCAAATGGCTGCGTTACGTCGCGCCGAAAACGGCCCTGGTTGAACCGCGGAAAGCAGCACCATGGGAAATCCGGGTCCGAATGTCCGCTTCGGGTCGAAAGCGGACATTAGCAGCACCTGGGGCGCAACAACATTGCGCCGCTCATGCCTTGAGGTGCGGCGCAATGTTATTGCGCCCTACGCGCTGCAGGGATTGGCGAAGCCGTTACTCCAACAACGGAAAGAGCGCTCCAGCTGCCGCAAACAAAGGCGACAGCCCATTGATCCCGCCAGAACTGTTTCATGACGAATAAGCCGGATCCGAACGAACCGAATCACAGGATGCGTCGTAAGGCTCACTGGCACCCATGCATAGACGTCCGATCTTTGTCCAAAGCGGACATCAGCGGTGCTCAGGCACTCCCGACCTAGCCGACGTCGAAAACCTCGGCAAAGCGACTCGGCATGCCGTAGAGCATTGCTTCCAACTCAGCGTGTGCTTTGATGCCATCGAGCCAGGCGAAAAAGCTGATTTCCGACACATGCCTGCGCGCCGCGGCCATTACCGCTTCGCAACGATCCGGGGGCAACAGGTAGATGCCGGTAAAATTCCCCCTCAGTACATGCGCGCCATCCCACACCACATTCGACCACGGATCGGGGTCGAGTCTGGCCAGTTCCAGCACGCGGCCGGCAAGTAATGGATGGGCCGCCAGCAGCCAGCAGTAGAGCTGCGTGGTCCACAGCGGGCACTGGATGGTGAAGACCGAATCGAGCCAGGCGTCGAGATCGTCTTCTTCGAGATACTTCGCGCAGAAGAACATCCCGGCCGAGAAATCCCCGCAAGTCACGCTCCAATCGAACGCTCGACATCTCTCGTCGGCGGAACGATCGTCCGCCGTCGAAACCGCCAAACGGTCTGTTATCCAGCGAGACGGATCCATCAGGGACCTCCCGAGGGTCTGCACCGCGTCATCGGCGAAACCGGGATATGGCTCGTCGATGCCACGCGGGTGCACGGCGATGAAAGCAGTGATCAGATGCTGGTACAGGCTGTCGAAGGACGAATGTTCCGCGTGGCGGGCGACGAGTTGCGCCAGCAGGTAGTGGTACCAGTGGGTCCATTCGTCCATTGGGCCGAAGCTGGAATTCCCGGATGCAATCGTCTCAAGCGGTTCGCGCAGCTTATCGAGTGGGAGTTCTTCGAGATTGCCAAACAGCAGGTCGTACATAAGACGACTCTCGCCCATGAACCATGCCTCGCCCATCGCCTCCACGGGACGACGGACGTTGGCGCGCATTCGCTGCATGCAACCAGCATGGGGCCCTACGCCCGGGCGCCAGAGGAAGGGGCGCGGAATGTCGAGCCGGCGATGTCTGCGTCGCGATGACATCGGGCGATTGTAGCGGGCGTGAGGATGCGTGCCTTGGAGTTCGGGTGACGAATCTGCGCTATCGGCTAAAAACGGTCGCGAGGGCCAGTAGTCCCACCTCCGCTATCGGCCAGGAGCGGCGAGGCATGTGCACCGCGCCGTCCTGCTCAAGGCCCCGTGGAGACAAGTTTCGTTTGGCACTCTTCCAGATGGCCGGTCGAATCGAGGCGACAGAGGAAGGAAATGCTGGTCGACACGAACCCGTTAACCTCAACGTCATGCTCGATTGCACTCATGGTTCCATCTGACCATGGCCCCGCTTCCAGACCGTGGCGGGCAAAGAATGACTCGACGTCGATGCTGGATGCACCGCGGGGAAGGTCCCTGGAAATCAAGGCATCCCAATGCTTCATCTGTGCCTCCGCGTCTCCGCGATGCGGCATGCAACTGCAGCACAGCATCGCAAGGGCCACGGCAACAACGTTCCTGTGTGTCATTCCTTCCTACCTGCCAACTCGTCCGTGTCTTCCGTCCCCATGCCCCCTGGCGAGCGGCGCAATCTGGGATGTCCCCCGGTCAGAAGTGGCGTGACCGCAGGGTCTGACTCCGATGTGAAACCAGATTCGACAATCCGCAGCTTGGCCGGCTCGATCCGGAAAACCTCACGGTGAATCCGCAACGCAAGCGCCGCTGCCGAAGCTGCATCGGCGCGAACGAGCTGATAGGCGTGCATTCGGAACGACCCCTCGGGCGAGTCGGTTTCGATCAGGTTCGGCGCCGCGATCCCGATGCTCGCGAATAACGCCGAAGCACGCGGGCGTTCATTCGCGTCGAGTATCTGGGTGGGTACTTCGATATGGAAGCGGTCCTCTTCCATGGCGAACTGTACGAACTTCTCGCCGGAACCATCCTCCAGGATGACGAAGCGGTCGTTCTTCCCGGGACTGGCGCCCATCCTTTCCAGCGCGCCCGCCACGACGCTTACTGCCGGATCCTCGCCAGCACAGGACGGACCAGCGAGCAACAAAACAAGCACCACGATCGACAACGAAATACGTCGCATCTTCTGGAGCATCCGTGTTCCCCCTGCCGATGGTGTCTGCCGTGCAAGCCCCCGCCGCACTGCGCCACGATGGCATGCGGCCATTTTTCGGGCAAGTTCGGCCCTAATGGCTTACGTGGCAGGAGGCGCTACTTCTGTAGCTCACCCGGGTGCGCTGCGCTTACCCGGGCTACGAGCACCCAATGCTGCGCCTCGATTGGATTCGTGGGATGGGTTGAGCGCAGGTCAACCCATCGTGTTTGTCGCCGGTCAGCGATGGGTTTCAGGCGGCCTTTGGATCTTCGACGACAGCGGCCAAGGCATCGTCCACATGACTGGCCACGCGTTCGAAAAGTTCGGACAACGCGTCCGATGAGAGGTAGAGATTCTCTATGCGTTAGCAGGCGCAATTGCTCGCGTGTCTGGATCAGCGACTCGTAGGCGGATGGGGTAACAGGTAACCGCGGAATTCCGCGGGGATCGTGCGAGGTTCCTTGCTCATGCGGGGGTCTCTCCAGCAAAACCAGCCGGCTCGCGCCGGGGAATCCGGCGCGAGGTGTCGGGAGTCCTAAGCCGTCACAACTCGGCGGGCGTATTTCCCTTGCGGGTGTTGTATTAGCCCCCTCCCGACGCGGAGATGCATGCGTCGCTCTCATGCCCATCGCCTGGACATGAGAAACCCGCCGAGGTTCGGTGGCGGGTAACCGAGTTGCGCAGAGCTTAGGACTCCTTGCGACCGAGTTTGCGGAGAGCGCTCACGCTCGATCAATAAGCAGTAGTCGCAACGGATCACGATGGGTTTCGCTGCGCTCAACCCATCCTACGATGACTTCCACACGCGGAGGGACACGAGGGCGATGACGACGCCAACCATCACAAGTCCTCCCGCCGCCATCGGCGCGGGAAGACCGGTGTTGGGGACGAACACGTAGTACGTCTGGGCGTTGGTTCACAAGGTGGCCGGGCCGAACACGCGGGAAATGATGAGCAACACGCCGACCATCACAAATGCGGCGCCGCTCAAGCCCAGTGCAGCACGTAGGGCGCAATAACATTGCGCCGCTCGTGCCTTGAGGTGCGGCGCAATCTTATTGCGCCCCTTGAGCATCCGAGCAGGAAGCAAACGACGGGCATTAGAAGCCGCACGCCGAGAACTCTTTTGTACATCGCCATCAGGTCAAGTGATCGCTTCGGGTCGAAAGCGGACATCAGCATCCCGCCTCGCCGCACTGTCAGGCGATGTCCGCTATCGGCGAGAAGCGGACGTTCACCACTTTGCGCCGTGCCGACCCGCGAAGTAGGTTTGGCCTGGTGGAGTGGTTAGGCCACAGTGCCGCGAAGCTTACGGCGAGAAGCAATGCCAAAGACGAACAGCGCAAGCCCCGTGGCCAGAAGTACGTATGGCAGATAGGCAGCACTGTGCTCTGCTGCCCGGGCTCCGCCCTTGACCCAGCGGTAATAGGAGTGCGTGGCGTGGTCGCTGCCTGAAATCACCCACTCAAGTGGGAGCAGCCCCTGGATAACCGGTGTTCCGATGAGTCCATAGGTCGCCACGACGATGCCCAAAGCTATTGCCAGATTTGCGAGGAGCCGTTTCATCGAGCTCGGCTTTGTCCGCTTTGGGTTGAAAGCGGACATTAACATCGCGTGGGGTGAATGCGCGCCGCACGTCTCGCCCGCCGCTCATGCCTTGAGGTGCGGCGCAATGGTGTTGCGCCCTACTTGCTGCCAATGCAGCTGTCGGAGCCCACACAATCGGCTCGGCCAGACGAGAGCTGCGGACTCGCATCGACCTTCGTGCAAAGCCAGCGCCAGGTCGCGCAGGTGCTCCTGCTTCCTGCGAAACTGGAATAGCCATGAGCGAACCCCCGCTGCTGCCCGTCGCGCCTTGCACTGTCATCGGCCTGGTCGCGGCGACCACCTCGGCCGAGGCTGCCCTGGACGCCACCTCGGAGGTCCTGGTGGCGATGGGCGCGCGTCCGCTCGACCCTGACGGGCGAGCGCACTCACGCGCGTTCCTGACGCGGGACACGGGCGTGGTGGTTGCGTCGTCGTGTGCGGACGCCGCCGATCCGCGCTTCGTCTCGATCGAAATCCGGGTCACGGGCGAATTGCCCTGCGCGCCTGGCCGGATGCCGCTGAGCGACGAACTGGAAACCGAGTCGCAGCGCACGCGGGCCTTCGTCGCCCGCGCGTTTGCCGTGGCCTGCGAGCGGCTGGCCCCGCTGTATGCAGGCCTGGGCTTGAAATGGACCCCACCGCTTCCTTCGACGCTGCGCACTGCCTGCCTGCCGTTGGATCTGTTCCACTCCGCGTGCCTGGATGCGGCCGATCCTCGCCTCGCGCCGGATCTGGGCGCCTTGCTCGGCGCGAAGCGGATGGCCTTCGCGGGAGGAACGCTGATCGCCGCCGGCGGCCTGCTCGATGCCGACGCAGCTTCGCCCGATCAGCCCATCGCGCTGGGCCACGCGGCGGCGCAACGTCTCGCGCGTGCGCTCGCCCTGCTGTATCCGTGAACGGATCAATCGGCGCGTCCGGGCCGGTAGTCACCCGTTCAATTCAGACTATGAAACCGATTGAAATGATTGACTGTATCTACACAGCCAGAGGGCCTAAGGTTCCAGTGGCCTAGCCATGGAGCCATAACAATGAGCGACGAAGCGAAGTGCCCTGTCACGAGCCACCGCAAGACCCGCAACAACTCGCACTGGTGGCCGGATCAATTGAACCTGGACGTGCTGCACCAGCATTCGTCGCTGTCCGACCCGATGGTCGAGGACTACGACTACAAACGCGAGTTCAAGACGCTCGACCTTGATGCGGTCGTGAAGGACCTGCATGGCGTGATGACCGATTCGCAGGATTGGTGGCCCGCCGATTTCGGCCATTACGGCCCGTTCTTCATCCGCATGGCCTGGCACGCTGCAGGCACTTACCGCATCTTCGACGGACGTGGCGGCGCGCGTTCGGGCGAACAGCGCTTCGCACCGCTCAACAGCTGGCCGGATAACGGCAACCTCGACAAGGCACGCCGCCTGCTATGGCCGGTGAAGCAGAAATACGGACGCAAGTTGTCGTGGGCCGATCTGATGATCCTGGCCGGCAACGTCGCGTTGGAATCGATGGGCTTCAAGACGTTCGGCTTCGGCGGCGGCCGCGAGGACGTGTGGGAGCCCCAACCGATCGACTGGGGTCCCGAATCGACCTGGCTCGGCGATGAGCGCTACAGCGGCGAGCGCGAACTGGCCAATCCGTTCGGCGCGGTGCAGATGGGCCTGATCTACGTGAACCCGGAAGGCCCGAACGGCAATCCGGACCCGGTGGCGTCGGGCCGCGACATCCGCGAGACCTTCGCGCGCATGGCCATGAACGACTACGAGACCGTCGCGCTGACGGCGGGTGGGCATACGTTCGGCAAGTGCCACGGCGCCGGGCCGGCGTCGCACGTCGGCGTCGAACCGGAAGGCGCGAACATCGAAGAGCTCGGACTGGGCTGGAAGAACGCGTTTGAAAGCGGCATCGGTTCGCACGCGATCACCAGCGGCCTGGAAGGCGCGTGGACGCCCACGCCGACGAAATGGGACATGAGCTATTTCGAAACCCTGTTCGGCCACGAATGGGAACTGACGAAGAGCCCGGCCGGCGCGAACCAGTGGAAACCCAAGGGCGACGCCGGCAAGAACGTGCCCGACGCGCACATCCCCGGCAAGTTGAACCAGCCGATGATGACCACCGCCGACATGGCGATGCGCATGGATCCGATCTACGAAAAGATATCGCGCCACTTCATGGCCAATCCGGCCGAGTTCGCCGATGCGTTCGCGCGTGCGTGGTTCAAGCTCACCCATCGCGACATGGGCCCGAAGGTGCGTTACCTCGGCAAGCTGGTGCCGAAGGAAGAGCTGATCTGGCAGGACCCGGTGCCGGCGGTGGATCACCCGCTGGTCGACAAGAACGACATCGAGGCGCTGAAGAAGCAGGTGCTCGATTCGGGGCTGTCGATCCCGAACCTGGTGAAAGCCGCCTGGGCGTCGGCCTCCACGTTCCGTGGCAGCGATCTGCGCGGCGGTGCCAACGGTGGCCGCATCCGCCTGGAACCGCAGAAGAACTTCGAGGCCAACGAACCCTCCGAACTGGCCAAGGTGCTGGACAAGCTCGAAGCAATCCGCGGCGACTTCAACGGCAAGCAGAAGGGTGGCAAGCAGATCTCCCTCGCCGACCTGGTCGTGCTGGCCGGCAACGCGGCAGTGGAAGCAGCGGCGCAGAAGGGTGGACACAAGGTCACCGTTCCGTTCACACCGGGTCGCACCGATGCCACGCCGGAGCAGACCGACGCCGATTCGTTCCTGGTGCTGGAACCGGCGCTGGACGGTTTCCGCAACTACGCGCGCAAGGGCGCGGAGAAGCTCTCGGCGGTGGCATTGATCGACCGTGCCAGTCTGCTGACGCTTACCGCGCCGGAAATGACCGTGCTCGTTGGCGGCCTGCGTTCGCTTGGCGCCAACACCGGCAACACGAAGCACGGCGTCTTCACCGATCGCCCCGGTACGCTGTCAGCGGACTTCTTCCGCAACCTTCTCGACATGCGCACCGCGTGGAAGCCGTCGGAAAGCGAAGCGGGCGTGTTCGAGGGCCGCGACCGCAAGACCGACCAGGTACGCTGGACCGCGACGATGGCCGATCTCATCTTCGGCTCGAACTCCCAGCTGCGTGCGCTGGCCGAAGTGCATGCCGCCAACGACGGCGAAGAGGCGTTCGTGCAGGACTTCGTCAATGCATGGGCGAAGGTGATGGAACTGGACCGCTTCGACCTGCGGTACAGGCAGCAGGCGATCTGACGACTGCCAGGCGCCGCTGACACAACGCACCCGGGATCTCTTCATGGATCCTGGGTGCTTTGTGCGTGGCAGCAGAAGCTGACATTCCACCTACGCAGCGTGGGGAACGTTCCGTGAGGCCACGCACTGCGTCCAGCGCTTGCGCTGTTCCCACACCGCGAGCGACACGCCAACGCGTTCCTTACGGCTGGGCGGCCCGTGCGTGGCTTCCCTCGTCGTGTTGCGCGGTCGGGCGACTTTGCACGAACTCCGGAAAGACCTCCGCCAGCGGCGTCGTGTCCGGCAGGATGTAGAACACCCCGCCCCGCTCGAACGTCGGACTGATGACCTGCTCGTAGAAGTCAGGCGGGACGTTGATGCAGCCATGCGTGATGCGGTTGTCGTCCGGCGACGGCGATGCAAGACGCTCGACGCGCTTCTCGGCCGGAACGCCGGTAGCCGTCGGGTGCATGGAAACCGCGGAATCGTAGTCCACCCACAGCACACGCCCGGCATCGATCGATGGGCCGAAACCGCCCACGAAGCGACCGGCAGGCGTGGTGCGATCGCGGCCGGGAATTTCGCGAAGCGCGAGGCCGGCTACGCCGGGGGCCGAATGATCGCCGATCGCCGAACCAAAGAGCCCGGGCGCTGCGCCGCGAAGCCGGCCGTCGCCACCGAACACCAGGATCTGTGCAGCGGCCTTGTCGATGACCGCAAACGGATAGCCCTGGCTGTCCCTGGTTGCGACGACCCATCCGGCGAGCTCGGTCACCGTGTCCGATACTTGCTGGTCTTTCGGAAGCTGGTCGATGGCGGACGCGGCTTCGGGCTGCGCAGCGGCATCGTCCTGGGCGCTGGCCATGGCGGGGGCTGCGAACGCCAGCGTAAGCGCCAGCGCTCCACATGCGGCCCGGATCGCAGGGGTTAGGCACGTATTGATGATGCGATTCCTTGAAACAAAGATTTCAGAAAGCAAAGAGACCGGTGACCAGCAAAGGCCACCGGGTCCCGGGTTCAACCTTTCGTCACAACTTGTGCAGGCGCGGTTAACCGCGAGGCACGCGCTTGGGCGCCGATTCAAGCTGCTGGACGCGGCCTTCCAGCGTATCCAGGCGCTGGTTGGCCTGCTGCGCGGACTGATTGGCGGACTCGGCGCTCTGGGCCGCGCTCTGTACCTTCGCGTCGAGCGAATCGAGGCGCGAGTTGATGGTCGCGAACTCTTCCTTGTAGGTTGCGCAGCCGCCAAGGCCCGAAATGGCGACGATCGCCAGTGCCATCGTCAGTTTTTGCTTGGTAAACATTCCAATCCTCCTTCGTTGGTATCGGAAATATCACGCCTTTTCCGCGGGAGTGCGGCTTCAGCTTGCTTCGGAACATGTAGATGGATCGTGAAGGTTCGAGAACTTAGCAGGGTCATGGCTCGAATCCCTGAATCGGCGTTTAGGAAAGCGCCCAACGAACCCATTCGGGGGGGCGTTGGCACGACCCGGTACCGGTGCCTTCCGTCGATCGGCTCAACCGTGTTGTCTTCCGTGTGGCTCAGGGCGGAAGCGGACACTCGCACCGGTTTGCCCTCCGCCAGCTGCTCATGTCTGCTAACGGCCAGAAGCGGACACTTAGTCGCCGACAAACCATATGTAGGTGTGAGTGCTTGATGCGCCTTCGAGCAGTCGCACGATTGCTTGAACATGCGCGCTGGATTCCGCAGGGACATCCGGCAGCAAGTCGCGAAACTCCGTCAGAAGAACTGGGAGCTGCTGCTGGTTGAAACAGGCATCCCCTGCTGGATCGATGAAGCGCAGGCAAGTACTGGCGGCTCGGCGATATAGCAGCCCACTGATATTGCTGAGCGCGCCATCATCCTCGACGGCGCCGAGAACCGCGCCACGCTCATCCTTCCAGTAAACGTCGATCCCCATGCGTCCTCCGGTCGCACCCAGAACCCATGACAGCTCCACCGCGTGTCCGCTTTGGGTCGACAGCGGACATTAGCATCGCCAATCTGCCGCGCCCGGTCGAACGTCCGCTAACGGTCATTAGCGGACATCCAACGTGTTCGATTGCGGGGTCCGCCTGAAGGAAGGGTTAGGCCTCCCCACGAGACCCAAAGTATTCAACAAAGAAGTCCTTCGCATCATCCCAATCCGGGTCGAATGCCTCGAGATAGTGGCGATACACGGGCTCCGCTCTCCAATCGTTCCTTTCAACGGCTTCTCGTTGCCGACGTTCGAACTCCTGCTTGACGGCAGGCCAGCGCAGCGCGTGCATACAGACTTCCACGAACTCGCTCGGCGCATAGTGCGACATGTTCATGAATTCGTGTTCGAACTCGCGCCGCTTATCCAGGTTCGATTGAATGATTGCCAGCGCTCGAGTCGTGAAGGGCAGCACGTCCGGCGAGTTGAACGTGGCGCTGATCTTGGCCTCAGCATCTTTTGCAAGTTGAACAAACTCTTCTAGTGGCGACATAAGAGGCTGAGCTTTCCACTCGACGGACCCGCGGAAACGAACCCCAAACGAATGTCCGCTTTGGGTCGAAAGCGGACATTAGCACCCGCGAACCTCTCGACACGCGGGCACGCGCAGGTGCGCCTGCGCCAACCACTCGTCGGCGCGCGGGAGATGGTGGCCGGTGACGCTGCGGCGATGACGTTCAACCCGGTGGGGCCGGCAGCCGGCTGGCCGGAGATCGGCCATGGACCGCACCGTCTTCGCCGCTGCACTTGCGCTTGCGCTGCTGCCCCTCGGGGTCTGCGCTGACGACAGCCGCACCAAGCAGGTGGACCGGCTTTTCGCGGCTTACGCAAGGCCACACTCCCCAGGCTGCGCCGTCGGCGTCATGCAGGATGGCAGATCGCTTTACAGCAAGGGATATGGACTGGCGAGCCTGGAACTGGACGTTCCTATCGATCCGGCGCGCACGGTGTTCGACGTCGGTTCGCTGGCCAAGCCATTCACCGCAATGAGCGTGCTGCTTCTGGAACAGGACGGCAAGCTGTCGCTCGACGACAGCATCCGCAAGCATGTTGCTGGCCTGCCCGAAGCGTTTGCGCCGGTGACGCTGCGGCACTTGCTGCATCACACCGGAGGCGCAGGCGATTACACATCGGAGCTGATCCTGGGCGGCGTGGGGATGGAGGATGTAGCGGGCGCTGACGACGTAATGCGCGTCCTCGCACGCCGAACCGACCTCACGGCACCGGCCGGCACGCGGTACGAGTACAGCAATACCGGCTATTTCCTGCTCGGCCGGGCCGTGGAATCGGTGAGTGGCAAGACACTCCCCGAGTTCGCGCGCGAACGCATCTTCGTGCCACTGGGCATGGAGCGGACCCGCTACCTCCAAAGTCGATCAGCTGTCATTCCCGGCCGTGCCTCGTCCTATGCACCGGACGGCAAAGGTGGCCATGCGCTCGTTACCAGCAACTGGGAGATGTACGGGGACGGCTCTTTACTCACCACGGCGGAGGACATGTTGCGATGGGCGGCAGGTCTCGACTCGGGCAGGGTCGGCGGCGGAGAACTCACGACTGCACTCCAGACCCGCGGCAGCCTCAACGACGGCACGCGGATCAAGGCGGCACGTTCGATCGTGATGGAGTCGTACCGCGGCAGACCGATTGCCGTGTCGAGCGGCGCATGGGCCGGCTTCATCGCGAACCAGCTCCGCTTTCCCGAGGATGCGTTCGCCGTCATCACGATGTGCAACATCGCCGATGCGGATGTTGAAGCAATCGGTCGGCAGGTGGCGGACATCTACCTGGCCGACCGCCTTGGCCCCGTGGAAGCGAACCAGGCCATGCCTGCAGCCGGGCCGGACCAGGGCGTCATCGGTAGCTACGCCAATCTTGATGAAGGAGTGGCGGGCACGGTATCTGCGAAGGATGACGGCCTCTGGTATGTGGACGGCTTCTTGACGCGCGGCCGCCTCGGCCTGACCGAAAACGGACGTTACCGAATCGGCGATACGCAAAGCGAATTGGCGTTCGAAACGAAGGCGGGCGTCCCTGCCGCTGCCACACTGACGTCGGACGGCTACGTCGTCCGGATGCCGCTGGTACGGGCGCCGTCGCTGACGGCCTCTGCATTGGGCGAGTATGAAGGCGAGTACACGAGCCAGGTCCTCGCCTCCAACGCCATGCTGATAGCACGGGACGGCAGACTGACTTACACCGGCCGCCGTGTTCCATCGATGCCTTTCACGCCCATCGCTCCCGACGCGTTCATCGGACCGTACGACACGATCCTACGGTTCTCGCGCGGTGCATCGAACGAAGTGATCGGGTTCACTTTGGCTCAGCAGCGGTTCGGTCGAGTCGATTTCCGCCGGCTCAAGGCGCTCCCCTGATCTGTCGGCGCTGGCAACCTTCCTGACGGGAAAAGCGTCCGCCCGCCCCGTTCGGTGCGGGCTTGGGAACGCGCGTTGGAACCTGCGGTGGCCATGTCCGCTATCGGACAGAAGCGGACGCTTGCCGTAACCGTGTCAGCCCTACTTGCCAAGTTTCAGGTTCGGAGTCCTCATGCTAGTGTCGGCGCGGCCAAGATAAGGGCACGGATGGCGCATGAATCAGATGACCAATCGAAGGAAAGTTCAGGCATTGTTCGCTTCGTTCCTGGCGGTCTTCCTTGTCGGAGCATGGCAGTACTCAAAGTTTGTCAACGGACATGGGGTTTTCCATGCCATTAGCCCAAGGCACGGCGGAATCATCCTGCTTGGCTGCCTGGTTGTAGCGATGGCTGTCCTGGTTTATCTGTGAAGGATTTTCGATCGATGCGGGGGAAACAGAAGCGATCAGACTTAGAAACGTGATCGCGCAGGTTCCAATGCGTTGAGATATCCCCGAGCCAGCACATAGGGCGCAATAGCATTGCGCCGCTCGTGCCTTGAGTGCGGCGCAATGTTATTGCGCCCTACTTGCTGAAGCGGACGATCTCAGTAAGTTTTCTGTACTTCATAAGCACCGATGTCGGCACGAGGTCCGAAGACCCTCGGATATCCCGGGCCTCGCTGGTCATAGGACCGCGAGGCGTTGTTGTTGCCGCGGTCGATCGCAGGGCTGCCGCGCAGGAGGCGATAGGTCATCGTCGGTCCACCGTTGGCGTGCGCCGCCTCGAGCATCGGATTGACCGCAAGCGTGTCGGGCGGCACGGGCACCAGGGATCCGCGAACGATATTGTCGGCGCCCGTCAACGTCCATCCCTCCCATGGCCGTCCACCGATATCGAAGAACTGACCGGGCGCAGCGAGGCAGACGTTCTGCGCCACGATGCTGCTCTGCAGGTCAAGGTGTTTTGCCCGTATGGCGCCGGCGCATACGCTTCCCGAGGTATCCACGTTCGCGTATACGGTGCTGTTGCTCACCTCGGCGTTGTCCGAGAGTTCGCCGCCACCCAGGAATACCGCGCGGTTCAGGGCGATGGTGCTGTCGAGCACGCTCGTGCGACCGGTGCCTTGCACACACAGGCCACCGCATCGACGACCCGCGACGTTGGAGGAAATCAGCGACTTGTTGATCGTGACGCTGCCACCGCTGGACTCGATGCCTGCGTTGTCGTCCTCGGTAGTGTTCATCTCGATGGCGGAATAGGTAATCGTGGCACCACCCAGGGTGGAGATTCCGCCGCCGTTGCCAGCATTGTTGAGGTACACGCGCGAGCGAAGAAGCGTCACGCGATCAAGCGTCGCGATTCCACCACCGTGGCTGTCCGGCCCCGCGGCCAGGTTCGAGAACACGCGACTGTCGCGCATCTCCACAGTCCGGGCGTAGATCCCGCCACCCATGGCCATTGGATTCTCGCCTCCTTCGCCGATCGCCTCGCAATACCCGACGTGCGCCGCGATCAGCTGCACACGCCCTTCCGAGTGGATGCACCCGCCCGTTGCGACATTGCCGCGGATCCTTCCGTTGGTTACCTGCAGGGCCTGGAGCTGCAGGGTTCCCGTGCCCGTGTGATGGAACACCCGGCTCGAAAGTGCCGTGCTGATGTAGGGCAGATAGCCCTGGCCGATGATGGTGAGGTTCTCCTGCGGCACTTCGATCTCACCGCCGAGCAGATCCAGGTTTCCACAGGTCGGGATACGCACGACATCGCCGCTCGCCGACGCCGCAACCTGCGCACGAAGCGTCCCCGGGCCGTACTCCGCGCAACTGGTGACGGTCCGTTCAACGGCATTGACGGAAGGCGCGGGAAGCAGGAGCAGAGCACCGATCGTGGAGGCTGCGGCACCGCGGAGGACTCGCGACTGGAACCGATGGCCGATGCGCATTTGATCTCCCCTTCAGGCAAGGACACGCGCGGACAGTGGCCTGCGGGGCAATGATGCGGTTGTGAAGCGAAGCGCGGAACGGCGATTCATCATATGAACGTGGGAGGAGCCGCGCTCGGCATGCGACTTGTTGTGCGCAGCAGCAGCCGCTGAACTCGAATGCCTGTGTCCGGCCGACCTTGATGTCCGCCACGGCCAGAAGCGGACACGCGCAATACGGCGTAGCGAACTCGACAACAGCGCATCGCCAACCGATCGTCAACGCGCCTGCTGGAAAGCCAGCGACATCAGGCGCAATGCCTCGCGCGAACGTTTGTCGTTGAGGCTGCTGTAGAGCATCACCTCCTGCGCGGGAATCGGCGGCAGGCGCAGCGCATCGCCGACATCGACGGTGCCCGAAGGCGCGGTGCGGGTCGCCATGATCGCGACGGCCATGCCCGCCGCCGCAGCGGCGCCGAGGGTGGCGGCGCCTTTTCCGATGAAGATTTCCGTCCACGCGATTCCGGCCCTGTCCAAAGCGCCCGTCGCTGCGTTGCGAATGCGGCAGGTGCTGCCCTGCGTCGCCAGCGGTAGCGGTTCACCCGCTGCAAGCAGCCAGCCGGGCGCGGCCACCCACGAGAATGGCTCGGCATACACCGCCTTGCCTCGCTTGCGACCATCGTCCGGCCGCAACACCCAGGCCGCATCGAGTTCGCCCTGATCGTGGAGCGCCATGAGGTCGCGCGTTGCGCCCACGCGCATCTCCACGCGCAGCCCGGGATCGTGCGCGTTGATGCGCCGCAGGAGCGAGGGCAGCTCGCTGCCAATCAGCGCATGGTTCACCCCGACCACCAGCCGTCGCTCCTCGATGTCGAACGACGCGGCGGCGCGATCGTGCGCCTCGACCAGCCCGCGCGCCGCATCGAGGAAGGCGAGCCCTTCGGCCGAGAGGCGGACGTGCCGCGGCGAACGTTCCATGAGCCGCCTGCCGAGCCGCGTTTCCAGCTTGCCCAGCCTGATGCTGATGGCCGACTGCGTGGTTCCCAGCACGTCGGCCGCGCGCGTGAAGCTCTGCAGCTCCGCCGCCAGCACGAAGGCCCGCACCGCGCCGATATCCAGTGGCTTCATTCCATGATTTCCGACGGAAATGACAGATATCATCATAGATGCATTTATCGAATGATGTCCGCGGCGTAGGGTTCACGCATCCCCAGACGGCCTGCCCGCCATGAAACCCATCCTCGTCATGACCTTCGCGATCCTCGCCAGCCTGGCCGCACGCGACGCCTTCCCCGCTCCACCGCAATCGCCCCTGCAGGGCACCTGGATGCTCGTGGCGGCGGACAAGCTCCTGCCGGGCGGCGAGCGCGTCGCCGACTACGGCGCATCGCCCAGCGGCCGCCTGATCGTCGATTCGCAGGGGCGCTATTCCCTGCAGATATTCAAGTCCGAACGCCTGCGCTTCGCCTCGGGCGACAAGGCGCACGGGAACGCCGACGAGTACGAATCGGCCGTGCTCGGATCCAGCACGCACTACGGGACGGTGGCGATCGACGCGGAGCGGCACACGCTCAGTTTTCGCATCGAGGGCGCTTCGTTCCCGAACTGGGAAGGGGCGAACCAGCAGCGTGTCTACACGCTCTCCGACGGCGTCCTCACCTACCGCGTGCCGCCCAGAGCGGACGGCGCGATTCCGATTTCGGTGTGGCGGAAGCTGGACTGACCGGATCGCACGCGACAAACGGCGCGCATCGGCCTTGATGGCGTCAGGCGTTCAGACCGTATCCGCGTATCGCCCGGACTTCTGCCAATCAGGCAGGACGTGCCGGAACCAGTAAACGACCCTGGACCAGCCGGATGCTTCCAGCACGAGGAACGCGCCCCATGTGCCGCTGTGTTCGCCGAGGTAGCGATCCTTCCAGTGAAGGACCGGAATGAGGACCAGCCAGGCGAGGATCGGAACCAGCAGCGCCGCGCCCAGGACAATCAGTGCGGCAAGATCGGCCGCGATACCTGCGCCCACGAGGACGGGGCCTGCAGCCGCAGCCATCGCAAGCCGTTTGAGCCAGCGCCACTTGGGCTCGAACCATTCGCCGCGATCCATCCGGTGCGTTGTCCATTCAGCGTTGATGGCGGACGTTACCACTCACGCCCCCTCGCCCACCATCCATCGGCGGCATGTCGGAACGAACGCATCGAGGCTGCTCGACGATAACGCGCGGTTCGCAGTCATCGCCGTCCCGCCGGAAATACACGACCGGGCCACCCCGCCTGGCCGGTGGCCCGATAAGTCGCGCGCATCCATCCTGTTCGATGCGCAGAAGCTGCCAGCGCGGCTTGCCGGAATCCGGGACTAGCCCATAACCGTCCGCCGTGCCGCGCCACGTTCCGAACGAGCGTTCCTCCGGGCAGATATCGCACCAGTTGGAATCGACATAGCGACCCGAATCCAGCAGGCGCACCGTGTAACTGCTCAGGAAACCCCAGCTCCACGACACGCCAGGCTGGCGGAACGGATCGCGGGGGAGCGCCGCGAGCCACACGGTGGCCAGTGCCACGAGCACGACGGTGAAGATGGCGAACCAGCTCGCGATGCGGATCATGTCGACCTCCCTCCGGCTGCAGTCGTCCATTCAACGGCTGAAGTCGACAGATGGGGTTTGTCCAAAAGCGCGCGGGCGTTGCCCTTCCTAGACCAGTTCGCTCGTCCTGATGACATGGAACTTCATGTCGCGGAGGGCGCGGTCCACGTCGTCGCACAGGCGCTGGAAGATGGTCACCAGTGCTTCCGGTGGCGGGTCCAGTTCCTCTGCGTTGTGCTGGATGCACGCGGCGCTCATCCGGGCGAGCAACAACAGGTGGTCGCGAGCATGGACCAGGTTGTTGCGCGCGCAATCGCTCAGGACATAACAGGGCGTCCGGCCCGGCGCCGGTCGGTGTTGCTTTCGCATGTGTCGCTCCTTTGACTACAGAAAGGCTTGCGGATGCACCGCAAGGATGTCGGGAGGCTCAAATCCGCACACAGTCGGCGGACGGCTTTTCCCTTTCGGGTGTTGTATGGCCGCCCCCTCCCGACGCAGAACACTGCGCCGGCTTGAGTCCGGAACAAAAATCCGGACACAAAAAAACCACCGGATGCTACGGAGGTGGAAACCGCTGTGTGCTTGCGGAGATTTGAGGCTCCGTGGGCGAGTGTTCGACGCCGTGCGAAGCGCATCAATGCGAAGAACTCGCGAACGATATCTGCGTCGCACATTTCATATGCACGCAAGAGCAAAACGTAGGATGGGTTGAGCGCAGCGAAACCCATCGTTTGCGCGTCAGCGCCTTGATGGGTTTCGCTGCGCTCAACCCATCCTACGAGGGTGTGGCTGGGACGTGTCCTTGGCCTTGATGGGTTTCGCCACGCTCAACCCATGCTGCGAAGCGCGCCGCGTGCGACCGCGCCAGAGCTGCGCCACTCGGGCCATCGCGTCACGGTCTACCATGATGGGAATCCTGTGCTGGCCGACACGAACGGACTTGACCTGGCCCATGCGCTGCGCCGCGACGAACGCACGACCGATCGCGAACGCTCCCCTTCGGCCGGATTCGACGCGCGCATCTGGTGAAACCGCTGAGCCGGCTGCACCAGGTCATGCAAGAGTGACCCGCTGCGATCAGACCGGTTCGGTGCTGGCGCAGATCCGCGCCCGCAGGCTACAGTGGGGCGACACCTCCTTAGCACTCCGGAGCGGCCACGCCCGCGACGGCCAGACAACGAGGTCTGCCATGCTCCAACCTTCCGCAAGTGCGGCGATTCCGCGTCGCATCCTGCTGGCCACCGATCTTTCCAGCCGTGCAGACCGCGCATTCGACCGCGCGGTCCAGCTGTGCAGCCTGTGGCGCGCCGAACTGCATGTCGTGCATGCGGTCGATGCGATGCCGCCATCGATTCCCTTCGGCGTGGATGCCGATGCGTACCTGCGTGCGCGTCCGGACCCGCGCGCCGAGGCGCTGGCACAGCTGCGCCGCATGCTCGTGCGCGAACAGGTGCAGGCGCAGGTGCACATCGAGGAAGGTTCGGCGCCCCGCGCGATCCTCGCGACCGTGGAGCGCGAAGGCTGCGACTTCGTGGTCATGGGCGAGAACCGCGACCGCCTGCTGGGCCCGATCGAGGACGCGCTGGACTACGTCGTGCGCAGCTCGCCCGTGTCGGTGCTGGCGGTGCGCGATCGGCCCTATGGTCCGTATCGGCAGCTCATCGTCGGCACCGACTTCACCGACGAATCGCGGCAGGCGCTCGCGACGTCGGCACGATGGTTCCCCGGCGCGCAGATCGCGTTCCTGCATGCGTACTCGATGCCCTACTCCGGCCTGGTGCCACGCGAAAGCCGCGAATGGGCGGACGAACAGCTGGCGCGGCTGCGCGCGCACCTGGACGACGCGGACGTTCCACCCGAAGTACGCGCGGCGATCCGCGTGCGGGTGGATGCGGGCGCTCCGTCCATCGTGCTGCGCGACCATGCGCACGAACTCGACGCCGACCTGACGGTGATCGGCGCGCATCCGCGCGCGTTGCTGTTCGATGCGGTGGTGGGCAGTTCGCGTCTGATCATCGACACGATCCCGGGCGATGTGCTGGTCGTGCGAGCCGTCCGGGGCGATCGCGGATGACGCGCGCCTTTCCCCACGACATGGGCGGCTGAGCGATGTCGCTGGCCTGGCTCGTCGCCCTCCCCTTCATCGGCAGCGTCCTCGCCGCCGTCCTGCCGACGCGTTCGCGCACGCTGATCGCGGGTCTCGCGGGGCTGGTCGCGCTCGTTGTTGCCGTGACGTTGCTGACCTCGTTCCCGATGATCCGCGACGGCGGGACGATCCACGAAACGATCCACTGGATGCCGTCGATCGGCCTCGACCTCGTGTTCCGCCTCGACGGATTCGCGTGGATGTTCGCGGTGATGATCTCGGCCATAGGCGTACTGGTGTGCCTGTATGCACGCTATTACATGTCGCCGGAAGATCCGGCCGCGCGCTTCTATTCGATGCTGCTGGCCTTCATGGGCGCGATGCTCGGCGTCGTGATGTCCGGCAACCTGTTGCAGCTGGTGGTGTTCTGGGAACTCACCAGCTTCGCCTCGTTCCTGCTGATCGGCTACTGGTACCACCGCACCGATGCGCAACGCGGCGCGCGCATGTCGCTGATCGTGACCGGTTCGGGCGGCCTGTGCCTGCTGGCGGGCGTCATCCTGCTGCGGCATATCACGGGCAGTTTCGACCTCGACGTGGTGCTGGCATCGGGCGAAACGATCCGCGCGCACGCGCTGTATCCGGTCACGCTGGTGTTGATCGCGATCGGTGCGCTGACCAAGAGCGCGCAGTTCCCGTTCCACTTCTGGCTGCCGCGCGCGATGGCGGCACCGACGCCGGTTTCGGCGTACCTGCATTCGGCAACGATGGTGAAGGCCGGCGTGTTCGTGCTCGCACGGCTGTGGCCGGTGTTGTCGGGCACCGACTGGTGGTTCTGGCTGATCGGCGGCGCGGGCGGCATCACGCTGCTGCTGGGCGCGTACCTGGCGATGTTCCAGAACGACCTCAAGCGCCTGCTTGCGTATTCGACCATCAGCCACCTGGGCCTGATCACGCTGCTGCTCGGGCTCAACAGTCCGCTCGCTGCGGTCGCCGCGGTGTTCCACATCATGAACCACGCGACGTTCAAGGCGTCGTTGTTCATGGCCGCGGGCATCGTCGATCACGAAACCGGAACGCGCGACATCCGCCGCCTCAACGGCCTGATCCACGCGATGCCGCGTACCGGCGCGCTCGCGCTGGTCGCGACGGCGGCGATGGCGGGCGTGCCGCTGCTCAACGGGTTCCTGTCGAAGGAGATGTTCTTCTCCGAAACGGTGTTCCTCCAGGCCTCGCCCACCATCGAATGGACGCTGCCGGTGCTGGCCACGATCGCCTCGCTGTTCGCGGTGGTGTATTCGCTGCGCTTCGGCTACGACATCTTTTTCGGCCCGCCTTCGACCGACCTGCCGCGAACGCCCGAAGAAGCGCCGCGCTGGATGCGCATGCCGATCTTCTTCCTCGTGGCGGCGTGCGTGATCGTCGGCGTGGCGCCGACCTTCGCCATCGGCACGGTGCTCGATGCGGCGGCGCTGCCGGTGGTGGGCGGCAAGCTGCCCTACTACAGCCTCGCGCTGTGGCACGGCTTCAACCTGCCGCTGATCATGAGCCTGGTCGCCATCGGCGGCGGCATCGCCGGATACCTCTGGTTGCGCGCGATGCAGGAACGCGGCCGCCTGCAGTTGCCGCCGCTGATCTCGCGCTGGAACGGGCGTGAGCTGTTCGAATCGGTGCTCCTTGCCGTCACGCGCGGCGCACGCGACCTGCTGGACCTCTGCACGACCCGCAACCTCCAGCCGCAGCTGTTCATCGTGATCGCCACGACCGTGGTCCTGGCGTTGGCTGCGTCGCGCGGTTTTCCGCTCGCATGGGGCGACCGCCCGCGCGTGCCGGCATCCAACGCGTTCGTGCTGCTGTGGATCATCGGCATGATCTGCGCCGTCGGCGCGGCGGTAGCGGCGAAGTACCACCGACTCGTCGCGATCACGCTGATGGGCGGCGCGGGCCTGGTCACCTGCCTGACGTTCGCGTGGTTCTCCGCCCCCGACCTCGCGCTGACGCAGATCGTGGTGGAGGTGGTGACGACCGTGCTGTTCCTGCTCGGCCTGCGCTGGCTGCCGATGCGGACGCAGACGCCGGGCGAACGCATCCCGCTGCGCGATCGCGCGCGGCGTGCGCGCGACCTGCTGCTGGCGGTGATCGTCGGCGGCGGCATGGCGACGCTTTCGTTCGCGTTCCTCACGCGGCCTGCGCCCCACAGCATCTCGCCGTTCTTCCTCGGCAATGCGCTGCCGGGCGGCGGTGGCAGCAATGTCGTGAACGTCATGCTGGTCGATTTCCGCGCCTTCGACACGATGGGCGAGATCACCGTGCTCGGCGCCGTCGCGCTCACGGTGTACGCGCTGCTGCGGCGTTTCCGCCCGCCGGCCGAAAGCATCGCGCAGCCGGAACAGCAACGGGCGGTGCCCGACGATCTGGCGACGGACCTGCTCAAGCCGCGCCGCTCGGACGAATTCGCGCGCGGCTACCTGCTGGTGCCGTCGGTCATTGCGCGCTTGCTGATGCCGGTGTCGCTGGTCGTCGCCGTGCACTACCTGCTGCGCGGCCACAACGAACCCGGCGGCGGTTTCGTCGCCGGCCTCATCGTGTCGATCACGCTGCTGATGCAGTACATCGTCTCCGGCACGCGCTGGGTGGAAGCGCGCACGAACGTGCGACCGGCGCGCTGGATCGCCATCGGCCTGCTGATCGGCGCGATCACCGGACTGGGTTCGGTCGCGGTGGGCTACCCGTTCCTTACCAGCCACACGGCGCACGTCACGTTGCCCGTGCTTGGCGAGATCCACCTGCCCAGCGCGGCGCTGTTCGATCTGGCGGTGCTCGGCGTCGTGGTGGGTTCGACCCTGCTGATCCTCACCGCGCTGGCGCACCAGTCGATCCGCAAGCAGGCGCCCGCGCCGCATCCCACCGAGTCCGGAGGCCCCTGATGGAAGTCCTGCTCGCGCTCGTCATCGGGGTGCTCGGCGGAGCCGGCGTCTGGCTGGTGCTGCGCCCACGCACGTTCCAGGTCGTGATGGGACTGGTGTTGCTGTCCTACGCGGTCAATCTTTTCATCTTCAGCATGGGCAGCCTGTCGATCGACCACCCGCCCATCGTGACGCCCGGGCAGCCCGCCGATCTGCAGAACTACAGCGATCCGATGCCGCAGGCGCTGGTACTGACGGCCATCGTCATCGGCTTCGCGACGACGGCGCTGTTCCTGGTCGTGCTGCTAGCGGCGCGCGGGCTCAGCGGCACCGACCACGTCGACGGCGAACGGGACGACGAATGAATCCATCGCTCGCGCCACTGATCGTCGTACCGGTCGTCCTGCCGCTCATCGCGGCGGCGGTGCTGTTGCTGATCGGCGATTCGCGCCGTCGCCTGGGTTCGCTCATCAACATCGTGGCGGCGTTGGCCGGTTTGATCGTGGCGATCGTGCTGCTGTCGCAGCTGGGCCATGCAACGGGCGTGGATGCGATCGCGGTCCATCTCACCTCGAACTGGGCCGCGCCCTTCGGCATCGCGCTGGTGGCGGACCGGTTGTCCGCCCTGATGCTCACCGTGGTCGGCGTGGTCGGCGTGGGCGCGGCGTTGTACGCGGCGGCCGGTTGGGCGCGCAAGGGCTCGTACTTCCATCCGCTGTTCCAGATCCAGCTGATGGGCATCAACGGCGCCTTCCTCACCGGCGACCTGTTCAACCTGTTCGTGTTCTTCGAAGTGATGCTCGCCGCATCGTACGGCCTGCAACTGCACGGCTCCGGCTGGCCGCGCGTGCGCGCCGGCATGCACTACATCGCGGTGAACCTGCTTGCGTCGTCGCTGTTCCTGATCGGCCTGGCGATCCTCTACGGCGTGATGGGCACGCTGTCGATGGCCGACGTCGCCGCGAAGGTGGCGCTGGTGCCACCGGGCGATCGCGGCCTGCTGCACGCGGGTGCGGCGATCCTCGCGATGGCATTCCTGATCAAGGCCGCCGTGTGGCCCCTGAACGCATGGCTGGTGCCCGCCTACACCGCGACCAGCGCGCCGGTCGCCGCGTTGTTCGTGCTGATGACGAAGGTGGGCCTGTATTCGGTGCTGCGCCTGTGGATGCTGCTGTTCCCGTCGGACGCCGTGACGGCGACGCAGTTCGGCGCCCCGTTGCTGCTGGCAGGCGGACTCGCGACCCTCGCGTTCGGTGCCCTCGGCGTGCTCGCATCGATCCGCCTGGACCGCATCGCCGCGTTCTGCGTGATCGTGACCGCCGGAACCCTGCTGGCGTCGTTCGCCACCGGTTCCGTCGCGGCCACGTCGGCGGCGCTGTTCTACCTGGTGAGTTCCACGTTCGCGGTGAGCGCACTGTTCCTGATGGTCGAACCGGTGCAGCGCACCCGTTCCGAGCAACACGCGCAGAACCCCGCTTACGACAACCTGCCGGACGAGGACGACAACCTCGACGACGAGGCCCTGCCGCTGGTGGGCCGTGCGGTGCCGGTATCCATCGCCGCACTGGGCCTGACGTACATGGCGTGCGCGTTGCTGGTCGCCGGATTGCCGCCGTTGTCGGGCTTCCTGTCGAAAGCGGCGATCCTCACCGCGATCGTCGACGACGATCCCAACGGCGCGATTTCCACCTCGACCTGGCTCCTGCTCGCGCTGCTGCTGGTGTCCAGCCTGTTCACCACGATCTCGCTGGTGCGCGCCGGCATCCGCCATTTCTGGTCGAAGGGCGGGCGGTTCGCGCCGCGGCTCAAGCTCGCCGAAAGCGGCTCGATCCTCGTGCTCGTGATCGCCTGCCTCCTGCTGACCGTATTCGCCGAGCCGGTGCTGCGATACACGCACGCCACGGCCGCCTACCTGCATGCACCGCGTCCGTACGTCGAGGCGGTCTTCGACACGCCGCCCCGTCCGGGCCCGACCACGCCCGACTACCCGCAGAGCGAGGCGCCATGATGCGCAGGATCCTGCCCTTGCCCGGTTTGTCGGCCGCGCTGCTCGCGATCTGGCTCCTGCTCGCGCGCAGCACCAGTGCCGGCCAGATCGTGCTGGGACTCGTCGTCGCGCTGCTCGTGCCGGCGCTGGTGTCCAACGTCTGGCCGAAGGCGACGCGTGCGCGCCATCCGTTGACGATCGTCCGCTACACGCTGCTGGTCTGCGGCGACGTGCTGCATTCCAACTTCGTCGTCGCGTGGGGCGTGCTGCGCTGGCGCTGGCGCAAGCCTGCGTACCGCTTCGTCGTGATCCCGCTGGACCTGCGCGATCCGGTCGGCCTGGCCGTGCTGTCGATGGTGACCTCCATCGTGCCCGGCACCGTGTGGTCGGAACTGGCGGTGGATCGCAGCGCGATGCTGCTGCATGTGTGGGACGCGCCGGACGAGGCCGACTTCGTGGGCCGTTTCAAATCGCGTTACGAAGCGCCGTTACGGGAGATCTTCGAATGAGCCCACTGCTCTTCTACGCCATCGCCTTCACGCTGGGCTGCTACGCCGTGGCCTCGGTGATGGTGCTCGTGCGCCTGCTGCGCGGCCCGCGTGCGCAGGACCGTGTGTTCGCGCTGGACCTGCTGTACTTCCAGGCGATGCTCGTGGTGCTGGTGACGGGCATCTTCCACCAGAGCGACCGTTACTTCGAAGTGGCGCTGCTGATCGCGCTGTTCGGTTTCGTCAGTTCTGCGGGCATGGCGAAGTTCATCCTGCGCGGCGAGGTGATCGAATGAACGCGGTTCCGTTCTGGGTCGAGGCCGTCGTCGCGATTCTGCTTGTGGCGAGCGGATTGTTCGTCGTGATCGGGGCGCTGGGCTTCCTGCGCCTTCCGGGCTTCTTCCTGCGCATGCACCCGCCCGCGCTGACGTATACGGTGGGCAGCTGGTGCGTGGCGCTGGCGGGGGCGCTCTACTTCTCGATGCTGGAAGGCCGGCTCGCGCTGCATCCGCTGCTGATTCCGATCTTCCTGGCGATCACCGTGCCGGTGACGACGCTGCTGCTTGCGCGCGTCGCGCTGTTCCGTCGCAGGCTTGCCGGCAAGGCGGACACGCCTGCGCCGCTCATCGCGAAGGACGCCGTGCCTTCCGATGAGGGTCGCGCGCCGTGATCCCGGGTGCGTTCCGCTTACCCGGGCTACGAATGCATCTGTAGCCCAGCAAGGCCGAAGGCCGCAACCGGGAACGGCCCGATCGTGGTGGCACTACCCTCCACACCCACCACAACACACCGACGGCACCTGCTCGATCTGACTTCCGGACAACTCGCATCCGCTGTCACGCAGCGACGCCAGCAGACTCGGCGCATCGAATGCCCCGGCGATGCGCAGACCGTGGTCCGCCACATCCACCAGCGCGGCGGGATCCACTTCGCGAAGCTTTGCGTCGATCCGCGCGAGATCCGCGGTGCGTGTGTCGAGGGCGACATTGAATTCCATGTGTTCCTCCATTCCGACGATACGAAAGGGCCGCCTGCGAACAGGCGGCCCCAGCGCTTACTTGGTGACGATCAACTTGCCCTTCATCAGCATCGAATGGCCGGGGAAGCTGCAGAAGAAGCTGTAGTCGCCGCCAGCGGTGAGCTTCTTGCCGGGGAAGGTGACCTTGGTCTTCGCACCGCCGCCGATCAGCGTGGTCGCCGCGATGACACGCGGGTCGGCCTTGTTGATGTAATTGCCGGCGACACCGGCCTTGATGCCGTCGCGCGCCACGGCGTCCATGTCCTTGGTGGCGGATACGACGACGTTGTGACCCATCGCGGCGGCGGGCATCTTGCCGGTGTGGGTGAGCTCGATGGTGATCGTCGGGCACGATGCGGAAACCGTGGCCTCCTTGATGTCGAACTTCATGGCGTCGTCGCCCTTGATGGCGACGGTGCAGTTGCCGGCCGCCTGCGCGAATCCGGCGGCGCCGAGCAGGCCGGCGATGACGAGCGAACGGGTGATGAGCTTCATGTTGGTTTCCTTGTTCGTGGTGGTTCTGCAAGTTCAGTCGGAACCGGACGCGGACGCGCCGGTCAGGTACTCGCGCACGGTGGCGGTAAATCGTGGATCGGGTGTGAGGGCGGTGACTTCGCTGCGTGCGACGATGCGGCCGTCGCGATCGAGCAGGATCAGCACGCTGGTGTGGTTGAACGTGCCGTCGGGCTGCGCGCGATAGCGGATGCCCAGGGCCGCCGCCAGCGTGCGCACATCGGCATCGCGGGGACGCAGCAGGCGCCAGTGGTCGTCGAGACGATGCACCTGCGCGACATCGAGCAGCGCGGCCGGCGTGTCGCGCGCGGGGTCCAGGGAGATCGAGACGAACCCGAGCCCGTCGCGCTGATGTGGATCGAGGCTGTTCTGCAAGCTCTTGCCGCTGGCGATGATCAGCGGGCACATCAGATGGCAATGCGCGTAGAACATCGACACCACCTGCGGCCGGCCGCGCAGCGCCTGCCACGCGTATGCGCGACCCTCCTGATCGACGACGCTCGCCTCCACCTGGTAAACCGAATCGCCGGGAAGCGCAGGCGGCGCGGCGGTGGCCGACATCGATGCGACCAGCGACACCGCGATGACGACAACACTTCGCAACAGGAATTTCATGGCGTACTCCGTGCACAACGGAATCCCAGGTTGCCCAGCGTGCTGCGCGGCTCCATCGCCGACAGCAGGGCGACCCGCTTGAGGGTGGCGTAGTCGTCGCGATTGGCGAACGACAATCCGGTGGCGCCGCAGAACTGGAGGCGATCGCCGTTCTCCGCGCCGCGCTTGTCGGCATCGCCCATCAGCGTGGCGTAGTCGCCGACCCATTCCCACGTCGCGCCGTGCATGCCTGACACGCCATGGATGTTCGCATTGGCGCCGCTGCGCGCATCCATCGCGCGGGGCGTCCCGTCCTGGAACGTGCGTCCGCGCCACGCCACGTCGCTGCGTGCATCGGTGCGCGTCGCATCGGCGGCGGCGACGTACTCCCACTCGGCCCAGTCCGGCAACCGCGCATCGATCGACTTGCAGTACGCATCGGCGGCGAACCAGCTCACATGGGTGACTGGCGAATCGGCATCCGCGGACGGCCAGTTCGCCAGATAACCCGAATCGGCGAGCAGCGACGGCACACGATCACGTGCCCACTGCGGGTGCGTTCTCACGAACCCGTCGAACTCGCGTACGGTCACCGCACGACTGGCGATCGCGAAGGCGGCGACGGAACGCTTGCCGTCGTCGCCGTCGTAACGCACGGTGGACTGGAACGGGCCGCCGGCAATCGCCACGAACCCGCCGGACGCTGCCGGCGATGTGCCCGCCAGCAGCGCAATGGCGAAGATGGAAGCGGCAAGCATGTCGTTGCCCCCTGCGTACCGTTCCTAGTGACCGCCCGTGTGGGCCGCAGGCGCCGGGTATTCCTCATTGGCCTGCTGCCCGCTGTAGATCGCGGGATTCTTCGCGCCATCGACCTTCAGGATGCCCAGCGTGCCCTTGTGGAAGGTGCGGAACAGGCTGTGGTCGACGATCACGAAGTTGCCCGGCACATCCGCCTTGAACTCCACGATGGCCGAACCGCCGGCC
>Ga0209257_1001484_pt1 | contig 27531 bp, 26 predicted proteins | sample AraplaCvi_mCL_r2_FD_184277 | JGI IMG/M metagenome (GOLD analysis project Ga0209257, IMG submission 184277) | Arabidopsis root microbial communities from North Carolina, USA - plate scrape MF_Cvi_mCL_r2 (SPAdes) (version 2) | ecosystem: Host-associated > Plants > Roots > Endosphere | place: USA...
CCGGCTGATGCAGATCGATGGCCGGCTGGAACGCGTCGACGGCGTGCAGCACCTGATCGTGCAGCGCATGCACAACCTGGACACGCTGATCGACGGCGTGCGCACCCACAGCCGCGATTTCCATTGAGGCGATGCCGTCCCGTGCCGCGGTTGCCGGGCAGAGCCCGGCACTACCTGTTGGCCGGCGGTGCGGCGCGCTCTGTTGGTAGAGCGGGGCTCTGCCCCGCTGCTTTGTGACCGGATTCACGACGAGCACAGATACAGATTTCCCTGACTGGTGTCGCAAACACCCCTTCGGCTATCGTCGCAGCCATCCAAGGATCCGGAACCGGTCATGTCGCGCGCACTCACCCTCACCACCCTGGCCGTGTCCAGCCTGGCCCTGCTGGTCTCCGGCTACACCGCCGTGCGGCTGCATCAGAGCCAGTCCGACCAGCGTGTCATCACCGCGCGCGGCCTGGTCATCCAGGACGGCAGTGGCCAGGCCCGGCTGATCCTGGGTGCGCCACTGCCCGACCCGCTCAGCAAGGGCGTGCCGCAGGGCCCGCGTGCGTCGCCGTTGTCCGGCCTGGTGCTGCTGGGCGCCGACGGTTCCCAGCGCGGCAGCTACGGCACCGCCGACGTGGGAGACGAAGCGTCGCTCACCCTGGACGACGCCAAGGGCACCACCGAGGTGTTCAAGATCACCGCCAACCCCGACCGCGGCGCCACCCTGGTGATCAAGCACCAGAACAGCACCGGCGCCATGCTGACCTCCTGGCAGGGCAAGCCGGAGCTGATTTTCCTCAACGACAACGGGCAGTCGCATTACATCCGCCCGGGGACTGCTGCCGCGCCCTGATGCTGCCGCCCGACCAACGGTCGGGCGCTACCCGCCCTTGAACCCCAACGGTCGGGCGCTACCCGCCCTTGAACCCCGCCGGGCGGCGGCCCCGCATCGCGGAAATGACCTCACCGGTAGCGCCCGACCGTTGGTCGGGCGGCGGCGCAACGCGCCGGGCAGTTATGCCCCATGCGAAAATGGGGCTTCGCCTGTTGCTGGTTTCCGCCCATGTCCATCGCCGCTCCCGCCTGGCCCGAGGCCACCACCGTCGAAGATTTCCGCCACAACCTGGCCGCGGTGCATGCGCGCATCGCCGCCGCCTGCGCGCGCGCCGGACGCGATCCGGGCAGCGTGCGCCTGCTGCCGGTCAGCAAAACCGTCGACGAAGCGCGACTACGCCTGGCCGTGGCCGCCGGCTGCGACACCCTGGGCGAAAACAAGGTGCAGGAAGCCAAGCGCAAGGCCGACGCGATGGCCGACCTGGGCATCCGCTGGTCGGTGATCGGCCACCTGCAGACCAACAAAGCCCGCGATGTGGCCCGCTTCGCCAGCGAGTTCCAGGCGCTGGACAGCCTGCGCGTGGCCCAGGCACTTGACCAGCGGCTGGCGCAGGAAGGCCGCACGCTCGAAGTGTTCGTGCAGGTCAATACTTCCGGCGAAGCCAGCAAGTACGGGCTGGACCCGATCGCGGTGCCCGACTTCGTCCAGCAGCTGCCCGCCTTTACCCAGCTGCGCGTGCGCGGCCTGATGACGCTGGCGCTGTTTTCCGCCGATCCCGAACAGGTCCGCCCCTGCTTCGTGCGCCTGCGCGAACTGCGCGACCGCCTGCGCCCGACGCTGCCGGCCGGGATCGCGCTCGATGAACTGTCGATGGGCATGTCCGGGGATTTCGAGATCGCCATCGAAGAAGGCGCCACCGTGGTGCGGGTGGGCCAGGCGATTTTTGGCGCGCGGAGTACGCCGGACAACCAGTATTGGCCGGGGGGCGCTGGCTGATCGGGCAACGCGCAGCCACGCAGGGCGTGGCTCTACGGCAGGGTGGCCATGTGGGTCGCGTGTTCGCGTGCCTGCGCGTGCAACCACTCACGGAACGCCAGGAAGCCGCGGTGCGTGGACGAGCGCGACGGGTACACCAGCCAATGCGACCAGCGCGTCTTCAACCGATGCGGCGACAAGGCGATCAACTGCCCTGAATCCAGCAGCAGCCGCGCCCGCGTCACCCGTCCCAGCGCCACCCCGAAGCCATCCAGCGCCGCGCGATGGTGCGACTCGGAATCGTTGAACATCGCCACGTAACGCGACGGCGCAGCGTCGCCCACCAGCGCCAGCCAACGGTTCCATTCGCCATCCGGATCGCCCAGCAGCGGCCACTGCGACAACGGGCATGCATCCACACCGCCCATCCGCTCCACCAGCGCCGGGCTCGCCATCGGCACCAGCCACTCGTCGAACAGCGGTTCGGCATGCAGGCCTGGCCACTGCCCTGCCCCCACCCGCAGCGCCGCGTCGAACTGCAATTGCCGCTCGAAATCGATCAGGCGCTCGCTGGATTCCAGGTTGAATTCAATCTCCGGGTGCGCGGCCATGAACGAGCCCAGCTTGGGTACCAGCCAGTTCGACGCCATCGACGGCAGCGCGCTGACCGACAGCACCCGGTCGTGGCGCGCCGCGAACGGCTGCAACGCCTGCGCGATCGCATCCAGGTGCGGGCCCACCTGTTCCAGCAGGCGCTGGCCCTCCGGCGTCGGCTTGACCCCGCGCGGCTGCCGCTGCAGCAGCGCATAGCCCAACCGCTCCTCGAGCTGGCGCATCTGGTGGCTGAGCGCGCTGACCGTGAGATTCAACGCGTCGGCCGCACGGGTCAGGTTGCCGAGGCGCGCGGCGGTGACGAAATTCTGCAGGGGCTGAAGCGGAATCCGGGACATGGCGACTTGAATCCAGCTCAAGAAAAGCTTGCGAAATGCTCGCTTTTACGCCCTGCATCCTGCGCCTATCGTCAATTCCTCTCAAGTGGAGGATGCACATGAACATCTACAGCGGCTTGTTGTTCCTGCACGGGCATATCGCCGATGCGCGGCTGGCCCGGCAGCTGGTCGACGCCGGGGATGCAGGGGACGCGGCCCGCACCACCGGCCCGCGCGAACGCGGGCAGGCGGTCGAGGATGACCGGCCCGGCGCGGCTGGGATCTGCCACGCAGGGCGTGGCACTACGTCAGGGTTGCGGGGGTGATGCGGGGAGGATCCGCGGGCGGCCGTCGTACCACTCGCGGGCGCCTTTGAGGTGCCAGCTGCGCTGTTCGCCGTCCAGCTCGATGCCGGCACCGAACACGCCCCAACGCACGTACAGGTCGCCGCGCTTCCCAGCCTTGGCCATGTCCAGCCGCGCGCGTAGCGACAGCCGGTCGTTCTCGGCCTTCAGATCGTCCAGCGCCAGATGGTCCCGGCGCCAGCGCAGTTGCCCGGTCGCCTGTACCTCGCCCGAATCCAGCAGTCCCAGCACCCAGCGCGGGTAGTCGCTGCGCTGGGCGAACACTCCCAGCACCGGTCCTGCGTCGCGCAGGCGCAGGTCGGCCTGGGCGGTGACTTCGTACGGCGCGGCGGCATCGATATGCCCACTGCGCAGCGCCACTTCACCCCACCAGTTCGCATCGCCCGCGCCATCGACCTGGATATTGCGCAGGGTCACGGTGCTGCCCCCGAGGTCGAACTGGCGGTTGTCCAGGTCGGCCCGCTGCAGCCGCGCCTGTACCTGCGCATCGCCGCTCAGCGCCATGCCGGCCACCTGCATCCGGGCGCCACGACCGCGCAGGTCGGCGCGCCCCTGCCCGACCCGGCCTGAGGTATCGAGTTCGACGTCGCCGCTGAGCAGGCCGGTGCCGCCCAGCAGGCGCACGTTGTTGCCGCCCACGTAGCGGTTGTAGGCGGTCAGGTCCGGCACGCGCGCATCGCGGAAACGCAGGTGCGCGCGCATGCCATCGCGCAGCTGCTGCAGGCGCGCGTCGCCGCGCAGGGTCAGCGCCATGGCCTTGCCATCGAACAGCAGGGTCTTCGGCGCATCCACCGGCGCCGCGAGGAACTGCGGAATGGCCACCTGCAGTTCGGCCTGCGGCGGCGCGTCCTCCACGATGCGCCCCACTGCACTGGCCTCGCCCTGCATGCGCACCCCGGCCACCTCGGACACCGCCACCACCTTCGGCACGTCCACGCGACTGCCCGGCGCCAGCGCGCCGTCCACGATCTTCAGATCGCCCTCTAGCAGGCCGCCGCCATCCAGCCGGAACCACGGCTTGCGCACGAACAGGTCGGCGATCCAGTTCAACGAATCGAAGCGCCACGCGCCCTTCACCTGCCCGGACAGGCGTGGCAGCAGTTCCGCCGGCGCCTCGAACGGAATCCGTCGCCCGCTCACGCGCAGGTCGGCATGCAGCTCGCTGCCGGTGTCCGGATCACGCGGCAGCCGCGCCTGTACGCGGATGTCCTGGGCCACGTCCAGCTGCAGCGACAGCAGCCCCCGGTCCGGCGCATGCTCGCCGGCATGCACAGGCACCCGCCACACCAGCCGGCTGCCGGGCTGCAGCAGGCCCCGGTCCATGGTCAGCGTCGCGTTGAGCCGTGCTTCGGCCGGCATGCTGCCCACCTTGACGTGCGGGCCAGAGGTATCGATGTTGATCGCCTGGCTGCGTCCGTCCATCTGCAGTTCGGCGAAGGTAATGCCGAGCTTGCGCAGGCCTGGCGCCTCATCACGGTAATGGCGCGGGTAGTGGAAGCGCGAGGCGATATGCGCTTCATCCAGCAGCGTCATCCCGTCATAGCTGATCGTGGCCTGCTCGAAGCCGGCGGTCGAGTCGAACAGTTCCGACGGACCGCCCTTGGTCTGCTTCTGGAAACCGACGGTGCCATGGCCCTGGCCGACGATCAGCAGCTTGCCGAAACGCCCGCTGCGGATGCTGTCGCTGTGGATCGCATCCAGCCGGATGTTCCAGCCACGATCGCCGCGCGGCGGCGGTGGAATCGCCTTTTCCACGCGCTCGATCTCCGATTCGACCCCGGTCGCGTCGATGCTCGGGATGCGCACCTCGCGCTTGAACAGGTGCACCAGCGAAATCCACGCACTGGCCCGGTCGGCGCGGAAGATATAGACCGTGTGGTTGGCCTGGCCACGGATGCGGATGTTCCAGACGAACGCGTGCCCGGGCATCAGGGTCAGCGACGGCCCGGTCTCCAAGGTGAACTTTTCAGGCTTGCGATTGGTGACCGCATTGAACAGCGGCGTATTGAGGAACACATTGCCCGCCAGCAGGTACAGCGCGTACAGGGCCAGCAGCGAGAACAACGCCACGCGCCATGGCCGCGGCCAGCGCCGGACGCGCTCGGGAATCAAGGGCATGGAAATCTGCGAGGTAACGGAATGACACCGCCACTATCGACAACCGCGCGCCGGAGCCGCGTGAAGACGCATTCCCGCCACGCTCAACCGACGCGTCGTTCCGGGTCCCACGCCATCGGCTGCCACAGCTCCAGCTTGTTGCCATCGGGATCGAGGATCCAGGCGAACGACCCGTTCTCGTGCGTTTCCGGCCCGCTGACGATGGTCACATCGGCCTCACGCAGGTTTGCCAGCAACGCGTCGAGATCATCGACCCGGTAATTGATCATGAAGGGCGCATCACTTGGACTGAACCATTTACTGTCCGTCTCGGCCAAGGCCCACACCGTCAGGCCGCCATCGTTCGCCTTGTCGTCCGGCCAGCGCAGCACCGCGCCGCCGAAATCCTCCAGCGCCATCCCCAGGTGCTGCCGATACCACTCGGCCAGCGCGGCGCGGTCGCCACGGCTCTTGAAGAACACACCACCGATTCCGGTCACCCTTGCCATCGCCGTCTCCCGAGGTCCGTGCTGATCCTATGCCCTCGGTGGCCCAAAAGAAATCGGCAGGCCGCTGCGCTGGCCTGCCGTGGTCACCTCACCCGGGCAGCTTGGCAACGACCTTGAATTCCACATCGAAACCGCTGAGCCAGGTCACGCCCACCGCGGTCAGGGCCGGATGCGGTGCCTCGCCCCAGTATTCCAGCGCTACCGGCCACACCTGCTCCAGGATCCGGTCCGGGTCGATCATGAAAACGGTCACGTCGACCACGTCATCGAACGTGCAGCCGGCTTCGGCCAGCACCGCGTTGAGGTTCTGGAAAAGCCTGCGCACCTGCGGTTCCAGGCCCGGCTCCGGCGAACCGTCCTCGCGGCTGCCGACCTGGCCGGACACGAACAGCAGTCCGTTGGCGCGCACCGCCGGCGAGTAACGGTACTTCGCATACAGGTCCTGCCGGCCCGGGGGGAACACGACGTCACGAGTTGCCATTGCTGTCTCCTTGGGGCCGAGGGCCCATGGTGGGTAGGCCACCAAGGTAAGCACTGCCCGATCGCGGATAAACGACCAACGTTGACCATCACTATTTGTAGAATCCAAACAATCCCCGCTTCCGGAACCGCCCATGGACCGCTTCGATGCCATGCAGGCCTTTGCCCGCGTCGTGGAGACCGGCAGCTTCACCAAGGCCGCGCACACCCTGCACATGAGCCGCACCACCGTGACCCAGCTGGTACAGCAGCTGGAGGCGCGGCTGCGCGTGCGCCTGCTCAACCGGACCACCCGGCAGGTCAACGTCACCGCCGATGGCGCGGCCTACTACGAGCACGTCGCACGGCTGCTGGCCAACCTGGACGATGCCGAGACCAGCCTTTCCACCTTCGCCACCAACCCGCGTGGCCGCCTGCGCGTGGACGTGCCTGCGCCACTGGCGCGTTTCCTGCTGGTCCCCGCCCTTCCCGGATTCCATGCCCGCTACCCCGACATCCAGCTCGACCTCGGGGTCAGCGACCGCAACGTCGACCTGATCGATGAGAACGTGGACTGCGTGATCCGCGGCGGCGAACTCACCGACCCGTCGCTGGTGGCGCGGCGCATCGGCGAGCTGCAGGCCGGGCTCTACGCCGCGCCCGCCTACCTCGACGCGGTGGGCAGGCCGGAGCATCCGCAGGCACTGGAAGCCGAGCCGCATCGCATCGTCGGCTACCGGGGCTCGCGCAAGGCCGGCGTCATGCCCTACACCGTGCACCGCGGCGACGAAACAACCACCGTGCACGGCCGGTACGTCCTGGCGGTGGACGACGGCAACGCCTATCTCGCCGCCGGCGTCGCCGGCCTGGGCGTGCTCTGGCTGCCGGAGTATGTGGCCGCCGGGCATGCCGAACGCGGCGAACTGGTGCGCGTCCTCACCGACTGGACGGTGGACCCGATGCCACTGCACATCGCGTTCCGTCCCAACCGCCACGTCAGCGCCAAGCTGCGCGTGTTCGTCGACTGGGTCGCGGCGCTGATGGCCGTGCACGTGCCGGTAACCGCGCGACCTTGAGCGGTGGCCGTGACCCCGGCAGATTATCTCCGCACATGACAGATATTAACTCCGGCCGCAAGTGCAGCAGGTTTTCCGGCCGCCCACTGGCGTGGTGGATTCTGCTCGTTTAATCTCGCCCGGTCCCGGAACTTTCCGGAACGGATCCTGGGGGAGGATCGACCCGTCGCGGGGGCGGCAGGTTCTGCATGGCCATGCGTGGCGGACTCTCCCGGGCCAACATTATCCAGGGGGATATCTGATGAAGCGTTTGGCTTTCCGTCGTTGGTGCATGGGTGTTGTCGTCGCTGCCACTCTCAGTGGCTGCGCCAGCCTGCCGCCACAGCAGTCCTATAACCGCGATGCCACCCCGCCGATCAAGACCATCGTGGTCCTGCCGGCCCAGCCTTATCAGGTCGACGTGCTGATGATGAACCATCCCGGTGCCAGCATTGGCGGCCTGGTGGGCGGCATCGTGGTCGCCACCGACATGGCCAACAAGCGCGGCAAGCTGCAGGCGGCATTCGCCTCCGCGCAGTTCGACCCGGGCGTGTACTTCAAGCAGAGCCTGACCCAGCGCATGGGCGAGCGTGGTTACACCCTGATCTGGCCGGCTGCCCTGGTCGACGGCCCCAATGCGAAAACCCAGCGCGGCAGTTTCGGTCTGCGCAAGCAGTACGCCAGCACCACGCAGGCCGATGCCCAGCTCGACCTCAACATGGACTTCGTCGGGTATGCCGCCGCCGGTGCCGGCGACAATGCGCCGTACCGTCCGACTCTGAAGGTCGCCGCGCGTCTGGTCAGCCGCGATGGCAAGCAGAACTACTTCACCGACGTGGTGGCCTACAACAACGTGCAGAACCAGGCCAAGGTGATCACCCTGGAACCGGAACCGCGGCGCTTTGCCTATGCCGATTTCGACGAACTGGAAGCGGCCGGCCTCGACACCGTGGAAGGCATCAAGCTCGCCATCGACCGCACCAGCGACGCCCTGGTCCAGCAGCTGTGAAGCCAGGCGCCCGCGTCGCGCTGCTGGCCTGCGTCGTCGCGGCGCTGCCCGCCTGCGGCCACCAGGTCTACCGCGCAGCGGCCCCGGACATCCAGTCCGGTTGCGTGGGTGGGCTGGCCGAACTGGCCAGCCATCCACTCACGTATCTGGCGCCGAAAGAGAAGGCCCGCACCCGCCGCCTCGAGTTTGCCGAGGTGGCGGCCTGCGTGACCCTCGACGGGGCGGCGATGCCGGTGGCGCTGTACCGGTTGGATGGGCTGCAGGGCCAGACCGAGATCGACATCCGAGTCTCGCTTTCCGAGGGCGGCACCTTCGCTGCCAGCGCCGAGCTGCTCGATGCCGGCTTCCATCCCGTGAAGCACCACCCCTTCACCGCGTTCGTCCGCCGCAGCAACGAGTACTCGTTGAGCGTGTTCATCGATCGCGCCCGTCCCGGCGCACCTGCCTACCTGCTGCTGCGCCCAGACCCGACCCAGGTAGGCAAGGACGACAGGACGATCACCTCGCAGTCCACCGCCCTGTACGGTCCAGGCGGCGCCTCGATCTACTTCGGAAAGGAAGTCACCCGCCTGCGCCCGCTGCTGGCGGCCGGCCAGCTGCAGGTGGTTCCGTACCCGGCGCAGCGTGCCGGTTTTGAAGCAAACGGCAACGCACGCGAGTGAAGGGTGGCGGCGGAGCTGCCTTTGTTCTTCGTCGGTTATTGCTGGCCGGCAACGGCCAGCAACACGAAGACGACCAGCGAGGCGACGCTCACCAGCAGCAGCACCCACTGGATATCGCGCAGTCGTAGTAGGCCCGCATCCAGCGTATCGCGATGGGTGCGGAGCAGCAGGAAGCGTGTGTAGTCGCTGTTGCCCCAATGGGCTCCGCCCGGCCCGAACGTCCGCGGTTCGCCAAACGCCTCGAACAGCAGCGGATGGTCCCGGCGCATCCGCTGCAGCATCAGCACATTGAACGGCAGGCATAGCAGGATCAGCCCGAACGGCAGCATCATCACTACGTTGATCAGTTCTTTCATGGTCCGTCCCGAAGCGCTACGCGCGTCATTCCCTGATGAAGCCGTGCTGATCCTAGCGCACCGGGATGACGATGGGTGCCGCTCCGGGCATACCGTCTCCGGATGGGGCAGCCACGCAGGGCGTGGCTCTACGGGGGGGTGATCACCAGGGTGTCGCCTTTGCAGGTGTTGACGTCGCGGTACAGGGCTCTGCGTCCGTTGCGGAACTGCAGGCGCAGGTCGAAGCGGCAGCCGGTGTCGCCCAGGCGCACCGTGGTGCTGCCGCCGCCACCGTCGATGGCGTCGATCGGCCGTTGCTCGAACGCATCGCTGCCTGCGGCGGCCACCTCCAGGCTGGTGATGCTGTCGTGGGCACGGTTGAGCAGGGTGAGATAGCGCGGCGCGGCGGCGTGCGTGGCGCTGGCGAGCAGCAGGCTGGACAGGACGGCAAGGCGGACAGCGAACATGGCGGCGTCTCCGGCGGTGGGGGTTCGCTGCCATCAGGCCGTTCCCGGGCACGCGCCCGCCACCGATCCGGGACCAATCGTCGTCCCGGCAGGACCAATCGTAATGGGGGCTCATGGCGCTTTCCGGGCAGCCGTCCGCACGCCTAAGATGACCCTGCCCCGCCGTGCCGGGCGCTTCGGATACCGGCCATGAACGTTCGTCTTGGCAGCACCTCGATCAGCCTGACCCGCTACCTGCTGCTGTGGAGCGCAGTGGTGCTGGTATTTGCCGTGCAGCACTCGCTCAGCGACGGGCTGCACGGCGACAGCTGGCCGTTCCTCGTGCACCTGCGCTGGGCGATGATCCAATGGCTCACCTGGGCCGCGCTGGCGCCGCTGGTATTCCGCTTGGCCGAGCGCTATCCGATCGATCCCACCCGCCGCCTGCTTGGCCTGGGCCGGCAGATCCTGGCCAGCCTGGCGGTGACCTTCGGCGCCATGCTGATCGGTGCACTGGCCTCCACCCTGTTCGAGCCCAGCGGCTTGCTTGAACAGCTGGGCTACTTCCTGGCCCAGCACTTCGCCATCGGCCTGCTCACCTACTGGGCCCTGTTCGCACTGCAGCAGGCCCTGCACTTCCAGGCCGAAAAGGCGCGCCGCGAAATGGAAGCCAGCCGGCTGGCCACCGAACTGGCGCAGTCACGGCTGCTGGCCCTGAAGTCGCAGCTGCAGCCGCATTTCCTGTTCAACACGCTGCACGCGATCATCACCCTGCTCGACGAAGACACGGTCTCGGCCGAGGACATGCTGCTGCGGCTGAGCGAGCTGCTGCGCGCCTTCCTCGAAGACTACGACGGCCAGGAGATTCCGCTCCGCCAGGAACTGGACCTGATCGAACTGTACCTGGGCATCCAGCGCATCCGCTTCAAGGACCGTCTCACCACGCGTACCTACATCGCCCCGGACACGCTCGACTGCGCCGTGCCCAGCCTGCTGCTGCAGCCGCTGGTGGAAAATGCGGTGCGCCACGGGATCGGGCAGCGCGTCGGCAGCGATGTGATCGAAATCGAAACCCGCCGCGACGGCGATGTGCTGTGCATTGAAGTTCGCAACCGCAACAGCACCCTCGACGCCACGCCCGGCGCACCGGCAGGGCACGGCATCGGCATGTCCAACACGCGGCTGCGCCTGAAGGAACTCTACGGCGATGCCGCCGACGTACGGCTGGACATGACCTGGCCCGAAGGCGTCGCCTGCCGCGTGCGGCTGCCGTTCCGCGAACTCGGGGCGCTGGACGATGAACCCGAATTCCAGGCCGGAGCCGCGCCCGCATGAGCATCACGGTACTGGTCGTGGACGATGAGCCGATCGCCCGACGCGCGATCGTGCGCCTGCTTACCGAAGACCCGGCACTGGAACTTCTGGGCGAATGCGGCGACGGCGTGTCGGCGGTAAAGGCGATACGCGACCGATCACCGGACCTGTTGTTCCTGGACATACAGATGCCGGCCATCACCGGACTGGACGTGGTGGCCACCATCGGCGCCGAGCGCATGCCGGCTACCGTGTTTGTCACCGCGTATGAGCAGTACGCGGTCAAGGCGTTCGAAGCCAACGCCGTGGACTACCTGGTCAAACCCTTCAGCCGCGAGCGCTTCGCCGCCACCCTGCAGCGTGTACGCCAGCGCCTGGCGCAACCAACCGGCAGCAGCGCACAGGCGACCACGCAGATCCTGCAGGCACTGGACGCATTGCGCCAGCGCGAGGCCTACCTGCAGCGCATCCCGGTGCGGGTGGACGAACACGTGGTGCTGATCGACGTGGACGACATCATCTGGGTCAAGGCGGCGCGCAACACCGTGGAAATCCACCTTGCCAGCGGCATGTACGAACACCGCGGCACCATGGCCGCCCTCGCCGCGCGACTGGACCCGCGCCACTTCGCGCGGGTCCACCGCTCCGCCATCGTCAACATCCGCCGCGTCAAAGCTATCCACCCGTGGTTCAACGGCCACCATGTGGTGACCCTGGACACCGGACAGCAGCTGCGCATGAGCCGCTACCAGAATGAGGCGTTCCTCAAGCTGGTCTCGACGCATGAAACCTGACGCTTCACGCTGCCTGCCCGGGCCACTACCGCCGCACCGGGCTAAGCATCGGCAGATCCCGCTTCCTCATCCACGGGGGGAGCGGAGTCATCCGGCCTGGAAGGATTACCCAGGGAAATGGTATTTCCGTCCGAAGATGCCCTGATGACAACCTTCGATTCGTTGCCGTACTGATTGATGTACCCGACCAGACCGTGGTGGTAGCTTTTATTTCCGCACGGCTTGCCGTTCGAATTGCGGATGCGGCCAACATCTGCCGACCCCGGCCGCTCTCCAACAAAGAAGGTCGCATAGTAGCCACACGAATGGTATGTCACCAGCCGTCTGTGCAGCACCTTGAAGGCTGCCTGCTCCATCCGGTACGACCCCTTTATCCAGGCGTAATGGCAGATGTCAGCGTTTTCGCTGTAGTGAATCGAGTCAACGATCTTCAACGCTGTATTTTCCTTGTCGTTGAAGTAAACGTAATACAGGTCGACATCAAGGGGACCGCTGTTGTGCGCATCTCTGGGGCTGGTGATGGCAAATTTGTCCCAGCCGATCGCAACCGGTTGCCGCGCATCGACGAGCAACCAGCTGTCGAACTTCCCGGGCGGTGGGTTTGGGGTATTGGTCGCGAATATGACTTTTCCCGGCGACCTGCACCGAACGGCGAGCTTGTACGTGCCTACCTTGTTTGCGCTCACGTACTGCTTGACTACCTGGGCCTGCCTGGTGCCCTCAGGTGGCAAGAGTCCATCATCGCTGGATCCGGCCCATTCCGTGGCATTCGCCGTGGTCCAGTTGTAGATGAACCGGGAATCCTGCACCCCCGAGCGGCCCAGGTCCGTCGGGAACACGTCGATGTTGTCGTACAGGCATAGATACAGGTAAAGGCCGGCGTGATTTACATCCACCACGACCCCGTCCTCATCACGCGCAACGATCGTTATCTGGACCGGAATCTGTTGGCGCCCGTTGGCATAGACCGGACACCGGACCTTGTCCATCCCTTGGCAGGTCAGCTCGAACCTGGTCAGGTGAGTCCAAGGCTTGTTCGATTTCGGCCCGTCGCTGCTGAGCTCCGGTTGATTGACCACGATCCCGTCCCCTTCAAACCCATCGCTGCTCATCGTCATTCACTCCCATGTTGGACAACCTGCGGTCAGGACGCATCGACCAGCTGGATCGCAAGCATGGGAGGCACGCACGACGGATCGGCACACCGGCCCCAAGGGCTGCACCGAACAGAAATCCACGCACAGGACACGGCAACGCAAAGCCGGTTGAGCGCAGCTCACTGCTCGCGATTCACCCCCGTGAGGCCCCAACATAATCCGGGAAGTGTTATCCGGGCGTAGAGCCGAGCTCTGCCCGGCTGCCCACCCCCTGTCGGACATCCCGGCCGGGCAGCGCCCGGCGTTACGGTGCCCGATACAGGCAAACCTGGCGTTACTTCGCTGCGCCGGATCAGTCCCCCGGGGCAGTCATGACGACGCGACCACCATTTGCACGGCGCCGGATCCACCGGCGCCGCTATAACGGCGTCCATCCTGGTTCTGAGACGGGTACCGATATACAGATCAATAGACTTCATATCGCCCTGTCAGGGCGCAGCATCTACTGCTGGCGCGCTGACCTATTCGCCGATCTCGTCCTCGATCGGCTCGTCATCTTTGCTGTTCGGATCTCGCAGGTGCAATGTATTCCCGTTGGAAGATCCCTTGATCATGACTTTGCTTTCATTTCCATATTGGTCGATGTATCCCATCACACGCGGATCGGAGTGATAACTTCCGCATGGGCGTTCGTCCTTGATGCGTGCTGCGGTAGCCTGCCCCGGGCGCGAATTGACAGGAAAGATGATAAAGTCGCTTGGAACTGAACAAGAATGATGCTGCACGTTCCTGCGGTTACCTGCCCGATATGTCACATGGTGTATGTGGTCGCCGTCCTTGGTCCACGAATAATGTGCTACACCTTCGCCGGCGGGGCCGTATCTTACGCTATCCACAATCTTGCGATTGGTATCTTTGAAATAGATGTGATACAGGTCGACGTCCCATGTTTTACTGGTGATGTAGTCCTCCCGCGACATGCCAAACTCATCCCAGGGAATTGGAACCGGCTCCCGAGCATCTATGAGCAACCAACTATCGAACTTGCCCTCCGGCGGGTTTGGCGTATTGGTTACGAATATTACCTTGTCAGGCGACCTGCACCGGACAGCGAGTTTGTAGGTGCCGACTCTGTTTGCGGTGACGAACTGTTTGACGTGTTGAACCCGCTCCGTCTCTTCGAGTGGAATCGGCATGCCCTCGCATGCCTCCGCGCCCTCAGAGAAACTTTGAACAGTCCCGTCATAGATGAATCGCGGGTCCTCAGTAGGCGTACGCCCCAACTCAGTCGGAAAATAATCGATGTCGTTATACTTGCACAAATAGAGATACAGACCGGCATGATTGACATCCACGATTACGCCGTCCTCGTCGCGAGCTTCGACATTGATATGTATCGGGACCTGCTGCCTACCGTTGGCGTAGACCGTGCAGCGCACCTTGTCGTATCCCTGGCAGGTTAGCTGGAACTTGCTCAGGTATTTCCAGGGCTTGTTCGATTTTGGCCCGTCCTCGCTCAGGGACGGTTGGCTCACTACGATATTGAAGCCTTCGAGGCTATCGCTGCTCATCGTCATTCACTCCCATGTTGGACAACCTGCGGTCAAGACTCATCGACCAACTGGATCGCAAGCATGGGAGACGTGCACGACGAATCGGCACACCGGCCCCGAAGGCTGCGCCGAACAGAAATCCACGCACAGGACACGGCAACGCAAAGCCCGTTGAGCGCAGCTCACTGCTCGCGATTCACCCCCGTGAGGCTTAAACATAATCCGGGAAGTGTTATCCCGGCGTAGAGCCGGGCTCTCCCCGGCTGGCCACGATGTCGGACGTCCCGGCCGGGCAGAGCCCGGCGCTACAAAATGGGTCGGATGTTCCAGCCGGGCAGAGCCCGGCTCTACGGTGACGGATGTACCTGCGGTCCCGGCGTTACACCCGGCGTTCGTCGCTGCGCAAGGTCAGCACTTCCACACCGGTGTCGGTTACCAGCACCGTATGTTCGGCCTGCGCCGACAGCTTTCCATCGCGGGTTGTCACAGTCCAACCATCCTCACTCATGTCGATCGCCGCCCTACCCTGGTTGATCATCGGCTCGATGGTGAAGGTCATGCCGGCTTCGAGCTCTACGCCGGTGCCACGCTTGCCGTAATGCAGCACCTGCGGCTCTTCGTGCATCTCCCGCCCGATGCCATGCCCGCAGAACTCGCGTACCACGCTGTAGCCATGCGCCTTGGCATGCTGCTGGATCGCAAAGCCGACATCACCCAGCGTCGCGCCCGGTTTGACCACCGAAATTCCTTTCCACATCGCCTCGCGCGTGATCCGCACCAGCCGCTTCGCCTGGAAATCGACCTCGCCGATCAGGTAGGTCTTGCTGGAATCGGCAATGAAGCCATCCTTCTCCAGTGTGATGTCCAGATTGACGATACTGCCGCTGCGCAGTACGTCGTCCGCCGAAGGCACGCCATGGCACACCACGTTGTCGATGGAACTGTTGAGCACGTAGCCGAACCCATACTGCCCCTTGCTGGCTGGACGCGCGTGCAGCTCATCGACGATGAAGCGTTCTACCCAGTCGTTGACCTGCAGCGTGCTCATGCCTTCCAGCGGCAGCCGATCCAGCGCCTCGAACACCGAGGCCAACAAACGCCCGGACGCCCGCATCAGTGCCTGTTCCTCAACCGTCTTGATCACGCGACAGCCACCCGCAGGGCACCAGGATCCACCCCGGCGGCCCGGAGTTCACGGTTGACGATCTCCTGGTAGGACATGTTGGGATTCATCTCGCACAGCATGCCCACCTTGATCCAGAACCCGGCCTGGGCATTGATGGAACGGCCGGAAACGCCGCTGGCGCGGCGGAGGTTGTCGTGCAGTTCGTCGTCGATGTTGACGATGCCCATGGATGCTCCAGAAGGGTCGAGATATACGTATCGTATACGAAACGTATCTACCTGTCAGGGCACCTGCCCTCGCTGAGGTAGGCCAATACGCCGCTCAGCCCAGCCGCGTCAGGTCCAGGCCGGATCCGCCGTGAAATCAATCGTCAACCAGAACTCACTCCCCCGCGCATCCAGACGCTCGGCGATCTCATCGCGCAGCGCATCCACGCTGCCGATGGTGCCGATCACCGTGTCAGGGTGCGTCAGGATGTGGATCTCCACGAAACGCATGCGCCCCATCTTGGCGACATGGCTGGTGAAGCCCAGATAGCCATGCTCGGCGATGAACTGCGTCATCACCGTCTGCACGCGCGCATCCAAGGAGTCGGGTGCCACCTGCAGCACTTCGCGCATGGCCTTCCACGCACCGCGCAGCGGCACCGGCAACACCGCCAGGCTGATGATCGCCAGCACCAGCGGATCGAGGAACGGAATCCAGTGCGCGTGGTCGCCGTCTTCCAGCAGCAGCGCCAGGGCGAAGGCCAGCACCACGGCCAGGCTCATCATGCCGCTGAGCAGCCACGCCCGTACGTCCAGCCACAGCAGCGGCGAGCGCAACCGCGCCGCATGCACGCGCACGAAGGCGGCCATGCCCAGGTTGCTGACGCACAACAGGGTCGCCCACATCAGGGCCGGCCCTGCTCGCACCACGTGCCCGCCGGTGGTGAGACCGATGATCGAATTGGCCAACGCATAGATACAGGCCAGCGCGAGGATCGCGCCGCCCAGCGCCTCCACCATCGGTTCCAGGTGCCAGTAGCCGTACTGGAAGCGCGGGCTGCCCTCGCGGCCCAGCAATCGAAGCACCGCCAATGCCACCAGGGTCAGCGCCACGTCGACCAGGCTGTACACACCGTCGAACAGGATCGCCTGCGACCCCACCAGCAGGCCGCCGATGAAGCCGGTGGCGCTGACCGCCACCGTTACCCCGATCGAAAACTTGAGGATCCGCTGCTCGCGTGCTGTATCCATTGCCTGCCGAAGATACTGGCCGCGGCTCAGGTCTTCAGCACCTCCACCTTGTAGCTCGGCACATCGCCGTCGCGGTCGATGATAAGCCCGTGCACGTCCGACTCGAAGCCCGGGAAGCGTGCGTTCTGCTCGCGGGCGATGCGCAGCGACTGGATGATCGGTTCGTCGGCGGCACCGAACCGCTCGCCGGGCATGATGGTGGGAATGCCCGGCGGGTACGGAACCAGCATGGTGCCGGCGATGCGCCCGCTGATCGCCTCGATGTCGACCCGCTCGATCTGCCCCCGCACCAGGTGGTCGTAGGCCTCGGCCGGGGTCATCACCGGCTCGGGCAGGTCCACGTACATCGCCCGCATCACCTGCGCCACCCCGAAGTCGCGGTTGAAGCCATGCAGGGCCTCGCACAGATCGCGCAGGCCCCAGCCGGCATAGGCAACCGGGTAGTCCGCGGCGAGGTCCGGCAATGCGCGAGTCAGGGGCGCATTGCTGTCGAACAGCTCCTTGAAGGCCATCAGCTCGGTCACCAGGGTGCTCCACTTGCCCTTGGTGATGCCCATCGAGAACAGGAACAGCACCGAGTACAGGTTGGTCTTCTCCACCGTGATGCCGCGCGTCCACAGGAACTTGCTCAGCACTGCCGCCGGGATGCCCAGCTGGCCCATCTCGCCATTGATCGACAACCCCGGGGTCAACAGGGTGACCTTGATCGGGTCGATCAGCACGTAATCCTCCACCAGCCCATCGAAACCGTGCCAATGCGCGTCCGGCTGCAGGTACCACTCGGCGCGTTTGGCCACCAGCGGCACCGGCGCGTCGCCCTTGCCGAGCGCACGCTCCAGCTTGTCCGGCTGCCATACGCTGAACCACCAGTCGTCGCGGCCCAGGTCCTCGCGCACGTGCAGCATGGCGCGGCGGAACGCGATCGCCTCATCGTGCATCTCCTGCACCAGCGATTCACCGGCCGCCCCCTCCATCATCTTCGAGGCCACATCGCAGGCGGCAATCACCCCGTAATGCGGGCTGGTGGAGGTGTGCATCATGAAGGCTTCGTTGAAACGCTCGGCGTCCAGCTCACGGGTCGCGGCATTGCGCACGTGGATCATCGAGGCCTGCGAGAAGGCGGCCAGCAGTTTGTGGGTGGAATGGGTGGTGAAGATGATCGCATCCTGCCCGCGCGGCTTGCCCTTGGCCATGCCGTAATGGTTCTCGTAGAACGGGTGGAAGGCGGCGTAGGCGTACCAGGCTTCGTCGAAATGCAGGAAGTCCACCGCGCTACCGATCTCCTCGGCGATCTTCTCGGCGTTGTAGCACAGGCCGTCGTAGGTGGAATTGGTCACCACCGCGATGCGCGGCTTGGAGCCGGCCTTGTACGCCCTGCTGGCCAGCGGGTTGGCGGCGATGGCCTGCTGCAGGGATTCGGGCGTGAACTGGTCCAGGCTGATCGGCCCGATGATGCCGTGCGCGTTGCGGCTGGGGGTGAAGTACACCGGGACGCCGCCGGTCATGATCAGCGCGTGCAGCAGCGACTTGTGGCAGTTGCGGTCGACGAACACCACATCGCCACGCCCCACCGTACCGTGCCAGACGATCTTGTTGGCGGTGGAGGTGCCGTTGGTGACGAAGAAGGTATGGTCGGCACCGAAATTGGCCGCTGCTTCATTCTCGGCGGCCTTGATCGGGCCGCTGTGGTCCAGCAGAGAGCCCAGCTCGGGCACCGAAATGGACAGGTCGCTGCGCAGCGTGTTTTCGCCATAGAACTGATGGAACGCGCGTCCCACCGGCGACTTGGTGAACGCCACGCCGCCGGCGTGACCGGGCGTGTGCCAGGAATAATTGGATTCGGCGGAATGGTGTATCAGCGCCTTGAAGAACGGCGGCAGCAGGTTCTGCATGTAATCTTCAGCCGCGCGCATCACTTGCCGGGCGATGAAGTTCTTGGTGTCCTCGAACAGGAAGATGTAGCCATGCACGTATTTGAGCAGCTTGCTGGGCACCTTCTCGATGGTGCGCCGCTCGCCGTACAGGAACACCGGCAGGCTGCCGCGGCGGGCGCTCTGCTCGCGGAGGAAGCCGAGCAGGCGCTGGAACTCGGTCGGCTCGTCTTCGGTGCCATCGATGGAGATCAGCACCGCCGAGGCGGCCACATAGGTCCGCGCTCCGGCCTGCGCGTCGGCCAGGGTGAGCCCGCACAGCACGCGCTGGTCGTTTCCGCGCAGTTCCTCGACCAACGCACGGATCAGGATGCCACCGATGCGCGGGGACTCGTAGTCGGCGTCGATGACGATGATCGGGTAATCCAGTGACTTGAAGTACACAGCATTTCTCCTGGGTGGAAGGTCACGGAACCGTGCGGCTGCCCGTGGTGTCCAGCGGCGGCAACTGGCCCCGCTGGCGGCGGCGCTCCTCGCTGAAGAACGGGTAGAACACGGTGATGAACAGGACGAACAGGAACGCGTACTGCACGATGCTGCCGGCGGAGCCGAAGATCGCCCACAGGCAGTACACCACGGTGATGCTGGTCAGGAACCAGAACGCGCCCACGTGGGCCAGGGTGTGCGAGCGCTCCACCACGAAATAGCAGGCGACGCACGAGTAGATGTAGGGCAGCAGGGTGAGCACCACCGCCGCCGAGGTGATCACGTCGAACTGCGCCGAGGCGGTCTCCGAGGTGGAAGTGACCAGCACCGCCAGCGTCATCAGCACCGCCACGATCAGCACGCCCTTGACCGGCACATCGTCCTTGTTGGTCTTGCTGAAGATGCTGGGGAACAGCCCATCGTCGGACGCCGCCTTGGCGCTCTGCGCGGTCAACAGGATCCAGCCGCCGAGCGACCCGGCGGCGCCGATGAAGGCGCACAGGCTCACCGCCGCCCCGCCCCACCCGCCCACTGCATTGGCCGCTGCCAGCGCGAACGGCGCATCGGAGACCTGCAGCTCTCCATTGGGCACCATGCCCATGATCACCGACGAGCTGGCGATGTATGCCACGGCGGCCAGGAACACCCCGGCCAGCGTCGCGCGTGCGACGTTCTTCTCCGGGTTCTCAACGACACCGGCGGTCACCGAAGCCGATTCCACGCCGATGAAGGCCCACAGCGTGAGAGCGGCCGCACTGGAGATCGCGCCGAAGTTGGACTCGCCGGACACGTTGTAGGCGCCCTTGAAGATCGCCGGGTCGAAGAAGAACCAGCCGAAGATCGCGATGCCCAGGATCGGCACCAGCGCGAAGCTGGTGGTCACCGTCTGCACCTTGCTGACGAACGCCGGGCCGATCACGTTGGCGAAACTCAGCGCCCACACCAGTGCCAGCACGGCGATGCAGCGCGGGATCGGCTGCGACAGGATCGGGAAGAAGTAGCTGAAGTAGCCCACCGCCGCGATCGGGATCGCCACGTTGCCGATCCAGTTGGCGAACCAGTACACGGTGTTGGTCTGGAAGCCCATGTACGGCCCGAACCAGTCGCGCGCATAGGCATATGGGCCGCCTGCCCGGGGCGCGAGCTTCCCCAGCTTGGCGAACACGAACGCCAGCAGCAGCGCGCCGGCGGTGGTGACCAGCCAGCCCCATATCGACGCCGTGCCGATCTTGGCCAGGCTCGAAGGCAGCAGGAACACCCCCGAGCCCATCATGTTGCCGGCCACCAGGAACGTGGCACCGACCACCCCGATTTTCTTCGCTTGCGCCATGACGGTCTCTCCGCTACTTGATGAAGTTGTATTGCAGGCTGCCCTGCAGCCGCATCGTGTCGCCGCGCTGCCCATCCTGTTGTTCGAGCTGTCCGTACAGCAGCTCCATGCCCATCGTCCAGGACGGCGCCGGACTCCAGATCAGGTTGAATACGCCGTATCGGCTTTGACGGAAGGCGTCGGCGGCGAGCGCGGCGTTGCGCGCCATCGTGAGCTGGCCGTAGATCAGGTTGGAGCGCCACATTGGCGACCAGTAATGCGTGTAGCCGACGAATCCGCCCTGCAGCGACAGCGCATGCAGGCGACCGTCCATGCCGATCACCGCGTCCAGTCCGGAGCCGGTCAGGTCCGCGGTATAGCGGCCCAGGCCCTTGCCACCCAGCAGCCCGAACAGCAGCAGGTCGCGCTCGCCCACCGAGGCCGAACCGCTGAGCTGTGCGCCGCCGCCGAAGCGACGGTCATCGCGCTGGTCGCCGTCGTAGCCCAGGCTGCGCGCCACCGCGCCGAGCTGCAGGTGCCCCCAGTCGCGCTCCATGCGTGCAGTGAGGGTCACGTCGGGCAGCCGGTTCACGGCGATGGTGTCGTTGGTGGTCCCCGCCAGCTGGCTGTCCGGATCCTCGGCGGCCACGGTCAGGGTGTTGCCCTTGCCCAGGCCGAAACTGTGGTGGATGCCGGCCACCAGCAGGTAGCCCGCCCCGCCCGGACCGGCGAAGTCCAGCGTGTCGGGCAGGCTGTCGGCATCCATGAAACTGGAGTAGCCGTAACCGGCATAGGTATTGCCCAGCTGGCCATAGGCGTGGCGAAGGCGGAACTGGTAACCGTCACTGCTGCCGAAAAAGTCGTTTTCCAGATAGAAGCGCAGGTTGCCGCGCGAGGTCGGCCGCCGCGCCTCGAAACTGAAGCGGGTCTGCTTGGCGTGCAGGTTGAAGTTGGAGGCGTCGCGGTGCGCGCTGCCCACCGGAATCGACGAGGTGACGAACTGGTCCTCATCGCCCGCCGCGCGCGCATCGGCGATGGCATCGAGCTTGGCATAGCCGCCGATGCGGATCAGCGTGTCGGTGTTGGGAATGGCGAAAAAGCCCTTGAGCTCCGGGTCGGTCGGCCCGGCCGCACTGTCGGGCCGCGACGCGGCCGATGAAGGATCGGCGACCGAATCGCGCGACGGCAGGATCGCCTGCCCGGTACCGGGCACGCTGGCGCTCGCAGCCTGGCTGAGCGTGGCAGCTGGCGCGATCGCGGTGGGCGCGGCCGCGACCACCTCGGGCGGCGACGTGGACGGACGGCCTTCGGCACGCTCCAGCGCGTCCAGGCGCTGTTCCATCGCCTGCAGGGTCTGGCGCACGGCGCGGATGTCCTGGCGCAACGCCTCGGCAGAATCCTGCGCATGAACGGGGGCCGCGCACAGCGCGGCAATACAGAGCACCAGCACAGAGCAACGCATCACGTCCTCCCTGGACCGCAGACAACACTGCCCGCCGGGACCGCATCGCAGCGCGTGCGCCCCCTGGCAGACAACCCGGTGATGCGGGACTCCCTCCTGATCCCGGGTTTCGCGCAGTCGCTGCGCGTGCCTGCGCCTTGAGTACCAATCGCGCGGTGACCGGATCGTGAAGTCAACGTGTCACGCCGATGACGCGCGCCCCTGCCGGAGCGCCACGTGGCGGGTGACTGCGTCGGGATGCAACAGAACCTCATGCGTCGCAGCATGACGGCGCACGGTGGCGCCTGCGTTGATGCAGATCAATGCGGCGCGTCCGTCGCGCCGCATTCATCTCACGCCGCGATCAGCGTGCGCCCATCACCTTGTCCATGTCCTCGCCCTGCGGCATGCCGGACACGCGCTGCACCACGCCTTCGGCGTCACGGAACAGGATGCCCGGCGTGCCCTGGAACCCCAGCTCGACCATCAACACCTGGTTGGCGTCGAGTTTGTTGGCCAGCGCCGGGGTGATGTTCGCCGCCGGCTTGATGCCACCCTTGCTGAAATCGTGTTCGTTCTGCAGGAACACCGCGCTGGGATTGGGTGCGCCGAGAATGGCAGCCGCCTTGGCCGGGCTGTCCTCGCGGATCACCCCGACCATCACATGGCGCAGCTGCACCTTGCCGCTGTCCACCCACGGACGCGCCGCCTCCCAGAACCGGTGGCAGTACGGGCAGTTGGCGTCGCTGAAGGTGTACACCACGCGCGGTGCATCGGCGCGGCCGTCGCGAACCCAGGCGCTGGCATCGAGCTTGTTCCAGATCCGGTCGGACATCGGCTTGGCCACGAGCCGGTCAATGGGACCGGCGCCGACATCCTCGCCCTTCTCATTGAACAACGTGCCGACCATAACGGCCTTGCCGTCGGCAGTGACATACGCCGCGGCCGGCTGCTGCCCACCCACCAGGCCAGCGAAGCCGCGCAGGCCACCCGGCGCATCGAACTCGCCCATCACTTCAAATCCGTGCTTCTCGATGCCCTGCAGCACCGCCGGACGGTTTGCCGAGGCCTTGGCCGCACCGCCTGCCGCAGGCGCCGCAGGCTTGGAGGGTTGCTGGGCCTGGCTGCAGCCGGCCACGCCGAGCAGCAGGGACATCGCGAGCAGGGAGCCCAGCGTGGGCGAGGATTTCAACAACATGGAAACTCCTGGGGAGCGCAAAGTGACGAACGACCCACAGGGTAGTCGCATCCGACCGCCGCTGCAGCCGGATACGGGCAACGCACTGTCGCCGCTCAGGCGGCCGGGCGCAGCGGTTCGCCCTGCAGGTGCGGCAGTGCACCGCGCGTGCGCTCACGGCGCTGGGCGAAGATCTGGCGACGGTAACGGGCCGGGGTGACCCCGACGATGCGCAGGAACAGGCGACGGAACGCGCTCTGGTCCGAATAGCCCACTGCCCACGAGACTTCATCGACCGCGCCGCCGGCCTGCAGCAGCAGCTGTGCCTTGGCGATGCGCAGGCGCTGGCAGTATGCGATCGGGCGCAGCCCGGTGGCCTTGAGGAAACGACGCTGCAGTGTGCGCGGCTCCAGACCGGCGGCGTCGCAGATGTCCTGCAGGGTCACACCGCGCGCGGCGATGCTGTGCAGCCAGCGCTGCGCCTTGAGGATGCCGCGGTCGCCATGCGCGAAATTCGGACTGAAGCGTTCCAGGTCTTCCTGCACGCCGCGCGGGATGACCAGCTGCAGCTGCTGGATGGCCGCGCTCATCACGCTCTGCCCGTAGATGCGGGCCAGCAGGCGCAGGCTGAGGTACTTCCAGGCTTCCGGACCGGACGCGGTCAGCAGGTCGCCGTCGTCCACCAGCGCGCGCTCGCTCGGCTGCCAGCTCGGGACCACCGCCGCCAGCGACGGGCAGCGCGACAGGTCGGGCAGGCTCACCGAGCGACCGGTGAGCACGCCGGCCGACGCCAGCAGCAACCCGCCTTCCTCGCAACCCGCCAGCAGGCTGCCTGCGTCATGGCAGTCGCGCAGCCAGGTCAGCGTGCGCTCGTCGGCCTGCATCAGCGGCCAGCTCGGCTCGTTGCCGGGCACCACGATCACCGCCGGCGGTGCGTCGCCGAACAGCTCGGCACCGGCCACGCGCTGCATGCCGTGCCCGCGCGTGGACAGGGTCCAGCGGGTCACCAGCATCCGCGCGCCGGTACGTTTGCCCGCCGCCGCCGTGCGGTTGCAGCGCTGCGCCAGCTCGGACAGCACGGGTGCGGCAGCGCGCAGGCTGCCGGGGTATTCGAGCACGGCGACTTCCATGAGGGTCGGCGAGCTCGGCTTCGTCATCGACGAAGAAGGGGGAAAAGATGCATCCATGACGGCGCTCCTGGAACGGCTGCTGAAACGGGTGAAACCCTGCTGGATCAAGGCTTCCCGGCGATTCCAGAGGAGCGTACGGAGCGGCTTCACATGCAGCTATGAAACTAGTTGTAAATCGGCTCGGTAACGACATCCGCGCCACGTCGGGAAAACCCTTGACTCTTGACCAGACTCCAGGGTTCACACTGGCCCCCTGCTCTCCTGCGAGGTCGCCGTGAACATTGGACAACTCGCACGCCAGGCCGGCGTGCCCATCGACACCGTGCGCTACTACGAGCGCCAACGCCTGCTCGCCACTGCCCAGCGCAGTGCCGGCGGCTACCGTGTGTTTTCCGACACCGACCTGACCCGGCTGCGCTTCATCCGCCGCGCCAAGGCGCTGGGCTTCACCCTCGACGAAATCGGCGAGCTGCTCCGGCTGAGCGACCATCGCGGCCAGGACATGGCGCAGGTCCGCGATACCGCCGTGCACCGGCTGCAGGACATCGAACAGCGCATCGCCGAACTGCAGCGCATGCACGCCGCACTCGAACAGCTGGTGCACGCCTGCCCCGGCCACGGCGACCTGGAACTGTGCCCGATCCTGGGCGCGCTGGCGGAGCCACGCGCATGACCGCACCGCACGCCCACACCAGCTGCTGCTCCGCCCACGGCGCGAGGTCCGACGCCCCGCGCACCACCGGTCCAGTGCCGGCCGGCACCCGCTACACCTGCCCAATGGATCCGCAGATCGTGCAGGACGGCCCCGGCACCTGCCCGATCTGCGGGATGGCGCTGGAGCCGATGATGCCCAGCCTGGACGACGGCGAGCATCCGGAGCTCACCGATTTCCGTCGGCGCTTCTGGTGGAGCCTGCCGCTGAGCATCGCCACGATGGCGCTGTCGATGCTGGCGATGACCCCGCTGCTGCACGCACTGCCGGCCAGCGTGCGGGTGTGGATCGAGCTGGCCCTGGCCACCCCGGTGGTGCTGTGGGCGGGCTGGCCGTTCCTGCAGCGCTGGGCGCAGTCGATCCGCAACCGCAGCCCCAACATGTGGACCCTGATCGGCACCGGCGTGCTGGCGGCCTACGGCTACAGCGTGGTGGCGACGGTGGCGCCCGGCCTGTTCCCGCCCTCCTTCCAGCAGCACGGTCATGTGGGGGTGTACTTCGAAGCGGCCGCAGTGATCATTTCGCTCACCCTGCTCGGCCAGCTGATGGAACTGCGCGCACGTGCGCAGACCTCGGCGGCCATCAAGTCGCTGCTCGGGCTGGCGCCGAAAACCGCGCGCGTGCTGCGCGGGGACGGGCATGAGGAAGACGTGGACATCGGCGCGCTGCACCCCGGCGACCGTGTGCGCGTGCGGCCCGGCGAAAAGGTGCCGGTGGATGGCAGCGTGCTGGAAGGCCGTTCCAGCGTGGACGAATCGATGCTCACCGGCGAGCCGGTTCCGGTCGCCAAGGGCGTGGGTGATGCGGTCATCGGTGCCACCCTCAACGGTACCGGCAGCCTGGTGATCCGCGCCGAACGGCTGGGCGCGGACAGCATGCTGGCGCAGATCGTGCAGCTGGTGGCGCAGGCACAGCGCTCGCGCGCACCGATGCAGCGCCTCGCCGACAAGGTCGCCTACGGGTTCGTGCTGGCGGTGCTCGGCGTGGCGGTGCTGACCTTCCTTGGCTGGGGCCTGTTCGGACCGTCACCGTCGTGGACGCATGCCGTGCTCAGCGCGGTCGCGGTGCTGATCATCGCCTGCCCGTGTGCACTGGGCCTGGCCACCCCGATGACGATCATGGTCGCCACCGGCCGCGCAGCGCAGCACGGCGTGCTGTTCCGCGACGCCGAGGCGATCGAGGCGCTGCGCACGGTCGACACCCTGGTGGTGGACAAGACCGGCACCCTCACCGAAGGTCGCCCGGCCTTCCGCGAGATACTGGCCGCGCCCGGATTCGATCCCGACCAGGTGCTGCAGTGGGCCGCCAGCCTGGACCAGGGCAGCGAGCATCCGCTGGCGGCGGCCATCGTCGCGCAGGCACGCGAACGCGGCCGGGCCCTGGCCAGCGTGCAGGACTTCGATTCCATCACTGGCCTGGGCGTGCGCGGCAGCGTGGCGGGCAAGGCGCTGCTGCTGGGCAACACCACGTTGATGGCCGGGCATGGCATCGCACTGGAGGCGCTGCAGCACGATGCCGAGCGCCTGCGCCAGCAGGCCGCCAGCGTGATGTTCCTGGCAGTGGACGGTGCCCTCGCCGGCCTCATCGCGGTCGCCGATCCGATCAAGGACTCGACCCGCGAAGCGATCGCACAGCTGCATGCCGACGGCGTCCGCATCGTGATGGCCAGCGGTGATGGCACCGCAACGGCGAGTGCAGTGGCGCGCGAACTCGGCCTGGACGAGGTCCATGGCGAGATGCGCCCCGCCGACAAGGCCGACCTGATCCGCCGCCTGCAGGCACAGGGACGCGTCGTGGCGATGGCCGGCGACGGCATCAACGATGCACCGGCGCTGGCCAGTGCCAACGTCGGCATCGCGATGGGGAACGGCACCGACGTGGCCATGTCCAGCGCGCAGGTCACGCTGGTCAAGGGCGATCTGCGCGGCATCCTGCGTGCACGCCAGCTCTCTGCCGCCAGCGTGCGCAACATGCGCCAGAACCTCGGGTTTGCGTTCCTGTACAACGCGTTGGGCATTCCGGTCGCCGCCGGCGTGCTGTATCCGTTTGGCATCACGATGTCGCCGATGCTGGCAGCGGTAGCGATGAGCCTGAGTTCGGTATCGGTGATCAGCAATGCACTGCGCCTTCGTCATCAGCGTGTGTCGAATGCATGACACTTTTTTCTTGCCAATCGAAAAAAGCGTCGCTATGATTCCGCTCCTCACGACGTGGGGCCATAGCTCAGCTGGGAGAGCGCCTGCATGGCATGCAGGAGGTCGGCGGTTCGATCCCGCCTGGCTCCACCACTCCAATCCTTAGGCCGATTGGAAGGTAGTGAATACAATTCAGTTTTTCGTGCGTCCCCATCGTCTAGAGGCCTAGGACATCACCCTTTCACGGTGGCGACCGGGGTTCGAATCCCCGTGGGGACGCCAGTTACAAAGCAGAAAGCCCCGACTCTTGTCGGGGCTTTTTGTTTGTCCGCATGGCGTCGCGGAAATCGTTCGCAACCCCTTGGCGAATGCTCTTCACACGCGTAGAATTCGCGCTCCAGCATCGTGGGGCCATAGCTCAGCTGGGAGAGCGCCTGCATGGCATGCAGGAGGTCGGCGGTTCGATCCCGCCTGGCTCCACCAC
>Ga0209257_1001485_pt1 | contig 27528 bp, 23 predicted proteins | sample AraplaCvi_mCL_r2_FD_184277 | JGI IMG/M metagenome (GOLD analysis project Ga0209257, IMG submission 184277) | Arabidopsis root microbial communities from North Carolina, USA - plate scrape MF_Cvi_mCL_r2 (SPAdes) (version 2) | ecosystem: Host-associated > Plants > Roots > Endosphere | place: USA...
AAGCTTCGGATCGGGGCGCGAATACTGACTTTTGCTTCGGCTCCACTGCGCACCGAGATGGCCATTTTCCATATGCGATAGCCCTGCCCCTCTAGGGGAGGTGGCCCGAAGGGCCGGAGGGGGTCAGGGGCGCACGATCCTTCCGCCGGTCATCGGCGCGGCCACCCCGGTCGTGCCCGGGAAGCTGATCGGCAGGCCGCGCGCCGTGCGGGCGGCCAGGAAGGCGAAGGCCTCGGCCTCGATGGCGTCGCCGCGCCAGCCGACGGCCTCGGCGGTGCGGACCGGCACGGGCGCGCGGTCGGCCAGGGCCTTCATGATCTGCGGGTTGTGGCGGCCACCGCCGCAGACGATCAGAGCGTCCGGGTGCTGGCCATGCTCGAACGCCTTGACGACCGCCTCGGCGGTGAAGGCGACCAGGGTGGCGGCGGCGTCCTCGGAGGACAGGTGATCGACCAGATGGAGCGGAAAATCGTAGCGGTCCAGCGACTTGGGGGCCGGGCCGGAGAAATAGTCGCTGGCCAGGAACGTCTCCAGCACTGCCTGGTCGACCACGCCGGCCGCCGCCAGCCGGCCGTTCTCGTCGAACCGCCCCAGTCCGCGGGCCTGCAGCATCAGGTCGATCATGCCGTTGCCCGGCCCGGTGTCGAAGGCCAGCAGCTCGCCGTCGGGACCGATCAGGGTGATGTTGGCCACCCCGCCGATGTTCAGCGCCGCCACCGGCGCCGGCAGGCCCGAGGCCTGGGCCCGGGCGGCGTGATAGATCGGGGCCAGCGGCGCCCCCTGCCCGCCCGCCGCCACGTCGGCGGTGCGGAAGTCGAACGCCACCGGCCGTCCGCAGGCCCGGGCCAGCCGCTCGGCGTCGAGAAGCTGCACGGTCCGGCCGGTCCGGCCCGGATGCGGCCGCTCGTGCAGCACCGTCTGGCCGTGGACGCCCAGCAGGTCGAAATCGGACCACGCCAGACCGTGCTCGGCCAGGAAGCTCTCGGCGGCCTGGAAATGCTCGTCGGCCACCGCCTGGGCGGCCTCTTCGAAGATGTCCGGCGCGGGCTTGTCGCGCGGCCAGCCCCGGGCCACCTCGGTGGCGACCAGCAGCAGGTCGCGGGTCTCCTCGCGCAGCTTGCGCTCGCCGGCCGGGCCGAAGGCCTGGATGGTTTCGCCGTCGGTCTCGAGCACCGCCATGTCGACCGCGTCGAGCGAGGTGCCGGTCATGAATCCCAAGATCTTCATGGTCCGGTTGACTGCCATGGCCCGCGCCGGGTAGCTAGGCCCCATGATCGATCACAGCCGCCTCGCCCGCGCCTATTACCGCCCGCTGTCCTAGCGGGAGGCCGACCGATCACGTCGATGCGCCCGCCCCACCGGCGACGCGTCAGGCCAGCGAACGTCTCCGGATCAACACCCAGGAGACCTTGCCGATGAAACCCTCGCCACAGACCGCCCCCGCCGTGCTAGACGCCCATGCGTCTGAAACCCAGGCGCCCGAATTAGAGAGTCGAGCCATGTCCGCCCCCGCGTCGTTCAAGTCGGAATTCCTCCGGACCCTGCAGGCGCGCGGCTACATCCACCAGATCACCCACCCGGAAGAGCTGGACGCGGCGGCCGCCAGCGGGATCGTCACCGCCTATATCGGCTTCGACGCCACCGCCCCGAGCCTGCACGTCGGCAGCCTGATCCAGATCATGATGCTGCGCCGCCTTCAGCAGGCCGGCCACAAGCCGATCGTCCTGATGGGCGGCGGCACGACCAAGGTCGGCGACCCCACGGGCAAGGACGAGAGCCGCAAGCTGCTGAGCGACGCCGACATCGCCGCCAACATCGCCGGCATCAAGCAGGTGTTCGCCAAGTTCCTGACCTTCGGCGACGGCCCGACCGACGCCATCATGGTCGATAACGACGCGTGGCTGAGCCAATTTGGCTACGTGCAGTTCCTGCGCGACTACGGCGTGCACTTCACGGTCAACCGGATGCTGGCCTTCGACTCGGTCAAGCTGCGGCTCGAGCGCGAGCAGCCGATGACCTTCCTCGAGTTCAATTACATGCTGATGCAGGCGGTCGACTTCCTGGAGCTGAACCGCAAGCACGGCTGCGTGCTGCAGATGGGCGGCTCGGACCAGTGGGGCAACATCCTCAACGGGGTGGAGCTGACCCGCCGCGTCGACCAGAAGGCCGCCTTCGGCCTGACCACCCCCCTGCTGGCCACCGCCTCGGGCGCCAAGATGGGCAAGACCATGTCGGGCGCGGTATGGCTGAACGCCGAGCAGCTGTCGCCGTACGACTACTGGCAGTTCTGGCGCAACACCGAGGACGCCGACGTCGGCCGCTTCCTGAAGCTGTTCACCGACCTGCCGCTGGAGCGCATCGCCGAGCTGGAAACCCTGCCGGGCGCCCAGATCAACGAGGCCAAGAAGGTGCTGGCCGACGAGGCCACGCGGATGGCGCACGGCGAAGACGAGGCCCGCAAGGCCCGCGACGCCGCCGAGAAGGCCTTCGAGCAAGGCGCGCTGTCGGCCGACCTGCCGACCTTCGAGGTTCCCGCCGCGGACCTGGAGGCCGGGATCGTGCTGGCCGCCCTGTTCGCCGACGCCGGCCTGGCCGGCTCGCGCGGCGAGGCCCGGCGTCTGGCCCAGGGCGGCGGGCTGAAGGTCAACGACAAGGCCGAGGCCAGCGCCGATCGCGTGATCACGTCGGCCGACCTCGTCGACGGCGTCGTCAAGCTGGCGGCCGGAAAGAAGAAGATCGTGCTGGTGAGGCCGGTCTAGAAACAGGTGTCATCCCGGAAACGGCAAAGCCGTTATCCGGGACCGCCAGAAGCGCGGCGCTCAGGCGTCGGTCCCGGATCTGCGCGCTTGGCGCTTGTCCGGGATGACAGCGAATGTGGAGACAGACAGATGCTTGAACCCGGCGACAAGGCCCCCGATTTCGACCTGGCCACCGACACCGGCCGCGTCAGCCTTTCCAGCCTGAAGGGCAAGACCGTCGTGCTCTACTTCTATCCGAAGGACGACACGACCGGCTGCACCTCGCAGGCCCTGCAGTTCTCGTCCGAGGTCGAGGAATTCGCCAAGCTGGGCTCGGTGATCGTCGGCGTGTCCAAGGACAGCGCCGCCTCGCACGCCAAGTTCCGCAAGAAGCACGACCTGACCGTCGAACTGGCCGCCGATCCCACCGGCGAGACGGTCGAGGCCTATGGCGCCTGGGTCGAGAAGAGCATGTACGGCCGCAAATACATGGGCATCGACCGCTCGACCTTCCTGATCGACCGTGAGGGCGTGGTCCGCGCCGTCTGGCGCAAGGTGAAGGTGCCCAACCACATCAAGGCGGTGCTGACCGCCGCGCGCGCTCTCAAGGAAGGAACCCTGAAATAACGGTGTGGCTTGCCCGCCTCAGGCGTGCGGTTATCGCCACAGCGACGCGCGCCCGTAGTGGCTATCGGGCACGGAACCTTTTATCGGTTGAGTCGCTAAGGCAAAAAGTCGCCCTGTGTTCGCACTCGGCGCGAAGTATCTTGCGCGTTTCAGCTTTCTCGTTGCATATCGCCGGGACCTTGAAAACGGGGGTTTCCTAGGGCGATGGCGATCACGCGCTTCAAGCGAATCCGACAATCCCTGGAAGAGCTCTTCCCCGAGCGTCATCTCTATGTGCGCTCCGGCGGCGAGATGCGCGGCTATGTCTTCTCCACCGGCAAGCAGCTGATGTGCGCCACCGGCGTCGCCGCCGCCGCCCTGTGGATGGGCGTCTGCACCGCCGCCATGATGATCAACGTGCTGTCGGTCAGCTCGACCGACCAGATGGTCATCAAGCAGAAGGCCTATTACGAGCGCCTGAACGCCGACCGCCAGGCCCGGCTGAACAGCGCCGTGGCCCAGCTGTCGGCCAGCAGCGGCTCGCTGGACGAACTGGCCAGCTCGGTCGAGAAGCGCCACGCCGCCCTGGCCCTGCTGGTCAGCGACTTCAAGGGCGTGCCGGGCGCCGCCCAGGCCCTGCAGGTCGGCAAGCCGCACGCGCTGGGCGCCTCGCCGATCGAGCGCATCCAGGCCACGCGCATGGACCAGGAACGCCTGATCGACGCCGCCGAGACCTTCGCCAAGAGCCGCGCCGAGCGCCTGCGCCTGGCCATGCGGATGGCGGGGCTGGACGCCGGCGCCTTCACCAGCCGCGACGGCGGTTCGTCCCTGGGCGGGCCTCTGATCGAGGCCAAGGATCCCCGCGCCCTGGCCGCCGTGCTCGATGTGGACGAGGACTTCGCCAGCCGCATCCAGCACGCCGCCACCGACATGTCGGACATGCGCCAGCTCAGCGCCGCCTCGCAGCAGCTGCCCTTCTACCGGCCGACCAACAATCCGGCGCTGAGCAGCAGCTACGGCGTCCGCTTCGACCCCTTCACCCATCGGCCGGCCTTCCATTCCGGTCTGGACTTCCCCGGCGCGTTCTACACGCCGATCATGGCCACCGCCCCGGGCGTGGTCTCCTATGTCGGCGTGCGTTCGGGCTACGGCAACGTCGTGGAGATCGACCATGGCAACGGCTTCAAGACCCGCTACGGTCACCTGCAGGCCGCTTCGGTCCGGGTCGGCCAGCGCGTGGCCATCGGCCAGCGCATCGCGGCCATGGGCTCGACCGGCCGCTCGACAGGTCCGCATCTGCACTACGAAGTATGGGTCAACGGTCGGGCCCAGAACCCGAACCGCTTCTTGAAGGCTGGTGAGTATGTTCAGCAAGCAAGCTAAGGCGTCCAAGGGCTCGGTCCAGATCGAGCCGCTGCCCATGTCCATGGCGCCGGCCGCGTCCGACGCCGCTCGCAAGGCCCCGCCCAAGGTGGCCTCCCTGGTTTCCCCCGACATCACCATCGAAGGCGGCATTACCGGCGACGGCGAGCTGCAGATCGACGGCGTGGTGCGCGGCGACGTTCGCGTGGGCAGGCTGACGATCGGCGAAACCGGCCATGTCGAGGGCTCGATCTACGCCGAGGCGGTGGAGGTCCGGGGCCGGATCGTTGGCGCGATCACCGCCAAGCAGGTCCGTCTCTACGGCACCGCCTATGTCGACGGCGACATCACCCACGAGCAGCTGGCGATGGAGACCGGGGCCTTCTTCCAGGGCCGCAGCCTGAAGTTCCAGCGCCCGCCCGCCCCTCCGGCCCAGCCCGCGCCGCCGCCGATGCTGGAAGCCAAGCCGGCCGGCTAAAAAGAGACGCCCCGGATCGCTCCGGGGCGTTTTGCATTTCGGACCGTCTTCTCGCTAAGCTTGGGCGTCTCGAGTGGCCCCGACGCGCTGGGCCAGCGAAGCCCCCATGAACTGGTCGAGGTCGCCGTCCAGAACGCCCTGCGTGTCGGACGTCTCGACATTGGTCCGCAGGTCCTTGACCATCTGGTAGGGCTGCAGGACGTAGCTGCGGATCTGGTGGCCCCAGCCGATGTCGGTCTTCTGGTCCTCCAGGGCCTGCTGGGCGGCTTCCCGCTTCTGCAGCTCGGCCTCGTAGAGCCGGGCGCGCAGCATCTTCCAGGCTTCCTCGCGGTTCTGGTGCTGCGACCGGCCGGCCTGGCAGGCCACGGCGATGCCCGTGGGGATGTGCGTCAGGCGCACGGCAGAGTCGGTCTTGTTAATGTGCTGGCCGCCCGCGCCGGAGGCCCGATAGGTGTCGGTGCGCACGTCCGACGGATTGATCTCGATCTCGATCGTGTCGTCGACCACCGGATAGACCCAGGCCGAGGCGAAGCTCGTGTGGCGCTTAGCGGCCGCGTCATAGGGGCTGATGCGCACCAGGCGGTGGACGCCGGCCTCGGTCTTCAGCCAGCCATAGGCGTTCGTGCCCTTGACCAGCAGGGTCGCCGACTTGATGCCGACCTGGTCGCCGGCGGTCTCTTCGACCAGTTCCACGCTCATGCCATGGGCGTTGGCCCAGCGGCTGTACATGCGCAGCAGCATGCCCGCCCAGTCGCAGGACTCGGTGCCGCCCGCTCCGGAGTTGATTTCGACATAGCAGTCGTTGCCGTCGGCCTCGCCGGACAGCAGGGCCTCCAGTTCCGCGCGACCAGCGCGCTCCTTCAGGTCCTTGAGCTGGGCGCGGGCGTCCGCCAGAAGGGCTTCGTCGCCCTCCATGTCGGCCAGTTCGGCATATTCCAGCGCGTCCTTCAGGCCGCTTTCCAGAACCTGCACGGCCTCGACGCGGGCGGCCAGGCCGGCGCGTTCGCGGGAGACGGCCTGAGCTTCCGCCGGGCGGTCCCAGAGGGTCGGGTCCTCGACCCGGGCGTTCAGCTCATCGAGCTTGCGTAGGGCGACATCCCAGTCAAAGACGCCTCCTGAGCAGTCCCACGGACTGCTCGATGTCAGCCGCGGCGGCCTCGACATCCGGTCTCATCACGTAACTCCGTGACAGTGTTGAAGGGCGCGGGACATAGCCCGCGTCCGGAGTCGGCGCAATGACCCCCGTCGATGGACCGACGATTAATAGAGCCCGCTGATGTCCGGCGCCTGGGGCGGCGGCTTGGCGGGGCCCTGGGTCGGGGCCGGTCCGACCTGGCCGTCGGGCCACACCTGGCCATAAGGCTGCGGACCCGTGCTCTCGGTCGGCACGAAGACCTTGGGCTCGGTGCCGGGGCGGAAAGCTTCGCGAATGCCGCGCACCATGGCGAACTTGGCGTTGGCGGGAGCCTTGAATTCGGTCTTGGGCTGGCCCTTCAGCGCCTCGCGCATGAAGTCCATGAAGATCGGCACCGGACCGGTCGCGCCCGTTTCGCCTTCGCCCAGCGAGCGGTTGTCGTCGAAGCCGATGAACACGCCGACCACCAGGTTGGGCGAATAACCCATGAACCAGGCGCTGCGGTACTCGTTGGTCGTTCCGGTCTTGCCAGCCAGCGGATAGCCCAGCGAGCTGGCCTGGGCCGCGGTGCCGCGCTGGACCACGCCCTGCAGCATCGAGGTGATCTGGTAGGCGGTGATCGGATCCATGACCTGCTCGCCCAGCGCCGGGATGCGGGGGCTCTCGTCACCGTTGAAGCCGGCGTTGCAGCGCACGCAGTCGCGCTTGTCGGCCCGGAAGATCACCTTGCCCTCGCGATCCTGCACCAGCTCGATCAGGTGCGGCTCGACCCGGCGGCCGCCGTTGACGAACGGCGTATAGGCCGTGGTCAGCTTGAAAGGCGTGGTCTCGCCCGCGCCCAGGGCCATGGCCAGGACCGGCGCCATGTCACGGGTGACGCCCGTCTTCTTGGCGGTCTCGATGATCTTCTTCATGCCAACGCTCTGGGCCAGGCGCACGGTCATGGCGTTGATCGACTGTTCCAAGCCCTTGCGCAGCGGCAGGGCTCCATAGAACTTCTTGTGGTAGTTCTCAGGACTCCAGTCCTGGCCATTGGCCCCCTTCAGGGTAATGGCGCTGTCGACCACGACGCTGGCCGGCGTGTAGCCGTTCTCCAGGGCCGTGGCGTAGACGAACGGCTTGAAGGCCGAACCTGGCTGACGCATGGCCTGGGTCGCGCGGTTGAAGTTCGACAGCGAGAAGCTGTAGCCGCCGACCAGGGCCACGACACGGCCCGTATAGGGTTCCATGGCCACCAGGGCGCCGTTGACGATCGGGATCTGGCGCAGACGGTAGGCGGCGGCGCCGTCGGGCTTCTCGACGAACACCAGGTCACCGACCTTCAGGCCCTTGGTGGCGTTGGCCCAGGCCATGTCCTCGCCGGCGATGGCCCCCTCGCCTTCACCCTTGGCCAGGCGGACGCCGCCCGAGGCCGAGGTGACGATGGCCGGCCGCCAGCCACGGCGCTCGGAGGGCGGAGCCTTCTTCAGCGCCTGCTTTTCCCAGTCCGTGTCCAGGGTTTCGACGTGACCCCAGGCGCCGCGCCAGCCGTGGCGGCGATCGTACTTCTCCAGACCCTCCATAAGCGCCACCCGCGCCGCGGTCTGCAGCCTGGGGTCGAGGGTCGTGCGCATGTAATAGCCGCCCTCGTTGAGGCGCGGACCGAGGGTGGCGACGCCGCGCTGGCGCACCTCCTCGACAAAATAGTCGGCGTCGCGATAGGCGGCGCGCTTGGGGGCCGGCTGGACGACGAGATCCTCGGCCATCGCCTTCTTGGCGTCGGCCTGGCTGACCCAGCCCAGGTCGGCCATCTGGCCCAGGATCCAGTCGCGTCGAGCCTTGGCCTTCGCCTTGTTGCGGATCGGATGATAGTTGTCCGGCCCCTTGGGCAGCGCCGCCAGGAAGGCGCTTTCCGACAGGGTCAGCTCCGGCAGCGACTTGCCGAAATAGTTGTAGGCGGCCGCACCGACCCCATACGAGCGATAGCCCAGCCAGATCTCGTTGAGGTACAGCTCAAGGATCTGCTGCTTGTCGAGCGACTGCTCGAGGCGGTGCGCCAGGATCGCTTCCTTGAACTTGCGCCCAACCGTCGCGTCGCTGGTCAGCAGCACGTTCTTGGCGACCTGCTGAGTGATCGTGGAGCCGCCTTCCAGGCGACGACCGCGCGCGGCGTTGCCGATATTGTTGAGCATGGCCCGCGAGAAGCCGCCGACGTCGACGCCGCCGTGCTTGAAGAAGTTGTGGTCCTCGGCCGCCAGGAAGGCTTGGGCCAGCTGGGGCGGGATCTGGTCGTAGGGCACGAAGATCCGGCGTTCCTTGCTGTATTCGCCGATCAGGGTCCCGTCCCAGGCGTAGACGCGCGTGGCGGTCGGGGGCCGATAGTCCTGCAGTTCGCCAGCGTCCGGCATGTCGTGGAACAGCCAAGCGGCGTAGATGGCGATGGCGAATCCGGCCACGGCGATCGCGGACAGCACCGTGACGCCGGCGATGGCGATCCATCGTTGTCTAGGCTTGAGATCCACGCCGCCTCCGTCGGGCGACGCACTTTCGCCCGCTCCGTTCGAATCCTCTAGCGCGCATCGGTCAAGGCGCCAACGGCTCTCGCCGTCCGGGCGGATGGGCTTTCCTGCCTAGCGGGCGGCCAGGCGCGTCTGGGTCGCGAAATAAGATTCGATCGACCCGGCCACGGCGTCCATCAGCCGGCCACGACCGGCCGAGGTCTTGAGAAGTCGCTCGTCGTCGGCATTGGTGATGAAGCCCATCTCCAGCAGCACGGCCGGCACGTCCGGCGCCAGCAATACGATAAAGCCGGCGTCGCGGTGGCTGCGGCGCAGCAGGGTTGTCTCCTCGCCCACCGATTGCAGCAGGGTTTCGGCAAAGGCGGCGGAGCGATTCTTGGTGGCGCGCTGCGACAGATCCAGAAGGATCTGGCTGACGGCGCGATCACGGCCCGGCAGGTTGGCCTTCATCAGCCAGTCGTCCTTCTCGAGCACCCGCGCCACCCGCTCGGTGCCCTTTTCCGACAGGGTGTAGACGCTGGCGCCGCGGGTCGTGGCGTCTGGCCCCGAATCGGCGTGCAGCGAGATGAACAGGTCCGCATCGGCCCGGCGGGCGATCTGGACCCGAGCCTCCAACGGCACGAAGGTGTCCGACTGCCGGGTCATGACCACGGTGTAGCGGCCGGATTTCTCAAGTCTGGCCTTCAGCGCCTTGGCGGCGGCCAGGGTGACGTCCTTCTCGGCGGTGTCGGAACCCGACGAGCCAGGATCCTTGCCGCCATGGCCGGCGTCGATGACGATCACCTTCTTCAGGCGTAGGGCCGGGGCCTTGGTCGGCGCCGAAATCAGGGTCGGCTTCAAGACGGACGTCTGGAGCGCGTCTGGCGCGTCCGTGGATTTCAGGTCGATCACGTAGCGGTAGGCCGAAGCGCCGTCGCCCGGCGGCAGCAGGAAGCGCCGGCGGACCTCGGCGTTGGCCTTGAGATCGAGCCGCAGACGGGCGCCGCCCGCGGCTTCGTCGATCGCCCAGCGCTCGACCAGGCCCTGGCCCGCGCCCTGCAGATCGCCGGCCGTCGCGACGTTGGGCAACGCGATCACGACGCGGCGGTCGGTGGCGCCGTCCGCCAGCAGCTTGCCGGTGGCCGCCCGATCGAGGTCGATGACGATGCGGGTTTCGTTACGGTCTCCGCCGAACCGGACCTTCTGGACGCCGGCGGCGGGCGCCGGACCATGAGCCATGGCCACGGCCACGCCAGCCAGAGCCAGGCCGCCGACGATCATCGCCGCCCGCGCCCACCCCGTCCTCGTCGCCGAGATCAAGACACTGTTCATGCCGTCCGTCGCCCCAAGGGCCCAACCTAAACCAAAACTGATATCCGCATTTCCGGGTAGAGAAAGCGTTAACCCAAGGCGCGACATGGCGGCGCAGATGGGGTCAGTCGAGCGCTTTTCTTTTACGATACGATGTTGCTACACTATGGTCCGCGCGCTGAGCGCCGTGATCGTCATGGCGGAAAGCGTGAGCGGCTCCTATCTCACGGACCGGCTTGCATTCTGAGAGTGCAATCTGCGTTCGTGGCCGGACCGCCGGACTGAAACGAGTTTGGGCTCGATTACCAGCGTGAGGCGCGAAGCCTTTGCCTGGATCGTCCCGCAGGGTTCGCGTCGGATCCTTAAGCCGCTCCGGCGTCGACGCTCCATCCGATCCGCGCCCTCCGGCGCGTTTAAGGAACACAGAAACCTTATGGGCTGCGCCGCACCCGACCGCCTTTGGCGACCGACCTTCCGCAACCGCTTCGGCGGGGCGACGGGCGGTGACGTGCGCGCCTTTCAATCATATCGGCGCCCGGACCTAGCGTTCGCAGCGCGCCGTGGAGATACCCTCTATGTCGAAGAAGATGTTGATCGACGCCGCCCACGCCGAAGAAACGCGTGTGGTGGTCGTGGACGGTACGCGGGTTGAAGAATTCGATTTCGAAAGCCAGACCCGAAAGCAGCTCCGAGGAAATATCTATCTCGCCAAGGTGACCCGCGTTGAACCCAGCCTCCAGGCTGCGTTCATCGAGTATGGCGGCAACCGCCATGGGTTCCTTGCCTTCAACGAGATCCATCCGGACTATTACCAGATCCCGGTCGCCGACCGTGAAGCGCTGATGCGCGACGACTCGCACGACGACGAGGACGATCACCATCACGCCCGCGAGGACGATGATGGCGACGTGGTCGACGACGAGGAAGACGCCGTCGAGGAAGAACTGGCGCGCCGCAAGCGTCGGCTGATGCGCAAGTACAAGATCCAGGAAGTGATCCGCCGCCGGCAGATCATGCTGGTCCAGGTCGTCAAGGAAGAGCGCGGCAACAAGGGCGCGGCCCTGACGACCTACCTGTCGCTGGCCGGCCGCTACGGCGTCCTGATGCCCAACACCGCCCGCGGCGGCGGCATCAGCCGCAAGATCACGACGGTCACCGACCGCAAGCGGCTCAAGAGCGTCGTGCAGGGCCTGGACGTGCCCCAGGGCATGGGCCTGATCGTCCGCACAGCCGGCGCCAAGCGCACCAAGGCCGAGATCAAGCGCGACTACGAATACCTGCTGCGGCTGTGGGAGAACATCCGCGATAATACCCTGCACTCGATCGCCCCGGCGCTGATCTACGAGGAGGAAGACCTCGTCAAGCGCGCCATCCGCGACATGTACGACAAGGACCTGGAGGGCATCTGGGTCGAGGGCGAGGCCGGCTACAAGGAAGCGCGCGACTTCATGCGCATGCTGATGCCGAGCCAGGCCAAGAAGGTCTTCCCCTACCGCGAGCCGGCCCCGCTGTTCGTCAAGCACAAGATCGAGGACCATCTGGCCCAGATCTATTCGCCGGTCGTGCCGCTGCGGTCCGGCGGCTATCTGGTGATCAACCAAACCGAGGCGCTGGTCGCCATCGACGTCAACTCCGGCAAGGCCACGCGCGAGCGCAACATCGAGGCCACCGCGCTCAAGACCAACGTCGAAGCCGCCGAGGAAGCCGCGCGCCAGCTGCGTCTGCGCGACCTGGCGGGCCTGATCGTCATCGACTTCATCGACATGGATGAAGCCAAGAACAACCGCACCGTCGAAAAAGTCCTCAAGGACGCCCTGAAGGACGATCGCGCCCGCATCCAGATGGGCAAGATCAGCGGGTTCGGCCTGATGGAAATCAGCCGCCAGCGCCGCCGCACCGGCGTGCTGGAAGGCACCACCCACGTCTGCGAACACTGCGACGGCACCGGCCGTGTCCGGTCGGTGGAATCCAGCGCCCTGGCCGCCCTGCGCGCGGTCGAGGTCGAGGCCCTGAAGGGCGGCGGCGCCGTCACCCTGAAGGTCAGCCGTCCGGTCGGCATCTACATCCTCAACGAAAAGCGCGCCTATCTGCTGCGGCTGCAACAGACCCACGCCTTGTTCGTCACGGTCCTGGTCGACGACAGCCTGCACCAGGCCGAGCACGACATCGACCGCACGGAACTGGGCGAGCGCCCTGCCCCGCAGATCTTCGCGCCGATCGAGCCTGACCCCGTCTATGACGACGAGGCGTTCGAGGACGAGGAGGACGAAGACGACGAAGAGATTGTCGCCGAGGACGAGGACGAGAGCGAAGACGACGACGCCCCCCGCGCCGCCCGGCCGGCCCGCGTCGAAGCGCCCGAGGACGAAAGCGGCCGTCGCGGCCGCAAGCGTCGCCGTCGCGGCAGCCGTCGTGACGACCGTGACGAGGCCCCGGCCGAGGCCGCCGGCGAAGACGATGAGGAAGACGCCGAAGGCGCCGACCGCGCCGAGGGCGACATCGAGGGCGAGGACGAGGAATCGCGCCGCCGTCGCCGTCGCCGGGGCCGTCGCGGCGGTCGTCGCGGCGGTCGCGAGGACGGCGATCGTCCGGCCGACGCCTTCGCCTGGACCCGCCCGCGGGTGCCGTTCGGCGAGAACGCCTTCGTCTGGCACGACCCCGCCGAACTCGATGGTCGCGGCGCCCGTCCCGAGCGCTCCGAGCGTCCGGAACGCGTGGAGGCTCCGATCGCGGAACGCACCGAGCGTCCGGAACGCGCCGAGCGTGGCGAACGCGGCGGTCGTCGTGGGCGCGGTCGCGGCGAACGCAGCGAACGGACCGAGGCGTCCGATGCCCCCCGCGCCGAACGCGTCCCCGCCCCGCGGGTCGACGTCGCCGAGCTGGAGGTCGCGCCCCTGCCCCCGCCCGTGATCGAAGGCCCGCCGGCCGACGTCTGGGTGGAACTGCCGCCACAGGACGAGGCTCCCAAGAAGGCGCGCCGTCCCCGCAGCCGAGGGCGCAAGGCGGCCGATGCCGAGACGCCGACCGAGACTCCGGTTGAAGCGCCCGCCGTCGAGACGGTCGAGGAAACGCCCCTTGTCGCGGCCGAGGTCGAGATCCCAGCTCCGGTCGCCGAACCGGAGCCCGTCGCGGTCGCCGCGGCGGAACCGGTTCCGGTCGTCGTCGAGCCCGACCCGGCCGAAATCCTGACCCCGCCGGAAAAGCCCAAGCGCGGCTGGTGGCGTCGGGGCTGACGATCCTGAGATGAAGCTCGGCGGGCACCTGGTCCCGCCGAGCTTCACGCCTATATCGCGGGATAGGTTCGACGGAATATTCCCAGGTCGTCGAGAACAGCGTTAGACTGCCGGCTTGAGCGCGGGGGCGCGATCAGGAGAGTTTCGATGACCTCCCGGACAAGGGCGGCTTCCGAAAAAATAGCCAGAAAGACGGGATCGGCGCTGTCCGCGCTGGCCCTGTTGGCGGCCATCCTCGCTCCCGTCGCGCCGGCCCATGCGCAGGACGGCCCCTCGCTGATCCGCGATACCGAGATCGAGGAAATCCTTCACCGCGACGCCGATCCGATCTACGCGGCGGCCGGACTGGATCCCAAGACGGTTCGCATCCTGCTGGTCGGCGACAAGGAGCTGAACGCCTTCGCGACCCAAGGCCTGATGATGGGCCTCAACACCGGCCTGATCCTGCAGACCGAGACGCCCAACCAGCTAAAAGGCGTCATCGCCCACGAAACCGGGCACCTTGCCGGGGCCCACCCCCTGCGCTCGGGCGAGATGATGCGGGCCGGCCTCAAGCCGATGATCCTGACCATGGGCCTGGGCGTCCTCGCCGCCCTGGCCGGCGCGCCCGACGCCGGCGCGGTGCTGATGGGCAACGCGTCCTATTTCGGCCAGTTGGGCGCCCTGGGCTACAGCCGCGACCAGGAATCGCGCGCCGACCAGGCCGGCGCCGGCTTCCTGGAGGCCACCGGCCAGTCGGGCCGCGGCCTCGTCGAGTTCTTCGACAACTTCCGCTACCAGGAGGTTTTCGATCAATCGCGGCGCTTCGCTTATTTCCGCAGCCACCCTCTGTCGGGCGATCGGATCGACGCCTTGCGCAGCCGGGTCGAAAAACTGCCACACTACAACGCGGTCGACGATCCGGAGTCCCTGGCCGAGCACGAGATCATGAAGGCCAAGCTGGAGGGCTTCATCAATCCCGGCGTGGCGATCGTGAAATACAAGGAAAGCGACCGGGCCTTCCCCGCCCGCTATGCCCGCGCCATCGCCTATTACCAGATGAAGGAGCCCGATCGGGCCCTGAAGATCCTCGACGGGCTGATCACCGAGAATCCGAACAATCCCTATCTCTGGGAGTTGAAGGGCCAGATCCTGTTCGAATTCAATCGGGTCAAGGAGGCCGAGGAGCCGCAGCGCCGCTCGGTGGCGCTGAAGCCCGACGCCGCCTTGCTGCGGGTCAATCTGGGCCAGACTCTGATCGGGCTCGACGATCCCAAGAAGGTTGAGGAAGGCATCAACGAGCTGAAACGCTCGCTGCTCGACGAAGGCGACAATTCCGTCGCCTGGCGCCTGCTGGCCCAGGCCTATGACAAGCGCGGCGAGGACGGCCAGGCGCGCCTGGCCACCGCCGAGCAATATTTCAACATGGGCGCGACCCAGGAAGCCCGGGTCTTCGCCATGAGGGCCCGCGAACTGCTCAAGAAGGACAGCGTGGAATGGCGCCGCGCCACCGACATCGTCCTGACCTCCAACCCTTCCAACCAGGATCTCAAGGACCTGGCCAAGGAAGGCGCCGTCACCTCGGGCCTGCGCCGCTAGGCCGCCCCTTTTCAGAGATCTGCATGCCCCTGCCGTCCCGCCCGCTGGCGTTCGCCGCCGCGTCCCTCGCCGCCCTTTCCCTGATGGGCTGCGGTCAAGCCAACGCCGACAGGGCGTTTGGCGAGAAGGTGCACGCCTATCTGATCGAGCACCCAGAGGTGCTGGTCGAGATGAGCGCCAAGCTGCAGGAGAAGCAGGTCGCGGAAAAAACGAAGAACGCCAGGAGCGCGATCACCAAGTATCGCCAGGCGCTCGAGCATGACCCCCGCGACTTCGTGGCCAATCCGAACGGCTCGATCACCGTCGTCGAGTTCTTCGACTACCGCTGCGGCTACTGCAAGCTGGCCGCGCCGCAGATCGTCGAGCTGATCCAGAAGAACCCGGACGTGCGTTTCGTGTTCAAGGACTTCGTGATCTTCGGCCATGACTCGGAAGTCGCGGCCCGCATGGTCCTCGGGGCCAAGGACCAGGGCAAGACGATCGAACTGCACAAGCGCCTGATGGCTGAAAAGAGCCTCGACGAAGCCGGCGTCGTCCGCATCGCCCAGCAGCTTGGGATCGACGTGGCCAAGGCTCGTGCAGCGGGCATTTCCGAGGCCACCACGCAGCACCTGGCGGACACCCACGCCCTGGCCGAGGCCCTGGCCATCGAGGGCACGCCGGCCTTCTTCGTGGGCGACCAGATGATCCCCGGCGCCGACATGCACGCCCTGAACCTGGCGATTGACCAGGCCAGGGCCGGCAAGGCCAAGAAGGTCTAGGCTCTGGCCTAGATCAGGCCCGCCAGCGGCGAGCTGGGATCCGCGTAGAGCCGCTTCTGCATTCGGCCGGCGAGGTAGGCCTCGCGGCCCGCGATCACCGCGTGCTTCATCGCCCTGGCCATGCGGATCGGATCCTTGGCCTCGGCGATGGCGGTGTTCATCAGGATCGCGTCGCAGCCCAGCTCCATGCCGATCGCCGCATCCGAGGCCGTGCCGACGCCGGCGTCGACCAGCACCGGCACCCCGGCGTTCTCGACGATGATCCGCAGGTTCACGCGGTTCTGGATGCCCAGCCCCGAGCCGATCGGCGCCCCCAGCGGCATGATCGCCACCGCGCCGGCCTCTTCCAGCTTGCGGGCGTAGACGGGATCGTCGGAGCAATAGACCATGACCTGAAAGCCCTCGGCGACCAGCAGCTTCAGCGAGCGCAGGGTCTCTTCCATGTCCGGATAGAGGGTCTTGGGGTCGGACAGCACTTCCAGTTTCACCAGATCCCAGCCGCCGGCCTCGCGGGCCAGGCGCAGGGTGCGCACCGCGTCCTCGCCGGTGAAGCAACCCGCCGTGTTGGGCAGAAAGGTGAATTCGGTGGGCTTGACGTAGTCGATCAGCAGCGGCTGGGTCGGGTCCGTCAGGTTCACCCGGCGTACGGCCACCGTGACGATCTCGGCCCCCGCAGCCTTCGCCGCCGCGGCGTTGGTGGTGTAGTCCTTGTACTTGCCGGTGCCGACGATCAAGCGCGAGCGGAAGGTTCGGCCAGCGACGGTCCAGGTGTCTTCGGCGTCGATGGCCGAAACGGCGGATTCGGGGGGGACGTGCGCGTTCATGACCTGCATTTACGCCCGCCCATCCCGGGTTTCAAACCCGGAGCCTCACCCGCCCCCAATGAAAGTGACGATCTCGATCCGATCGCCGTCGGCCAGGGCGGTGTCGGCATAGGTCGATCGAGGCGCGATTTCGAGATTGCGCTCGACGGCCACCTTGCGGGCGTCCAGGCCCAGCGTCGACACCAGATCCGCGATGCTGGCGACACCCGCGATGTCCCGCTCCTCGCCGTTCAGTAGAAGCCTCATGTCACCTCCGAAGCGAGCCCTGCTTGTGACGCGGGGGAACCGGCTATACAAGACCTCCCGGAATCGACGGCGGAGCCGAATGGTAAAACCGATCCATGTGCTGAGCGGACCCAACCTCAACCTGTTGGGAACGCGCGAGCCCGAGATCTATGGCAAGGACACGCTCGACGATGTCCGCACGCGCTGCGAAGCGCGCGCGGCCGCTCGGGGTCTTTCCGTCGTCTTCCGGCAGAGCAACCACGAAGGCGCGCTGATCGACTGGGTCCAGGAAGCCCGGACGGACGCTTGCGCGTTGGTGATCAATCCGGCGGGCTATGGACATACGTCGATCGCTCTCCTCGACGCCCTGAAGACCTTGAATATCCCGGTCATCGAGTGTCACCTGTCCAACCCGGCGGCGCGGGAGGAATTCCGCCGCCACACCTTCGTTTCGCTCGCGGCGACCGGGATCGTCTCCGGTTTCGGCGTGGCGAGCTATGAACTGGCGATCGAGGCCGCTGCCGGCCTGATCGGCGCGAACTAGCCGGCGATCCCGGCTTCAGAAGACAACAAGGTAACCTTCCATGTCCAATCCCAAGGCCCCCGCCGATCCGGTCGAGACCCCGTCGATCGACGCCCGCCTGGTCCGCAAGCTGGCTGACATTCTGAAGGACACCGGCCTGTCGGAAATCGAGGTCGAACATGCGGGCCTGAAGATCCGGGTCGCCCGCGAACTGACCGTCGCCGCCGCGCCGACCCAGTACGTCCAAGCCGCGGCCGCGCCGGCCTACGCGCCCGCCCCGGCTCCTGCCACACCCGCCGCCGAGGCCCCCGCGCCGGCGCCGGCCGCCCATGCCGGCGAAGCCGTCAAGTCGCCAATGGTCGGCACCGTCTACCTGTCGCCGCAGCCCGGTGCCGACGCCTTCATCAAGGTGGGCGACACCGTGAGCGCCGGCCAGACCCTGCTGATCGTCGAAGCCATGAAGACCATGAACCCGATCTCGGCGCCCAAGGCCGGGAAGGTCGTCGAGATCCTGGTGGCAGATGCCCAGCCCGTCGAATTCGGCGAGCCGCTCGTCATCGTCGAGTAATCGGCATGTTTGACAAGATCCTCATCGCCAACCGAGGCGAGATCGCGCTTCGGGTTCACCGCGCCTGCAAGGAAATGGGCATCGCCACGGTGGCGGTCCATTCCGAGGCCGACGCCAATTCCATGTGGGTGCGCCTGGCCGACGAGAGCGTCTGCATCGGCCCAGCCTCGGCCGCCAAGAGCTATCTGAACATCCCGTCGATTATCGCGGCCGCCGAGATCACGGGGGCCCAGGCGATCCACCCGGGTTACGGCTTCCTGTCGGAGAACGCCCGCTTCGCCGAGATCGTCGGCGCGCACGGCTATACCTTCATCGGCCCCAAGCCCGAACACATCCGGATGATGGGCGACAAGATCACCGCCAAGCAGGCCGTCAAGGACGCGGGCATTCCCGTCGTGCCGGGCTCGGACGGCGGCGTGTCGACCGAGGAGGAGGCCTTCGAGGCCGCCGAGCGCATCGGCTTCCCCGTGCTGATCAAGGCCGCCTCGGGGGGCGGCGGCCGCGGCATGAAGGTGGCCCAGACGCGCGAGGATCTGGCCGAAGCGGTCTCGACCGCCCGCTCGGAAGCGCGCGCGGCGTTCGGCGACGACACGGTCTATATGGAGCGCTACCTCCAAAAGCCGCGCCACATCGAGCTGCAGGTCATCGCCGACAGCCACGGCAATGTGGTTCACCTTGGCGAACGCGACTGCTCGCTCCAGCGCCGTCACCAGAAGGTGCTGGAAGAAGCCCCCTCGCCCGCCCTGGGCGCCGAAGACCGCGCCAAGATCGGCAAGATCGTCGTCGATGCGGTCAAGGCGATCGGCTATCTGGGCGTCGGCACCATCGAGTTCCTGTGGGAGAACGGCGAGTTCTTCTTCATCGAGATGAACACCCGCCTGCAGGTCGAGCACCCGGTCACCGAAGCCATTACCGGCATCGACCTGGTTCGCGAGCAGATCCGCATCGCCGCCGGCCTGCCCCTGTCGTTCACCCAGGAGGACGTGGTGTTCGAGGGCCACGCCATCGAATGCCGGATCAACGCCGAGAATGCGCGGACCTTCACGCCTTCGCCGGGGACCATCACCGACTTCCACGCCCCGGGCGGCCTGGGCGTGCGGCTGGATTCGGCGATCTACACCGGCTATGCGATCCCGCCCTATTACGACAGCCTGATCGGCAAGCTGATCGTCCACGGCCGTGATCGCGAGGAGTGCATCGCGCGCCTCCGCCGCTGCCTGGGCGAAATGGTGGTCGGCGGCATCGAAACGACGATCCCGCTGTTCCAGGACCTGCTGGTGCAACCCGACATCCTGGCCGGCGATTACGACATCCACTGGCTGGAGCGCTGGATCAAGGCGCAGGGCTAGGCTCTGCTCAAAGGGTCGGGCGGAACGCCATGGACGACGCCTTCACGGTCGATGATCTCATCGCCTGCTACGAGCGCGGCGTCTTTCCCATGGCGGATGCTCGCCATGACGAGAGCATCTTCCTGATCGATCCGGAACGCCGGGGCGTGTTGCCGCTGGATGGCGTGCACGTCCCGCGTCGGCTGGCCCGCACCGTTCGGGCCCAACCGTTCGAGGTCCGCATCGACACGGCGTTCGACGCCGTCGTCGAGGCTTGCGCGGCCGCCCGGCCCGGGCGGCTGGAGACCTGGATCAACAATCCGATCCAGCGCCTCTACGGCCAACTGTTCGCCCGCGGCTTGGCGCACAGCGTCGAGTGCTGGGACGGCGAGGACCTCGTCGGCGGGCTTTACGGCGTGGCGTTCGGCGCCTGCTTCTTCGGTGAAAGCATGTTCTCCACCCGTCGCGACGCCAGCAAGGTGGCGCTGGTCCACCTGGCCGGCCGGCTGATTGTCGGCGACTATCGTCTTCTGGACACCCAGTTCATCACCGAGCATCTCGAACAGTTCGGAACGATCGAAATCTCGCGCGCTGACTATCGCCGCCGGTTGGGACGGGCCTGGACGGCCCCAGCCGACTTCTATCGGCTGGCGGCCGGCGCCACCGGGGCCGAGGTTTTGCAGGCGATCAGCCAGGCGTCGTAGACCGGGTGCTCCAGCGGGTTCAGGCCCGGCGAATTGGCGTACATCCAGCCCTTGTAGATCTGGCGTCCGGGCGGCGCCACGCGTCCCGGCAAGGCCTTGGGCTGGGTGTCGACCGTGACATAGGCGACCGAATCCGGTGCGTCCTCGTCGGGCGCGGTCGTCTCGCAGGCCCGCACCGTGAAAATCAGCGTCTTGTAGCGGATCGGCTGACCGACCGGAGCCTCGAACCGCATGGTCTCGGTGGTCACCTTGTCCAGGGCCTGGAGAATGGCGACCGAGGAGCGGGCGCGCTTGAGCGGTTCGGCTGGCTTGTCGGTCGCGGCTGCCGCGGGCTTGGCGGCCGGTGAAGCCTGGGCCGGCGCGCCCGAGGCGGAGGTCGAGGGAGTCGGCGCCGGCGTTGCGGCGGGCGCCACGGGGCGCGGTCCCGGCGTCGGTCGCGACGGCTGCGGCGCGACGACCGGCGCGGGAGCCGTCGGCGCCACCGGGGCGGTCGGCGGTTGTTGCGGCGCGTTCTGCAACGCCCAGGCCCCGCCGCCGGCGAGCGAGCCCGCCAGGACCAGCACCGCCACGCCCGTCAAGAACCGCCGGTTCGTCATCCTATTCGGGCGACCAGGGCTTGTAGTCGCTGGCGGCCACCGCGCGCTCGCCGCCGCGAGCCAGCGAGCCCTTCGGACGCCAGGCGTGGATCGTCCCGGTCAGGTTGGGATGGTGGTCCTTTTCCCAGGCGCGGCGCTTCAGCGGCACCGTCGTCGGCGGCTCGTCGAACGTGTAGTGCAGCCAGCCGCTCCATTCGGGCGGCACCTTGGAGGCCTCGGCGTAGCCGTCATAGATGACCCAGCGACGCTTGCGATCGTCATAGCTGTCGCTGTTGTCCCGGGCTTCGAAATAGCGGTTGCCGTAATCGTCCTGGCCCACGAAGACGCCACGACGGCTAATGTGGAAGCGTTGACCAAGGGTCGCGCCGTTCCACCACGTGAAGATCGCTTTCAGCACCGCGTCAGCACCAATCTCGCAAAGGTCCCAAACTGGGAGGGTTCCGGGCAACGCCAAGGCGTTGCGAAGCGGCCGGACTATAGGTCGACGGCCCCTCAGCGTCCAGCATCCGGCGCGCCAGCGAAACTTCAACATCTTGTGGATCGGGAGCGAGCGAGGCCCCACATCTATTGAAGGCCGCCGTTCGGCGATCTAGGATGGCTAATTCCTGGCGCGTCCTGGCGCCCAGACTGCGGAATCGCCCATGCGCATCCAGTCCCGACACGCCGCCTCCGCCCCGCGCCTTGCGGTGCGCGAGATCGAGCGTCCCGACACCGTCATCGAGGTGCTGGCGCCCGAGGACTGGCCGGACGCGCGGGTGGAAGCGTGGCTGGATTGGGCCGCCCGCGATCACAACGACAGCGTGATCGACGCCGAGGCCTTCCTGGGCGGCGGCCCCGCGCGCTATGCGGACCACCTGGCGAAGACCGGTCTTGCGGACGGCCTGTTCGGCGACGCCGCCGACGCCGACGCCTTCCGTGACGCCCTGCTCGCCACCATGCTGACGGGCGCGGCCTCGCCGGCCGGCGCTTCGAAGGCGTCGCTGCGGCTGCCCGACATCGGCGAGATCGAATTCAAGCGCGCCGCCGAAGGTCATCTGGCCCACTGGCGGTCGGCGCGTCTGGCCGCCAGGGCCGCCGCGCGGCTCGATGCGGCCCTGGCTCAGGTCGGCGACGCGGTCCAGCGTTGTCATGGCGACGCCAAGGCCTGCGCCGATCCGTCCAAGAACAGCGCGCTCGGCCGCGCCGCGCGCCAGGCTCGCGACCTGGGCGCCGACGACCGGATGATCTTCGACGCGATCGCCCTGGCCGGCGCGCCGGGCACGAGCCTGATCGAGCCGGACGCAAAAGCCCCCGCCCTTCTGGTCGCCTCGGCGTCCCGCCAAGGCGCGGCGGCGGTCGACGAAGCCGCCAGCTTCGCCGCGCGGATCGGCTGGGAGACCAGCGGCCTGGTGCTGGCCTTCTCGCCCGAGGACGCCGAAGCCCTGCCCCCCGGCGCGTCGGTTCGCGCCGCGATCGACGTCACCGCCTTTCAGCATGGCGAGACCTTCGATACGGCCGGTTTCAACCAAGTGGTTGGCCTGTGGGCCACCGCCTTGGAGATCGAACGCGGAGACCGCCCGGCCGAGATCGGCCTGGCGGGGGTCGGCGACTGGCTGCTGGCCCAGGGCCTTTCGGCCGCCAGCGACCTGGGGCGCGACGCGGCGTCCGCGCTCTGGGCCCTGGCGGTCGGCGCCGCGCTCAGCGCCAGCGCCGAGGCCGCCGCCACGCTCGGCGCCGATCCCGCCTTCGCTCAGGAGCGCCAGACGGTGCTACGCGGTCTGGCCGAACGCCGCGTGCGCGCCGCCGCCCTTCGCTCGCCGCTGGCCTCGGAGGCGGCGGCGGCCCTGGCCGTCGCCCACGGCCTGGCCCGCAAGCACGGCTTGCGTTCGTCGCGGCTGGTCGCCGCCTTCGCGGACCGAGAGGCGGCCCTTCGCCTGGGCGGCAAGCCCCTGGGGCCCGCCGACGCCGCCCCGTCGGTCTCGACGGCGGAGACCGCTGACGGCCTGCTGGTTCCCACCTTCAGCGCCGCCGCCCACCTTTGCCTGACCGAGGCGGGCGCCGACTTCGACGCCGCTCGTCGCCATGCGGTCGGCCACGGCTCGCTGGTCGATTCCCCGGCGATCGACCACACCGTGCTGCAAGCGCGCGGCTTCACCGCTCATGAGATCGAACTGGCCGAAGACGCTCTGCGCCACGCCGAAGGCCTGCGCGCCGCCTTCGCCCCGGCCGTGATCGGGGCGGGCTTCCTCAGCGACGTGCTGGGCGTTTCCTCCGAAGCCCTCGGCGCCCCTGATTTCGACACCCTGACCTTCGCCGGCTTTTCGGAGACCGAGATCGAGGCCGCCGAGCGCCACGCCCTGGGCGCACGCCGCCTGTCCGACTGCGAGGCCTTGGAAGGCGAACTGCGAGCGCTGTTCGCAGCGGCCGAGGCGCCGGTCCTGGCCGACCGGCTGGCGATGCAGGCCGCCGTGGAGACCTTCACCTGCCTGGCCACCCCGGCCGTGCTCGACCTGCCCTTCGACGCGCGCCCATCGGACGCCGCCCGCCTGCAAGCCGCCGCCGCCCGCGCCGGTGTTCGGGCCCTGCGGCTGAACCGCGCCGCGCCCCCGGCGGGGTTCAGCCTTCCCCTGACCGAGGAAGCCGAAGCGCCTAAATCGGTCCGCGCCGAGGCCATCGTCGCGGAACCGCCGCCCGCCCCGGTCAAGGAGCGGATCGTCGAACGGGTGGTCGAGCGGGTCGTCGAGCGCGGCGGCCGCTCTCGCCGCAAGCTGCCCGACCGCCGCAAGGGCTATATCCAGAAGGCCGCGGTCGGCGGGCACAAGGTCTATCTGCACACGGGCGAATACGAGGACGGCGAGGTCGGCGAGATCTTCATCGACATGCACAAGGAAGGCGCCGCCTTCCGCAGCCTGATGAACAATTTCGCCATCGCCATCTCGATCGGCCTGCAGTACGGCGTGCCGCTGGACGAATTCGTCGACGCCTATGTCTTCACGAAGTTCGAGCCGGCCGGCCCAGTGACGGGCAACGACTCGATCCGTTCGGCGACGTCGATCCTCGACTATATCTTCCGCGAGCTGGGCGTTTCGTACCTGGGGCGGGACGATCTGGCCAACGCCGATCCGGGCGAGTTCAACGCCGATGGCCTGGGCCGGGGCGAAGGCGCCTCCGACGGCGAGGTCGAGGCCGAGCCCCTGCCGGCCAGCAAGTTCATCTCCAAAGGCTTTTCGCGCGGCGCCGCGCCGGACAACCTGGTGTTTCTGCCGTTCGGCGGCCGCCGGGACCAGGAATCCCGGCCGGTCGGCGCCAGCGGCGACGTCTGTCCGGCCTGCGGCGACCTGGCCCTGAGCCGCAAGGGCGGCCTGGTGGTCTGCGACAGCTGCGGAACCCAGGCCGGCGCCTCTCCCGGCGAGAGCGACGCCGGCTAGCCGTTTGCCTGGCCTTAAGCTTGCGTGGCCATGCTTGATCGCCGTTCCCGCCGAAAGACGCGTGCCAGAATGAAACCGCTGCTCCCGATCCTCGCCGTCGCCGGCCTGCTGACCCTGGCCGGTCCCGCCACGGCCCAGAACGCCAGCCAGATCGCCCAGGTCCGCGGCGGCGCCAACTGTCCGCGCTGCAACCTGTTCCAGGCCGACCTCTCCGGCGCGGTGCTCAAGGGCCGGAACCTGGCCGGCGCCCGCCTGCGACAGGCCGATCTGAGCCTGGCCGAGATGAACCGCACCAGCTTCGCCGGCGGCGACCTGCGCGACGTCAATTTCTACGGCGGCGTGTTCGGCGGGGCCAGCTTCGCCGGGGCCAACCTGACCAACGCCAGCCTGGTCGGCGCCTACCTGGAAGGCGCCAATTTCCGGGGCGCGATCCTGGCCGGCGCGAACCTCTCGGGAGCCGAGATGGATCGCGCCGTCGGCCTGACCCAGGCCCAGCTGAACAGGGCCTGCGGCGATATGTCCACCCGCTTGCCACGCGGCCTTTCCGTGCCCGCTTGCCGTTAAACTTCCGTCATTACCGCGATTTAAGTGGCGCTTGGGTCTCGACGGTCCCAAATCGTAACCCACACGGTCGCTTATCTTGACCGGTCTGGAGGTTTCGATGTCCCGCTTGCGGATCACGGTCGCCGCTCTGTCGCTCGCCCTATCGGCCATGGCCCACCAGGCCTATGCCGGGGTCGAGGACAAGGACGTGGCCAGGATGATCTCGCTGGGCGGCGCCTGCGTGAGCTGCGAGCTGTCGGGCCGCAAGCTGACCGGCGCGCGCTTCACCGGCGCCAACTACGCCAAGGCCAACCTGATCGGGGCCGACCTGCGCGGCGCCAGCTTCTTCGGGTCCAACTTCACCGGCGCGGACCTGTCGCGGGCCGACCTGCGCGGCGCCGAGATGCGCGGCGCCGGCTTCTCCCATGCCATCTTCACCGACGCCCGGCTGTCGGGCATCGAAAGCAGCGGCGCCAACTTCGTCGCCGCCGACCTTGGCCGGGTCGACCTGTCGAGCAGCGAGCTGCACGGCGCCAGCTTCCAGGGCGCCAATCTGGAACGGGCCAACCTGTCCAGCAGCGAGCTGATCGGCGCCAACCTGCAGGGCGTCAACGCCAGGGGCGCCAACTTCAGCTCGTCCGAGCTGAACGCCAGCAACATGACCGGCGGCAATTACGAGCGGGCCTCGTTCCGCGACGCCGAATTCACGGGCACGACCGTGCGCGGGTCGATCTTCAACGGCGCCGACTTCGCGGGGGCCGACCTGTCCGGCGCCAATCTCGGCGGGGCCGACCTGTCGAACGCCCGCGGCCTGGACCAGGACCAGCTGGACGAGGCCTGCGGCGACGGCGGCACCCGGCTGCCGCGCGGCCTGACCGTCCGCAACTGCTCGGGCAATGTTCGGGTCCGCGTCAGCTCCAGCTTCGAGCGCGCCCAGGCCGAGGCCGCGCGGGCCCAGGTCGAGGCCCATCGCGCCGAGATCGCCGCGGCCGCCCGCCTGGCCGCCGCTCCCAGGCCGCCGAAGCCGCCCAGGCCTCCGGCGCCGGTCAAGCCGGTCAAGGAGCTGGACAACTAGGCCCGCCTCGCGCGCCGGACAGAAAAGCCCTCCGATCCCGCTGGACCGGAGGGCTTTTTCATGGGCGTCAGACCCGGCCAGCCTAGACCTTGATCGGCGGGGCCGAGCGGATGTGCAGTTCCTTGTACTGCTTGTCCAGGGCCTCGGCCGGGGCGTTCATCAGCAGGTCCTGGCCCTGCTGGTTCAGCGGGAAGGCGATCACCTCGCGGATGGCCACCTGCTCGGCCAGCAGCATGACGATCCGGTCGATGCCGGGCGCCAGGCCGCCGTGCGGCGGGGCCCCGAAGCGGAAGGCGTTGAGCATGCCGCCGAACTGCGCCTCGACCACCTCCGGCCCGTAGCCGGCGATCTCGAAGGCCTTGAGCATGATCTCCGGCTTGTGGTTGCGGATCGCGCCCGAGCACAGCTCGTAGCCGTTGCAGACGATGTCGTACTGGTAGGCGCGGATGGTCAGCGGGTCCTGGGTCTCCAGGGCCTCCAGCCCGCCCTGCGGCATCGAGAACGGGTTGTGCGAGAAGTCGACCTTCTTCTCCTCCTCGTTCCATTCGAACATCGGGAAGTCGACGATCCAGCAGAACTTGAACTGGTTCTCGTCGACCAGCTTCAGCTCGGTGCCGACCCGGGTGCGGGCCAGGCCCGCGAACTTGGCGAACACGGAGGGATCCCCGGCCACGAAGAAGGCCGCGTCGCCCTGGCCCAGGCCCAGGCTCTCCATCAGACCTTGCGTCGGCTCGCCCAGGTTCTTGGCGATCGGGCCGCCCCACGCGCCCTGGTCCTCGGACCAGAAGACATAGCCCAGGCCCGGCTGGCCCTCGCCCTGGGCCCACGAATTCATGCGGTCGCAGAAGGCGCGGCTGCCGCCGGTCGGGGCGGGAATGGCCCAGACCTGGTTCTTGGCGTCGGCGGCCAGGATCCGGGCGAACAGGCCAAAGCCGCCGTCGCGGAAATGCTCGGAGACGTCGGCCATCTTGATCGGGTTGCGCAGGTCGGGCTTGTCGCTGCCGTACCAGGCCATCGACTGGGCGTAGGTCAGGCGCTCGAAGCCCTTGTGCTCCAGGGTCTGGCCGAAATCGTTGGTGAAACTGTGAGTCCCATCAATGGGCGACACCGGCTTGCCGCCCGAGAACTCCTCGAACACCCCGTGCATCACCGGCTCGATGGCCGCGAACACGTCTTCCTGGGTGACGAAGCTCATCTCGACGTCCAGCTGGTAGAATTCCAGCGAGCGGTCGGCGCGCAGGTCCTCGTCGCGGAAGCACGGGGCGATCTGGAAGTAGCGGTCGAAGCCGGAGACCATCAGCAGCTGCTTGAACTGCTGGGGGGCCTGGGGCAGCGCGTAGAACTTGCCCGGATGCAGGCGCGAGGGCACCAGGAAGTCGCGCGCCCCTTCCGGCGACGAGGCCGTCAGGATCGGGGTCTGGAACTCGTTGAACCCTTGCGCGAACATCCGCGAGCGGATCGACTGGATCACGCGCGAGCGCAGCACGATGTTCTTGTGCAGGGTCTCGCGGCGCAGGTCGAGATAGCGGTGCTTGAGGCGGATCTCCTCGGGATAGTCCGGCTCGCCGAACACCGGCAGCGGCAGCTCGGCGGCCTCGCTCAGCACCTCGACGGCCGAGACGCGGATCTCGATCTCGCCGGTCGGCAGGTTGGGGTTCACCACGCCGGCGTCGCGGGCGATCACCTCGCCGTCGACCCGGATCACGCTCTCGGCCCGTAGCCGCTCGACCACCGCGAAGCCGGGGGTCTCGGGGTGCAGCACCAGCTGGGTCAGGCCGTAATGGTCGCGCAGGTCGATGAAGACCAGGCCGCCGTGGTCGCGCTTGCGGTGGATCCAGCCCGACAGGCGCACCCCGGCGCCGGTGTCGGAGGCCCGCAGGGCGCCGCAGGTGTGGGTGCGATAGGCGTGCGTCGAGGTCATGGAAAAGTCTTTGGAACGCGTGATTTTCGAGGGGCGGAAAGGCGCATGGGGGGGCGTGGATGTCAAGGATTCTGCCTCCGCGCGAGCCCCCTCCGGCCCTTCGGGCCACCTCCCCCAGAGGGGGAGGATCTGACC
>Ga0209257_1001486_pt1 | contig 27517 bp, 25 predicted proteins | sample AraplaCvi_mCL_r2_FD_184277 | JGI IMG/M metagenome (GOLD analysis project Ga0209257, IMG submission 184277) | Arabidopsis root microbial communities from North Carolina, USA - plate scrape MF_Cvi_mCL_r2 (SPAdes) (version 2) | ecosystem: Host-associated > Plants > Roots > Endosphere | place: USA...
TCGCCCTTGTCGGCTGGCCTTCCGCTCCCACGTCCTTGGGGTGTTGAAACAACCAAGGAGGAAAATCATGCCCTATGTCGACGGATTTCTCTTGGCCGTGCCGAAGGCCAATCTGGAACGCTACAAGGACATGGCGCGTCTTGCCGGCACCGTGTGGATGGAACACGGCGCGCTGACCTATGTGGAATGCACGGCCGACGACGTGCCCTACGGAGAACTGACCTCGTTTCCGCGGGCGGTTCAGGCCAAGGAGGATGAGATCGTCATCTTCTCCTGGATCACCTATGAAAGCCGTGCTCGCCGCGACGAGATCAATGCCAAGGTGATGGTCGATCCGCGGTTTGCGAACGACGAATGGAAACAGGTCTTTGATGGCAAGCGAATGATCTATGGCGGCTTCCAGAGCTTCCTGACATTGTAGCCTGTCCGGTGATAAGAGTGCCGCTCCCTGCCGACGCTCTTATCGATCAACGAGGTTTCCCATGCCCCAGACCGTGCTCTCGATCTCCACAAGCGGCCAGGGCCTCTACGAATTTACCGACGCGGCGCAGGATTTTTTGCGCCGCTGGCAAGCGGGCGAAGGATTGCTCACTGTTTTCGTGCGCCATACGTCCTGCTCGCTGATCATCCAGGAAAACGCCGATCCGGATGTGCGCCGCGACCTCAAGACCTTTTTCTCCCGCCTGGTGCCGCCCACGACCGATCCCGAGATGCGCTGGATCACTCACACGGCCGAAGGCCCGGACGACATGCCGGCGCATATCAAGGCGGCGCTGACTGCCGTCTCCATCGGCATTCCCGTCAGGGAGGGCCGGCTGATGCTCGGGACCTGGCAGGGCATCTATCTCTTCGAGCATCGCGACCGCCCGCATGTCCGCCAGGTCGTGCTGCATCTTTCGCCGTGATTTTTGCCGTGAGCGGCCGATGAATAGCGGCTGAATGATAAGTTAGGATCTTGTTCAGATGCCCTGGGCTAGGGTCGCGCCAATCGCTCTGGAAGGCGAGAGGAACAACCTTGGGGCCGCAGAGCCTGGCCCGGATTTCGGAGAAACTTCCCTATGACCAGCATGATCGTCAAAGCCGGCGTGGCCGCTCTTATTGCGCTCACCGGCCTTTCCGCCGCAGCCCCGACGGCTGCTGCGGCCGGCCCGGACTTCGCCATCCAGGTTCAGTATCGCGACCGTGACCGCGATTGGCGTCCCGACCGCGGCGGCGATCGCGACTGGCGCCCGGATCGTGGCCCCGGCGGCTGCTCTCCGTGGTTTGCCGAGGAAAAGGCAAGCCGCATGGGTCTGCGCCGCGCCCGCGTCGTGGAGGCTGGCCGTCGCGTCGTGGTGGTTGCCGGTTTCGGCCGCCGCGGCCCGGACCGTATCCTGTTTGCCAACGAGCGCGGCTGCCCGGTCATCCGCCGCTAGATTTTATCCGAAGGACTCCTTCCGTCTCCATCGCCCGTTGACGGAAGAAAAGCGCCCCCGCCATGTCTGACGACCTGGCGGGGGCGTTTTGTTTTAAGCCGGGCAGGGACCCTAGTGCGAGAGGCGCCTGGCTCCTCAAGGAACGTCCGTTATTGCTCGAGAGCAAAGGTGACGTTGACGGTCACCGTATAGGTGTTTTCGCCGCTGGCGACCGGAACCGCTTCGGCCGCCATATCCTTGGCCATCGCCATGCGCATCATCGGTTGCGGCGCCGGGCGCATGGAATTCTCGCTGATTTCGAGGATCCGCCCGAGCTTGACGCCGGCGGCTTCCGTCAGCGTTTTCGCCTTGGCGAGCGCTTCGGCAACCGCCTTCTTGCGCGCTTCGGTCACCGCCTCATCCGGCTTGTCGTTGGTGAAGGTGATCTGGCCGCCCTGGTTGACGCCGAGCTTCACCGACCGGTCGATCAGGCCGCCGAGCTTCTGGAGATCGCGGACCTTCAGGGTGAGCGTGTTGGAAACCTCGTAACCGACCACCTGCGGCGGCTCTATCACGCCCTTCTTGGGCTCGGTATTGCGGTATTGAGGATAGATCGAGAAATTGCTGGTCTGGATATCGCGATCGGCGATGCCGTCGCCCTTGAGGGCGTCAAGCACATCTTTCATGGCCGCACTGCTGGCCGAAAGGGCCGCTTGCGCCGTTTGGCCGTTGCGGACAACCGAGAGCGTCAGTACCGCCATGTCCGGCGCCACGGCGGCTTCGCCTTCGCCGAGAACATTGATGACCGGTTCCCGGGGACGAATATCCTGGGCGAAACCCGGGGCCGCTGAAGAGACCGCAACCGCGCCGGCAATGGCGGCTGCAAGGACGAGACGTGACGACGAAAGCGCTGGGCGCATGGATGTTCTCTCCGATTGTCCGGGCGGCTGGGACGCTGTTCCCGGGCCTGCCCGTCATGTTCCATCTGCCACGCGACGAGCCGGAAACGGGAATCGCCCCGGCCTGTTCGCGCCAGACGAGCCTACCTGCCGGTTGATTGTGAACCTATTACGGCAACGGCTTGTAGCTTCTCAGGAATTGCGTTAGAGCCAACCTCCGGGTGACGGCGAACCATTGCGCCTCACCGCTGCCGGATCGGCGGGCCTGTAGCTCAATGGTTAGAGCCGGCGGCTCATAACCGCTTGGTTGGGGGTTCGAGTCCCTCCGGGCCCACCATTTCCAGAAGTGATTTTAGATATCGGCCATAGGTACTTTTGCCATATTGGCTGGTAAGCCGTTCAAGCTGATTGGCGTCGATAAAGCCTAAGCGATAGGCGATCTCCTCGGGACATGAGATCTTGACGCCCTGCCGACGTTCGAGTGTCGATACGAATTCGGATGCCTCCAGCAGGCTATCGGGAGTTCCGGTGTCGAGCCAGGCATAACCGCGTCCCATCATTTCGACATGCAGCGTGCCGCGTTCGAGATAGGCGCGATTGACGTCGGTAATTTCCAATTCCCCACGGGCGGAGGGTCTCAGGTTGGCCGCGATGTCGATGACGTCCTTGTCATAGAAATATAATCCGGTGACGGCCCAGTTGGAGCGGGGGCGTTCCGGCTTCTCTTCGATCGAAGCCGCCTTCATCCGCTTGTCGAACTCGACCACGCCATAACGTTGCGGATCGTTGACATGATAGGCAAACACCGTGGCCCCGCTTTCCCGCGCCATGGCGCTTTTGAAGAGGTCGGTGATGCCGTGGCCGAAAAAGATGTTGTCGCCCAGGATCAGGCAGGACGAACTCGCGCCGATGAAGTCGGCGCCGATGATGTAGGCTTGTGCCAGGCCATCCGGGGAGGGTTGCTCCGCGTAGGACAACGAGAGCCCCCATTGGGAACCGTCGCCGAGCAATTGTTGGAAATTCGGGATATCCTTCGGCGTCGATATGATCAGAATGTCGCGGATCCCCGCCAGCATCAATGTTGACAGAGGATAATATATCATCGGCTTGTCGTAGACCGGCATGAGCTGTTTGGACAGAACCTGGGTCATCGGGTGCAGCCGCGTTCCGCTGCCGCCGGCGAGAATAATTCCCTTCATTTGCTCATCCCCTCAACCTTCTGTTTTCAAAGGCAGCCGGCTGCAGCGCGCGCCTGATTACGTATTCCGTCGAAGCCTGCCAATCTGGCATGACAATGCCATGGCATTTATGCATTTTTGAGCAATCCAGTCGTGAATTGACTGGCCGCCGCGCGGGCGTTGGGTATTCGCTGGCCGGAATGCGTATGACCTTTGCCGAGGGGCCGCCATTCGCCGCCGAAATCTTGAAAATCGCGTCAGCGAAATCCGCCCAACTCGTGGCACCCGTTCCGGCCATATGAAAGATGCCGCGCAAGGCGGGATCACTTGAAGTCAGCAGGTTTTGCCCGACGGCGATGACGGCATCTGCTATATCGATTGCCGAAGTCGGATTGCCAATTTGATCGTCGACGATGCGCACCTCTTCCCTAGTCTCCGCGATCTTCAGCATTGTGCACAAGAAATTCCGACTGAACGGGCTGTAGACCCAGGCGGTACGAAGGATGGCATGGTCTTCAGTTGCCGCAGCCACGTTCTGCTCGCCCATCAGCTTTGAGCGCCCATAGACGCCAAGCGGGGCGACAGGATCGGATTCGACATATGGGGAAGGCTTGCTGCCGTCAAAAACATAGTCGGTGGATAAATGAATGATCGGGATCCGAAGCGTTGCCGCTACTCGCGCCAGTTCTCCAGGGCCGTCAGCGTTGATGGAGATGGCCGTCGCCGCATCTTCCTCTGCCAGATCGACCCCGGTGAAGGCGGCGGCGGAAACGATGAGATCGGGGCGGGCAGCCTCGACGGTCACGGCGATAGTCTCTGGTGCGGCTAAATCGAGTTCAGGACGGCCGAGCGGAATAATTTCGACGTCGCTTCGCCTGCTCGCATTTTCGAGGAGAGATTGGACGACCTGTCCCCTAAGGCCGGTTACAACGTATCGCCGGGGTTCGTGCATCATCCGGTCCCGGTCTTGATCAGCCCGAGGCGGCTGCCGTCATATCCTTTGCGCAGCGGCGCCCACCACCATTCATTGTCGAGATACCAGCGCACCGTCTTTTCGATCCCGGTATCGAAGCTCTCCAGCGCCCTCCAACCCAATTCCGTTTCCAGCTTCGTCGCGTCGATCGCATAACGTGCATCATGTCCGGGCCGGTCGGTGACGAACTGGATCAGTTCCTCGCGGGGATGTCCGATCGGTCGCAGATCGTCCAGGATTGCGCAGATTCGCTTCACGACATCGATATTGCGGCGCTCGTTGCGGCCGCCAACATTATAGGTTTCTCCGACCCGGCCTTGCTCGGCGATGAGATTCAATGCCCTTGCGTGATCTTCAACGTAAAGCCAGTCCCGGATATTTGCTCCATTTCCATAGACGGGCAGGGGCTTTCCTTCAAGCGCGTTGAGGATCGTCAGCGGGATCAGCTTTTCGGGAAAATGGAAGGGGCCGTAGTTGTTCGAGCAGTTGGACACGATGACCGGCATGCCATAGGTGCGGGCCCATGCCTTGGCCAGATGGTCCGATGCGGCCTTCGAGGCCGAGTAGGGCGAGCTCGGATCGTAGGGGGTCGTTTCCGAGAATGATCCGTCCAGCCCTAAAGAGCCATAAACCTCGTCGGTCGAAACATGTAGAAAGCGGAACCGGCTTTGGTCTTCAGGGGCGAGTGCTTCCCAGTATGCTCGCGAGCATTCAAGAACGGTGAAGGAGCCAAATATATTGGTTTCGACGAATTGCCGCGCACCGAGGATGGAGCGATCGACGTGGCTCTCGGCAGCCAGATGCATCACCCGGTCTGGTCGGAACGCCAAAATTGCGGAGCGTATCGCCGCAGCGTCGCATATATCGATTTTCAGGAACCGGTAGGACGGCTTGGCCTCGACCGATCTCAGCGAGGTCAACGTGCCGGCATAGGTCAGTTTGTCAATGTTGAGGACCTCATATCCTTTTTCCAGTACGAGGTGGCGGATGACCGCCGATCCGATGAAACCCGCTCCACCCGTCACAAGTACGCGCATGCTTTGGATTACCCTCCAAGTAACTTTTGTTACCGGCTCCGACTGTGTTTGCCGAATTCGTCGTTGACGGCATAAATGAAGCTGGAAGGAAGCTCCGCGAGCGTCGGCTGCCTCCGGTCTTTTTCCGATAGGATGGCCTTGTCCGCGGCGACAGGCCATTCGATCCCGAGCGCCGGGTCGTTCCAAAGCAGGCCGCGGTCGTGTTCTGCGCTGTAATAGTCGGTCACTTTGTAGGTGACGACGGTATTTGCCACCAGCGTACAGAACCCATGTGCGAAACCGGGAGGCAGCCAAAGCTGAAGGGCGTTTTCCGCGGACAGTTCCACCGCCACGAACTTACCGTAGGTCGGCGATCCAGCGCGGATATCGACGGCGACATCCAGGATTGCGCCGCTCGAACAGGACACGAGTTTACCCTGGGCATGAGGGTGGATTTGAAAATGGAGGCCTCGTACAGTTCCGGCTTCTGCCGAGTAAGACCGGTTGTCCTGAACGAACGTGAAAAGGCCAATCGCTGACTCGAAGATATCTGCCCTGAACGTTTCGATGAAATAGCCGCGGGGATCGCCAAATTTCTTCGGCGTGATGAGGATAACATCATCTATCGTCATTCCCTCGAAGCGCACCTCTTCTCCATTGTCTGATCATCCCGTTTGTTTGTCCATCAAGCCATACCGGTATTCCGAGTGCAAGTCCGATGCGGCTCATTCTATCGGAGCGGGGATGTCCATAAGGAGTACTTTCTGCTTCTGAAAAACCATGCACGCGCCGACAAGTGTGCTCGTTCGGCGGTGTTCCACAATTTGCATCTTTATGTCGTAGAGTTAGTCTATCCACCCCGACCGGTGTCTCTCGGAGGAATTCTAGGATGTTCAAATCGGGGTTGTGGCCCTACCGTGTGCGGTTCGACCAATTTAGGCCATGTTCCGCCGAGGCCAATCTCATGATCGACATACCATCCAGATTGTTGCCGTTCCAAGGGACAGTTTGGGTCGCGATAGGTGGCTGAAGGCATGGCGTATAGTCTCATACGATGAATCCGGCGATTTTCATCCTTATGCACTAATCCCTTCGCGGTATAGCGTGCGTTCACATAGCAGACCAAATGTTAATATAAGAAACATGCTGATTATGAAGTACGTCGTTGATGCGTCGGTACTGGAGTATTCATAAAAGAATGCAGAGCGCATTAACTGAATACCGTGCACCGTTGGAATCCATATGATCCATTGGCGGATTTCAGTTGGCAGTTGCTCAGAGACGAACAATGCACCCGAGACCAGATAGATCCCTCGCAGAAGAAAAAGTGATACCCGCACAATCCATGGATACGCGTGGAAAATCTTGGCAAATATCAGCCCTAAGCCCAAGCTGAAAATACACAGCAAACCCCAGTATCCGAGGAAAAGTGGAAAATCTCGAATCTGATAACTTGTTTCACTAAAAATCTTATCTAAAAGAAGCGCGGCAATCATCACTCCAAAATATGTTAGTCCGTAGAATATGGACTTGGCAATTTTGATGTCAAGCGGTCTGACGCAGGGGAAGTTACATAGCATAGCTTCGCGTCCCAACCCATGACCAAGCCTAAAAATAATCATACGCAGCATCAACCAAGAGCTTACTCCAATTACTGCAAAAGGTATTGCTGGCATGCCAAAGATCGTTGGATGCCCAAGGATATAATAGATCGACACCACCAGTATGATTTGCATCATCGGTTCCAGCAGAGTCCAAAAATATCCCAGTCGCTCCGTGCCGGCGGTCGTATGAATATATCTCCGTAAAAGCGCGCCGATTATCCGGGCACGCATTCGGACGATATCTACTATTTCGCTCGTAGTGAGCTTGGGGGGACCTAACGTGAGGATCGAGAGATTCACGTTGCTGGATTGTAATATTCGCTCTCCGTCATCAATGACCGCCATAAGGACCGGAAACTCCCAGTTGCTTCCCTGTGTCGGCCCGGTCTGAGATGCAAATTCACTCTGTGATGGTTGTGCCGGATGTGGCTGCTCTTGTGGTGATGCCCTTTCTTCCGCAGATTCCAAGTCTGCGTGTGCATTTGCAATCGTGCGTGGTTCGTCGGTGCTGACCCAATAAGGCATCCTTCTTTCATGGACGTGGATTGCCTTGTTGAATTCCCTTTCAATCAGATTCATCGTTTCATTGAGTTCGTAGCTGAGATGACGCAGATCGCGCGGGTCGCCCTTTTGTCGATACCTCTCAATGTAGACATCAAGTGATTGCAGCAATGCCCTGTATAACGCCCCTCTCGCGCTGGCGGATGGAGCAGGAAGCGCACGAATCTTTCCAACGACATACCGATAAAAATCGATTGTCATCTCCGATTCAGGCATTGGATCGCTCCTCTTTTATGCGTCAATGGGGCTGGGCTTCCCGTCTCAGATGTCGTAACAGCCAATGCGGGAAGCGGAGGCAGTATTACTGCGCAACCTCCACTTGGCGTCAAGCTTATGATGGGTCGGAAGAGCGCGGAGCACGCTGTTGTCTTACGACTTGAGTGAGGCAGACCATTCGCTCACCTCTCATTTAGCCGTGAATTACCCAAGGGATTCGACAAACCTAAGGTGTATAAAATGTGCTTGCGGTTGACATGGCTGTGTTCGGTACTTGAACCGCGGTATTTAGCATGGTTACGAACTTCTGGAACTCGGCAAGCGGCGCATTCGAGATATAGATTATATCTTCATCATGCATATAAAAGAGCTTCGAAATAAGTAGGCCGCCCGGGTCGGAAAGATCGACGCGATAGATCACTGGAATGGGCCGGCCGCCAAGCGCAGCGGTGTTGGATTTTCCAGTCATTGCCAAGACGTGTTGTTGCGTTTCAAAGCGCATTACGAAGACACTCTTGGCGTCGGCCCGGAGGTCGGAAAGGCCCCCGGCTCGCCCCAGTGCCTCGTTAAGCGTCAATCTGGCAGAATTGAAAGGGATCTGGTTGTTGATGCCCGTAGCTCCAAAGACGGTGAATGTCTTCGGGTCGCGAGTGACGGTAATTGTATCTCCCGCCTGAATAGGAATGTTTTCTGAGCTGTTTTCAAGCACAGCACTCAACGGAACCTTCGCGACCTGCTTGCCGCGGTTAAGCTGGATGTCGGTCTCGAAAACCGGAGCACGGTATCCCCCAGCACTTGCCAGTAGGTCCAACAATGTGCCCCCGTAGGTCGGTAACGGAATTCTGCCCGGAGAGCCAACCTCACCAGCAACCGTAACGCCGCTCCCGATGGACTTAGTCACCACCAGCAAGGCTTGCGGGTCGACCGCCTTGTCGTTCAGCGCCTGGTTGATCAAGCGCTGAGCCTCTTCGGGAGTGCGGCCAGTCACCCGAATTTCGCCCCCATACGGGATCGATATTGTGCCGCGAGCGGACACGGGCTGCTCAGGCAACGTTGTGTGCTTTGCTCCGCCCCCACTTGCAGTTAACGCGTCGGAAAACAAACCGCCGGCGGAAGCCTCCCAAATCGTGACAGCGACTATATCGCCAGTTCCTATCGTGCCGTTACGCAACGTTTGAACCGTGCTGCGAAGGCCCCGGAATGATGGTTGCTGCTGGTTGTTTAGGTAGGAAACAATACGGTCATCAACTTTAATTAGCTCATAACCGCCAGATAGCGAATTGCTTTGTTTTGATTCGATCGCTCCCGTCGAGGGACCTGCTTGAGGAAGAGCTGTGCAACCGGATAAAAGGAGTAGGAGCGAAATAGAGGTAAATCTCATAAATAATTCATTCCCGCTCGGAATCCGGGTACCATCATTCGGGTCGCTATTTGCATAGTGGTTCGGCGATTGCTTTGCAAGGTGCATTCCCTCCCTGGTCCAGCTCGTGCGTCTCGCGGCAGATTCGCTGCAACCTTAGTGATCACCGCGTCCAGGTATGGCCGGAGCACATCAAATCCCGGCTTCGTTGCGAGTGAAAGCCAACTTTTAAAGGTTGTAACTAGCACTAAGAGTCCCAAATCTGCACGCCATCGGTATAGATTTTGTTAAGATCTCTTCCGGTGTTCGTTTGCCCGGATTATGCTTTGACTACGCGCATAATCGTGACGATGGATGTCCTCGCTTCCGTGCCTCATCTTCGCATCATATTCCGAAATCGCCGAGTGTTCCGTTCGTGTCATCTTCATTGCCTGAAGCGATGCTCCCGAGTGCATTTGTGTTGATCGGCCCAACGGCTTTGAAGGCAGTCGATAGATCCTCGAACATGAAGAAATTACCCTCGATCAAAGCGACTCCGCGGGTCGCATATTTCTCAAGATAGCGCTCGGCGGAGCTGAAATAGATCAGTTGCTTGGCGGTAATTTTTTCTCGGAAAATATTCTCCCAATCCTCCATGAATACCTCGTTTGCTGTATTAATGGATGAATCGACGATGTAGATCTCGAAATTCGGCATCAAGGCGGTCGCGTATCCGAACTGCAACAGCAGGTCCCGCGGCCAGTTTATTAGGGGTTTGTTGTAGTTATTCTCGATATCCATCAGTCCGAACAGTAAATCCTCGCAACGCTTGAAGGGCAGATCATAGATGCTGGCCAGGAAATGGAGCGTCGCCTTTCCCGTAAGGTCGGCGCGGTATTGGGCGATGCGGCCGATCGGCCAGGAGACTCGGCCGGACCGCCAAATCTTTCCGCTTTGGGGGCGTCGAATACCGGAAAGCAGGTCTAGTACGACCTCCGCGTTTTCCGTCGAATCGACGATCAGCCCAATGTGTTCGTCGCTGAAGACGAAGTTAGCTCCTGAAAGCAACTCTTTGGTGCGTGAGCCCTTGCCCACAGTCTGTGTGACATTGCGAAGTGCGATCATGCGGAAGTTCCATCTACATAAAACTTGTGATCGCACTGCGGGTCGAAGAGAGGCAGGGTGATCACGGAATAGGTACGTGACGCGTCATAGCTAGCACATTCTTAAAAGGACTCCGACTGCATCAACCGAATTGCATCCAACATCAACATCGCGATTACTCACCTGCTCGCGTCGCCGGGAGAAAGTAAAGTATGGAGAGATTTTTGCACAGTTTCGGTTGGCGCCCATAGCCGGCCATCGCAACGGGCCGGCGTTGCCCGAGAAAATGTAAATGTAATTCAGTCGTTTAGGCTATATAATGCGTTTTTCACGCTTCAGTCTTGAACGCTGGCTCGCCTCTAATCTATTTTCGTGCAACAGCGACCGCCTGTGCGCGGTAGGCATGATGGTCCGTAGCAGCACAAGGACGTCAAACAGATGGTGAGACTTCAGATCATTTCCAGCCAGGCGAAACAAGTCGCTCCGGGCTCGGCGAACGAGCTCGTGAATCAGCAGAGGGAGCTTGCGGTAGAGCCGGTGTCAACTGTCCTGCGCTACACGCGGCCCGTCGCCAATAACCGACGGCATTGGATGCGCATCTTGCTCATGTTCGTCTCTATCGTGCTCCCGTCGCTAGCTAGCCTCGTCTATTGTCTTTTCATCGCCACTCCACTTTATTCTTCGGAAATCCGTTTCTTTGTCGGCGGTGCCGCGGAAGCGGGTGGGGCGGCCGCGATGGCGAAGATTATACCGGCGGGACTTTCGGGCGGCGGTAGCACGTCATTGCTTGATGGCTTTGCGGTTCGCGACTATCTAGCGTCATACGAGGCACTGGACCAGGTACAGCAGAAGGTCGGCTTCTTCGAGCGCTACCGAGAAAACCGTCTGGATCCGTTCCTAAGCATGACAGCGTCCGCTACTCGTGAGAGGCGGCTCGCCTTTTATCAATCGATGGTTCAGCCACGTTACAACATGACCGAGGGGATCGTGACGATCACAGCATATGCTGAAAACCCTAACGACGCGCTGTTGATCACGAGAGAGTTGCGCACCTTAACCGAGAGTTTCAGCAACGAGATGAACAAGCGCGCTGTACGCGGAAGCATCGACTTTGCTCAAGAGGAAGTCAGCTTTGCCGAAAAGCGTCTACAGAACGCGACCCTTGCGATCGACCGCTGGCGCAAGGTAAATGCCGATCTTGACCCTGAGAACAATGCCAAGATGATCAGCGAGCTGCTCTCATCGCTGCAGATGCGCTACTTGGAGACGCAAGCGGCGCTCAGTCAGGTGACTTCCGCCACGAAGGACAGTCCGCAAAAGCAGTTTCTGAAGGTCAAGCTCGATTCGCTGCAACAGCAGATCAATGCCGAACAGGCAAAACTGTCATCGACAAACCAGGAGGGATCCGTGGTCAACCGGCTGAGCGAATACCAGAGCCTAAAGGTGCAACAGGAGTTTGCAGCCAAGGGGTATGAGAGTTCTCTCGCCGCTTTGCAGGGCGTCCGGGCCGCTGCTGGCTTCAAGCAGAAATACGTGCTGACGATCGTCGAACCGACACTCTCCGAAACTCCGAATTTCCCTCGCCCGGTGTTGACAACTTTCATTGTCTTCTGCCTCGGCCTCGTGGCATACGGCTTGCTGTCCCTCGTCACATCCGTCATCGCTGAGAGCAGGGGCGTCTGACGCTTGGAGCCTATTCACGGCTTTGGGCGCTAAACGGCTACAAAACGTGGAAGCTTGATGAGAGATTTATGGCGCAAAAGAAAATTCTGATTGCAGGTGCGGGACCCATCGCATCCGTCTATGCTGATGTCCTCAAGGCGCTTAGGATTCCTTTTGAAGCTTGCTCCCGCACGACAGCTTCCGCGTCGGCCTTTAGTCGAAAACACGATGTGGCTTGCCATTCCGGCGGTCTGACGGCTTTGTGCTCTTCAGATCTGAGCGAGCGTTTTAGCCACGGTGTGGTCGCCCTTCCGGTGGAGGCTCTTGCTGAGGGTGTTTTTCAACTTCACCAAGCGGGTCTCAGGAAGTTGCTCGTCGAGAAGCCGGGTGGGCTTGACAACAGGCAGGTGCGCGGGCTTGTCGACACGATTGGTGCGGAAGCTTCGGAAGAGATACATGTCGCTTATAATCGTCGCTTCTATGCGTCCGTATTGACTGCTAAACGGCTAATTTCAGAAGATGGTGGAGCCGTTTCTTTCACTTTTGAGTTTACCGAATTGTCAGATCGCGTTCGCGAATTGGAAGGTCCTGCCGATCTTTTGGCGGCATGGGAATTTGCCAATTCGACACATGTGCTCGACACCGCGTTCTTTCTGGGAGGTGTCCCGGCAGAGGTTACTGGATTTCGGCAAGGCCAGCTTGATTTCCATCCTGCAGCGGCACGTTATGCCGGAGCGGGGCGCACCATGGACGGCGTTCCGTTTACGTATATTGCCGACTGGGACGCTCCAGGTCGGTGGGGCGTGGAGATCAATACGCGTCACCGAAAATTTGTTCTGCGTCCGATGGAGCAGTTGGCCGTGCAGCACCGTAACACGTTTGCAATAGAGCCAGTGGCTCTCGATGACGAGGATGACAAACGGTTCAAGCCGGGTTACTTCAGGCAATTGCAGGCCTTTCTGTACGATGACGACAAGCGAAATCTACTTTCCTTGAATGATCAGGCGAGCCAGCTCGATTTCTTTGCTGAAAATATCTTCTTTCCATCTCTGTAGCCTTTGCGACGGGAGCGGCTGATTGGAGATTTCATAAGTGCTGCGGTTTGCGCTTGTCGGTGTTTGGAGTCTTGGCTCACGGCTCCGTCGTGGTCTTAACCAAGAGACGCGTCTTCCCTGGGAGCAGCAGCCTTTCCGATAGATCGTATCGAAATCCGGTTGAGATAGAGGAAATCCGGACCATCCGCTTCCTTGGGAGAAAAAGATGTCGCGCCATTGGGATCTCGAGGCAGTTGAAATTTACGTTGACAAGCCACTGTGATGAAACGAATGAACTCGGCAAGAGCGCGCGGCTTTTGACCGATGATGCCGTAACAATGAAGATCTGAGGTTTTTATGGGCGCGATTATAATTGCCGAAGCCGGTGTAAATCATAATGGCTCACTCGATATGGCGATAGAGCTTATTGAGCGTGCGCATGACGCCGGGGCGGATGTCGTGAAATTCCAGACATTCAAAGCCGAGAGTGTGATTTCGCTTTCGGCGCCCAAAGCCGAATACCAGAAGGTATCGACCGGGGAAACCGAGAGCCAGTTGGATATGGTTCGAAAACTGGAGCTAAATGAAGCTGATCATCGGCGTCTACTAGCCCGCTGCCAGGAGCTCGAAATCGAATTCCTATCGACGCCGTTCGATGTCCCGAGTGCGCAGCTCTTGATCCACAATCTCGGTGTAAGGCGGATCAAGATACCGTCGGGTGAAGTCACCAACGCGCCGTTTCTGTTGGAGCTGGGGCGGTATAAGCTGCCGACGATTCTTTCCACAGGTATGTGCACACTAGGCGATATCGAGCGCGCGCTTGGCGTCCTGGCTTATGCATATACGGATTGGCCGGCGGCGCCTGGGCCGAAAGCTTTCGACGACGCATTCCTTTCGTCTGATGGGCAGAAGGCGATTGCAGACAAGGTGACAGTCCTGCATTGCACGACGGAATATCCTGCCGCCTTCGCCGACACGAACTTGCGCGCCATGAATACGCTGACGGCCGCATTCGGTCTGCCTGTCGGATTTTCTGATCACACGCCCGGCATTTCAATCCCAATTGCCGCAGTTGCGCTGGGTGCGACTATAATCGAGAAGCATTTCACGCTCGACCGCACTCTTCCTGGGCCGGATCATGCTGCATCGCTTGAGCCAGACGAACTTAAAAGAATGGTTTCTTCCATTCGCGAAGTTGAGCAGGCCCTCGGCGATGGCCGAAAGGTGGCAACCGCGTCAGAGATCAAGAATCGAGCGATTGCACGTCGTAGTCTTGTCGCATTGAAAGACGTAAACTCTGACGAGTTGTGGAGTACCGATAACCTTGGTTGCAAGCGCCCGGGCAGCGGTGTATCGCCATTTGAATTCTGGGACTATCTCGGTAAGCCAGTGGACAAAGACTATGCAGCAGATGCCCTCGTCGGAAGCCGTCAATAACGCTGGATTTCCTCAGGATGACAGCACTGGCGCATGGTGGCGGGCATTGTTGCCGCCCGACGCCACGTTAGAAGCAGCTATGACCTGCCTGAACGATACCGCTCTTGGGATCGTCATGGTTGTGGATGATGATCGGCGTCTTTTAGGTGTAGCCACCGACGGAGATATCCGTCGCGCGGTTCTAGCCAAAGCAGGGCTTTCGGCTCCGCTCGGGACCGTGATGAATACAGATCCGCTTTGCCTTAAGTATGGTGAATTCGCACCGAAAGATGACGAGAAGCGTGCTTTGGTTCGCGGGCATCCCATCCCTGTTTTGTCTGACGATGGGATCGTTGTCGGGCTGATAGGAGGCGACGGCCGGTTGGCAGGCGCCAAGCGAGAGAACTGGGTTCTCCTCATGGCGGGTGGCTTCGGCAAGCGACTTGGCGAACTGACCAGGGATTGTCCGAAGCCGATGCTGAAGGTGGGGGGGCGCCCCATCCTTGAAAGGATCGTGGAGCAATTCGTCGGGTATGGGTTCCACAAATTCTATATATCCGTCCATTTCCTCCCGGAAGTGATCATGAATCATTTTGGTGATGGTTCGCGATTGGGTGTAACAATCAAATATCTGCATGAGGAAGAGCCACTGGGAACAGGCGGCGCTTTGGGACTCATCGAATTGACTGACGGCCTTCCAATCGTAGTCATGAACAGCGATCTTTTAACGAAACTTGATTTGAAGTCGCTGCTGGAATTTCACGATCAGAAACAGAGTGCGTTGACCGTGTGCGTGCGGGAGTATGACATGCAGGTTCCGTTCGGCGTCGTCGAGGGTGACGGCGGGATGCTGCAGCGCATTGTTGAGAAACCTCTTCATCGCTTCTTTGTCAATGCAGGTGTCTATGTCGTCGGCTCCGATGTGATAGAGTCATTTGAATTTGGTCGGCGTATCGATATGCCTGAACTGATCAACGAACTGATTGCTACTGACCGGCATGTCGGGATGTTTCCCATATTCGAGTACTGGCTTGACGTGGGGCGCCCAGATGATTTCATGCGTGCACAGTCTTTTCTGGTGGAACCGTGAAGCTACTAGATCTTCGGTCGGCAATAGCGCTTTTCGAATTGCTACCTATCGAACGCAAAATCGTTACCGTGTCGCCCGCTTATGTTGCTGCGGATGCCAAACGTAACGCCCAGCTTGAACCTCTTCATCTCACATATCAAGAAAACGAACTTTTCTGGCTTCATTCCGTCCAGAGGATGGCAATTACCGAGATCGATGCTTGGGACGTTCGATCGTCATATGGATATGGTGGTCCTATTGCCAATACAGATGACGATGCTTTTCTCAAGAGGGCGGAGCAGGCTTATTGTAGCTATTGCCGAGATTATCGCATAGTTGCGGAATTCATCCGACTTCATCCCATGGCGGCCGCTTGGCAGGTTTATGGTGGATCCCGATCCTTCGACCGTCAAACCGTTGCAATTGAGCTTGGGAGCGACGTGCCTCGCGAGACATATTCGGTTCGGGCGCGAACGGCTGTTCGCAAAGCGGAGAAGGCGGGGCTCAAGGCCGTGGAGCTCCCCGTGGACGGGAATGTCAGGGCATTCGCGGTTTTCTATCGTGAAGCGATGCGTGTCATCGGGGCTGATGATTTCTATCTTTTCAATGATAGCTATTTTGCGGATTTGATGGCTTTGCCGAATGCCCGGCTGCTGGCTGTGCTGCGCGCAGATGGCCGATGGGTTTCCGCCGGTCTCTTCTTATTCGGGGGAGAAATGGCTGAATATCACCTTTCAGGAACGATGGCGGAAGGCCGTGCGCTCGGCGCGACAAATCTGCTGATCGATTATGCCGCCTCACTTGCGAAGGAGGCAGGCCTCCAAGCGTTGTTTCTGGGTGGTGGAACCAATTCGGCGCCCGACAACCCGCTTTTTTTTTTCAAGAAGAGTTTCTCGGAAGCGGTGTTTCCCTACGATATAGGCACACGAATCCATATTGACAGTCTGTATGAGGAATTGAGGCGGATATATCCGAGCAAGTATCGCTCGGATAGAATATTGTTCTATAGGTAAAGGCAGAGATGGGGCAGCTAAGCAACCCTACGGTCGTAATGACGGTCGCGCTAGTTTCGGAAGATGCGGATGCTCTCCAAGCTCTTGTTTTCGTCACGGAACCTCGGATAGGAGCCGGTTCCAAGAAGAACTGGGAAAGCAGGCAATGAGCGATTCCAAGCTTCGCAAGATTGCGGTCGTGACAAGCAGCAGAGCCGATTACGGCATCTTGCGTTGGCTTATTGGTGACATGAGCGCTGATCCTTTAATCGACTGCCGGATCATCGCCACGGGGTCGCATTTCGTTCCAGAACTTGGTCTCACTTATCATGCCATCCTTGCGGATGGATTCGAAATTGATCGCAGGATTGAGATACAGCTAGCCTCCGATACCGTGACGGGCATGGCCAAATCTGCCGGGCTTACAATGCTGTCATTCAGTGATGCGCTAGCGGACCTCAGTCCGGATATCGTGGTCGTGCTTGGCGACCGTTATGAGATCGCCGCCGCTTCTCTTGCTGCATTTCTTCTAGCTATCCCTGTCGCGCATATATCTGGCGGCGAAAAGACCTCCGGGGCCATCGACGACTCGCTGCGTCACGTAATTACCAAATCGTCGAGATTTCATTTTGTAGCCGCCGAGGATTACCGGCGACGCGTGATTCAACTCGGCGAGCAGCCCGACTACGTTTTCAACGTCGGTGATCCCGGGATAGACAATATTCATCGTCTGACACTGCTTGATCGCCAGGCCGCAGCAACTCGCTTGGGCTTTGATCCATCTCGGTCATTTTTTCTCGTCACCTACCATCCCGCAACCGGCGAGAACGTCGATCAAGCGGGCGTGATGAGCGCGTTGCTGGCGGCTTTGGACCAGTTTCCGGACTATGACGTGGCGCTCACGATGCCGAATACGGATGCAGGCTCGCGGGCAATTGGCCAGATGGCGATCGAATATGCTGCGAGCCGACCGGGACGGGTTCATCTGTCACCATCGCTGGGGCAGGTGCTTTATCTTAGCGCAATGATGCACTGTGCAGCAGTTGTCGGAAATTCGTCGTCCGGTATCGTGGAGGCGCCGGCACTAAAGAAGGCGGCGGTCAATATTGGGCAGCGCCAGGAAGGCCGCCTCAAAGCCGCCTCGATCATTGATTGCGGCACGACTGAGCGGGACATCCACGGGGCGTTGAACAAGGCCGTTTCGCCAGATTTCCAGGCGATGCTTCCTCAGGTAAACTCCCTTTACGGCGATATGGATGCGTCTCGCAAAATCCACAACATCCTGAGGGAGGTCGATCTTTCCAACGGGATCGCCAAGGATTTCTATGACCTTGGGTGAGATCACGCGGATAGGGGGAGAAATGGAATTGCGGCTCGCCGATTTCGGCCAGGCTGCTTCCTGTGAAAACTGGCCTGCGCCCGCAGTGCCTTGTAAGATCTGGACTGATACCGGCCGCAGCGCTTTGTTCTTGGCAGCGAGCTCTCATGCTGCTCGGCGAGGCCGAAAATTGGTCCATCTGCCCGCTTTTAGCTGTTTCTCGGTCACCGAGCCTTTCGTGGCCGCCGGCTATGATGTGATCTACTACGATCATGTGCCCAACGATGCCAACCTTGATCTTCCGGCGCTTGCAGAAGGCGATCTTCTCGTTGTCTTGCACTATTTCGGCGTGCCTAATGCGCATATCGACAGACTTGTCAAACTTGCCAGAGACTTCGGCTGTGCGGTTCTAGAGGATTTCGTCCAAGCAAGCCTGAATGTCAAACAACCGGTCAAGGGTGATTACGTCGTTACTAGCCTCAGAAAATTTCTCCCTGTCACTGATGGCGCGTTCCTCGGATCGCGCAATCTTGTTTCGGTTGCACTCGACCCCAGTGACGAGACCTTCGTCTCGCGCAGGCTGGCGGCAAAGATGTTGCGGGCGGTCACTGAGGACGTTGGCCTCTACCTGAGCCTCATCGAGGAGACCGAGGATAGCCTTGCTGCTGCCCGGCCTCGAATGCCCTCAGCGGCGGCAGGAATTGTCATGGGAACAATGGATCTGGATAGGATTGCGCGTCGGCGTCGCGAGAACTGGCATGCGCTCAACAGAGCGATGATCGACATACCGTCGGAATTGAGACCAAAGACAGTTACAGATTTCCCCGGAGTTGATGATGTTCCGTTGGGCTATGCCGTAAGCTTTGATAATGGCATACGCGACCAAGTGCGAGCCGCCCTCAGGGAAGAGGGCATATACTGTCCAATTCATTGGGATTTATCGCATCTGGCGGAAGGGGCGTTTCCAAAAGCAAGGGATTTATCGTCACGTATTATGACTATTCCCCTCGATCAGCGTTACGACGCTGCTCAGATGCAGGCCGTTGCTGGACGCCTGTTGGCTGTTCTTACCCGCCTAAAACACATAAAATTATAGTGATCAAAAGGAGAGGTTCATGGCACGCAAAGCGTTGGTTACCGGTGCTGATGGTTTTATCGGTTCGCACCTTACCGAGCTTCTTGTACGCGAGGGCTGGGATGTACGCGCTTTCGTCTATTATAATTCCTTCAACAGCTGGGGTTGGCTGGACACATCGTCAGAAGACATCAGATCGTCGATCAATGTTTTCGCAGGAGATATTCGCGACCCGTTCGGTGTCAAGGAAGCCATGCGTGGAGTTGATGTCGTCTTCAATCTCGCGGCACTAATCGGCATTCCCTATTCGTACCATTCGCCGCAGGCGTATGTCGAAACCAACATCAACGGCATCTTGAATGTCTTGCAAGCGGCCCGAGATCTTGGCACGGAACGTGTCATCCAGACTTCAACCAGCGAGGTCTACGGTACGGCACGGTTCGTTCCCATCACGGAAGACCATCCGATGCAGCCCCAGTCGCCCTATTCGGCAACAAAGATCGGTGCGGATGCTTTGACCGAGTCCTTTTACCGCGCCTTCGGCCTCAACGTCGGTATTGCCCGGCCGTTCAACACATATGGCCCACGCCAGTCAGCGCGCGCCGTAATCCCGACGATCATCGGCCAATTGGCTGCCGGCAAAACCAAGATCAAGCTGGGCGCTATTTCCCCGACCCGCGACTTTAATTTCGTCACGGATACCGCCCGTGGGTTTATGGCGATGGCCAACGGTCCGATTGCTGGAAAGGCGTTCAATTTCGCGAGCAGTTATGAAATCTCTGTGGGTGACACTGCAAAGCTGATCGCTGAGGTCATGGGATGCCCGATCGAGATTGAAACTGACGAGCACCGCTTGCGACCCGCCGATAGCGAAGTTGAGCGCTTAAACGGTGACGCGACACGCGCCAATGAAGCGCTGGGCTGGAAGCCTGAGTTCGGCGGCATCGACGGGTTACGTCGAGGCCTGGAGATTACAGCGAACTGGTTCCGCGACAAGAATAATCTCGCCCGGTACAAAACAGATATTTACAATATTTGACAATGCGACGTTCGGTTTCTGTAGAACCGTATTGAAGATCGATCGCCCAGCACGATAGCCTCAGGAAAATCTCATGCATCGCTTTACTGAAGAACTTAGATCATTCCTTCGCGGCGAGCTTGGGCAGAGCGGCAGAGTGCCGCTTCACGAGCCGCTCATTAACGGCAACGAATGGACTTTCGTAAAGGAGTGCCTCGACACGGGTTGGCTGTCTTCGGTCGGAGCCTTCGTGGATCGATTTGAATCTGATTTTGCCAACTATGTCGGCAGCGCCTCCGCTGTCGTCACCGTGAATGGGACTGCGGCGCTTCATATGGCTCTTTACGTATCAGGCGTGCGTCCAGGCGATCTCGTTATCAGTCCGACACTGACATTCGTCGCGACGGCCAATGCGATCACCCATTGTGGCGGCGAGCCAATCTTCATCGATTCTTCCCCGGAGACGTTGGGAATGTGCCCTGACGCACTTCGTGCGCTGCTTGCGAGCTGCAAGGTAGAAAGTAGATCGCTTAGCTATGAAGGCCGCCGTGTTGCGGCGTGCGTACCTGTCCACATTTTCGGTCATGATGCGAATATTCGCGAGATCGCCGCGATTTGCAGTGAATATGGCATCCCCCTCATAGAGGACAGCACCGAGGCACTCGGTTCGAGTGTTGACGGACGTGCACTAGGCACATTCGGAAGGCTCGGTGTCTTTTCGTTCAACGGCAACAAGACGATCACCACCGGCGGCGGCGGTATGATAGTAACGAACGATGTGGAGCTAGGCGCTCGTGTCAAACATCTGACGACGACTGCGCGGGTGCGCGACCGGTGGAATTTCGTCCACGATGAGGTCGGCTGGAACTATAGAATGCCGAATATCAACGCCGCGCTCGGCTGCGCCCAACTTGAAAGCCTGCCTAAGACGCTCGATTGGAAGCGCGCGTTGACCCGTGCCTATCAACAGCGGATTGGCCGGAAGGATGGTTGGCATTTCTTTGATCGTTCGCCGGTCAATTCATCGAATTACTGGCTAAATGCAGTGATCCTCGATAAGCCTGCAGACCGCGACATCGTGCTTGCCGAATGTAACGAAGACGGTATCGAGGCTCGCCCGTGCTGGGTGTTGATGCACAAGTTGGCGCCATATTCAAGATCGCTGCGGGCGTCGGCACTGACCGGTGCTCTGGACATCGAGTCCCGCCTGGTAAACATCCCGTCGTCACCGCATCTCGGGCGGTTATTGGTGAACTAGGTGTTGAATCAATTCCGCGCAACTGCAATTTAAGGTTGCGCGCAGGCTACATGAAGTGACCCCTCAGGAGTGTCACTTCCAATCAGGGATGCTGAGGCCGTATGGGGACTACCTCTTCAACTAAGATGCTTGGTTTGATTCCGGCGCGCGCAGGCTCACGCAGGTTGCCGGGGAAGAATACCAAGCTTATTGCTGGCAAGCCGTTGATTGCGTGGACGATTGAGGCTGGCTTGAAAGCAAGTTGCGTTGACCGCCTGATCCTGTCTTCGGATGATGAGGATGCTATACGGATTGCCCGTGCACAGGGTTGCGAAGTACCGTTCAAACGTCCCGCCGAACTCGCAAGCGATACCGCAACTTCGCTCGACATGGTTCTGCATGTGCTTGATTACATTGATGCCGACGCCCAAGGTTTCGAATGGCTGGCCCTCCTGCAGCCGACTTCGCCTCTTCGACGGGCTTCGGACATTGACAATGCCTTTCAGCTCTGCCTGGAGACGGGAGCCTCCAGTTGTATCTCGGTTTCGGAACTTCCCAAGCCGGCAGATTTCTTCGGCACAGTTGCAGGCACCAGTTTTTATTCGGGCGCTTTCTTAGCGCCGGAGACCAATTCCCGGCCCTGTATTGTCAATGGTGCGATCTATTTGACGCGCATAAGCGCACTGCGTGCGGTTCGCGCGTTCACGGGCGCGGACACGGTTGCTTATGTCATGCCTTTTGATCGGTCGATCGACATCGATGAGCCGACGGATTTTATAATGGCAGAGGCTTTGCTGAAAGAGGAGCGATGAAAGCCGGGGAGCCAACTGAACCGTTTTTGCACAACTCGCTTCTCGCTGATATCGGAAGGAGGCTTGATCTGAGGCAGCGGGCTAGCGCGCGCATTAGTGGACCGTTCATCGCTCAGGGGCTTGCCGCAGCTGTTGCCCGACTTGTACCGATCCGCTTTTTACATCGTCTGGAGACTAGCCTCCTGTTTCTTGCGCGCCGCTCGGATTTTTTCGCCGATTTCCTCGATTGCCTTTTGGAAAGTCTAATGCTGCTGGGGCAGCGCCGGAATGTGGCCACTGCTGGGGATCTAGACGGTCTTGTTGCGCTCGCGTTCCACGGCAGGAAGAGCCGCCCTGGTGTGGCATTCAGATCTTCTGACAAGGGCGGTTCTTTGGTCATTGTATTACCAGGAGCAGATTGGAGGCGTGGCCTGGATGAAGGCTGGTCGCCGGAAAATCGCCATTGGCTCTTTCTGAGCAAATCGGCGTCGCCACCTGGCCCGCAGCACGGATCTATGGTCGAGGTTGGGCTGTTGAGGGGGTTGCCGGCTGACTCATCTGGAATGGACCTGCGCAGAGCGGCCGGGCAGGCGATCAAGTCCGCCGCCGAATTTCTGCCAGGCCTTGCTGATGCGATCCTGGCCAATGCCGTTGGCCTTGAAAATCAGCTTACCAATGAAATCGATCGCTTCCACCAACAAGCGACGGATGCTGCGCTCGCCTTCAAGAGTTTGCAGCCGACTGCGGTCACTATCCTGGAAGGTTATCACGATGGTGGTGCTATCGTTGCTGCTGTTGTCGAGGCAGGATGTAATCCTGCGGCGATCACGATGGTTCGAGCCTCCGCGCGTCTGTCGTGTCGGATCAGATCTACTGTCCCTCTCGCTTCTCACTCGGCGGAGTTATTGCAGCAACGGGCGCAGCTGTATTGCAGACAGGCGTGGCGTCCGAGATTTTCCAAGGGTTTCGTGGTGCTTCCAGCTACTAATCCACGGCATCTCCCGCGTGCCGTCGATGCGATGGCCGAGCTTGCAAAAAGCGCCCGCGTGGATCTGCTTTTCCCAACCGCAAATATTGAGCTTCCCCTCATTCGAGCAGCATTCTCGCTCTTTCTGGCTAACCCTTTTCGGGTACGCAGCCGGTTCATCCAGTCGCACCAATTCTTTCGGCCGCAGCGGGGCCGACACGCTGCTCCATCAGAGGCATTGCGCGGGCGTTTTATTCCGACCGCCTTGGCTTCCCGTTCTACGGCAGAGGCTGTGCGGCTCGGTGTGGCAGTCTTTGCTGATCATTTTTTGCTCCAATCACTCGCAATCGGCGACCGTCTTGAAGAAGCGTTCAGACGGTCCCGCCCAAAAGCACTTGTTCTGGTTCCGGGCACGACGTCCGTTGCCCAAGTTGCTGCCGCATCCGCGCGCAAGGCCGGCGTACCCAGCTGGCAGGTCCAGACGTTGCTCACTCAGGCGGATGGACGCGAATTTCTACCGGTTGCGGACCACGTCGGCGTCATAGATACCTGTCAGCGGGACCTCTTCCGAGACTATTTCAGAGTTCCTGAAAATGCGCTCTATCTGACGGGTTATATTACCGCTGGCAACGCTGTTATACGTTCGCGTAGCTCAAGTGTGTCGGGCAAGTCTCCAACTCGAAAGAGACTGATCGTTTTTGTTAGTCAACCGTTGTACGAGCCGGTGATCCGATCTCTGTCGATCATTGCTGAGGCACTCGCCCTGAATCCGTCGCTCGAATGCGAGATCCGTTCGCACCCGATGGAGAGCGCACGACAAATCGCGGCCCTACAGGCGATTGCTGCGCAAGTACCGGGCGGGCGGTTGCGATGGATGGGAAAGGGAACACCTGACGATGCGATCGTCAACGCCTCCGTTGTTGCATGTCTTTTTAGCAACGTCGGCATTCACGCGGCAATGGTTGGCCGCGATGTCGTCGTTATCGAACCTCCGGAAACCCGTTATCCTGTCGATTTCGCCCAAATGGGCATTGCGATCAAGGTGCAGGACTCTGATCGGCTCGTTGAAGTCATGGATGATATATTGAACAGTGGAACAGAGACATCGCGGCTGTGGACGACGCGGGCGGATTATTTTGCCTTGAACGAACATCTGCTTGCGGGGAACACCGCAGCACGTTTTGCCCGTCTGCTGACGCTATCGGTCGTTTAGGCTTGCGATTCCCTATCTGGAAACTGCAGTAAAAGCTTCGTACTTGCATCCCGTTGAGGCATTAATTGTCCGGCGCAGATCTCCGAAAGGATATCAGTCTGATATCTGGATGATGGGAGAAACGACTTGCCTGACGTTCGGTCGGATGGCTAGGGTCTTAAATATTTCGAAGGGGCAAACAGTGAGTGTAGCGAAAACATACTGGAAGAATATCGAGCCACGGGTTGTTCATTCGTGCCCGAACGTATCCCTTTTCCGCTTTCTGGGCACTGCGGGTATCGGACTGGATCGTCTCTCGGTGCTTGAGATAGGCTTCGGCGCCAACGATGGTCAGGATCTTCTTGAAGCTCGAAAGCGAGGCGCGAACGCCTACGGTACCGATATCAACGAAATGTACGTCAAGGAGTTTGGCGAAAAGTACCCGGATATCAAGGTCAGATGCACGGATGCTGGAAAAGAAGAGCTTCCCTTCGAAGGTCTCGATCTCGTTTTTTCACGCGACGTGATTTACTATCTGACGAACGAAGAGATCCGGTTCAATTTCAAAGATTGCTTTGAAAAGCTTAATCCTGGCGGAAATTTGGTCTTTCAATATATCGAGAAAGACATTGAGCTTATCGATCCAACGGAGCCAGGTCAGCCCTTGGATCTTCAAGGGATCGCTTCCGCCGTCATCAACTCTATAGCGCCTAAAGAAAATCCGATCCGTTTTCTCGATCCGGCCTTTCTTCATGACGCAGCGATCACTACCGGTTTCAGCTTCGTCGCAAAGAAGGCCTTAATAGAGTCCTATGGCAACGATGAGCAGAAATTCCGCGTCAATCGATACTTCATGTTTCGTAAATAGATTTCCGGTCGAATGACCTGATCGCGGTCTTAAAGCAGCGATGGGGATGTGATTTCCCAGGGGGCGTCCACAAGCCCTTCTGCTCTCAACGCCGTATAGTCCAGAATATCGTTCTCGATATTCTGGACTATACCCGGATCTCTCTCATCGATTCGGCGTAATCCAGAAAAATACGTACCCAACCAGCCTCTGGCTGAATTTGGGTAGAGACAAGAGGAAGGTCCGCGGATCCTGCCGGAATTTCCTGATGTCATCCTTCGTCCCAAGGCGGCTTACGAGAGGAGTGAGGGCTTTACACAGCAATTCCTGATACCAGAAAAGCGGCTTGCGTCCGCTTCCTCCCTGAAGCCGGTCCTGCAGGGATGCTATGGCGGTCTCGAAATCACATCGAGTCGCCCCGGCGGAAAAATACGTAGGATATAAAAGATAAGCGCCCGCAAAAAGCCAACTCAATTGCAGTTTCCGATTCCTTCTGGAGTTTTTGTGACGGTCTCTCGTTAGTCCCCATCCTGAATAAAAGGGCTGCCCAAATACCGTGACAGGAATTTGTCGCATGAGCGCCTCAAAGCCCACCAGGGAACTGATTGTATAAACTTCGTCTACATGATCCAGAACGGCGCTGATCGAAACATTTTCATTCATCAGAATGGAAATATCCGCGACCTCCTGCGGGTCGCTGAGTGACGGCCGCATGTTGTTAAGTACATCGGGATGAGGTCTGTAGATAATGGTATCGCCCGGGTGCTCTGCCGCTGCGATCCTGACAATGTCGTTGTTGCTGTAGCGCACGGGAGAGCCGGAGATCACCGCCGCGTCATCCTCGACCTGACCAACAACCAGAATATTCTTCTGACCCTTGTCTTTGAGATATTTGGGTACACTCTCGCGGAGGCTGGTGTTATACTTGCTGATCCGGGTTTCCCTAATCAGCGCGATGCCCTTTTCGGCCCTATCGAGAAGTGCGAGATCGTCGGCAAAGTTGTATCCAGCAAATATCTCCTCAAGTCTCGATGGCTTCGTGTAATCGAAGTGCATCGCGCGGTCATCCATAATGAGAGATATCGGAAGCTCCGAGCTTGCATGAGGTAAGGATGATCTAATGAAGCCATCCTCAAAGTGTATCCGACGGACATTATATTTCTCCGCGAAAACATCGATAGCTTTAGGTTCCGCCATTCCCCACACGTAAATCGTTGGGTTTTTCGTCTTCAGTATCCTGGGCGCCCATTTCCGATTGAACTCCTCTTCGGAAATTCGAAGAGGAGCAAATTCAAATGTAAGATGAGGGAACATTTCCCTCAAGAATAGCTGTTTCCATCGACTGAATTTAAAGCCGAAAACGAGATGATTCTTTCCCTGCCTTGCATACTGGTTCATAGCGGCAAACGAATGTTTAGGGAGATTTGCATTTGGGATGTTGCTGCATCTGCATGCCTTCATAAAACTAATCCCAAGCTTGGTCGAATTAATGAGATGATCAGGACGCCGAATGTTGATCGCAGAGATTTTTCCCAAGTGTTCTCTTTGGTCTAAGGCGGCGACTATATTCCCTCACTAGCTTACGATGATCTTTTAAGAACTATGCTCTTGACGATTATTATGTGTTAAAAATCTGAAGAGGGATCCGCAAAGCGAGTCCTGGGCAGGCTATGTAGTTCGCTTCGGCTCGAACAGCCCATATCCTGATTGGCCCTTTCTGAGCGAAGGGTGACGGTTCGTACTCGAGATTGGCTGGGGCGCCTGGATTCGAACCAGGGATGACGGTACCAAAAACCGTTGCCTTACCGCTTGGCGACGCCCCAACAAAATGGCGGCTCTTGAGGTGCCGCTCATCGAATGCGGCTTGCTCTAGCAAAGCTTCATTCTACGGGCAATCGCAACGCGGTGGTTTTTTGCGAATCTCATCAGTTTCCTTCGTCGGTGCCTTACAGCATTTGGTTTTGATCATATCCGGCTGTAAACCGGGAAACGAGCGATGAAACCCTGCGTGTCTCCATAGGCTAGGCAACCGCCCGTCTTCGATAGATGGCTAAATCGCTGCGCAACGCTTCCGGTGTCATTTTCTGAATTTAAGGAGCATCTGGTGTGCCCCCGACGCCGACGTCACCTTTCGCAAAGCCGGCGTTCGCCTCGAAAAGGCTGGTAGGTACAGTCGGAAGGCCGGAAAGAGCGGTAGGTGCGGGAGCAGGCGGTGATGTTGCACGAGGGGGCGGGGCCCGGATCGCCTGATATCTGGCCCTTGTCGAGATCAAAATCGGGAGCGGGCTCGGTCATCGCGGCGCGGATGAAGTTGCGCCAGATCCGGGCCGGCAGCGAGCCGCCCGTGACGCCTTTCATCGGCGTGTCGTCGTCGTTTCCGACCCAGACACCGACGACAAGCGGTTCGGTGAAACCGACGAACCAGGCGTCGCGATTGTTCTGACTGGTGCCTGTCTTGCCTGCCGCGAACGTGCCGGGGTCGGCGTCGCGGCCGGTGCCGCGCTCGACGACGAGCTGCAGCAGGCCGAGGAGGTCGGACTGGTAGGGCGCAAGATCGATCGAGGGCGCGGTCTTCTCGCCCACCCGAAAGGCCTGGGATTGGCCGGCCGCCTGAA